>JAABUO010001911.1_pt1 | contig 26154 bp, 24 predicted proteins | sample 5559291 | NCBI WGS metagenome assembly JAABUO01 (sample SAMN10711878, study PRJNA513372) | rock metagenome | isolation source: Antarctica rocks | place: Antarctica: Victoria Land, Finger Mt sud
ACGACCGTCTCTCTGGCGCCAATCGGATGCCCTCCCTGGCCGCCCTCATCACCCAACGCGCGGCTGAGGCCCACGCCCCCGTGGCGCTCGCAGCGGCCTAGCCCCCCGACTTTTCGATAAGATACTGGTTTGCTGTAACATGCCGCGTAACCACAGGGATAATCTGCCTAACGGATAAAGGGGAACGGCTTTGAGCGGAGATAGTGTACAAGCGCGCAATCTGATCGTAGAGATTGCGCGCTGCCCTATAGCTATGCAAGCGCTTACTGACCTGACGTACAAGACAGACTGCCGAGAGATCATCGAAACGCAGCGCGCGCGAGGGTTGGATCGATTCCAGTCGCCCGAACCATGGAGTGGGCATATCGAGCAGGCGCGCGTCCTCTTCATCAGTTCTAATCCGTCCATTGGTGAGGGCTCCATTGATGATGGGCTCGACTATCCTCGACGTTGGTGGGCCGACAACGACATCTCCCTCTACTTCGACGAGCGGTTTGGTACCACCATCTTCGACGGGGCCTACATCGATCCTGGTCACAGCTACGCGGTTAGATATTGGTCTGGTACGAAGAGGCGGGCTTGGGAGCTTTTCCAGCGTGAGCCAGTCTACGGAGTAGAGTATGCCCTGACTGAGATAGTCCACTGCAAGTCGAAGAACGAGGTGGGTGTGGCGTCGGCTACCCGCACCTGTGCCAACCAATGGCTTGATCGCGTCCTTGCGATCGCGGCGGCTGACGTCATCGTTGTAATGGGAGCCGTAGCGCGCGACACGATGAGAAGCAGGCTAAGTATCCCTTCATCGGATAAGACGATCTGGCCCACGACGATTGCCGATCGCCCACGTTATATTGCCTTCCTGCCGAGCCCGTCCGCTTTCGGCAAACAGACATTCCTCCAATGCATGCCCGAGAATGACCTCCAGACCCTGCGGACGTTCCTGCGTGAGCAAGAAGAGGGTCGTACGGGTAAAAGAGGGTCAGATGCGCAGAAAGACCCGCACCCTGACGTGCTCGTCAGGTACTTGCGTCTGCTTGACAATGGGAAGGGACGTGGGATGATAGGGTATCTCGCCACACAGAAAGGCAAATATCTGTTGGGTCGTGGGGCCGAACCATCGGTGGGACACGCTCTGCTTGCTGGCGCAGAGCATTGTCAGAGTACCGAGGTAACAGGCGACGTGGCAGATAGAGCTAAGACTTTCGTGTCGAGCTATAGCGGTTACGTACAAAATCAGGAAGACCATGAGCGCGAACGTGGGGCGTCTTCGTTCATGCGCCGCTACGGACAGTTCATAGCTCCCTACACTGGACCACGCTCCAGGCAAGAGGGGAACTAGACTGAACTCATATGGCTGTTCTATGAAGGAGTCGTTGTCCGGTCCCAGATGCGTACCTATCGGAATCTCGCGTCACGAGAACGACATGGCCTCCATCGTCGCCGCAGCGCGCGCACGCCGATTGGGTGCTCTCCACGAATACCAAGCATTGGAATCAGGATGTAGCCGCACGGACGAGGCTGCGCATCGCCACGCCCCTGGACTTTCTTGAGCGCTTGCAGCCGAGGTCCGGCGATACTTAATCGCCCGCGCCGCTCTCTTGCTTGTAGAGCGCCGCGTACTCTCGCCCTAACTCATCCATGAACGCGTCGCCGTATGCCTCACGCGCGATACGATCGCGGATCTGAGGCAACTCATCCAGCAGATCGTCAATGGTCAGACCGGCCTGCTCCAGCACGCGCGCGGCGCGATCCATCGCCGTACCCACGGGATCATCCGGCGGTACCTGCGCCACGATATCGCCGATACGCTCCGCGCGCTCTACATAGTGGTCGAACAGGGGGACATCGTCTTTATTCATCATTTGTTTACAAGCTACAGTAGCGCGGCGAGGCTGCGGTATCATCGCCGTACATGCGGCAAATGCCCCGAATACTTTATCATCGTACTATCACGCCTCACAATTATAGCCTGAATAGTCTGAACGACTTATGGAGTATCTATGCCTATTACGCGAGCCGATGTGGAGAAGACAGCCCAGCTGGCGCGGCTGGAGCTAGGAGAGGACGAGAAGGAGCGCATGGTCGCGCAACTCTCGCGCATCCTCGACGTGATCGCCCGCATCGCCGAGGTCGACACGAGCGCCATCCCACCGACGGCGCAGGTCGTCGCGCTGCACAACGTGACCCGCCCCGATGTGGTGCGCCCCTCGCTCAGCCCCGACGAGGTGCTGGCCAACGCGCCCGACCGCGAGGGCGACTTCTTTAAAGTACGCGCCGTTCTTGAGTAACCACAATCATCAAAGGAGGGCATCGCAGTGCTGGTACGCTGCCATGCGACCGCGGTCGCAGGCGTCCCCGCGTCTGTTATAAAACGATGGAATTATACGAACTGACCGCCCACGAGTCCGCCGCGCGGCTGCGCGCGCGCGAGGTGTCGAGCGTCGAGTTGACGCACGCCTACCTCGACCGCATTGACCTGGTCGACCCCGCCATCCACGCCTACCTCAAGGTCCTGCGCGACGAGGCCCTCGCCATGGCCGCCGCGGCTGATAGCAGACTGGCCGCAGGCGATGGCGCGGCGGGGCCGCTCACGGGCGTCCCGATCGCCCTCAAGGACCTGCTGGCGACGCGAGGCGTCGAGACGACGGCCGGCTCGCGTATGCTCGCGGGTTATATCCCGCCCTACTCCGCCACCGTGGTGGAGCGCCTGCGCGACGCCGGGGCCGTGTTCCTCGGTAAGACCAATATGGACGAGTTCGCCATGGGCTCCTCCAACGAGTACAGCGCCTACGGACCCGTCTTGAATCCCTGGGATACGGCGCGCGTGCCCGGCGGCTCCAGCGGCGGCTCGGCCGCGGCCGTGGCCGCCGACGAGTGCACGATCGCGCTGGGCTCGGACACAGGTGGGTCGATCCGCCAGCCCGGCGCGCTTTGCGGCGTGGTCGGGCTCAAGCCGACCTATGGGCGCGTCTCGCGCTACGGCCTGATCGCCTTCGCGTCGTCGCTCGATCAGATCGGCCCGCTCGCCAAGGACGTCACCGACGCGGCCCTCATGCTCGGCGCCATCGCTGGACACGACCCGCGCGACTCTACCAGCGTCGACCTGCCTGTCCCCGACTACACCGCGACGCTGCGCGACGGCGTGCGCGGGCTGCGCCTGGCCGTGCCACGCGAATATTTCGTGCAGGGCATGCAGCCGGGCATGGAGGAGTTGGTGCGCGGGGCTATCGGCGCGCTGGAGGGGCTGGGGGCCACGGTCGGCGAAGTCTCGCTGCCCTCGACGGACCACGGCCTCGCCACCTACTACATCATCGCCCCGGCCGAGGCCAGCGCCAACCTGGCGCGCTTCGACGGCGTCAAATACGGTTATGCGCACCCGGCCGAGTCGCTGTGGCAAGCCTACGGCGAAACGCGCGACGAGGGCTTCGGCCCCGAGGTCAAGCGCCGCGTCATGATCGGGACCTATGCGCTCTCGTCGACCTACTACGACGCGTATTACGTCAAAGCGCAGAAGATCCGCACCATGGTCAAGGACGACTTCGACCGCGTGTTCAAGGACTACGACGCCATCCTGGCGCCGACCTCGCCGACGACGGCGTGGCCGCTGGGCGCGAAGATGGACGACCCGGTGCAGATGTACCTCTCCGACGCCTGCACGCTCCCGGTGAACATCGCCGGGCTGCCGGGCGTCTCGGTCCCCTGTGGCCTGCTCGACGGCCTGCCCGCCGGCCTGCAGATCATCACGCCCGCCTTCACCGAAGACCTGCTGCTGCGCATCGCCTACTCGTATGAACGGAGCGGGCATTATGAGCGGCAGAAGCCGCGGTTGCAGCCGTAAGCCTGCGACTGCGGTCGCATGGCAGACCACGACCGACTGCGGTCGGGCACTTCTAGCACCGCAGTGCCATGCGCTGCCATGCGACCGCAGTCGCAGGCCATATCAGGCCATATCCTGTTAGGAAGAGGGACTAATGCCAATGGACTATGAACCCGTCATCGGTCTGGAAGTGCACGCGCAACTCCTGACCAAGAGTAAGATGTTTTGCGCGTGCAGCGCCGACTACGCGGACGCGCCGCCCAACACGCATGTGTGCCAGGTGTGCATGGGCGCGCCCGGCGTGATGCCCGTCGCCAACGCGGAGGCGGTGCGCGATACGGTCAAGGTGGCCCTCGCGCTGCACTGCACGATCCCACCCTACAGCAAGTTCGACCGCAAGAACTATTTCTACCCCGACCTGCCCAAGGGCTACCAGATCTCGCAGTACGACATGCCGCTCAGCGAAGGTGGCTACCTCGACATCGAGGTGGAGGGCGGCGAGACGCGGCGTATCGGCGTCACGCGCGTGCACCTGGAGGAGGACACCGCCAAGTCGGTGCACCACTCCGACGCCGCCGGCGCCTACAGCCTGATCGACCTCAACCGCTCCGGCGTGCCGCTGATCGAGATCGTCGGCGAGCCCGACCTGCGCTCGCCCGAGGAGGCGCGCGCCTACTTCCAGGCGCTGCGCACGGTGCTGCAGTACCTCGGCGTCAACGACGGCGACCTGGAGAAGGGCTCGCTGCGTTGCGACGCCAATGTGTCGGTCCGGCCCAAGGGCAGCGCGACGTTCGGCACGAAGGTCGAGATCAAGAACATGAATAGCTTCCGCTCGGTGCGCGACGCGCTGGCCTACGAGATCGTGCGCCAGAGCGAGGTCTTGAACGCCGGCGGGACGATCGTGCAGGAGACGCGCGGCTGGAACGAGGCCAGGGGCGTGACGGTGGAGCAGCGTTCCAAGGAGTTCGCCCACGACTACCGCTACTTCCCCGAGCCCGACCTGCCGCCGCTGGAACTCGCGCGCGCGTACGTCGACGACGTGAGGGCAACGCTGCCCGAACTGGCCCCCGCGCGCCGCGCCCGCTTCGTGACGCAATACGGCCTGCCCGAGCCCGACGCCGCCGTGCTCACGACCTCGAAAGAGTTGGCCGACTTCTATGAGGCGGCCGTGGCCGCCGCGCCGGAGGGCGCCGCGCGCGACGTCGCCAACTTCCTGCTCAACAACTCCGGTGGCCTGGATATCACGAGCAGCAAGCTGACGCCGGGCAACCTCGCCGCCGTGGCGCGCCTGTTCCGCGACGGCACGCTCAACAGCAAGACGGCCAAGGCGGTGATGGAAGAAACGTTCGCGAGCGGTCAGAGTCCCGACGCCATCGTCAAGGAGAAGGGCTACGCCAAGATCAGCGACCCCACACAGCTGGAACCGGTCGTACGCGCGGTCGTCGACGGCAACGCCAAAGCCGTGGCCGACTACAAAGCCGGCAAGGCGGCCGCGCTGCAGGCGCTGTTCGGCCAGGTCATGGGCCGCACCAAGGGGCAGGCCGACCCCACCGTGGCGCGGCAACTGTTAGAGCAGGCACTGTTGGAGTGAGGCTACGTATAGAACGCGGCGGGCAGCGGATGTCAGGCTGTCTTCAATTGATGCCGTGGTCTACTGGGAGCGCCGGCTTCCAGCCGGCAAACGGTCGTTGGCGGGTGTGGCGGCGCCATCGAGCGCGTTAACGGCAACCAATGCCGGCAGGATGCCGGCGCTCCCAGTAGAATGACGGGGCGCGTGACGCCTTGGGGCCCAAGATTACATGGGGCCGTACTGTGGGGGAGAATGACGTGAGATATATTGCCATTATTGAGCGAGCAGCCAATAACTACTCCGCGTATGTACCGGATCTACCCGGCTGCATCACAACCGGGGCTACCGTGGAGGAAACCGCACGCAACATACGCGAGGCTATCGAGTTTCACCTCGAAGGGATGCGCGAGGATGGCCTGCCGATCCCACAGCCACAGACTGTCGTGGCTGAGGTTGAGGTGAAGACGGAGGATGCACACCCATCATCCGCCATCGAGTCCCTAGCCGGCATTGTGACGATGGATGAACCCGTCGACTATAGCGATGGACGCGACGAAGATGAAATGGCCGCAGGAGTCCATCCTATCTATGGCCTAGCGCCCGTGCCGCCGCAAGGCTGGGATGACTGAGGCGCGGCGATTATCCTGGATATAGCAGTATTTGTTTTGTGGAAACGGCATCCATGACAAAAATCCATTTAGACACCGACATCGGCGGCGATATCGACGACCTATGCGCGCTGGCGATGCTCCTGCGGTGGCCTGACGCCGAGGTTACGGGCATCACTACCGTGGCCGAAGACGGAGGGCGGCGCGCCGGGTATGCGCGCTATGCTCTCGCGTTGGCCGGACGGACTGACATCCCCGTCGCGGCAGGGGCCGACGCCGCCCATGGGCCATATCGCCACCCCATCCCCGATCTCTTCCCTCGTGAGGATAGATACTGGCCCGAGCCGGTCCCGCGCGCCCCGACGCCGGTCGCCGACGCCCTCGTGCTGCTCAAGCGCAGCATCGAAGTCGGAGCGCGCATCGTCGCCACCGGGCCCTACACGAACCTGGCCCTGCTCGATGATACCTACCCCGGCCTGCTGCGACGCGCCGACCTCTACGTGATAGGCGGCCACATCCACCCGATCCCTGATGGCTTCCCCGCCTGGGGCGTCAATATGGACGCCAACGTCCAGTTCGATGTCGCCTCCGCGCGCGATGTGTTCATGCGCTCGTCCCCGACCCTCGTGCCCATCGAAGTGACTGTACAGACGGCGCTACGGCGCGGCCACATCCCTGCGTTGCGCGCCTCCGGACCGCTCGGCGCGCTCCTGGCGCGCCAGTCCTTGGCGATTGCTGAGGACTGGAAAGTCGAAGACCGCTACGGGCGCTCCTGCGCCGGCTTGCCGGACGACACGATCAACGTCCTGCACGACCCGCTGGCTTGCGCCGTCGCCCTCGGCTGGGATGGGGCCTCCGTCGAGGAAGTCCACCTCGTCCTAGAAATGCGCGACGGCTGGCTCCATGAGCGGGTCGACCCTACTGGGTATGCCATGCGCGTAGTCACCCGTGTCGAGGCTGCACGCTTTAATCAGACGTGGCTTGACATTGTAACGGCGTAGCGTGGAGAATAGACGCATTGGCTCGAAAGCTGGACCGGATTGTCGTGATCGACGTCGAGTCGACGTGCTGGGAGGGCGCGCCGCCGGACGGCGAGGAGAGCGAGATCATCGAGATCGGTGTCTGTACGCTCGACGTCGCGTCGGCGCAACGCGCTGGGCGCGAGGACATCCTCGTTAGGCCGGCGCGCTCCCGCGTCAGCCCGTTCTGTACCAGCCTTACGACGCTGACCCAGGAGCAGGTCGACGCGGGCGTCCCCTTCGCGGAGACGTGCGCCCACCTACAACGCGCCTATGGCACGAGAGACCGCGTGTGGGCGAGCTACGGCGACTACGACCGGCGGCAGTTCGAGCGCCAGTGCGCGGCGTTCGGCGTCCCCTACCCCTTCGGTCCCGGCCACCTCAACGTCAAGACACTCTTCGCGCTCGTCCACGCCCTGCCGCGCGAGGTCGGCATGGATGGGGCGCTGGAATTACTCCACCTCCCGTTAGAGGGCACGCATCACCGGGCGGGGGACGACGCCTGGAACATCGCGCGCATCCTGGCGACGCTACTGCGGCCAAGGTAAGATGAGGCATACGATGGGTAGCAACCGGAGAGCGAGAGGTCATGAGCGCGCGGATTATACTGCTTAATGGTCCAGCCGGCGTTGGCAAGACGACAGTCGGCCGGGCTTTGGCGTCGCTGGCCCCCAACGGATCATGTATACACGGCGACTGCCTGAAACATTTCGTCGTGTCGCGCGTTGACGGAATGGTGGCGGGAGGACTCGGTTACCGGAACGGGGCGGTAGTCGCCGCCAATTTTATTGAGGCAGGCTATGATCTTGTCGTCTTCGAGTACGTCTTCGAGCGGCCGAGTAACGTAGACTACTTCCTCGATTCTTTCCGTCCCCCTGTGCCGGTACATCTCTTCACGCTTTGGGCGCCCTTACATATCGTCATGGAGCGGGAACAGACGCGCCCGGACCGCGAAAACTTGGGTCAACGCGTCGTGGACTGCTACCGCTCCATCGAGTGTCATCTGGATCAATTAGGCCATCGCATAGATAACGTCGATGGGTCCGCGATGGACATAGCCGCGCACATTTATCGCTTGTGTCACGAGAACGTGGGAGTAGTGGATCGACACTAAATGCCAAAGGAGGACAGTTCATGCTTGGACCAACAACCAATCTGACTGTGCGTTTATCACTTGACATAAAGGAGCAGCTGGAGTCTGTCGCCCATGCCATGGAGCACAGCCAATCGTCTATCGCACGCGATGCGATCCAGTGGTACCTGACCGATGTCGTCGGGCAAGAGCAGCTGGGCAAGATGGCGCACGACCGACAATGGACGGATGAGAGCGATATATCCGTGCAGCGGACGCAAGAAATGACCTTCTTCGACAGGCGCCGCGACCTTGCCCATCAATTGGCTGGTCAATGGGCGGCGATCGACGGCGATACACTTATTAGCCATGGGCGTGATTTCGGCGAGGTCCTGCGTGATGCCAAGGAAAAGGGCTATCCGCACCCGTTTATCACCGATGTACCCGATCCCGACCTGTCGGTCATCATGTAATAGACGATGGTGCGACACATCAGTTTTGACACGACCTTCCCCTACCCTTCTTTGTCCTATCGTTTTCTTTCGTGCCCTCGCCGCGCCGCTCCTCGGTCGAGAGGTTGTCTTCGATGAGTTCTGCTTCTGTGTCATGAAATGGCGCGTTAGCCGGCGCGCCGGATGGAGTATGCTTGGGAGGCGGGCGTCGTGACCCGCGACTGAGGCCGCACGTTTCGTGTGGCGCTTCATCAAAGGACCAACACTACCATGGTTTCACAGAACAGATACCGGCGCTCGCCCGGTGAGCGGCGTCCGACCGGGCAGCCGCTTGAATTGGAGCTACAGGGCGGCGCTTATGGCGGCCGCATGGTCGCCCGCGAGCAAGAGGGCGGCCGCGTCGTCTTCGTGCAGGGCGGCCTGCCGGGCGAGACGGTGCGCGCCGAGTTGACGCTGGAGAAAAATCGCTTCGCCGAGGCGCGCGCGATCCAGGTCGTGGTTCCAAGCGAGGGGCGCGAAACGCCGCCGTGCGTCTACTTCGGCGAGAACGGCTACAACCGTGGTCCCGTGCCAAGCGGCGGCGCGCTGCCCGGCGAGCGCGGCCCGTGTGGCGGCTGCCAGTACCAACAGCTCGACTACGCGGCGCAGCTCGCGCTCAAGCGGGATATCGTGGCCGACCTGATGGCGCGCCAGGCCCATCTGCCCGACCTGGAGGTGGGCGAGCCCGTCCCGTCGCCATCGCCGTGGCGCTACCGCAACCGCGCGCGCTGGATCATCGACGACGAGGGACGGCCCTGCTACCACCAGTCGGCCAGCGAGCGCCTGCTCGCCGTGGATCACTGCCACATCATCCAGCCGCTCCTCGTGGAGGTCCTGGCGCGGCTCTCCGCCGAAGAGTGGCGCGCGCCCCTGCGCGCTCTCGTGGCCGAGGTCACGGCGCGCACGGCGACGCCGTGGAAAGGCGAGGAGGAAGAGGGCTATCGTGGCCCGTCGCTGTTACTCGTCCTGCATCCGCGCGCTGGGGCCAGGCGGCGCGACATGCGTCTGTTCGCTGCCGCGCTCGGCGAGGCCATCCCCGGCATCGACGGGATCATCATGGCCCCGCACGAGACCGGGACGGGCGGCTCACTGTGGGGCGCCAACTACTTCGATGCGCGCTTCGCCGGCTACCGCTTCCACCTCTCGCCGCTCACCTTCTGGCAGGTCAACGAGCCAGCCGCCGAGTTGCTGGTGGCTCAAACGCTCGATGCGCTGGGCGACCTCACCGGTAAAAGCGTGCTCGACGTCTACGCCGGCGCCGGGACCTTCACCCTGCCCATCGCGGGGCGCGCCGGGCAGGTGTTGGCCGTGGAGAATGACCCCATGGCCGTGGACGACGCCAACAAGAGCGCCAAGGCCAGCGGGCTGGGCAACGTCGAAGTCGTGCCCGGTGACGCCGCCGACGAGCTCAACGGACTGCCGCGCCACGCGGCCGACGCCGCCGTGCTCGACCCGCCGCGCGCGGGCCTGGACGAACGGGTCATCGCCGAGTTGGCGCGCATCGAGATCCCGCGCATCGTCTACGTTTCGTGCGACCCGGCCACGCTGGCGCGCGACCTGCGCCGTTTCACCGACAGCGGCTACACCGTCGACAGCGTGCGGCCGGTCGACCTGTTCCCGCAGACGTACCACGTCGAGACGGTCGTCGTGCTGAACAGATTGTAACCTGCGACTGCCTCCCCACTGCGGTGGGGTCCCCGATGGCAAACGACGGACACTGCGGTGTCAGATCCAGTCCACCCGACCGCAGTCGGCGTTGGTCTGCCATCCGGGCCCACGCGAAGCGGGGAGGGCAGTCGCAGGCAACTCAAAACATTTAACGCTCTTTTAACACACCGTTAGCATGGGCTTAACAGTGGGGCGGTATGATGATGGTGGTTGGAGTGAGGGCGACCCGGCGACGGGGCGGCGACACGAGACCGCGAGTGGTCCCCCACGGTGACTGGGGCCGGTCGCTAACGGCGTAATCTTCGGCAGGGGGCGTAGGGTCCGGGCAATTGCCCGGACCCTACGTTTTTGTCCCCACATTTTGTCCGCCATGCGCTACCATACTCTGTGTGGCATTACTAAAAATTTACACGGCCGCGGCGCCGGTCCTGCGCCGCAAAGCCAAACCGATACGCAAGGTCGACGCGCGGCTGCGCACGTTGGCCGCCGACATGCTGGAGACGATGCGCGAAGCGCCGGGGGTGGGCCTCGCCGCGCCGCAGGTCGGCATCTCCGAGCGCGTCATCGTGGTCGAGTACGAGGACCAGCAGTACGCCCTCGTCAATCCAGAGATCGCGTGGCGCTCCGACGAGGTGGAGATAGGGGAAGAGGGCTGCCTGAGCCTGCCGACGCTCTACGGCGACGTAGAGCGCGCTGGCCGGGTCCGCGTCAAGGCCCTCGACCTGGACAGCAAGCGCGTCACCATCGAGGCCGAGGGCTGGCTGGCGCGCATCTTCCAGCACGAGGTCGACCACCTTGACGGCGTGCTCTTCACCGACCGCATGGCCCCCGACGCGCCCCTGCGCTCGGTGCGCGACCGGCCGGCGGACGAGGAGATCTAGGCGCGAGGCGACGGGCGAGGGGCGAGGGGTGGGAGTAAAAGTCGCGGCAAAAGCTTGTGTTGGTAAGCCCGCTACATACGCCTGCCATCCCACGTATTTACTCCCGTCCGTCGTCCGTCGTCCGTCGTCCCTCGCCCCTCGACTACGCGGTGAATGACGGACCCGACGCCTGCCCTGGGATGACGGTAGGCGTGTTGCCGAGTGCACTGGGATAGTAGACGTCGTTGGGCTGCCAGCGGCCGGTGATACCTTCGCGGATGCGCTGCGGGATCGTGCGGATGGTGTCGTCGACGAGCGAGCGCGCCACAGTATGGACCGGACCCTCACGCTGAATATGGTAGAGGAACACACGCTTGTCGCCGCCGATGGTGAAATACACGCGCAGCTGCGGCCGATTCGCGCGCGTCTCACCGGTCAACTCGCCCTCGATGTCGGTCAACCGCTCATCCGCGCGCAAATCCTCGGCTAGCCGCTTCAACACCGCCTGCAAGTCTATCCTCATACCGAAGTTACTCCTCTCGCATCCACGTACTGTCGGTGTACGCGCTCGACGCGCTCACCAAAGCCATATCTACGCGCTCAACGCGGGCGCCGGACCCATCAAGGTCCACTACCATGCAATGTGTAGTGTATCAGCCGCGCGCCGGTAAGCTACCCGCGTCGCTTCAGGCGCTTCAGGTTGAGGGGATGAGGGAGAGGGCGGACGCATGACCGCGTCGGGTACACTTAGTAGTAGTGTGATAGTGGCCGGAGTCAACGTCCAATGTCGGGTGGCGTTTGACGGCGCCGCCACGGAGTCGACGCCCATGCGCTCTCTCCGCATAGTAGATATGAAGGAGATGCCCCGATGGCGCTCCAGGCCGTGACGCTACGTCTACCGGCTGAGCTCTATGATCGCCTCCAACGGCGTGCGACGCAGCGGCGCCGCAGCGTAGAGGATGAGTTGCTAGACGTACTGGCTACGGCCGTACCCGTGGCCGATGAGCTTTCCGCCGACCTCGCCGATGCCCTGTCTCCCCTCGCGCTGTTAGATGACGAGGCCCTGTGGCGCGCGGCGCATAGCCACCTCTCGGCCAAGAGCGCCGCCGCGCTGGAAGCCTTGCACCTCAAGCGACAACGCGAGGGCCTGACCGACGTTGAAGCCGACACAGCGGCGGGGCTGGTGCGGCAATACGAGCGCGCCATGCTCGTCCGGGCCCAGTCTGCGGCGCTGCTCAAAGGGCGAGGGTATGATGTCGCCAAGCTGGTCGCGGAGGGGTGAGTCGGGCGTACGTCCCGAAAGCGTTGCGGGAGCGTGTGCATGCGCAAGCCCGCCGCTGCGGCTACTGCCTCACAGCGGAGGCGATTGTCGGTACTCCGATGGAGATCAAGCGCATCATTCCCGAGTCACTCGAAGGGGCGACGGAAAGGAACAGTCTCCTGCTCTTGCCCACGCCTGCGTTTGCCTTGGGATACGCTAAGAGGCAGTTTTTTGATACGCGCGGCCTAACGACTCAACGACGTAGCGTAGATGGGCTGTCAGTGTTTGACTCATCGAGTCGCTCTTGTGGCCGCGATATGCGTCAATTGCCACGATCCGGTCCTTCCCGCCTCGCTGGAGAATACCGATATAAAAGGGCTCGTAGACCTCACGCGATGCATCGATACTGACGTGCTCCACAAGCGGCGGGATGCCCATGGCCGAAAGGGTTGCAGTGTGGCGTGACCTAGCACTGGCCGTGACAACAGAGGCTCGTTTGTCCATCGCCTGTTTCAACTCGCTTCTGATCTGCCGTTCTTTGGTTTTGGGGAGAATCAGGACTTCAGCAGGCAACTGGTGAAAATGGGGCTGGTCGGCGAAATGGACGTAGAGGGAACCATCCAGGCCGCTATACAAATTCCAGATAGGCGTTGCTTTCAGCGCCGCCTTGCGGAACAATTCCTTCTCCATTTTCGAGCAGCGGATTTCCAGGGCATAAAACGGTAGCCAGATGAGACCGGACCAGACTAACTCCTCCCGACTCAAGCCAAACAGCCCCTTGGTCTCCGAGGTGAGCATCAAGTGCAGTTGCTCGCTTGCTACCTGCTGCGGGAACCCCTCCACAGTTCTCGTCGCCGGTCTATGTTCTACGGCAGCCGTGGCGGTCGCGCCCAATCGCGCGGCGATCTCTTCCGGCCCCCAAAGGTCGATTCCCAGGCGCTGTGCTGCCAACTCCGCTCCAACCATCCAACCAGACAAACTGACGATAATACCTTTGTTGATGCCAAGATCACCCAAGATGTAGGCAAGTTTTGAAATGATATCCTTCTCAATCGGTGTTTGCCAGGCTTTGCACTCAATTGCCACGGCAAATCTCGTCACGCCATCCGACTTCTCCGCGAGCACGTCGATCTCATGCTTCCCGCCAGACGTACCCTCAAGAATCGCATTAGAGGTAACAGAGTAGCCATTCGCTGCAAAGAACGCGGCAACTTGCTGCTCTAACCGCTCACCCTTGGCTTTATTGGAATCGACCGTCCTATTGATCACTTGTCGGGTGGCGCCAGGAAATGCAGCGCCACATCCACCGCAAAATCTAGCGCTTGTCGTCGCCCGTTGCCCACAGATCGTACAGGTCACAGCGTATCCTTCCATGTGCTTCTCACTCAATCCCACTATGTTAGTTGTCATATCGGCACTTTGCCGTAAGTAGTTAGCGGTTGAAACGACGATATGCGCTAGACTATCCCAAGCATAGCGACATATTGCCCTGTATCCCTAGATGAACTGTTAGAGATGTCGGGAGGGGCGAGGAACGCGGCAACCGACGCACCATACAATATATCCGACGCGCGCGATGCTCCCAGCGGAATTCGACCAACTCTTCCAAAGCTTGCCCTGGGAATACGGAGGCAGACTGTAATGCTCGACCAGCACATATCAAAAACAGATGTCGAACTATGGCAGCGTTTCATCGAGGCTGAACATCAGCTTTCATCAGCCCGTGAAAAATTGTTTTCCGAAACGTCATCTCTAGTTCCTTTGGTGAGAGCAGGGCTTGAACGTCCGTCCGAAAGAGTTGAAGCGCTGAGAGTAGCCGCGACACTACCAATCGAAAGACGGCAAGAATTGTTGCCTGAGCTACTGGCCCTGGCCACGTATGTTCATGGGCTGACGGGAGAGGCGCGGCATATTATCTTAACCCTGCCACACGATTGGTTGCTGACAAATATAGAGAACTATGCCGAACCGCTACTCGCTCACGATGATTTCGAGGAATATACAGGTTTATTAGAGTTATACAGCCATATAGATCGTATCCTCACCCTACGGCTAGCCCATCAGGCTAGCAACCATATCGACCCGGACATCAAAGAGGTGGGACAAGACTTCCTTGCCAACCCCTATCCGCACAGACCGCTGCGGTAACTGCTTCCTTCCAACCAACGCACGATTGCCGTCCTCGCCGAAGGCGCTCTTGAAGCGCCACATCTTACGGTCATCGCGTCCTAGCGATCCCTCTACCCGCCGTTGCCGCGAGCATGGGACAATGTATGTAGAGACCGCGTCAAAATAAAACTCAAGGGAGCTGAGTGAGCGTATTATGCAGGGCCTGAGCTACGAGTACGACGTCAATAAGCTGTGGCTTGGCGGGAGCTACGGCAACATCGAGATCTTCACGCGCACCGACGCGCGCTCCAATCTCGGCGGCCTGTGGTACGCCGAGGACGACCAGTTCTACATTGGGCGCATGGTGATGCACATCGCCGTCGACGGCGCGCGCCTGGAGGCGCGCACGACCACCTTTATGCCCGTCAGCCAACACACCATGTACGTCGGCCATGACGTCGAGGCGCGCAAGACGTTCTTCGTCCCTTATGGTGAGTTGGACCGCCGCCGCGTCTATCAGGTGGCGCGCCTGCGCAATTTCCAGCCGGTCGAGCAGACCGTCGAGATCACGCTCAACGTGCAGTACCCTCAGTTTGCTTTCGCTGAGTTCAGCAAGCTGCCCGACATGACGCAGAAAAACAAGCTCGTCACCTCCGAGGTACGCGACGGCCTCGTGGTGACCTCGACGCAGGGGCGCGAGAGCGAGGTCCGCGTGATCGGCGCGCCTGCCGCCGAGCTCGTCGATTCAACATTCGACGCGCGCACGGCCACGCTGACCTACCGCGTGGCGTTGGGGCCGCACGAGGAGCGCGAGATCCCCTTCATCGTCGTTATCTCCAACCAGGGGGTGGAGGACGCCATCGCCCGCTACGGGGCCAGCGTCGCCGAGGCGCCCGGCGCCGTACTCGCCGCCACCGAGCAGGCCGTGGGCGACATCCTGCGCACCAGCGACATCCTGACGCCCGATCCCGCTATCACGCGGGCCATCAAGTGGTCCAAGATCAATACGGTCCGCGAGCAGCGCCACTACCCCATCGGCAATAGCTTCACCAACGACCCGCCGCAGGATATCCTGGTGGTACGCGACATCGCCTGGTTCTCGGTCGGCTCCGACTATCTCACGCCCGACTTCTCGCGCGGCACGATGGAACTCGTGCGCGACTATGGCGTCGAGCCGGGCGGCGAGATCACCGAGTACATCATGGCCTGCGAGAACCCGCCCTTCAAGTCCAACTACGGCCTGAATATCAACGACGACACGCCGCTCTTCATCTTCGCCGTACATCATCACTATGCCCTGACCGCTGACGACGCGTTCCTGCGCGGCATGTGGCCGACCGTGCGCGACGCCGCCAACTGGATCTTGGCGCAGAAGCGCGGCGGCCTGATCTGGTGTACCTCCGAGGAGTCCAACGTGTGGGGCATCGCCTCCTGGCGCAACATCATCCCCGAGTACCAGATCAACGGCGCCGTCACCGAGATCAACGCCGAGTGCTATATGGCGCTGCGCCTGGCCGGTCGCTGCGCCGAGATGGTGGGCGAGTTCGAGGAGTCGGAGCGCTTCCTCGGCGAGGCGCTCGAGCTCAAGCAGGCTATCAACGCGCAACTCGTCTCCGAGGAGACCGGCCTCTACCTGCTCAACATCGACGACAGCGGCAAGCGCCGCCACAACGTCACGGGCGACATGGTCTTCCCCGTGATGTTCGGCGTGGCCGATGAGGAGATGCGCGAGAAGGTGCTGCAGCGCCTCTATGAGGAGGACTCGTGGACCCCTTATGGTGTGCGCACGGTGCCCAAGAACGAGCCGGAATATGACCCTGAGTACGGCGTGCGCCTCATCGGCGGCGTGTGGCCCAACCTGACGGGCTGGGTCGCCTACGCCAGCCGCATCGACCACCCTGAGAAGATGATCGAGGGCATGCGCAACATCTACCGCGTCAGCGAGGTGGAGAACCCGTTGGCCTTCAAGAACGTGGTGCCGGGCCAGTTCCCCGAGTGCCTGCACGGCGACTCTTTCCAGAGCCGCGGTATGGCCCTCTCGCCGTGGATGCCCGCCACCTTCATCTGGCTGGCCATCGATGGGCTGATGGGCTTCCGCCCGCAGGTGACGGAGTTGAGTGTGCAGCCACACCTGCCGGAGAGTTGGCAGTGGCTGGCCATCAAGGACGTGCCGTATCGCGGACGGCGCTTCAGTTTGTTCTACCATCGCGGCACGATCTACTCGTCGCAGCAGGTCGACACCGGCTACCCGCTCGAAGTTTTCGATGAGGATGTCAGCCGCCTCGTCGACACCAACGCTTACGTCATCGCGCTGCGCCGCGCCGAGGAGATGGTATTGTTCATCGGCGTGCCCGAGCGGCAGGGCGTCACGCTCACGCTGCGGCCGCCGTTGGTGGCGCAGGAGCAGCGCCTGGATTTCCTGATGAACCCGGGCGAGGCGCAGGTGCTGACCATCCACGTCGCCCGTCAGGACACGCAGGATGGGAAAGATGGGAAAGCGCCCGCGGAGCAGGTCAGGGAGGCCGTCACGCTGACGGGCACGATGGACGCCGAGCGCGCCGTCCCGGTCGCGGCCGGCGCCGCCGACGACGCGACGTCAAACGTCTTGCCCGACGGGACATAGGCGGCGTGTCTCTACTGGAAGCCGGCGCTCCCAGTAGAGACGCGGCTGGTTAGCTATTCCCGACCGGCCGCCGACAGTCCGCGCGCGCGGACACGGTCCAACGCCCCGTCGCGCCCGCGGCTGAAAGCCCCATTGATCGCGCGCCGCGCCGGCCGCTCTAGGAAGCGATACGACGCCAGGGCCGCGGCGATGACGACGCATAGGTAGATCAGGAAGTAGACCGTGCTCGGCGCGACGTAGCCGGGCACGCCCACCCGCACGGGCGGCAAGACCTGGCGCACCCAGCCCATCAGCGGCCAATGCAGGATGTACAGCGCGTAACTACCTTCTCCCAGCAGCACGGCGGCCGGCACGGCGAAGAGGACGGCGACAGGACCCTCGCCGAAAGCGATGCTGTAGATGAGCAGCGCGTACAGCGGATCGATCAGGATCTGGTTGTAGAAGATGAGCCCGAGCGGACCCACGCACCATAGCGCGGCCACGCCTACGGCCGCCAAGACGGACAGGCGGCGCGGGGCCAATAGGCCGGTCCATGGCCGGGCGTCGCCCCGCGTGAGGAAGAGCCGGCCGAGGGCGACGCCGATCACAAACTCGGGCAGCCGCGCCACCGGATTGGCGTACAGCGTCCACGTCCAGAAGCGATGCCACCACGCCACATGTAGTGCCGACGCGTCCAGGGAGAAGACGTTATAGGCCAGCGCGGTGGCCACGATGAGCGCCCAGCACACGGCGATGGCGGCGAGGAGAGAACGGCGCCCCAGCCGTACCACACCCAGGGCAATGAGCGGGAACAGTAGATAGAAAAACGCTTCGACCGAGAGCGACCACGCCGGCGCGTTCCAGGTCATGGCGCAGGGCGTCCACGCCTGGACCATCAAAAACGAGACCACGGCGGCGATGACGGGATGGACGCCCGTCAGCGTCCAGGAGGGGCGCGGCCCGACGCAGAATTGCTCGTGCCAGACGCCCGCTTTGGCGTAGAGGACGAGGCCCAGGATGGTGGCCAGGGCAAAGACCGGATAGACGCGCGCGAAGCGCGCCTGCCAGAAGGCGCGCGCCGTGCCGCGCACGCCCCCCCGCACATCGGTGTAGGTATAGGCCAGGATGAAGCCGGAGAGCAGGAAAAAGAAGCTGACGCCCGTGTACCCGCTGGCGACGACATTGGCGCCCAGTTGCGTTACAGCGTGCCAGGCGCCGGAGCCCGCCGCCACATGGATGGTGAGGAAGTGGAACATGACGACGAGCAGGGCCGCCACCGCGCGCAGGCCGGTCAGCGCTTGTAGCTGGCGCGGCTTGCTCGTCGCGGACGCCGGCCGACCCCCCGGCCCGTACGCTCCGACCGTCGTTGGGTGCGTCGTGACGCGCCGGGGGGCGTGGGTACGAACAGCTATCTGTGCCATGTGCGCCTTCTACTGGGGATATACACCGTACCGATCTCAGGGCTCGTGGATTAACGGCGGACGTTAGTGAGTGGGGCGCCCCCCTCAGCGTGCGCCGCGCTTCTCCTGGCGCCGTACTCCGCAATTCTGGGGCCAGCAGTGCACATTGTGACAAAATGGTAGTACACGCGTATTTTTAGTCATAACCGTTTACCGTTAACCCAGTATCGTATTGTTGATATGGTGTAACCAACATTGGCCCTGTCGCTGGAGGGCTGGAGGAGAGGTCGTGAGTCGTCAACGTATCAAAGCTATCGCCGCCCTGATCGCGCTAGTAGGTCTGACCGTGGCTGGACAGCGGCCGGGTAACGTCGCGATCGCGTCGCGGTCACGAGTGATACGACCGGCCGGCCTACGTACGGTGGCTTTCTACAGCCGAGATCTCGGCGGCACGACACACCTGCGCGTCCTGCTCCCCGAGGGCTACGCGTCCACGAGGCGGCGCTACCCCGTGCTGTACCTGCTGGCCGGCCACACGGGTACCTACAAGCAGTGGACGACCAACAGCGACGTGGCCGACTACGTGCGCGGTCTACCTCTGATCGTGGTGATGCCCGATGGCGGGACCGGCTGGTACAGCAACCCGGCGAGCGGCGTCGGACCGCGCTGGGGGGACTACCTGATCGACGAGCTTGTCCCCTACGTCGACGCCCACTACCGCACCGTCGCCGGCCGCGCGGGCCGCGCCGTGGCTGGGCTCTCCATGGGCGGCCTCGGCGCCTTCGATTATGCCGCGCTCCACCCCGATCTCTTTGCCGCCGCCGCCTCCTTCAGTGGGTACCTGAACCTGCGCCTCTTGGAAACGCCCGCGCAACGCCATATCTACCCGGACCTCGCCGTCTTCGGCGACCCGCGCGCCGACGCCCTGTACTGGGCCGGGCACGACCCCGTCGCGCTCGCGCCCAACCTGCGCGGCGTGCGCCTGTACCTGACCAGCGGCAACGGTCAACCCGGCCCGTTTGACAGGTTTCACACCCCCGCCGACCCCGACGAAGCGTCTACGCACGCCGCCCTGCTCAACATGGCCGCCGCCTTGAGCCGCACGGGCATCACGGCCACGGTCGAGGACTACGGGCCGGGCATCCACGGTTGGCCCTACTACGCGCGCGACCTGCGCCACGCCCTGCCCCTGATCATGGACACGTTCGCCCACCCGCCCGCGGCCCCCCTGCCCTGGGGCTATCGCACGATCGCGCGGCAGTTCGACGTGTGGGGCTACCAGGTCGTGCGCACGAGCGGCGCGCCCGGCTGGACGGCACTGAGCGCTGTCTCCGCCGCCGGGCTGACCGCGGCCGGTGTAGGACTTCTGGGGGTGACGACGGCGGCGCTCTATCGGCCCGCCGCCACGTACACGATAACCGTGGATGGCGCACACCAACACGTCGTGGCGGATACAACTGGCCGGTTACACCTATCCATTCAGCTCTCCGGCAGCGGAGCATCGCATCATGTGACGATCCCCGCTGTCCGTGCACCATAGGGCATGCGTATCCCCTCATTGGCCGGCAACCACTAGCCCGTTTAGGTGATAGCGGCGGGCGTGAGCGCGGACCTATCTTGGCCTCGATCCCATAGCGAGACCGAGTAATAGAGAGGATTTGCCCCTTGCGCACGCTGCTCACCCGCCCTATCTATGCCGCATTCCGCGTTAGCCTTTTGCTAATCGTCATTCTCCCCGCGCTCCTGCTCCACGGACGCCTATCCGCCGCCGGCGCCACGTCCGCGGGCACAGCCGTCGGTCTACCGCCAACCATCGTCGCTATCGGGGACAGCATCACAGCTGGCTCCTATGACACTGATGTTAAGGGTGGATGGGTAACGCGCCTGGCGGCGAAGTTGAACGACGTGTATCCCCAGGTCCATCTCGCGGTGCGCAACGCAGGGATTGGCGGGGACACATCGTGGGGCGTGCTCGCCCGCCTGCGGCACGACGTGATGGCCGTCCACCCGCGCCTGGTGATCATCTCGATTGGCACCAACGACTTCAACTCAGGGGTACCAGCGCCCGTGTACGCGGACCGGCTACAGACCATCGTCGCGCGGCTGGCCTCCGCGCCGCATCCCCCGGTTCTCGTGCTCGCCAGTCTATTGCCTTTCGCGGGGCTGACTCCCGCGCGCTTGCGCGCCGAAGAGGACTACAATGACATCATCCGGCGGACTGCCGCTGCGGATGATATTGGCTATCTCGACCTATTCGACCAGTGGCTCGCTTTGGGGAGCGTGTATTGGCATACCCTGCGCCACGACAGCGTCCATCCCAACCCCATCGGCTACGAACTTCTCGCCAGCGTGACGGCTGCTTTCCTGGAGGCGGGCTATGTGGGCCCTGGCGGCGACATCACGGCGCCCGCGATCGTCCCCACCTGCGCCGATAGCCGCTGCGGCGCGCTGTCCCGCGCGCGACGATTATCAAGCGGAAAGGAAAAGCGTGTTCCGGTAGAATGAGATAGCCCAAGCAAAGAAGATCTATACTCTATAACGCGCGAGAGGGGCGCCATGACGCGGACTCTACCCATAGCTATCGTGCTGCTCATTGTGGTGTTGAGCGGGACCGGACCGCGGCGTCAATCAACGGCGGCGCACGCGGCGCTACCCCCGCGAGGAGCGCACGTGTCGGGCGTACAGACGACTCAGCCGGACGGCTTGCGCACACTCACCCTGTACAGCGCTGCTCTGGGCGGCGCGACCCATGTGAATATCGCGCTGCCCGACGGCTATGCCTCCTCGCGGCGCCGTTATCCTGTCCTGTACCTTCTCGCCGGGCATACGGGCGTCTACTGGCAGTGGGCGGACAAAACCGACGTGGTGTCATTCACGCGCGGCTTGCCCCTGATCGTGGTGATGCTCGACGGGCGCGGCGGCTGGTACAGCAACCCGGTGAGCGGCGTCGGTCCGCGCTGGGCGGATTACCTAATCGACGACCTCATACCCTACGTCGACGCCCACTACCGCACCATCGCCGGCCGCGCGGGCCGCGCCGTGGCCGGGCCCTCCATGGGCGGCCTCGGCGCCTTCGATTATGCCGCGCTCCACCCCGACCTCTTCGCCGCCGCCGCCTCCTTCAGCGGCTCGTTGAGCCTCACGGGGATGGAAGGGCCGGCCTGGCGCGCGGCTTTCCCGGACCTCGCCGTCTTCGGCGACCCGCGCGCCGACGCCCTGTACTGGGCCGGGCACGACCCCGTCGCGCTCGCGCCCAACCTGCGCGGCGTACGCCTGTATCTGGCCAGCGGCAACGGCCGGCCCGGTCCGTTCGAGCCGCACGGGCACTCTCCCGATCCCGACCCCGGTGAGCAGTATTCCCTCACGTCGCTGCAAGAAATGGCCGCCGCGCTGGCCGGCGCCGGTATCACGGCCACGGTCGAGGACTACGGGCCGGGCGTCCACACCTGGCCTTACTGGCAGCGCGACCTGCATGACGCTTTGCCCTTGATGATGGACACGTTCGCCCACCCGCCGGCGCCCCCCCTGCCCTGGAGCTACCGCACGATCGACCGCCACTTCAACGTGTGGGGCTACCGCTTCGGACGCGCCGGCGGCGCGCCCGGCTGGACGGAGCTACAGGATGTGTCGCGGGCCGGACTGACGGTGGATGGGATGGGCGGGCTGTTCATCCTGGTCACGGCCCCGCTCTACCGACCCAGCACGCCGTACGCGCTCACCATAGACGACGTGCGCCAGCCTCGAACCGTACGCGCCGACGCGACGGGCCGCCTGTCCCTGGCGCTCACGCTGGCCGGCGCGGCGACGCGCCGGCGCCTGTCCATCACCCTGGCCCCGTCTAGTCTGTGATACATGTTGCTGAAAATGGTAGGATGCGAGGTGAAGATACAAGAAGGTGAGGGTATAGCACGTTATGCGCGTATTGGTCAGCGGTGGGGCGGGCTACATCGGCTCGGTCGTGGCGGCGCAACTGCTGCGGGATGGGCACGAGGTCACGGTCTACGATAATCTCTACAAAGGCCACGCCGCCGCGATCCCCGACGGCGCGCGCTTCGTACGCGGCGACCTGTTCGACGGCGACCTGCTGGCGCGGACGCTACGGACCGGCGGGGACGGCGGGGCCGGCGCCATCGACGCCGTGATGCATTTCGCCGCGCTCTCGCTCGTGGGCGAATCGGTGGCCGAGCCGGCGCTGTACTTCCGCAACAACGTCGCGGGCACGATTAGCTTGCTCGACGCCATGCGCGGCGCCGGTGTGTCGCGCCTCATCTTTTCCTCGACCGCCGCCGTCTACGGCCAACCAGTCTCGACGCCGATCTACGAGGACGCCGAGTTGCGGCCGATCAATCCCTACGGCGAGAGCAAGCTGATGGTCGAGACGATGCTGCGGCGCTACGACGAGGCGTACGGGCTACACTCCGTCGCGCTGCGCTACTTCAACGCGGCGGGGGCGGCCGGGCGTCTCGGCGAGGACCACCACCCCGAAACGCACCTCATCCCCAACGTGCTCGCCGTCGCGTTAGGCCACGCCGCGGCGGTACGCGTGTTCGGCACGGACTACGCGACGTCCGACGGCACGGCCGTCCGCGACTACATCCATGTGTCTGACCTCGCGCGCGCGCACATTATGGCGCTCGATGTGACCAATGAGCGCAGCGCGGTTTACAACCTCGGCAATGGGCTGGGGTTCTCGGTGCGCCAGGTCATCGAGGCGGCGCGCACGGTCACGGGTCGCCCTATCCCGGCGCAAGAAGTCGAGCGGCGCGCGGGCGACCCCGCCGTGCTCGTAGCGGCCTCGGAGCGCATCCAGCAGGAGCTCGGCTGGCAACCCCAGTTCCCCGATATCGCGTCGATTATCGCCTCGGCCTGGGAGTGGCATCAGGCGCATCTCAATGGATATGAGTGATGAGTGTTTAGTGATTAGTGGCTAGTTCGCCGCCGGTCACTAAACACTCATCACTAGCCACTAATCACTTTCTCCAATTGCCCTGCTCGTCGAGGTGGCCGCGCAGGGTCAGGTCGCCGGTGTAGAGGGCTTTACCGATGATCACGGCTTCGACGCCGAGGCGCTCGAGGTTGCGGATATGGTCGGGGTGCGCGATGCCTCCGCTCACCGTCACGGGGACGTCGGCGACGCGCAGCAGCGCGCGCAGCCCCGCGTAGTTGGGGCCGCCGAGCATACCATCGCGATTGAGGTCACTGTAGATGAGCCGGCGCGCGCCCTGGTCGATCAACTCCCGCGCCAGGACGACCGGATCGGACGGCCCGCTCCGCGCGGGGGTCTCTAGGCGCACGTTGCCGTCGCGGACGTCGAGCCGCACGGTGAGGCGCTCCGCGTGCGCTTGCAGCGACTGGCGCAGGAACGCGGTGGCGGCGATGCGGTCGGCCCGCAGCACGACAAACGCGAAGGGCTTGTCCAGCGCCGCGTCCAGCGCCGCCTCGTCGCGGATCGCCGCGCTAAACTGGACGTGGACGGCGGTCTCGGCCGCGATGCGCGCGGCCAGATCGACGAAAGCGGCTGTCCCGCTTTGTAGACTGCCGATGTCGTTGATGTAGAGGCAACGCGCGCCAAGGTCGACGAAGCGGCGCGCCGCCGCGAGCGGGTCGTCCGCGTAGACGGGACCGCGGGCCGGGTCGCCCTGCCGCAGCCGCACGACCTTGCCGTCCAGAATGTTGATCGCGGGAATAATCAGCATGTCATCAATGACCTATAGTTATAGTAGAGACCAGGCCGGCGAGGATACCGCCCACAATGCGGACGAGGATCAGCGCGACCAGGGGTGAGAAATCAATCGCGCCCAGGGTAGGCAGCACGCGCCGGATCGGCCCCATCACCGGCTCGGTAATCTCAACGAGCAGCCTGAAGACCGGTTGTATCCCGCCCGCGCCGACGCTGAACCAACTGAGCAAGGCCCGAATGATTATAGCCCAGGTCAGCACCTGCACGAAAATAGTCACGAATTCGGAAAGAAAATTGCCTATAGTCACGTTGCCTGCCCTCTTCCTACCCCTCTTATAGCGCTGGTAGCGCTGGCCGCTGCCCAAAGATCGCGCGGCCTACCCGCACGATCGTAGCGCCTTCCTCGACCGCCACCTCATAGTCGTCGGTCATGCCCATGGAAAGATGCCGCCACGCGCCAGCGGAGTTGGAGAAGGCCGGCGCGAGCTCGTCGCGCAGGGCGCGCAACGATCGAAAGATGGCGCGCAACTCCCGCTCGTTCGCCCCGAGCGGCGCGATAGTCATCAGGCCCTCGGGGCATAGGCGCCCGAGCGCGGCTAATTCAGGGGCCACGGCGCGCAACGCATCCGCCGCGAAACCGCTCTTGCTCTCCTCGCCGGCGACGTTGACCTGAAACAACACGCGTTGCCTCTTACCGGCGCTCTCCGCGTACCGATCGATCGTCGCGGCGAGGTCGCGCGAGTCGACCGAATGGATCAGGTCGAATAACCCGACCGCCGGCATAGCCTTGTTACGCTGCAAATGCCCGATCAAATGCCACACAATAGGACGCCCCGCCCGTCCCAGCGCGTCCACTTTCGGCTCCGCCTCCTGCCCGCGGTTCTCACCCAGATCCGTAAAGCCGGCGACCGCCTCGACGGAGCGCAGGTAGTCGAGCGGGACGGTCTTACTGACCGCGACGAGCGTCACCGCGTCGGCCTCTCGTCCGGCGCGCGCCGCCGCGGCGGCGATGCGGCCGCGCACCACTCTCATGTTGTGCACGAGTTCGTCCGCGGACGGCAAAACACGGGGCGATGGAGTAGGTACGGTCGTCATGCTAAGAAGTGTAGCATGCCTCTATCCTCTATACTAACAGCAGGACGTTGTCAGAGAGGTAGGTTACGGCATGTCGGATTGGCGGTTGGTCTATAGTGACGCGGCGGGCGAGTTGCGCGAGCATCCCACGTTGGGGCCGCTCGGCGGCACATTCGGCGACACGCGCCCGCTCGGCCGCCTCGCGCCCCTGCCCGATGGCGCGACGCTGACCATGCTGCCCGGCTGTACACCGCTGGGCCGCGCCGCCGACGGTAGCCACGTCCCTCTTAGGCAGGGTAAGGATTATGCGGTCGGCGCGCTGCTGCCCACCGGCTACGCGCGGCTGTTCCTGCCCGCCTACCGGAAAGAGGCCGCCGCGCCGCATCTGCCGCTGTTCGGCTACACTGCCGTGGCCGCGCGTGAGGGCCGCCTCTACGCCGCCGCGCTGCCGGTCGACGACGCGGCGACGTGGCGCCCCGCCGGCTTCAGCACGCCCGACCTGCACAGGCGCGTGGCCCGCCTGCGAGAGGGGCGCCCTGAGAACCGTCTCTACAAGCAGTTGGCCCTGTGCGCCGAGCACTACGGCTGCTACACGGCGCAGAACGTTTTCTACCAGCGCTGGGAGGGCGCCATCCCCGTCTCGCCGCGCTGCGCCGCCGCCTGCGTGGGCTGCATCTCCGAGCAGGACGGCGCGGTCCCTTCGCCGCAGATCCGGCTCGACTTCGCGCCGACGCCGGAGGAGATCGCTGATCTCGCGGTGCGCCACCTAACCGAGGGCGGCACGATGATCTCGTTCGGCCAGGGTTGCGAGGGTGACCCGCTCAACCGCGCGCGCCCGCTCGTCGCGGCTATCAAGCTGATTCGGGAGCGCACCGATCGCGGCGTCATCAACATCAACACCAACGGCTGGAACTACCGGGGCCTGG
>JAABUO010001913.1_pt1 | contig 26148 bp, 24 predicted proteins | sample 5559291 | NCBI WGS metagenome assembly JAABUO01 (sample SAMN10711878, study PRJNA513372) | rock metagenome | isolation source: Antarctica rocks | place: Antarctica: Victoria Land, Finger Mt sud
ACCACGCCGTGTGCCCCCAGGAGACGTGTCGCCGTCGCCGCCTGCGCCTCGACACCGGGCTCGATGCCCCCGAAGACGGCGGCGATCCGCCCCCCATCGCCCTCCCACGTCAGTTCCAGCGCGTCGAGCACGAGCGGGCTGTCGGGGGTATGCAGCAGGGCCTGCACGGCGGCTCCCGCGGCGCCGGGATCCCCCACTTCCACCACGACGATACGGCGCGCGGCGGGACGCGGGTGCAGCCTGAAGATAGCCTCGACGATGAGCCCCAGGGTGCCGAGTGAGCCGGTGAAGAGTTTGCCGAGATCGTAGCCGGCCACGTTCTTGACGACCTTCCCACCGGACTTCGCCACCGTCCCGTCGGCCAGGACGACGGTGACGCCGATCAGGAGGTCGCGCACGGTCCCGTAGCGGAGCCGTCGCGGGCCCGACGCGTTGGCGGCGATGACGCCCCCGATCGTGGCCCCATGCGTGGGTGGGTCGAGGGCCAGCATCTGCTCGGACCCGGACACCACCCGCTGCGCCTCCTCCAGCAGCGCGCCGGCCTCGACGCGCACGACGAGGTCGCCCGCGGCGTGCTCCAGCACGCGGTCGAGGCGCGTCATGTCCACGACTAGATCGACCCGTGTCGGCGTGGCGCCCCACTGGATCTTCGTTCCGCCACCGCGCGGGACGACGTTGAAGCCGGCGCGGTGCGCCAACGCCAGCACCGCGCTCGCCTCGGCGACCGTGCCGGGCGCGACGACGACACGCGCCGGCACGCCGTCGACCGCGTCGCCTATTGTAGCGGGGCGCGCGTAGTCGGCCCCGACGAGCCCCCGTAGGTCGGTCAACCCGGCCTCACCGATCCCAGTCACGCTCACGATTGCACCTCCGCCGCGCTGGCGCGCTTTCCAGCCATTGTCTACCTGAGTCTATCGGACCCACCGATCCACGAGCCGCTCAATGGGGGATGATACCCGGCACGACGTATTGCTGCGCCAGCGCCAGAAGGCCGAGCAGCGCGGCAAGGATAATACTGTGGATGAAGGTACGCCGAATGACGAGCCCCTCTTGGCCGACGAGATTGGTCGTCGAGACGCCGGTGGTCACGCTTTGGGGCGAGATCATCTTGCTCATCACCGCGCCCGACGAGTTCGTCGCCGCCATCAGAATAGGACTGAGGTGGAGCTTGCGCGCCGCCACGACCTGCAAGTTGCCGAAGAGAGCGTTGCTCGACGTGTCGCTTCCGGAGAGGAAACAGGCGATCCAGCCCAGGAACGACGAGAAGAACGGGAAAATCGCGCCGACCGAGGCGACCGCGAGCCCTAGCGAGTAGGCGATACCGGAGTAGTTGAATAGGTAGGCCAGCCCCAGGATCAGCATCACCGTCAGAATGGCGAAGCGCAATTGCGTCCACGTGTCGGCCAGAGCCCCGATAAACAGGCGCGGGCTGACGCCCAGCAAAACCGTCGTCAGCAGAACGGCCACGAGGATGGCCGTCCCCGTCCCCATGATCTGGAGGTCGTAGAGCGCCTTGTAGGCGTGGTGGTACGCCGTCAGATAAACGCGCTTATCGAGCCCCGGCCACAGAACGTGCCGCACCGCGCCGAGGCCGAACAGGCCGTTGTTGGCGACCTTGAAGCGAGTCCACACGATGACGACGACGCTGACGAGCAACCACGGCAACCATGCCTGCACGGTCTCGAAAAGCGTTGGCTTACCGCCGTCGTGGGCGGGGCTGGCCTCCGACGGATCGGGGACGCCACGGTAGCCGATGGCGGGAGAGTCCATGGTCCGACCGGGGATGCCGTCGGGTCCGCCAGCCGGCATCGAGAGGGCCGCCGCGCCGCCCACACCACGTAAGGGCGCCGCCGTCGCCGCGGTGGCGGACGCCGGGACCGCGGCGACGCCCGCTGCATCGAGCGGCGTGGCGACGTTGGCGCGGTAGTCTTCGACGTCACGCGGCTGCCACACCTGCACGAACAGGATGGTGGCGATGAGCGACACGAGCGCGGCGGCCACGTCGGGCAACTCCGGCCCGATGAAGTTGGAGACATAGAACTGCGTCAGCGCGAACGAGCCTCCCGCCACGAGCGCGACGGGCCAGGCCGTGCGCAGGCCGCGGAAGCCCGAGAGCAGCACGATGGCGTAGAAGGGCAGAATAAAGGCGAACAGGGGTAGCTGACGGCCGACCATGGCCGAGAGCGGGGCGGCGTTTAAACCGGTGACCGAACTGAGCGTCGTGATCGGCACGCCGAGGGCGCCGAAGGCGACGGGCGCCGTATCGAAAATAAGGGTCAGCACCAGCGCGTCGAGCACGGGGAAGCCGAGGCCGATCAACAGGGCGCTGCCGATGGCGACCGGCGTGCCGAAACCGGCGATACCCTCCATCAGCGCGCCGAAGGAGAAGCCGATAATCAGGACCAGGATACGCTTGTCCGGCGGCACGTTGTGGATCATAAAGCGGCGAAACAGGTCGAACTTGCCGGAGCGCACCGTGATGTTGTAGAGCCACATCGCGTTCCAGACGATCCACATGACAGGGAGGAGGGCGAAGGCGGCCCCATTGAGCGTGGAGTTGACCGCGAGGTCGAGCGGCATCTTCCAGACAGCGACGGCGATGATGAGGCCGGCGATCAATCCCGCCAGCGCCGCCTGCCAGGCTGGACGCCGCACCACGCCGAGCAAGACCAACACGACGGCGATGGGGATGAGTCCGACGACGAAGGAGAGCAACAGGCTGTCGCCGACCGGGGTCAGCGGCTGGTGAAACAGGGGGGTCTTCGACGTGGCGGGGTCGAGCGCCTGGCGGAACATCGGCGTTACCTCCATGAACTACACACTCCTGGTGGACACGACACTGTGTCGGCGTTGCCCGGTCCTGACACGCGTCGCGTGACGCGCGCGGCAAAAGGGCTGTGATGGGGACGCGATTGACGCCGCTAGCCCGCGCCTACATTAGAACACCTCCGCCAGGCCGGCCTGCTCGACAGGGTGCGCGCGGTGTGGGCCGGGGACCTCGCCGCACAGGCGCGGCGTGGGGAACAGCTTGCCGGGGTTGCACAGATAATCCGGGTCGAAGGCGCAGCGCAGCAGCTGCATCGTGTCCAGGTCCTCGGTCGTGAACATCTGGGGCATGTATTTCTTTTTATCCGCGCCCACGCCATGCTCACCGGTGATCGAGCCGCCGAACTCCAGGCACGTGCGCAAGATCTCGCCCGCCAGCTCCTCGGCGCGCTCGGCCTCGCCCGCGACCTCACGGTCGTAGAGCACGAGCGGGTGCAGGTTGCCATCGCCGGCGTGGAAGACGTTGGCCACGCGCAGCCCGCGCTCGGAACCCAGCGCGGCGATGCGGCGCAGCACCGCGGGCAGCGCGGTGCGCGGGATCACGCCGTCCTGCACGTAGTAGTCGGGACTGATGCGGCCCATCGCGGCAAAGGCGGCCTTGCGCCCCTTCCACATCAGCGCGCGCTCCTCGTCGTCCTGAGCGATGCGAATCCCCGTCGCGCCATTGGAATGACAGAGGCGCTCGACCTGCTCGAATTGCGCCGCGACCTCGGCGGCGGGTCCATCGAGCTCGACGATGAGGGCCGCCCCGGCGTCCAGCGGGTACCCGGCGTGGACCGCCTCCTCCGCGGCTCTGATCGCCAGCGCGTCCATCATCTCGACCGCGGCCGGGACGATCCCCGCCGCGATGATCGCCGAGACGGCGGCGCCGGCCTCGTCCGTCCCCGGAAAAGCCGCCAGCAGGGTGCGCACGGCCTCGGGCTTGCGCGTGAGACGCAACGTGATCCCCGTCACGATTCCCAGCGTCCCCTCCGAGCCGACGAAGGCGCCCACGAGGTCGTAGCCAGGGGTGTCCTGGACCGCGCCGCCGAGGTGGACGAGCGATCCGTCGGGCAGGACGACCTCGAGCCCCAGCACGTGGTTGGTGGTGAAGCCGTACTTGAGGCAGTGCGCCCCGCCGGAGTTCTCGGCCACATTCCCGCCGATCGAACACACGAGTTGACTCGACGGGTCCGGGGCGTAGTAGTACCCGTCGGCGGCGACGCGCTCGGTCACCCACAGGTTGATCACACCCGGCTCGACGACGGCGCGCGCGTTGGCGAGATCGACCTCCCGGATATGCCGCATGCGCGCCAGCACGATGAGGACCCCCTCGGCGACCGGGAGCGCGCCGCCCGATAGCCCCGTCCCCGAGCCGCGCGCCACGAACGGGATGCCCTCGCGGTGACACACACGCACGACGCCCCGCACCGCCTCGGCGCTCTCCGGCAGGACGACAAGGTTCGGGACGACGCGATAGCCGGCCAGCCCGTCGCACTCATACGTGCGCAGTTGATTGTGCTCCTGGATCACCCCGGCCGCCCCCACGATCCCTATCATCTCGCGGATGAGCGCGTCTCTATCCTTCACAAGCTACCTCTTCGTAACAAGTTGGCGCGGTCGTAATCTTGGTGTCACTGTATCACGCCGCGCGGCTCTTACGATGACCATCGTCGCGGCCAGCGCGGCGGCCCATGAAAGGCATAAAGGGGTTGGACGAGGGAATAATAACATAGGAAGCGACGCCGTGGGCTATATAGAGCGATCTATCCTCGCGCGCAAGCGCGCGAGTTCCTCTTCGGCGCGCAGGCGCGCTTCGGCTTCTTGTCTGGCCGCCGCTTCGGCCTGCTCCCGCGCCGCTTCGGCCTGCTCCCGCGCCGCTTCGGCCCGCTCCCGCGCCGCTTCAGACCACGTGCGCGCCCCTTCAGCCCACACGCGGGCCGTGGCCTCCTGCTCGGGAGTGAGCAAAAGCGTCCCGTCCGGCCGTTGCGCCTGCACGGTCATGCCGTCCGCCACCAGGTAAAGCCCCAGCGCCTTGCTCCACAGCCGTCCCTGCCCATCCGGCCGCCACTGGATGAATCGGCCATCCGTTGTGCGCCGATAGCCCCACAACGTCACGTCGTGCAGACCCGGTTCAGGGGCGAATAGCGCATATTCCTCCACCCCCAAAAGGCGGTAGGTCGTGCGCTTCTTGATGGTATCCTGCGCCACGCTGGACGGCGAGAGCACTTCCAGCACGAAGGCGGGCGTAACGCCCTCCGCCTGTAGATCGTACGAGTGACGCACCCTGTCTTCCACGAAGGAGACCAGCACGTCGGGCGCCACCTGTCCCTTGCGGTTCAGGCCGGGTCGGGGGTACAGGATAGGCAGCATACTGCCCACGTACCAGGGCAAGCGCTCCCGCCGCGCGTAGATGCGTAGACTCCAGTAAAGCCCCGTCGCCGACCGGATCTGCGGATCTCCCATCACCATCCAGGGCGCCTCCTCGGTATCATCCTCGACGGTCTGCAGGAACAACACCTCCTCAGCGGTCAGAGGCGGGTCCCTATGGAGAGTCTGGGTCATCATATCCTCTCGCTTTCGCCTAGCGCGCGGGGTCTCTTGCCGATGGCGTCTCTTGCCGACAGTATAGCAACCACCCGTGTGTGTCATCGGCTCGCACCCCGAGCAGGCGTGGCGAGAGATAAAAACCGTAATCGATTCGGGTTGGATGCTCTAACCAGTCAAAATACACGAGTGATCCGAATCTTTTTAGGACATACTGCGTATAGAGTCGGCGGGAGTTGCTCTGATAGGGTTAAAGGCGTGGCGACACAACAGAGAGGACAGGTAGCGATGGCTGAGTGCCCTGAGTGTGCGGGCCATGTGCCGGTAGGTAATGCGTTGCAGGGTGAGATCTTGCCCTGCCCGGAGTGCGGCGCCGACCTAGAAGTTGTCGCGTTGGCTCCCCCGGCGCTGGCCCTGGCCCCTCATGAGGAAGAGGACTGGGGCGAGTAGGGAGCAACGGCTCCCACGACACAGGACGACGCAACAATAGTAGAGACTCCGAGGGGAAGAGTAGGCGTAGACAGCCCGGAAGCAGAGAGCCGCGATGCTGAGATGCGGCGCCGGACGATACGTTGAACAAGGACCCCGAGTCGCCGCCCCAACAGGGCCTCCCATCGTGACCACGGTGGCCCCCCAGTAGGCGCGGCCGGCAGGCCCCCGTTACCACGGGCCAGGGTATCGGACCGCCCAGATGTTTATGTGATACCTGCCCTGTCCCGTACCTTTTGAGGCCGGTGCCGTGAGGCGGCCGGCGCATATAGGGTGGTACCACGAGCTAACCCCTCGTCCCTTGAGTGATACACAGCACTCAAGGGACGAGGGGTTTTTTGTTGTGGGGTAAGGAGAGACGGCATGAGCGAGCGAGTTTTGATCGTCGAGTCGACGTTGCGCGAGGGCGAGCAGTTCGCCGGGGCGCACTTCAAGCCGGGCGATAAACAGGCCCTCGCCCGCGCGCTCGACCTCTTCGGCGTGCCCTACATCGAGGTCTCCTCGCCCGCGGCGTCGGAACGCGCCTTCGCGGATGCGCGCATGCTGACCGGGATGGGTCTGCGCGCGCGACTGTTGGCGCACGTGCGTTGCGTGCCGGGGGATGTCCGCCGCGCGCTCGACGCGGGGGTCGACGGCGTCAACCTGTACTTCGGTCTCTCGCCGCTCTTGCGGACGCACGGCCACCGCCGCGACATCGAAGCGATCATCGCGGCCGCGACTGCATGCGTCGAGATCGTGCGCGCCGCGGGGCGCGAGGTACGCTTCGGCTGCGAGGACGCCTTCCGCACCCCGGAAGCCGACCTGCTGCGCGTCTGCACGGCGCTTGACGAGGCCGGAGTCGACCGGCTGAGCCTGGCCGACACGGTCGGGGTGGCGACGCCCCGGCGCGTGGACGAACTCGTGCGCCTCGTGCGCCGCAACGTGCGCGCCGCGATCGAGTTCCACGGCCACGACGACAGCGCCTGCGCCGTCGCCAACGCCCACGCCGCCGTCGAGGCGGGCGCGCGTTTCGTCGACACGAGCGTACTCGGTCTGGGCGAGCGCAACGGTATCACCGGACTCGGCGCCCTGGTGGCCCGGCTCTACGCCAGCGACCCCGCGCTGGTCGCGGGTTACGATCTCACGCGCGTACGCGAGATCGATCTATTGGTGGCGGAGATGGTCGGCGTGCAGATCCCTTTCAACACCGTCATCTCGGGCGCGCACGCCTTCGCGCACGCGGCCGGGGCGCACACCGCGGCGGTCCTGCGCGACCCGCGCACGTACGAGGCGCTCGACCCTGCCGTCTTCGGCGCGGCGCGCACGATCCACCTGGCGCATCACCTGACCGGCCGTCACGCCGTGGCCGGCCGCGCCGAAGCCCTTGGACTGACCCTGGACGGCGAGGCCCTCGAACGCGCGACGACCGCCCTGAAGGACGCCGCCGGCTCCCAACCGCTCCGCGAGGAGGAGGTCGACGCGCTATTGGCCCAGTATGCGTGATGGGGCGCGGGCACGGAGGCCCGCGCACGGGATCATCTACCAAAACCTTGGGTGAGGTTAGAACGAGGAGGATTATTATGATCGACACAAACACCGCTCGCCGCGTCCCGCAAACCCTGGCCGGACGCATCCTCTCGCACGCCGCTGGCCGCGCCGCTATAGCGGGAGACCTGATGGTCGTGGACGTGGACATGGCTATGACCGTCGACTCGGTCGCGGCGAGCGTCTTCCGCGCTATGAGTGAGATGGGGGTCGCGCGGGTGCGGGACCCCGAGCGCGTGGCCCTGTTCGTGGACCACGTGGCCCCCGCCTCGTCGGTGCAGGTCGCGGAGGGTCAGGCGGCCCTCCGCCGCTTCGCGCGCGAGCAGGGCATCACCGGGCTCTACGACGCCGGATCGGGGATCTGCCATCAGGTCATGATCGAACAACACCTGGTCCGGCCCGGAACCGTCGTCGTCGGCTCCGACTCGCACTCGACGCTCTACGGCTGCGTCGGGGTCTTCGGCACGGGCATGGGCTCGACCGACGTCGCCGTGGCCATGGCGACGGGGCAGACCTGGTTACGCGTCCCCGAGACCGTGCGCGTCGACGTGCGGGGCGCGCTCCCGCCCGGCGTCAGCGCCAAGGACGCCTCGCTGCACCTGACGGGGCGGCTCGGCGCGGCCGGGGCGCGCTACATGGCGGTCGAGTTCGCCCTGCCCACGACGCTCGATCTGCCCGCGCGCATGACGCTGTGCGGCATGACGACCGAGATCGGCGCCAAGGCCGGCATCGTCGTCCCCGACGCGGTGACGGCGGCGTATGCCCCGGCGCCCGCGTGGCTCTACCCGGACCCCGACGCCGTCTACGCCCGCCGCGAGACGATAGACCTCGCCACGATCGAGCCGCTCGTGGCCGAGCCGGGGACCGTCGACCGCGTGACGCCCGTCTCGGCGACCGGCGAGGTCCCGATCGACGTCGTGTTCCTGGGCACCTGCACTAACGGCCGCCTGGACGATCTGCACGCGGCGGCGGAGGTGTTGCGCGGCCGCCGCGTCCACACGGGGACGCGCATGATGATCGTGCCGGCCTCGCATCAGATCCTCAGCGACGCGGCGGCCGATGGGACACTCTCGGTGTTGCTCGCCGCGGGCGCGACGATCGGAACTCCCGGCTGCGGCCCCTGCCTGGGCCGCCACCAGGGCGTGCTCGCCGCGGGCGAGACGTGTTTCTCGACCGGCAATCGCAACTTCGCTGGCCGCATGGGCTCGGCCAACGCGCGCATCTACCTCGGCTCGCCCGCCGTCGCCGCGGCGACGGCCGTCGCCGGCAGGATCGCCGCGCCGAGCGAGGCGTTGTAAACAGGATTGCGATCACCGTCACAAACCTAACAACACAACTCTTAAGGAGAATATGATGGCCAGAATCTGGGCTTTCGGGGACAACGTCGACACCGATCAGATCGTGCCGGGGCGCTACGCCCCCTACATGACGGGCGAGCCGCCCACGCGCTACGCTTTCGTGGAGCGACGACCTGAGTTCGCGAGCGGGGTGCGGCCGGGCGATATTCTCGTGGCGGGCGACAACTTCGGCTGCGGCTCCTCGCGCGAGTACGCGATGGAAGCCCTCGTAGGTTGCGGGCTGACCGCCCTCGTGGCGCGCTCGTTCGCGCGCATCTTCTACCGCAACGCCATCAACCTGGGGCTGCCCGTCTTCGAGGCCCCGTTCGCGAGCAGCCTCCCCGACGGAGCCGAAGCCGAGCTTTACCAGGACGAGAATCGCCTCGTCGTCGACGGCCGCTCGTACGATGTGCCGCCGCTGCCCCCGTTCCAGCGCGCGATTATCGCCGCCGGCGGCCTCGTGCCGTATATCCGCGCACACGGACGCTTCCCCGGCGAGCCCGCGCTGGAAGGACTAGAGCGGCTTGAGGGTCGGGCGGTGAGCGCATGAGGACGACGATCTGTGCCATCCCCGGCGATGGGATCGGGCGCGAGGTCGTGCCGGCGGCGGTCGCGGTGCTGCGTGCGGCCGTCCCCGACCTAGAGGTCGCGTGGGCCGAGGCCGGCTACGAGACATGGAGCCGCACCGGCGAAGCCTTGCCGGCCCACGCGCAACACCTCGCCACAAGCGCGGCGGCCACGCTTTTTGGGGCGGTCTCATCGCCCCTACAGCCCACGCCCGGCTACCAGAGCGCCATTCTCCTGCTGCGCCGCCGGCTCGACCTCTACGCCTGTGTTCGACCGGTACGTTCCCTCACCCCCGGCCCCTCTCCTGCCATGGAGGGAGGGGAGATCGGCCACCGGCGCGCCGTCTCCCCTCCGCGGCACGATGAGAGAGCTGGCCCCGCCGTCGACCCGCGGGCCGAGCAACGGGGCCGTCGCGCGGCGCTGGCCGCGGGTGAGGGGAGTCCCGTCGACCTCATCGTCGTGCGTGAGAACACCGAGGGACTCTACGGGGGGGGTGAGGAATCCGACGGCGAGCGGGCCGTGGCGCGGCGCGTGGTCACGCGCGTGGCCTCACTCCGCATCGCGCGCCTGGCCTTCGACACGGCGCGGCGGCTCGGACGGAAGCGCGTGACGATCGTCCACAAGGCCACCGTGCTCCCCCAGACCTGCGGCCTCTTCCGCGCGACCGCGTTCGAGGTGGCGCGCGGCTACCCGGAGATCGCCGTCGACGAAATGCTCGTCGACAACGCCGCGCTGCGCCTGGCCGCCCACCCCGAGGATATCGACATCGTCGTGACCACCAACCTGTTCGGCGACATCCTCTCCGACGTGGCGTCGATGCACGGCGGCGGCCTGGGTCTAGCGCCCTCGGCCAATATCGGCGACCGCGCCGCCGTCTTCGAGCCGGTCCACGGCTCGGCGCCCGACATCGCGGGGCGCGGCATCGCCAACCCGCTTGCCGCCATCCTGGCCGGGGCGATGTTGCTCGACCATATCGGCGCGCGCGACGCCGCCCGCGCGGTTCGCTCCGCTGTCGCCGCCACCATCGCCAGCCCTGTCCGCACCCCCGACCTGGGCGGCGCGGCCACGACTCAGGAGGTCACGCGGGCCGTCATCGCCGCGCTCACACATCCCCTCACCTGGCGCCCCTCTCTTCCTCCACATGGAGAGGGGCTTACAAGGGTAGATTTTTTGTGTGGAGGGGCGCCCGGCGACGCTGCTCACCCCTCCACCCAAGAGGGAACCCGGAGGGCGACGCCCTCCGACCCTCCCTCGCGCGTGACAAACCTACCCCTCAAAGGTGGAGAGGGGAGGATGGCCGCGCCGTCGCTCTCCCCTCTCTCAGGCGCCGGGAGAGCCGGTCCCAATGCCGGCCCGCGGGTCGAGAGCGCGGGCTATCTCCGGGAGGCATGCCCATGATCACCGCCTTGCACTCCCGGCCGCGGGTGGGGGTTCTGCTCTCACGGGTGCGCGTGGAAGAAAAGCTGTTGCTGGCCGAGCTCGCGCGGCGCGACGTCGCGGTCGACGTCGTCGACGATCGCGCGCTCGTCTTCGACCTGGCGCGGCCGCGGCGCGACTGGGACGTCGTGCTGGCGCGCTCCGTCTCGCACTCGCGCACGCTGTACGCCCTGCGCGTGCTCGAAGGATGGGGCGTCCCCACCGTCAACCATCATGGGGTCGTCGCGACCTGCGGCGACAAGCTGCTCACGACGATGGCCTTGCTGGAGCACGGCGTCCCCACCCCGCGCACGCACCTGGCGTTCACGGCCGCGTCGGCCCTCGACGCGATTGAGGAGAGCGGCTACCCCGCCGTGCTCAAGCCCGTGGTGGGCTCATGGGGGCGGCTGCTGGCGCGCGTCAACGACCGCGACGCGGCCGAGGCGATCCTGGAACACAAAGAGACACTCGGCTCGCCGCAGCACGCGGTCTTCTACGTGCAGGAGCACGTGCGCAAACCCGAGCGCGATATTCGCGCCTTCGTCGTCGGCGACGAGACGATCTGCGCGATCTACCGCTACTCGCCCCACTGGATCACCAACACGGCGCGCGGCGGCCGCGCCGAGAACTGTCCGGTCACGCCCGAACTCGATCGCCTGTGCCGCGCCGCCGCGCGCGCCGTCGGCGGGGGAGTGCTGGCGGTCGATGTGTTGGAGTCGGACGACGGGCTGCTCGTGGCCGAGGTCAACGATACGATGGAGTTTCGCAACAGCATCGACACGACGGGGGTCGATATCCCCGCGCGCGTGATCGACTACATGCTGGCGGCGATCCCCGCGGCGGAAGAGACACACCGATGAGGGTGTCGATCGTAGGAGGATCGGGCTACACCGGAGGCGAACTCCTGCGCCTGCTGCTGGCGCACCCCGAGGTCGAGGTCGCGGCGGTCACGAGCGAGAGCCGGCGGGGGGAGTACGTCCACGCCGCTCACCCCAACCTGCGCGGTCGCACCGCGTTGCGCTTCACCGCGCCCGACGAACTCGCGCCGTGTGACCTGCTGTACCTCTGCCTGCCCCACGGCGCGGCCATGGCCCATCCGGGTCTCCTCGACGTCGCGCCGCGCACGATCGACCTCAGCGCCGACTTCCGCCTGCGCGATCCCATCGACTACGAGCGCTGGTACGGCCACCCGCACGCCGCCCCCGCCCTGCTGTCCGACTTCGTCTACGGGCTGCCCGAGTTGCACCGTGAGAGGTTGAGGACGGCGACGCGCGTCAGCGGCGTGGGCTGCCTGGCCACGGCCACGATCCTGGCGCTCCTTCCGCTCGTCCGCGCCGGCGCGATCCGGCCCGATCCGATCGTCGTCGAGGCCAAGGTCGGCTCCTCGGCGGCCGGCGCCAAGGCCAACCCTGCCGACCACCACCCTGAGCGCGCGGGCGTGCTGCGCTCGTTCATGCCGGTCGGGCATCGGCACACCGCCGAGGTGGAGCAGGAACTTTCCAGGGGGGACGGTAACGGCAGACCGACGGTACACCTCTCGGCCACTGCGGTCGGGACGGTGCGCGGCGTGCTCGCCACGGCCCACGGTTTCCTGGCCGAGCCGTTGGAGGAGCGCGACGTGTGGCGGCTTTACCGCGCCGCGTACGCCGGCGAGCCGTTCGTGCGCGTCGTCAAGGAGCGAACGGGGCTGTACCGCTACCCCGAGCCCAAGATCCTGGCCGGCTCGAACTACTGCGACGTCGGCTTCGCGGTCGACACGGCGCGCGGGCGCGTCGTCGCCCTCGCCGCGATCGACAACCTAATGAAGGGCGCGGCCGGCAGCGCCGTGCAGTGCATGAACCTCATGTGCGGCTTCCCCGAGACGTGCGGGCTCGACGTCGCGGGGCTGCACCCGGTCTAACAAGCGTCGCGGACCCCTATGACGCGGACACTTATCACGCGGACACTTATGACAAGGAGGAGGCTGTGATCGTCATTAAAATAGGCGGCGGGGGCGGGCTCGACCTGGCGGCGTGCCGCGCCGACGTGGCGCGGCTGCGGGCTGCGGGCGAGGCTGTCGTGGTCGTCCACGGCGGGTCGGAGGGGGCGACGGCGCTAGGCGAGGCGCTGGGGCATCCGCCCCACTTCCTCACCGCGCCGTCCGGCGTGCGCAGCCGTTACACCGACGCGCGCACCCTCGACATCTTCACGATGGCTTGCGCCCGGCTCAACGCGCGGCTCGTGGCGGGACTGCAAGGACTCGACGTCCGCGCGGTGGGATTGAGCGGCCTCGACGGCCGGATCCTGGTGGGGCGCCGCAAAGAGGCCGTCGTCACGGTGGAGGACGGGCGGCGGCGCGTCGTGCGCGACGACCGCTCCGGGACGGTCGAGGCGGTCAACGCGTCCCTGTTGCGCGCCCTGCTCGACGCGGGGTATGTCCCAGTCGTCTCGCCGCCGGCCTGGAGCCCCGATGGCCCCATCAACGTCGACGCCGACCGCGCCGCCGCGCTCGTCGCGCGCGCCCTCGACGCGGAGACGCTCGTGCTGCTGACCAACGTGCCCGGCCTGCTGCGCGACCGGGACGACCCGGCGTCGCTGATCGAGCGCGTGGCCGAACACGACATAGACGATGCGATGAACGTTGCGGCCGGCCGCATGCGCGTCAAGCTCCTGGCCGCGCGCGCGGCCGTCGGCGGCGGCGTCGCGCGCGTCATCATCGCCGATGGCCGCCGCGATCGCCCCGTCGCGCGCGCGCTGGAGGGGGGAGGCACGACGATAGTCCGTCGGCCCGCGCCCGCAAACGCGGGCCTCGCCCTCGCATACGCGGGAGCACAATCCTAATCTACATCGGGCCGCGGCCGACGCGCTGTGCCATGCAACCGCGGTCACGGATCCATTTGGGGGGAGCTATGGACGAGCTGACGATCGTGCGCGGGGCCGGAGCCGAGGTGTGGGACGACATGGGGCGCCGCTATATCGATTGTGTGGCGGGACAGGGCAGCGCCAACCTGGGCCATTGCCACCCAAAGGTCGTGCGCGCGATCCAGGAGCAGGCGGCCCGGCTGATTACCTGCCCGGCCTCGCTGGGTAACGATGCGCGCGCGGCGCTGCTGCGACGGCTCGCCGCGATCACGCCGCCGGGGCTGGACTCGTTCTTCTTATGTAACAGCGGGACCGAGGCGGTCGAGGCCGCGATCAAGGCGGCGCGGCTCACCACGGGGCGGCCGGGGATCGTCGCGGCCCGGCGTGGCTTCCACGGCCGCACGCTCGGCGCCCTCTCCGCCACCTGGGAACTGGCCTACCGCGCGCCGTTCGAGCCGCTCGTAGGGGGGGTGCGCTTCGTCCCCTTCGACGACCTCGCGGCCCTGGACGAGGCCATCGACGAGACAGTCGGCCTCGTCCTGCTCGAACCGGTGCAGGGCGAGGGAGGCGTCCACCCCGCCTCTCCCGGCTACCTGCGCGCGGCCTCCGCGGTGTGTCACGCGCGCGGCGCGCTCCTGGCGCTCGACGAGGTCCAGACCGGCTTTGGCCGCACCGGTACAGTGTTCGCGTGCGAAGGGGATGACGTCGCGCCGGATCTGCTGTGCATGGCCAAATCGATGGCCGGCGGCCTGCCCATGGGCGCGCTCGCCGTCGGGCCGCGCGCCCGGATGTTCCCACCCGGCGCGCACGGCTCGACCTTCGGCGGCAATCCGCTCGCCTGCGCCGCCGCGGTCGCGGCCATCGGCGCGCTCCTCGACGAGGACTTGCCGGCGCGCGCGGCTACCCATGGCTCCTACCTCATGGAGCGGTTGCGCGCGCTCGACGCACCGGGGGTGCGCGTGGTGCGCGGACGCGGGCTGATGATCGGGATCGAACTGCGTGGGCGGGCGCGGCCCGTCGTCGCGGCGCTGCGCGAGCGCGGCGTACTCGCGCTGACAGCCGGGCTCGGCGTGCTGCGCCTGCTCCCGCCGCTCGTCATCACGCAGGCACAGTGTGACGACGTGGTAGCGGCGCTGCATGATGTGTTAGTCGACGGTCGGGAAGCCTTGGCCGGATAGTATACTGGGAGCGAGAGAAGACATTATGTCAGGGATAGCGGACCAAGCGTATCTGCTGAACAAGCAGTACCGGAACTCCTCGAACCTACAGGCGCGCATCGACCTGCACGCGCGCTTCAGCACGAATACGTACGGCTGGTTCCGCTGGATCTTCGATCACCTCCAACTGCCGTCACGGGCTCGTGTGCTCGAGCTAGGCTGCGGGCCGGGGCTGCTCTGGCGCGAGAACCTGGGCCGTATCCCCGATGGCTGGGACATCACGCTATCTGACTTCTCACCCGGCATGCTTCAACAGGCGCGGGATAACCTCCGTGACACGGGGCGACCCTTCACCTTCGCGGTCGTCGACGCGCAAAATATCCCGTTCGCGGATGACAGCTTCGACGCCATCATCGCCAACCACATGCTCTATCACGTCCCGGATCGCCCGCGCGCGTTCGCCGAGATTCGCCGCGTGTTGCGGCCCGACGGACGCCTATTTGCCGCGACAAACGGAGCGGCACATCTACAGGAGTTAGAGGCGTTGCTGCCGGGAGGTGAATTCGACTTCAGCCATGGCCCCTTCGACCTCGAGAACGGCCACGCGCAGCTCGCGCCGTGGTTCCCCACCATCGTATTGCGCCACTACGACGACGCGCTCGTCGTTCCCGAGGCCGAGCCCCTCATCGCGTACCTGCTCTCGATGCGCGCCGCGTCCGACCTGGGCGACGCCGAGCGGACGGCTATCGCCGAACGCGTGGCACGGGAGATGTCGGCGCGGGGAGTCATCCGTATCACGAAAGACAGCGGCCTCTTCGAGGCATAATGGATGGTTCGACGTGTGGTGAGAACCATGATTAGCGAAACGCGTCCCGACGAGGCGGCGTTGCTGCGGGGCATGCTGGAGATCTCCAGCCTCTCGGGCGAGGAGCGGCCGCTGGCGGAGTACGTGTGCGCCGAGATGGGGCGGCGCGGGCTGCGCGCATACGTCGACGCGGCCGGCAACGCCGTCGGCGAACTCGGCGAGGAGGGACCGCTCGTCGTGCTGCTCGGGCACATGGATACCGCCTCCGGTCACGTGCCGGTACGGCGCGAGGGCGATCTGCTGTACGGACGCGGCGCGGTCGACGCCAAGGGGCCCCTGGCCGCCTTTATCTGCGCCGCCGCGCGGATCGGCCCGCGCGCGGGCGTGCGCCTCGCCGTCGTCGGGGCGGTCGAGGAGGAGAGCGCCACCTCGCGCGGAGCCCGTCACGCGGCCACGGTCTACCGTCCCGACGCCTGCGTCATCGGCGAGCCGAGCAATTGGGACCGCGTCACGCTCGGCTATAAGGGCCGCCTCCTCGTCGACTATGCCCTGCGGCAGGGGGCGGCCCACACCGCGGGCAACGTCTCCACCGCATCCGAGCGCGCGGTCGCGTTCTGGAACGGCGTGGCAGCCCTAACCGCGGCGCCCGACGGCGCGCGCGCGTTCGAGCGGCTCAGCCCTACCCTACGACATATCCAGGGGGACAGCGACGGGATCGCGGACACAGCGCGGCTCTCGCTCTCGCTGCGCCTGCCGCCGGGGTGCGACACACGGATCCTACGGGAAGACATTAGACGCTTGGCCGGCGACGCCGAGACGTGTTTTTCAGGTGACGAGCCGGCCTACCGCGCCCCCAAGAACACGGCGCTGGTGCGCGCGTTCCTCGCGGCGATCCGCGGGCACGGTGGAACGCCGGCCTTCGCGCTCAAGACCGGGACGTCCGACATGAACATCGTCGGGCCCGTCTGGAACTGCCCTATCCTCGCCTACGGGCCCGGCGACTCGTCGCTCGACCACACCCCGCACGAGCACATCGCGCTCGCCGAGTACGGCCGCGCCATCGGCGTGCTCACGGACGCCCTGCCGCGCCTGTCCGCGCCCGCGTAGCCGGCGGCATACCGTACCCACCGGGACCGCCCGCTCCAGGGCTCCCCTCATATATTCCCGGTCATGTCATGTCCTCCCGATCGCGCGGCCCCGATCGAGGCCAGGGTGACGAGCACGATACAACTCATGGCGCCGCATGTCCAGTCCACACGACAAAAAGTCAAACACCCTTGACAAACCCGATGGCGGGACATACACTGGGGGCATGTAAAGCGTGCTTGTCAGAAAGAGGAGGAGGACATGATCGACATGGCGGAGCAATCCCACGTTACACGCACGGATAAGAGCGGCGCCGGTCGTCCACGGCAGCCACGCGTGACCCCGACGACACGAGCCTATTTAAAAGAATTCGGCCTGGCGATGGGCGCCTATATCGTGCTCCTGCCGGCCTCGACCGTGATCGTCGGGCGCATCCCCCATTCGGTATGGCGCTTCCCCGTCGCCCTGGTCCCGATGGTCCCGGCGGTCTTCGTCCTGTGGGCCGTCGTCCGCAACCTCGGACGCATGGACGAATTGCAGCGCCGGATCCAGATCGAGGCCCTGGCCTGCGCCTTCGGCGGGACGGCGCTGATCACGTTCAGCTACGGGTTCCTGGAGAATGTCGGCTTCCCGCACATTAGTTGGTTCTTCGTGTGGCCCATCATGGCCGTGCTGTGGCTCATCAGTGAAGCGATCGCGATGCGGCGCTATCGGTGATGAGAAACACGCTCAAGGTCTTGCGCGCCGGGCTCGACTGGTCGCAAGCCGACCTCGCCGACCGCCTGGGGGTCTCGCGCCAGACCGTCAACGCACTCGAGACGGGCAAGTACGACCCCAGCTTGCCGCTGGCGTTCAAGATCGCCGCGCTCTTCAAGCGGCGGATCGAGGACATCTTCCAACCGGATGAGGAGATCGCGAAGGAGTCCGTCCATGATCGAAGCGCATGACCTGCGCAAAGGCTTCGGCGACGTGCGCGCGGTCGACGGGGTGACCTTCGAGGCGCGCGCGGGCGAGGTATTCGGGGTATTGGGGCCGAACGGCGCGGGTAAGACGACGACGCTGCGCCTGCTGGCGACCACGATCAAGCCCGACGGGGGGACGGCCAGCGTCTGTAGCCACGATGTCGCGCGCGACCCCGTAGCGGTCCGCCGCAACCTCGGCGTGCTCACCGCGGCCATCGGCCTCTACCCCCGCCTTACGGCATGGGAGAACGTGGCCTATTTCGCCAACCTCTACGGCCTCCCCAAAGACGTGGCCGAGCGACGCATCCGGCTGCTCTTTGATTTGCTCGACATGCAGGGCTACGCCGACCGGCGCATCGATACCTTCTCGACGGGTATGAAACAAAAGGTCGCGATCGCCCGCGCCGTCGTCCACGACCCGCCCGTCCTGATCTTCGACGAGCCGACCAACGGGCTCGACGTCCTCGGGGCGCGTACCGTGACCGAGTTCATCCGCTCGTGCCGCGCACAGGGCAAATGCGTGCTGCTCTCGACACACCAGATGGTCGACGCGGCCAAGCTGTGCGACCGCGTGGCGATCGTACACGAGGGGCGTGTCCGGGCGATCGGCACGGTCCCCGAGCTGCTGTCTCGGACGGGCGCGCCCGACCTGGAGGAAGCGTTCCTGACTCTCATCGGATACCAACCAACCACACGCGTCGAGGAGGCCGCCCGTGCATGAAATCGTGACGATCTGGCTCAAAGAGTTGCGCGACACCGTGCGCGACCGCCGCACCCTGGTATCGATGGTCCTCGTCCCGATCGTGGTGACCCCGCTCCTGTTCGTCGGCCTGAACGCCCTGGCCCGCGCGACCGCCGGCAAGCCCGTGCGCGTCGCCGTCGACGGCGGCGCGTCCGCCCCCGGGGTCGTCGAGGCGCTGCGGCGACAGCCGCGCGTCCTCGTCGCGCGGAGCGCCGACCCGGCCGCCGCGATCAAGGACGGCAAGGCCGACGCCGGCTTGATCCTCGGGGCGGGCTTCGCGGCCCGCGTCGCGCAAGGGGGCGCCGGCCAGGCCACGATCGTCGAGGACTCCACGCAGACCTCGTCCTCGCGCGCCGTCGCGGCGGTCGCAGCCGCGCTGGAGGGCTACCGCGCGGTCATCGTGACGGGGCGGTTGAGGACGCGCGGCGTCGACCCGGCGTCGATCCAGCCGGTCGCGACGGTCACGCGGGACGTGGCCACGAAGCAGGCCCTGGCCGGCTTCCTGCTCAGCCTGCTCGTGCCGGCGTTCCTGGTCATCTACGCCATGATCGGCGGGATGTACACGGCGATGGACATCTCGGCCGGAGAGAAGGAGCGATCCACGCTCGAAGCCCTGCTGCTCTCGCCCGCGACGAAGCTACAGATCACCCTGGGTAAGCTGCTGGCCGTCAGCACGGTCTCCCTGGGCACGATCGTGCTGGCGCTGATCGCCCTCTTCGTCTCGTTGCAGCGCGCGCCGCTCGACACTGGTAGCGGCGCGGGCGTGAGCGCGAGCCTGAGCCTGCCCGCGGGCGCGGTCGCGCTGATCGTCTTCCTCGGCGTTCTGCTCGCCGTATCGCTGTCGGCCCTTGAACTGACCTTGAGTATCTTCGCGCGCTCCTTCAAAGAGGCGCAGAGCTACATCATGCCGCTCTACTTCGTCGTCCTCCTGCCCACGTACGCGCTGGGCTTCATCCCCGGACTCAAGCTCGCCCTCGGCTTCTACCTGATTCCGGTCGTCAACACCGTGCTCGTCTTCAAAGACGTGCTCGTCGGGACCACGACCGCGGCGCACGTCGCGCTCACGATCGGGACGATGCTGGTGTTCTGTCTCGTCTGCGTCCTGGTCACGCTGCGCATCTTCGGCGACGAGCGCGTGCTGCTGCGCAGCTGAGGCAACGCCGGGGACAGGGCCATGGCGTTCTCGCCTTGTGAGCGGGTTCAGGCGTAGGGGCCGTCTGGCGAGACGCCCTTAATGCGGGCCACGAGGGCATTTAGCCAGACGCTCCAACGTAGTGCCCCTACGTCGTAGCGACGAGCCACGGCGTCGCGGCCGCGCGGCGTCCCTCGTACGCGGTGATGTCGGCGTCGTGGCGCAGCGTGAGGCCGATCGGGTCGAGCCCGTCGAGCAGGCTTTCCTTCTTGTGGGCGTCGATCGTAAAGGGGATGGCGCGGCCGCCCGGCGTCGTGACCGTCTGGCGCGGCAGGTCGACACGCAGGCGGTAGGCTTCGCCCCGATCCTCGGCGATCTCGACGAAGAGCGCGTCGACGGCCGCCTCGTCGAGGACGACGGTCAGGATACCGTTGTTGACGCAATTGTTGGCGAAGATGTCGCCAAAACTCGGCGCGACCAGGGCGCGGAAGCCGTACTCGCGCAGCGACCAGGGGGCATGCTCGCGCGAGGAACCGCACCCGAAGTTGGCGCGCGCCAACAGGACGCTTGCCCCGGCGTATCTTGGATTGTTGAGCACGAAGTCGGGGTTGAGCGTGGCGCCATCGCCCAGGTAGCGCAAGTTGGCGAAGAGGTCGGGACCGAAGCCCGTGCGGGCGATCTTGCGCAAGAAACGCTGCGGGATGATCTGGTCGGTATCGACGTCCCGCCGATCCAGCGGCAACACGACACCCTCGTGTATGGTAAAGGGCTCCATCGTAGCGATCCTCCTTAAAGGGTCTCCGGGTCTCCATGGCTCAAAAGGGTACGCGTACCACGGAAACACACGCACGGAAGAATAAAGAGATTCACCAGTCGCGGATGTCGACGAAGTGGCCGGCGACGGCGGCGGCGGCGGCCATGGCCGGGCTGACGAGGTGCGTGCGGCCGCCCTTGCCCTGGCGCCCCTCGAAGTTACGATTGCTGGTGGAGGCGCAGCGCTCGCCCGGCTCCAGGCGATCCTCGTTCATGGCCAGGCACATCGAGCAGCCGGCCTCGCGCCACTCGACCCCCGCGCTCTTGAAGACCTGATCCAGTCCCTCGCGCTCGGCCTGGCGCTTGACAAGACCAGAGCCCGGCACCACCATGGCCGTCACCGTGGCGGCCACCCGACGGCCCTCTAACACAGCGGCGGCAGCCCGCAGGTCCTCGATGCGCGCGTTGGTGCAGGAGCCGATGAAGACGCGATCGATGCGAATGTCGGCGATGGGCGTACCCGGCCGCAGGTCCATGTAGGCCAGCGCGCGCCGGGTCGACTCGCGCGCGCTGGGCTCGTCGAACGCGTCCGGGTCGGGGACATGGCCCGTCACGGGGACGACCTGCCCCGGATTCGTGCCCCAGGTCACCTGCGGGGCGATGTCCGGACCGTACAGCGTGACGGTGCGGTCGAACCGTGCCCCCTCGTCGGTCGGCAAAGCCCGCCAGGCGTCGACGGCTTGCTCCCACAGCGCCCCCTTGGGCGCGTACGGACGCCCCTCGATATAGGCGTAAGTGGTCTCGTCAGGGGCGATCATGCCAGCGCGCGCGCCACCCTCGATCGACATGTTGCAAAGGGTCATACGCCCCTCCATCGAGAGCGCGCGAATAGCGGGGCCATCGTACTCGATGACGTGTCCCGCGCCGCCGCCGGTCCCGATAGCGCCGATGATGGCCAGCATGAGGTCCTTGGCCGTCGAGCCGCGCGGCAGTGCCCCCTCGACCGTCACGCGCATCGTCTTGGGACGGCTCTGCGGGAGGGTCTGCGTGGCCAGCACGTGCTCGACCTCGGAGGTGCCGATCCCGAAGGCCAGCGCGCCGAAGGCGCCGTGCGTGGAGGTGTGGGAGTCGCCGCAGACGACGGTCATGCCCGGAAGGGTGAGCCCTTGCTCCGGCGCGGCGACGTGGACGATCCCCTGACGCGGGTCGGCCATATCGAACAGGGTAACGCCGAAGGCGCGGCAGTTCCGCTCGAGCGTGGCGATCTGCAGCGCGCTGTCAGCCGCGCGCACCGGCAAAGCGCGATCGTAGGTGGGGACGTTATGGTCGAGCACCGCGTAGGTGGCGTCGGGGCGCCGCACCGCGCGCCCCGTCAGACGCAGGCCCTCGAACGCTTGCGGCGAGGTCACCTCATGCACGAGGTGCCGGTCGATGTACAGCAGCGCCCGGTCGCCCTCCATCTCGCGCACGACGTGCGCGTCCCACACCTTCTCGAACAGCGTTTTAGCCATCAAGCGCCTCCTTCTACCAGGGTTCCACGAATTAAAGCGACCGGCACGGTGAACGAGTAGTCGTCCTCGACGGACAGGGCGGCGCGTATAGCCGGCGACGCGCCGTCGAGCAACCCCTTGATCCGCATGACCGACGCGGCCGGCGTACGCATGCGCGCGACCCACGAGTCGAACCGCAGGCGCAGCGGCCATGTCCCGAGCGCCTCCGGCGCGAGCCGCGCCGCCGTCATCATGCCGCGCCACTCATCCGCCGTGTGGTCGCGCACGTGCGACGGGTCGCGCAGGGTCTCGATCGTGTTGAGAAACGCGTCGGCCGACGCATCGGTCGGCGCGACGACGTCGACGAGCAGGAGCGCGCCACCCGGCCGGAGCACCCTCCCGATCTCGCGTAGCGCCCGCTGGGGATGCGGGTAGTGGTGGGCGCTGTAGCGCGACGTGACCAGATCGAACAGCCCGTCAGCGCATGACAAATCTTCGACGTCGCCGCGCTGGAAAGTGACGTTCGCGACAGCGCGCTCGGCCGCCAGACGACGCCCCTCGTCCAGCATGGCGGCGGTCAGGTCGACGGCGACGACGGAAGCGACGCGCGGCGCGAAGGCCAGCGCGGTATGTCCGGCCCCGCACCCGACGTCGAGGACGCGTTCGACGCCGCGCAACGGCGCCGCCGCCAACATCGCGGCGAGATCGGGCCCGCTCGCGTGGACCAGGCTCGTCGCGTACTCCGCCGCGACCGGACCGAACTGCCGTTGCACCGCCTCTTTGACGCTCACCTTCGCCATCGCCACACACCCCCCTCCCGCCGATCGTCCCGCGGCGCCAGAGCGCCTTATAGGGGTAGGTTTTTCACGCGCGAGGGAGGGTCGGAGGACTTCGCCCTCCAGGTTCCCTCTTGTGTGGAGGGGCGCCCAGCGTCGCTGGGCGCCCCTCCACACAAAAAACCTACTCTTGTAAGCGCCGGGGCGCCCGCATGCCGCTATATAACCGCCATCGCGCGTCTGGTTGCTATTGTAGGGCCATCGGGCCTATTATGCAAATACATAAAAGGGTTGTTTCTCATGCAAAAAATGAATAGAGGAGGGAGGGCACGATGGACGTCGAGCGACTGCGTCTGTTCGCGGACGTGGCGCGTCTGGGCTCGGTCACACGCGCGGCGCAACAGTTAGGGCTACCGCAGCCGACCGCGAGCCATCGCCTGGCGGCACTGGAGCGCGAGGTCGGCGCGCCGCTCTTCGAGCGCCTGGGAGGAGGGCTCACGCTGACCGCCGCGGGCGGGGCGCTGCTGCCCTACGCGACGCAACTCCCGGCCCTCTCCGAGGATGCCCTGCGGACGGCGCGGGCCGCCGCCGGACTGGCGGCCTCCCGCCTGCACGTGGGCTGCGCGGAAACCCCCGCGACCTACCTACTCCCCGATCGACTACGTGCGCTGCGGCGACGCCACCCCGACCTCGAGGTGCGGCTGACCGTCGGCAACGCCGCGCGCGTGCTGGCCGTCACGATCGCGGGCGAGGTCGACATCGCCCTGCTGACGGGGCGCGAGCGTCACTCCAGCCTTGAGGGCGAGACGTTCTGGCGCGACCGCTTCGTCGTGGCCGTCGCCGCCGACGATCCCTGGGCGGCCCGTGAGACGGTCGAGATCGCCGATCTGGCGACGCGTCGACTGCTCCTGCGCGAGGTCGGGGCCGGGACGCGCGCCTTCGTCGACGAGGCCCTGCGCGCCGGCGACGTCCGACCGGCCGAGACCCTTGAGGTGGCCAGCCTGGAGGCGATCAAGCGCATGGCCGAGGCCGGCGTGGGCGTCGCGGTCGTCCCCGGAATCGCGGTCCACCGCGAGGCGGCCGAGGGGCGGCTACGCGTCCTCGCGCTCGATACCCCCGCCAACAGGCTCGACTACTGCCTGCTCCGGCACAAGGATAAAACGCCGGTCCCGGGCGTCGCCCTCTTCCGCGCTGCCATGACACATCCACCCAACTAGGCGCTTGCGTGGCGCCATCGTTGCTATGCGGGTTGTGACCTGTGTAGGCGCCCGTACTCACGCGCGCTCATCTCATAATGCCTTTGCGGAAGCATAAACCGCGTGGTACCGTGTGGGGATGCGGTTCATCCGATTAGGGCGCTCCGAGGACTCGAGGCATGCTCCTACGACGCGCGCACCGACACGCCACCCTTCCCTTCATCTACTCGGCGGGGGATGATACACCCACTCCTCCTTTACGAGTCCACGAACAACCTAACAGTGGCATGTACACACAGGAGACATTCATGCAGCTACTCACGGAGCACAAAGTACCTCGCGCGGCCGTTCCGCCACCGGCCGCGGAGCGAGAGCTACTTACCCTGGATGATGTAGGGCTCGATCGACAGCTGCGCGCGCTATTGGATGGGCACGAACTCCAATCGTATCTCTTCGTCGATGGAGATGCTATCACCTCTCTACGGCGGCTACCATCCGATAGCATAGACACGGTTATCACAAGTCCTCCTTATTGGGGGCATAGAGAGTACGGGGGGATAATTTTATTGGCGGCGAGAAAACCGTCCAAGAGTATGTCGCCTCTCTATTAGGCGTATCTTCCGAAGTCCGCAGGGTGCTTAAACCGACAGGCTCATTCTGGCTCAATCTCGGCGACACATACCGCGATAAGAATCTATGCGGGGTACCGTGGCGTGTCGCTATCGCCCTTCAAGATAGGCAGCAGTGGATTCTCCGTAACGATATTGTTTGGAACAAGTTGAAAGGCGCACCCGACAATACCAAAGACAAGCTCCGCAATGTGCATGAATTTGTTTTTCACTTCGTCAAACGCAAGGACTACTACTACAACGATCTCGCCGTGCGTAACAAGCCACGGTTGCCAACCATACAGGAGGGCAAGGTGGTCACGGCAACAGGGGTTTCGGGTATCAATTACAAGCGACAAATCCAACGCAGCACCGTCCTAACCGAAGCGGAGAAAGGGGCCGCGCTACGCACGCTGGACGAAACGCTCGAAAAAATCAGGGTGGGGAAGCTCCACGACTTCCGCATGATCATAAGGGTACAACAGAGAACGACTCATTCCGATTCCACGAAAGTGTCAGGTCGGGCGGCAGAGATCGAGAAGAAAGGGTTCTGCATTCTGCCCTACGACACGAATGGGACGAAACTCGACGATGTTTGGGAAATTATTCCGGAGGACGAATGGCGTAAAGATTCGCATTTCGCCCCTTTCCCAGAGGACTTATGCCTTATTCCAATAGAGGCAACCTGCCCCCCCGGGGGAATGGTTCTCGATCCATTCGCCGGGACTGGGACCGCGATCTACGCCGCGGTTAAGCGACAGAGGAGAGGTATTGGAATAGACATTAACAGGCAATACTTAGAGACAGCGGTGTCCCGCCTTTGCTGACGTAGCAAGCCCCCTAACCACCCTGCTCGTACTGGACACTGTGTACAGCCCCCCTAACGCTTCTTCCAGCCAACGCATCCGCTGTATGACGGCACGACGATGACATATATTTAAATGGAGCAGAAGTGATGCGTCCCTTGTTCATGCATGCGAACGGGCGGTCGCCGATGTTGCTCCGACGAGGAGTAGTAGGCATAGCGGACGATTCAAGAGAGCCGGGGAGGCTGGAATCCCGGTAGAATCCGTCGCCGAACTCGCCTCCGAGTTGTCTTCTGGACCCGTGGGCATATACGTTATACGCCCCTACGCATGGGTTGGGAAGGCCGGGACGCACCGTTAGCGCGTGAGAGTGGGCCGGTCACGGTGATCGGCCAAAAAGGGTGGCACCGCGAGAAGACCTCTCGTCCCTTGGGGATGAGGGGTTTTTTGTCGTCGTCGCGCGGGCCTAGCCGCATATCGACCATATGCGCTGGGCTTGGCGCGGGCGCGGCCAATCTCGTCCCTTTGCCCATCGTTACGATCGTAATGATGGGCAAAGGGATTTTTGTTTTTGTGGGGACTGGGGACGATTGTTGGGGACGGTTAGGGACGGTACAACGCGCCGCGATTCGGTCGGGCGTTCACACAGACGACGGGGAGGGTAGCAAGATGGAGCAGAGCGGGGGTATTACGGTCGCGCAACACCTGGAGACCATGGGCGTGGACATCGTGCGCGGCGGCTTCGCGTCGTGGGTCCGTCGGGACCTCGGCTTCCAGGGCAGCGATGAGAGTATCGACCGCGCGCTGGACCGCGTGCGAACTATCGTCGCCACCGGCGCGCTCGGCGCGGTCGGCTTGACGGTCCATGAGTTGACGGGGCAGATCGCCGCCGCGCTGCCCACGCCGGGGACGAGCGCGATCGACGCCTTCGGCGGCTCAGCCTGGACGATGGATTAATCGGGAAGAGAGACGGGGAGATGGTGATGGAGATGATCGGCGCGCGTATCCTGTGCGAAGCCCTGGTGCGCGAGGGAGTAGAGACTATTTTTGGCCTGCCGGGCGGGGTCACGATCCCGCTCTACGACGTGCTGCCCGAGTTCCCCATCCGG
>JAABUO010001914.1_pt1 | contig 26142 bp, 41 predicted proteins | sample 5559291 | NCBI WGS metagenome assembly JAABUO01 (sample SAMN10711878, study PRJNA513372) | rock metagenome | isolation source: Antarctica rocks | place: Antarctica: Victoria Land, Finger Mt sud
GGCAAATATGTGTCTTGCCCTAGGAAAGGTGTGTACCGTCCTGACTAACTCCTTGTATGAGGTCCTGTCTTGACAGCCAGAGTATCAACAACTAGATTTATTGACATGTCACCTGTTTTGACAGTCAGCACACCAACAACTCCTTGTATTGATATGTTGCCTGTTTTGACAATCAGCATGCCGACAATACCATGTATTGACATGTACCTGTTCCTTGAGCTGGCGTTGGCGAAGGTACTCCACAATGAGGGCATCCTCCTCCAATTCTGCCGCCTTAGCTGCCGCCTTACGCCCCATCTAAGCACGTGGATCATGTGAGGATTAGTCATGATGTGCATTTTGGTCGTTGGCCATGTGACAATTCGTCATCATGTGCATTTTGGTTGTGATGTGCTGGCAAGGTTTTGAGACTGATGTGTACAATGCCTTGTTGCAAGCTGCTGCAAACAGGTGGAACTGTCAGTCTGCGCATGTCTCTTCATGCAATGCATGTGTTGTGTGATCTTCGTGTGCTTGTCAGTGTGCTGCAGCATGCAAGCAGAAGCAAGCATCACCTTCCACAGCATAACACCATTACAAGAGTGAATATATACAGGTCATGTAACATTCCACATGGACAAGGCACAAGGAGGCGCACCTGCTCAGCATTGCTGCGGTGCACTTCTTCCATGAGGGCCTCGGCAGCCCTCTTCTTCTCCAGGGCTGCTTGGGCCTCCTCTGACTTCAGCCTTTCCACCTCCCCGGTCATGTGATCTCGCTCCTGCATGAATACAGACGATCACATGCGTGCATGAGCCAGCTTGCTTTGAGTCTCTGAAAGGCTGCATGCTGCTGAAGAAACTGCATGCTGCCAAAGAAACTGCATGCTGCTGAAGAAACTGCATGCTGCTGGGGAAAATTGCATGCTGCTGGAAGAGGGGACCAGGCTGAGAGATTGTGCGGCCTATAACCAGAAACACCTCAGGCTCTGAGCAGTGGTTAGTACACAATCTTCAGTCACAGCAGGTCTGACAATTGTCCTGCGTGCTGAACTGGTAAGAGCCTGAATTGAGGTAAGCAGAGTAGGATGTGCTTGGAACGCTAGTCTTGCATGCCTTTTGGAGCAGCAACGCATGCTGTTGCGCTGCACAGGCTGCTGCTCAGGATCTGACATCTGATAGTATTCAGATAAGGGCAGGACACCATAAATACAGGAGCATGCATGCACACAACCTGGGCACACATCTGTTTTTTAAGCTCTTGATGCCATTGTGCAATTTGCTCATTGGAGAGACCATGGGATGATGACAGGCATGCGTCATTCCAAGAGCTGCCAGAATGCAAGTCTTGCTTGTGCTAACACAAAAGAACTGATGCATTTTGATCAACTGGTCTTAGCTGGCCCTTACCATCTTTGGTGTTGATGACCAAGCAGAGAGAAAATCAAATGCAACCAATGTTCCAGCATGCGTACCAGGTCACGCAGTTCCTCCTGGTGAACACGCTCCCTCTTGCGTTCCACAATCTGCTCGTTCAGAATCTGAGCGCCGACTCGGCTCTCAGCCGTGCGTTGTCTCTCGCGCTCCTCATATGCCTCCAGAGCTTTGAGGCGGTCAATCTCCATCTGCAGGTCCAGCGCCCTCTCCTCTTCCTCCTCCTCTTGCAGCATGTGCTTCTTCTCCTCAATTTGAGCATCCCTGCATGAGGAGTGTCAGCATGGTTGAGCTTGATTGATGGTGAGAAGCTCTGCGTGAACAGTCAAAAAGTCAAAGTGCTTGGTGATGCAGCTCAATGGCAGCACATAAGCGCTTCGGTAGTTGTTACATGGTGGTCGTGCAAGCTGGCATTCAGTCCTGGCCGGCCATGAATTGGTTATTTGCGAGCTGATTGCAGTGCTTTGCAAAAGAATATGGCAGGGGAGATATGTGCATGGCAGCTGACTTAGGCTCATGTGCACTGACCTGATGGTGACGCATTTGCTGTACTGCACCATTTGGTTCATGTGCTTCACTTCATCACGCTGCTCAGTGAGAAGGTCATCAGCCCTGTTGCGAGTGTGGCTGTTGGCAGAGGCCTGCAGGCGCTCTGTCTCTGTGGGTGGCTCATGCTTGCGCCTCTCCTCTTCCATCTGTGTCAGGAACAGCAGTTTCACGGCAGCATGGAACGACTATCACAACAGGTGCTGAAAGGCCTGTTGGACAGTTTTGGAGCTATTGTGTTGAATGCACTGATCAAGACTGACTTTGAGGCCTCTAATTGTCCGTCGATTGTGACGTCAGGTATCGCATGATGACGGTACGTATATTGGCTGACGAAAAGGAACTATGCCAAGAAGGGTGCTTTCAGCACACTTGCATGCACATTGGCTTCGCTCCTTGGCTTTGTGTGCATTTCTTCTGCCATCTGTACCAGCAGCAGCAATGCATCACCAGCTGATTATGTCAGCAGCCTACTTGAAGCAGTCGCTTCATGCAGCATACCAAATCAGAAGAATGGGCTTGCAAACTCTGGTCAGGCATCTCAGCTGCTGTGTGGAAGTGCGCGGCCACTTCCTGTAGCTGTTTAACCTGATACATGCCATGTACTGATGGAGTGGCAGATCCATTAGCAAAGTTTGCATGCCATGTCTAGATTACACACCCCTGAGGGTAGCCAAGATGAGCAGCCCACCTTGAGCATTTTCTCCTTGCGAGCTTGTGCAACTGCCCTCTGCCCCTCCAGCTCTGCCTCAGCCTCATGCCTCAGCCGAGCAATCTCCTCAGAGCTGAGTACGCCTGCTGGCTGCCGCATGCGCTCCAGATCCCGCCTGAAAAGGGACGTCACCTTGCGGTGCATCTTGACGCCATGATGACAGCACGTGTCAAGCTTGTACGCATGGGCATGTGATGCAAAAACCATTGTGCCAAGACAGTGTCAAACTACCTCTTCTGCAGAGAAATGCACCAGATGCAGTGCTGCAGTGATGCAAGACTTCGGCCAGAGACGATGCCACAACCGAGAAAATATTGTTGTCGCTCTGGAGAGGGTTATTGCCAAATGACGCACTCAAATTATGCTGTTGGAACATGATTGAGGTTTGGTTGTGGAAGGCATGCTGCTGGCTCTGCAAGGCTGTTGGCTCTGCAAGGCAAGCCTGCACACCTTCTGATGGTTACTACATCAGCTTGGATTGGCAGCAGAGCTGTGTTGGGGGACAACTTGCTGGTTGGGCTTTTCACGGCCTTGCCAGGGGAGGCTTTGTTGTCAGAAGCAGAAGACTTGATAGGAGACTTGTTGCCAAACAATGACTCGTCCACATGGCTGTTCTTGTTGATCGTACGGTACCTGAACACGCCGGTGACCATGCTTATTGCACAATCCTCGCAGCATTTGCAAAGCAGCAGGCTGTGTTTTCGACTGAGACCTGGGAAACTCACGTGGAACGCACGGACTTGATGCTTCCCTGACTGGCAGGCGACCCCAACCTGGAGCCCGGCATTGCTGACTAGCGACCAGTGGCGCCTGTTGCACTAGGAACAGCAAAAATCTAGCTCGAACCGTTCAACCTCGCTTGCTTCACGAGAACGGCTACCAGCAGAACTAGGCAGCAAACGGGGCCTAGTAAGTGCAAATCGTTCAGCACAGCTGCAAAAAACAACCTGTGTCCCTTTGCAACTGGTATCGACGTCGTTATCGAAGATGACGCGGCATGCACGACCGACGAAACAGGAGTACAAACGATTCGTGTGCACGCAAGCGACTGCAGTGTTGTACAGCCCCACCTCAGCACTGCAAACGCCCGCTGGCCCTTGCTGAACCCGCAAATGAAGGTCAGGTCAGACAAGCTTTGCTCAGCACAAAGGACACTAAACCCTAACTGTAGCTACTGCAAACCGCCCTGCAAGGGCGTCTGGCCTAGACCTTGTGTGTTGCAGCAAAAGGCCTTTGTGGTAAGCTCAACATTCTGCCGAGGGCGCCTTGCACTATGCTATTCCACAACTGTGCCATGCCACAACCATCTCTTGCGAGGTGCAGTGTGGAATGCCAAAACGCTTGACAGCCAAAGGAAAGTCTTTGCATCTCGAGCAGGAGTTGAAACGTCGGTGAAGCGTCACTCCATTGTTGCGTTGGGCGGCTTGGAGCCAGATCAAGGTACTCACACTGCTGAATACAAATTCATGCTATTGATTGCCAGTTCACAGTTTTCAGCTATGTGGTCGGCTGCAGCAAAGCGTTGACTCGACCATGCACATGGTGACCAGGTCTTGGTCTGCCAGCAAGTCTGCTCATCTCGTGCCGTGGCATTGAGATGCAAGATGCTTTCTTATGAGCAGTGTTTTACTACAGGATTGCGCTATGCCAAAGGGTCGAGCCGCACCCCTTCCAAGGACGGCTGCACAGTCACGTAAGCCAGCGTCAGGCGCCAGGTCGCAAAGCTTCAGAGGACCGTGCAAGGCTTGCTGGACCTTAGGTACGCAACTTGCACGCTCGCAGGGTCGAAAGGTTACTTCAATCAACGATTACACAAAACAAACTGTTGCTTTTCTGATCAGCTGTTCTGATCAGTGTGCTCATCTGTGAGCCTGTATTGCGTGGCTGCGCCTGTTCAGAGTCTGCTTTGCACAGCTGCATATGCCAAAATACTGCACATGATACAAAGCGGACAGGCTAGATGCATACGTGTCATTTCAGGTCTTCTGTGACTGTACTGATGTCTTGCTGCAGAGTCTCCACAGTGGCGAAAGGGCCCTGATGACTTTACTGAACTCTGCAATGCCTGCGGAACCAAGTGGAGCCGCTGTGTCAGAAAAGATGATGCCCAGGGCTGGGCAGACTATGTAAGCCAGCAATCCTGCTTTCACTTTGTACATACTCATCTTGTTTGAGGCAGTGTATAGTATCCATTGTCATCAGGGTATGCATCAAACAGCCACAGTACTGGAAAATGGCTGTATGCATGCAACAGGAGTTGCATTGCTCAGCTGCTGGCTCAAGCATGGCCCCATTGAATTGTCTGAAAGTTTCCAATGCAATGCTCAACGCAGACTCCTTAGTCAATTGAGTGTCAAGCATGAACAAGCTACACACCCATGAGGGCTCTTTTGGTAAACACTCGCATTCACTGCTGTTGACGTGCTCTTTGACATGATGGTGATGATGCTGCAGGTCTCAAACAAACGCCAAGCTAATGACTATCACTTGGAGCTGATGAATCATCACCAGAGACAGTTAGAGAGCCTTACCAAGCTACTGGACTCCCAGAACCAGCTTTCTCCACCACAGCCTGTGAGAGATTGGCACACATCAGTACCAGCGATCCCAGTCGACAAAGCAAACGCTTCTGCACCACTGATCTTCCCTGGGTGTCAATCATCCAGCCTTACACACCTCCAGTCTTGCCCAGTAGAGGGCTCTGCCTGCCCAGTAGAGGGCCCAATCTGCCCAGTAGAGGGCTCATCACGCCCAGTAGAGGGCCCACTTTGCCCAGTAGAGGGCTCTGCCTGCCCAGTAGAGGGCTTGTCTTGCCCAGTAGAGGGCCCAATCTGCCCAGTAGAGGGCTCATCACGCCCAGTAGAGGGCTCATCACGCCCAGTAGAGGGCTCATCACGCCCAGTAGAGGGCCCACTCTGCCCAGTAGAGGGCTCTGCCCGCCCAGTAGAGGGCTCATCACGCCCAGTAGAGGGCCCATCCTGCCCTGTAGAGGGCTCAACACCCCCCGTCAGAAGCTCCGCTTGCCCAGCAGAAAGCCTACCAGGTCCAGTAGTTGGCTACCCAGTGCAGGGTCCATTCCACGCCAACATACAATCAGCTGAGGGTCTCCGTCATGCACCAAACAGCGAAGTACCCCCAGAAGAGGGATTCCAGCACCCGTCATCCATATTGCCTGTCCCATGTGCACCTGCTGCACAGGCAGCAAGTTCCAGCTCTATTGCAGTAACCACTCCAATCGTAAATGGTGGTCTAGTGGAAGCTGACATGGCAGCTGTGCATGGATTGGCAGGACAGATGGAAGCTGATGCTGTAGCTGCTGCAATAGGTCTGACAGCGCTTAGGTCAGCGCCAGCTGAATGTGCGGGAATCACCTCCAGGCAGCGACAAAATGCACAGCTGACTGCTGCCGCCTCTCAGCGTGCTCAGCCGCAGCACCAGCGCCAAGGAAACAGCAACAAAAATGCAGGCACCAACAGCACAGATTCGAATCTCACCACTCATCATCAGCTCACATCAGCTGACTTCAGCGCAAAGTCCCGTCAGCAGCACCAGACAGACATTGCTGCTGCACCTTTGGCCGCCGGCAAATATCTCCACAGCAGGCCGAGCAGGCTTCATCAGACTTTGGGCGCATTGCAGCGCCCACAGCATCATGCAGCAGATCATGCTGCTTCCTGCTCACTGCATGAGCGGCAATCAGCTGCCAGTGGTGACTCTACCAAAGTACTACCAGTTAGACACCCCCACAGAGCAGGCAAGGCTCCCTCTGGCTTCACTCAGCAGCAACAGACTGCATTGCCAGCCAGATGGGGCTGCAATGCAGAGCTGGCTGAGGCACAGCCAGCCTCTTCTGCTGAGCTCAGTACCACAGGTGGCTTCCATGATGACAGGTCACAGAGCTACCTGCTCAATAATCATCACAGAGCTCAGTCACAGCTCTTGGCCTTCAGCGATGCAAGGGCCTTTCTGACAACTGCCAGGACTGCTGATGCTGGCTCAAGGGCTGTTCCTGACGGTCCTGAGGATCCCCAAACTTCCATGGGTGCTGGTAGCTTGCGGCCTGCTCAGGATGGCCTTCCTGCCTTCCAGACCATGGGGGCCGCTGGCAATGCCTTAAGGGCTGTCTGCAACGGCCCAGGGATCTCCAATGGGACCATGCGGCCAATTAGTGGTGCCTCAACTGCTACCTGCAGTGGCCTTAAGCCCCATCTACAGTCCACAAGCAGGCATAAGCATGATGACATGTCCTCAACACAGCCTACAGAGCAGATCCATGATTCCGCAATGCCAGATGCCATCATGGCAGAAGCAGATGAGGAAGCTGTCTCTTACAGCAGGCGCGGACGCCGCATCTGCTTGCCAGCCAGATTCCAAGCAACGCCATGCCATGATTCTCAGGTAAAGACCCGTGCCTTTATGTGGGCTGTTTATGTGTGCTGATGCTTGGAAAATAAAATGCAAGTGGTGGGCAGCAGCTGTCCACTTGCGTCATTGGCACAATAATGTGAACTGTGCATCACTGGTTTTATCCACTTGCGACTTTGCCTTAATTAAAGATAGACATCAGCTTTACGCGATGTGCCCATGTGCCACAGCTGTGGCGCCAATGAATGCCTTACTCTATCACAACAGTCTCAACACCAGTATGTGTGTCTGCACGTGTATGGATCTGACATGAGTCTGTAGGCAATTTGGCGATGTCATACGCCCCTTACACGTACAAAAATCCCAACCCAAAGGTACTCATGGTGTCTGTTATGATGTTGTAGGAGCCTAAACAGGCACTGCGCAGACAGAAGCGCAAGATGAGAGGTGATGAAGACAGTGGGCATGATCACTTGCCCATGGTCAAGAAGCAGTGCAGGGACTCACAGGACATTCCTCTGATTCCTGCCCACTGCAGCCAGCCTGCAAGGCACCCTGAGCAGCCACCTACACGAAGACGAAGGGTTGCAAAGGTAAAATCTGCATGGAACAGAAGCGATGACTGTGCCTGCTGACTGTAGGGCCATGCATGATCTAGTTTGCTTTCCTGTCACTGTCATCTGTCACTGTTGTAACATATCAGATTAACAAAGTGTTGCAAAAGATGCCTTGTGCTGATGTGGTCTGAAGGCAGTGGTCTTCAACCGGATTGTCTCTCATTGCTAAAAGTGTGGTGTGTTTCACAGGCAGCTGGCAGAAAACCCAAAGCACGTCCTGGTGCAAGAAAGGATGTGCACATGACCCAAGCAGTTACAGAGGCAGCTGACGTCCTTATGTCTATGGCAGGGTTTTGAACAGCGTAGTAATCTGATTCAATGCTTGCACATAGCTAGAGGCCTAACAGCAGTGGCCTGATTGGTTAATTTATTCAAAACTGATATTCACAGATGCACAAACATTGACAGCAGTATTTTGTAGTACACTGTGAGTCAGAACTTGCAGCGTTGATTACAGCACCTCCTGCATACCCATCACTTCGACGTCAGAATGCTCTAGAAAGCAAAATATGCAGCACGTATGCTTGTTTGTGGCTTTTTGTGGATTCTGCAAAATTTGTGCATGTAATGTCTCATTTTGCACATTCTATTGGAAACACGACATGTTTGTGTCAGCTTGGCCGACATCAACTTTGAAGTGACATTCAAGCGCAATCCATACAACAGAGAGTTGATGCAAAAGGCATAAGAAATTATTCACAAGGTGAGTGCATGTACCACATTGGTGCATGTGACTAATGGTACAAGAGATCCTCAACCCAAAGAGACGAATAATATCCTATGTTCACACAGAAGATAAGGCAAGCCTGGACATGACGGTTTAATATACATCTGAAATAGTGAGGCTCAAACGCAATCATACTGAGCAGAGAGTCTCTAGGATACAGAACAAAAAGAGTACACACTAAGTGTCAACTCACAGACAAATGACAAAGCTACTGCCCAAAAGACCATCTTGCAGCATAGCAAGTCCATGTACATTGTCAAGACAATCCAAATACAGCTCAACCCAATATATGCCATGTCAAACCTCGTACCCAGCACCAAAAGCTCTGCCAATACCATATGTGATGCCCAATGCAATCCAACCACCCAAGATCACACGTGCAGCTCCCTTGAACATGTTGGCACCGCCCAACCAAGCACCCAGACTACCAAACGCTGTGAGGGCAGCTGTTGTTGCCAACACCAGGGACAAGATTCGCATGGCGTGATTAGTAATAAAGGAAGCTGCTAGCAGTGGGATGCCAGCGCCAATGCAGAAAGCAAAAGCTGATGCTACACAGGCCTGAAGAGGGTTTGCTAAGTCATCAATGTCAATCCCAAGCTCATCGCGTGCGTGGGCACGAATGACATCCTTCTCGGTGAACTCAATGGCAACCTGTTTGGCCAGTGCTTTTGAAAGACCTCTGTTTTCATAGATGGCAGCAAGCTCTTCCAGCTCATGCTGTCGTGCTGCTGGACCCTTGGCTTGCATCTGCTTCTCCTTTTCAATGTCAGCCTGAAGTGCAGTATAGCAGATGAAAGGCTTGCAGATTGGCATGTATGATGTATGTCGAAAGAGTACTGGTGACCCCAACGAACTTGGTTTAACTTGTTGCAGGTGAAAGCTGTAACATAAGAGGAGCAGCTCAAACCTGCTCTGCATCTTTCTGTGAAGCAACTGAAATGTACTCGCCAACTGCCATGCTAAGTGCGCCACCAACCAAGCCGGCCAAACCAGCTAAAATCATGATGTGAAGAGCGCTACTGCCTCCACCAACACCGATCATAAGTGAGGCCACAGAGACAAGGCCATCGTTCGCTCCAAGGACACCAGCTCGCAACCATGGGGCGCGCTGCGAAAAGTGCTGATGCTCGTCTGGTTCCAGCAAAGGAGACGAAACATCTGCTGCCTCAGTGCCTATTTTCTGGGCTTCAAGATCAGCGTCATTTTTGGCCTCAGGAGCAACGTGGGGCTCTTTTTTAACGACAGAAGCAGCGAAAGTTGATTCTGCCATGCTCGACACACAGGGTCTGTGAGGGCAGACTTTTGTACAGGACCTATCTAGCGGAGGGTCTGCGCTTTTGCAGTCAAAGGAGGGTTGCCACTCACAAGTCAGCCCAGAACCTGGCGCTTGCGTGCTGTAGGATGATCTTTAGCTGTGAAAGCCTACAGAAGCGCTGCAAGCTTGCGAAGAAGTGCGTATGTTTTCAGCGCAAACGTGGATTCATTCGCGCTTTCGACAACCTTTATTGCACGTGGTGCCACGAGGCCATGGCAACCAACGAGAATGACCACGGAGCAACTCACTCCGAGCAAGTCCACGTTCAGCGTCAGGGCAAATGTCCATGTGCCTCATGTTGTAGTCCTTTCCACTAGCAAAACGGAAGCTCTGTATATAAGCTCGGGTTATCGAAACTGTTGCGGGACTACAACAGCAGGTGCTCCAACAGGGGAAGTAGCAGTGCCTCAGCATGCTGATGCCATCACCATGATGGTGGCAAACCTCTCCTGGACACATAATTCAGACATGATTGCGCGTCTATCCCTGCCATGTACTGTACCAGTATGCTTTCACAGCTGATATGCTGGGGTGAGTGCTTGCTGACAACAGCACTGCACAGACAAGTGACTAGGTGAGCTGTGGCTGCCGTCAGTTGGCCATAGTGCGCACCCCCACATACAGCAATCGCAATTGCAATCTTCATTGTGAGCTTACTTGCCTCAATCACATGTATTAGTAATGACCAGGAAATCCCAGTTTTCCACACTGCCCATGATGAGCACAGAGCAACCCCTGGTTCTTCCTGAAGCTTCTGCAGGGAGCTATTGGCTTGCTAGTAGTAGTCATTGGCTGATCATGAAGGCATGCCAAAGCCATGCCAAGTAATGCCAACCAAGTAGCCTGTGACCACCCCAAGCAACGCCCCCACAGCCACCTGCAGAGACAAGCTGCTGCTCAACTGCTGCCTCTCAGGTAGCATAATCACCAAGATGCCGCGGTAGCCCTGTCAGACTATGCTACTGTTTCAAGCCAATGTGGTTCATGCCCATGTGCTACTCAACACACACACACAAAATAGCTCAACACACCCAACACTACCAGGTAATCCTTGTCAAAGTCTCGCTGTACCAATGCCACAAACTGGTAGGCAAGACATGCAGATACACCATTGCATTCTGAAGTTGCACCTGTCTAGGAGTATGACCCAGCCTGTCCCTCAAAGGTGTTTCCCCACTGCCTGGGTGATCAGCTGGCAACTGGCTGATTATGATATTCAGGACAGTGGCTTGCTTGCCAGCATGCAACCGAACACCACTTGCATCATACATCACCTGCAGGACAGCCACCTGCCTCTCACACACATGAACAGACTTGAGCCTGTTGCAGGAGAAGCTAGGGTAGTTTAATGCCGTCATCCACTTGCTTGTCAGGGCATTTGCATACAAATTGCATTGCCATTTGTCCAAGGTTTCATGAACGTGTTCTGTGAGGCCAAGCTGTGCAAACAGAGTCCCAAGCATCAGAGTGTATACAAAACACTTACCACGAGAGATAGAACAAGACCAATGGCAAAGGTGCCAGTATCTGTGCCTTGAATAGTCCCTAGTGCTGTGGTAAGACCAACAACCTGCGTACAACACAGCATTTATACAGCACTGGCAAACAGCATACAGCTTGAGGTATGTACACGCCTGCTACTGCAGTTGAGGTGGAGTTTTGTTCACAACTTACACAGGCGGTATGTGAGGACGGCATGCCACCAGACCGCATAACTTGAGTGAAGTCCCATTTGGCCTCGGTATACCAGTGCGTGAGCACTTTCAGTGATTGTGCAATGAAAAAAGCTACAAAACCAGCGACGCAAGGCCTACAGCAGCCAATAAGAAGCATCAGGGCCTGAAAAGTACAAAACACATTGTACCACTTTCGGAGTATGTAGGCAGACTACTTACCCATTACGCAGGATGCCACTGATGCCATTGGGCGAGTCAACGCCGCCTGGGACAGGCACTGGCCTGGGCATGGCTCTCAGTTCTAATCTTACTGATCAGGTCAACCGAGAGACTCACGCGGGCCAATGTTGCACCAGGGCTGCTGGGCTACTGCAACGTGTTCTTGGTTGTTTCGAGGAAGAAAGCTGCCCAAGCGCTGCTGCAGACGAGAAATTTACAAGTAAGCACAACTCACAGAGGAATGTACGCTAGATTGGCAAATTGTGTGCGCAACGTGGGAAAACGCTCGGCTTGTTTGTGCAAGGCGTGAAGGGAGTCTGACCGTATCGTTGAAACTGTGACGACTCTTTAACAAGCATGCTCAGCTGCTCCCCTTATGCACCATGCTGGGGTTAGTCATGCTGGGCACCCGTCTGTTGTAACCAGGGGGCCCAAGAGGGTTGCACTACGTTGGAGTCCTACCCGAAGCATTGAGTCCTCCCACATGAGTCAGGTCATGACTCGTTTCCTCAAAGGAAGTCTAGAGGAACTAGAATCTGCAAGATCTAGATTGTTCCTAGATCAGTACACCTATGCAGCTCAGAACATAAGAAAATGTACATCAAAGAATGCCCTGCTGCACATGAGAGCCCTGCATTTCAAAGATGCTGAATAAGCAGAATCTGTGTGACTTGCATACACTTTGTTTCAGGTTGGTCACACATGCAGGAACAGAAAAACAGGCAAAACACATCATGTGATGTCTCTAGCTTCAGGTTCATCGCATGTCAGCCAGATCTGCTTCAATCTGGTTGGTCAAAGCATTCCTGTCCTTACGCTTCAAGGAGTTGGATTCTGCTATACAAGTCACCAACATCAAAATTTGGCTTTGTGTATACTCTGGGTGAGTCAACGCCCATCTGTGAAGCTCATCTCCCCAAGGAATGTAAAAAGCCTGCATAGATACATGTACTGATTTGCGCTGAAGACGCAGGAAGTATGCTGCTTGCCAAGCATATCAACTGCATTTGCTTTCATCTGTTATGTCAGCGCAGCAGCACATCAGACACTACCATACGTGAATAGCCCTCTGTGCCAATTCTAAAGCCAGCAAGGGCAGGGCAAGCACAAAATAAACGACAACAAAAGCAAAACCAAGTACTTTACACTAGCGAGGCAAAGTGTATGTGCCTCTAACAGGTGACAATGCATTGAAATGTGTCTTTGCACCAAAGCCAGAGTTTACAAATGAGGCAAGCTCACCTTGATATAGTTGTCAATTATGCGCACAGCATCTGCGACCATGGCTGCAGCTGCTGGGTCTCTAGGGGTTTTGCTGCTGATGTTCTGCAGCCCAGACGAGACAGCCTACAATACCAAAATCTACTTTTAAAAGCTGCATAAATTGATGCTGGCTGCGCTCTGGACTTTTGGGCCTTTTTCCCAAGAAGCAGCCTTTCAGAAAGCAACCTTTCAGATAGCATACCTGCCCTCATACCAAACGGGCTGCAGGCCCATCACGTCCTACTGATTGCATCAAGCAGCAAAACACAGGCAAACTTGTTCCTTGTTCATTTGAATATACCCTTCAGCGACCATATACTGGGCCATATACTCGGCCATATACTGCACTCTTTCCCCAAGAGCCAGATGTGCAAGCAAGGGACTAGAAGAAGCACTGCACAATCTGCTGGTTCCCCAGGAGAGAGATTCAATCTATCAGATTTGATCTCTCAGATTCGATCTATCAGATTCAATCTATCAGAGTCAATTAATCATCTGATCAAGCAGTCAATCAAGCAACCAATTTGTCTTTTCTGTCTTTGGGACCCATCAGGGGAGTAAACAAACCATGACAGAAAACTAGGCATACAGTTGAACTAGGAGCGCACCTGCAGGTCAAGACTCATGGCTGCTCGGCCCATCATGGTGCAGCGTGACTTGGCACCAGCCCGGGCCAGCCCCTCCAGCATCACTTCTGCAGTGAATTGCAGTGCGTGGTGCCACACCTGCATGCATGCACCACTGTTTCACTGATTCTTTGTTTTTGTTGTTTTGCTGGATCTTGATACCCAAAAGTTATGTACATACTAGCTCTTTTTAATCCCGAAACGTCTATTTTAATTCAGAAACGTCATCCCTACACTGGAAATCTAAACTCAGAAACGTCTGGGGACAGTAAAACGCGTTTCTACATTGTGGAGATGTTTTAGAACAGTATAGAGAACCAACAGCAATCCATGCAGGTCCATCAAGATACAGACTCTGGCATTGTCCTGACCAACAATCACAAGGCTCTGTGCATGGTTGCCAGCCAACAGCGTTGTTACTGTGCACGCTTGATGTACATCTATCTGCAGAATAAGGACACACTGGGTGGTTTCTTTCACACAGATGCTCTGGCTCAGCAAATTGGTTCTCAAAGTGGAGATGGTTGGCCGTGTTGCGTGCAGAAACTCACTCATCCACAACAAAATGTGCTCAGCGAGCTTCCCACCTGGTCTACATCTGCCATGCTGAGCATCGGCATGGTGCTCAAACGCTCTCTGAACACCTTCAGATGCTGGTTCAGCAGAACAGCTACCCAGGCAGAGGCATTAGTTGGGGGCTCCTCCAGGTTGAAGTTCTGCTCAGCTATCCTGTCTGGCAGCCACTTGATGGGCAGGTTCAGGCGAGCCGCTGTGCGTAGGATGAAGTCTTGCACGTCAGAGGAGGACTTGACGCTCTGATAAAACAGGTCCAGGGTGTACTGCTCTGGTAAGTCCTGTCTGCCCATCAGCTTGTCTGCCAGTGCATGGTGCGCTGAGTGCAGCTGATTTGCGATGGCCATGAGAGAGTCAACAGCAACTTTGCGCTCCTGAACACAGCAGAGCAGGCACATCACTTCTTCTGCAGTTTGAGCACAAGGGACATGCACTGATCAGAAGGGACATGCACTTATCAGGACACGCACTGCTCAGAAGGGACACACACTGATCAGAAGGGACACGCACGGTGGGTGTGACAATTGCCTGCTGTCTCACATGCTGTACACCCACCAGCAAGCCATGCTGGGTACAACTGGTCTGCTGATGCTGGACTCACGGCTGCCTGGTGCCCTAACAAAGCATGTGCTGTATGTGCAAGAAGTACAGGACTACCTCATCACACATGCAAGAAATACACAACCTTACATGCAGAGGTACACCTTGCCGATACTGCATGCCAGACAGCTTACGCCAGCAGCTGAGTTGTGAGTGTCCATGTCAGAACAGAACAGAATCATTCAGCTGCACATCACAGGTGCAGCTGATGACGCGCAACAAACTCCTGTCATTCAGCGATTGCAGACAAGAGACAGCATCAATAGGTCTCACCTGCAGACCGTACAGGTTGCCAGCATTGGACAGGGCAGTTGCGCTCTCAGGGCTGCCAGCAGCAGGCCCTCTGCTGAAAGGGGACATCAGGTCCTTCATCTTGGAGGTCTGCCCATCAGGGGTAGTGGGCTGAGGTGGGCCCCCAGAGGGCCCATTGGCCACCCCATGCTGTAAAAGCTTGTCCCAGGAGCTAGCAGGGATGTAGGAGGGGCGGTATTTTACCAGGCTACGGTTCAGAATACGCAGCAATACATTGCGTAACCGCACTGGCAAGACATCAGCTCCTCCCTGCAGCATGTACAGCGGCAGCAGCAGTGAGGAGGCATGCATTTGGAGGACGTTCATTGAGCATGAGTTTGCTGATGAGTACCACGCATGAGGTGTGTTATGAGTGCAGCCCCATGGTCACTTGTAACAGCTGCACGCTTCAGTGCTCTGGGGGTCGCCCTTCCTCCTGTGGATGCATGCAGGGTGATGTCTGGAGATACAAGAAATGCTGAGTTGTGTCAGTGGACTGCATGCAAGTGTACTGGGCAGACACACTGCAGGTCTGCATGCCTGCAGAGCTAAAACATCTCTACAGTGTAGAAACGTGTTTTTACTGTCCCCAGGCGTTTCTGAGTTTAGATTTCCAGTGTGGGGATGACGTTTCTGAATTAAAATAGACGTTTTGGGACTGAAAAGAGCTACGCAGCCCACCTGTTGTTGCTGCTGAGGCAGGATGACATCTGCCAGGTTGAGGCTGCTGAATGTGTAGAAGACATGGAGGAGGTACAGCTCAAACATCTGGGCCATGGCACAATACACCTTGCCGGCCTCAGATCTCAGCATGAGCATCAGCTCGGCATACTCGCTCAGCCAGTTGACGAGCCGCCAGGATGCATTGGTCATGGTTGGCAGTTCCTCTGGATCAAGCCGGCCTGTGGACAGGCGCACAGTCTCGCCCACAATGACTGCCCACGATGTACGTCAAAGGCAAAGCAGGCTTGTCAGGGACAGAAGTGCTTGCAAACAGTGGATGTGGTCTGAACATAGCCAGGCGGGCCTTGCAGCAATACAAGAGAGTGTGTGATGATGCCGCGGATGGTTTGATTGGGAGCTTGAGCATGCTGATCTGACAAAGCTAGTGCCCTCAACAACTGAGGCTCATGGCTTCGTGGTTTGGATGGTGTGCATGCCATGGTAGGTGGTGAGTCAGCACAGCACAGCGTATGACTGATTTGTGTGTGCACCGCATGAGAACCCAGCAAGCATGCTGTCACACTGTTATGGCAACAGGGTGGCCAAGGCTGCTAAACTGACTTCCCCTTGTCATGCCTCATGTTGCCATGATGGGAATGGCTGTGCCAGCCGCCTTAGCCTTAGCATTGAGCTGGGACAGTCACAAGCTCAAAAGAGCAGCAACATCATGCTTGTGACGCTGTGCTGACAATCGCCTTGGTGATGCATTGCTGTTCAAAACCCAGACAATATCTCTGCTGCACCATGCATGCTCTGCGCCATCGTCTCATCATGATCGCCGAAAGGCGAGGAATTGTTGTTTCTTTTCTTTTTTTGCACCAGAGATGCAGAAAAGCAATGAAAGGCTCTGCTAAGCCTCTGATGCAAAGAAACAAAGAACCACCTTTGATAGGTTCGGCGGGGCACAGCAGCAGATCTTCGTAAAAGGCACCATGAAGCTCACCTGAGGTTGAGGGAGCAGGTGCAGTGTCTACAGGAGGCTTCACACTCTGAGTGTCTTCATCAATGGAGTCCCCATACAGCTCATCAGCATCATCTGAAACAATGGACTTGTGAGGGCTGCCTCCCTCAGAGTAAGCATCTTGCGCTTCTGCATTGCAAAAGCAGACTATCACAAAACAGACAACACATGCTGCCCAGTTTTAGAAGTGCATGCAGTACGTCAGCATGTCAGCTGATGCGATGGGGGTTCTGGGCACATGCGTCGTAAGACAGGTACAGGCACAAACCTCGCTGTGAAGAATGTTTGCTGCCTGATGTCAAGCACTGCTTTTGTGAGGGCCTGGGCAGACAGAGTACAGCTCAATGTCACAAGCGACAGTCTAGTGAGAGTCACTGTCAGCAGTCCAGCCAATGAGCATAATGCAGCTGTACAGCATAGCAATCAAGATGATTGGCACAGCACACCTGAGCCTTGCACAGCATTACGTCCAGAGGCTGCAGACCACAGCACAGCATAGCACAGCACAGCACAGCACAGCACAGCACAACACAGCGCAGCACAGCACAGCACAGCACAGCACAGCGCACCACAAAACATCACACAACAGCGCAGCACAGCACAGCGCAGCACAGCACAGCACGACATTGCACAGCAGGCTGACCTTGGGTAGCCCTCCAGGGGTTTCCCTGCGCCAGGTAAGCATCAAAGCCATCGCTGCTTGTGGCACCAGTGCCATTCTGTGAAGCAGTGGTGGCGCTGGCAGACAGGCTGCTGCTGCTGCCTGTCTTGGCAAGCAGGACATTCTGGGAGTTGCCTCCCAGGGCACTTGCCAAGTCTGGGATAGTGCCCTGTGCCATAGGCAGCTTCTTCCATAGCTCACGTTCCAGCATGCTGTGTAGAACCTGCGGGGCAAATGTGGCTTTGCTTCAGCCCCTGCAATTGTCAATTTCACAGGAGTGCCTTTTCAGAAGCACATTTGGCCTGACTGCAGATCTGCTGCTTCAGCATCATCATGGTGCTTCAGCCATAATCAGGCGTCTCTTTGAGCTCCATACCAGGCGTGGGAATTGCTCCAGGGCATTCATCAGAAGATGAGTTTTGTTCTATCTTGGCCCCTCTGTATGCTTCATGTAATAGAACATACATCACCCAAAACTCAACACTTGCGTCTGTTGTTGGGCCTGTGGTCACACATTGCAGACAAAGCTGATCAAAGAAGCGCTCCAAACTTACACAATGGCGTAAACACCAACCAGAAAGAAAGAGAGAGACTACAATGCTTTAGCCAAACACCACCCATAGGCAGCGCAAGTACATGCTACTGTCGGACAAGATGATCTGTTGAGTTTGCCTGTCATAAGCAGGGCGGCAGTCTGTGGTATGAATCCAGCAAATGTTTTGTCAAAGGCTATGCCTGGACAGTGCTCGCTTGGGAGGTCATGCAACCTGGATGTGCAGTACACGTGAGTCATGCAATCTGGATGTGCAGCACACGTGAGTCATGCAACCTGGATGTGCAATACACCTGAGTCATGCAACCTGGATGTGCAGTACACCTGAGTCATGCAACCTGGATGTGCAGTACACCTGAGTCATGCAATCTGGATGTGCAGTACACCTGAGTCATGCAACCTGGATGTGCAGTACACCTGAGTCATGCAACCTGGATGTGCAGAAGAGCTGAGTCAGCGCACCTGCAGGTTGGCATCATGGAAGGCATCGAAGAACTTGCCGCTTTGGCGCGCCAGGACATCCCTCAGCGAGGTGCACTCAGCTCCACTGAAGCCTTCCCCTATTCGCAGAATCTGCTGTGTCCACTCCAAAACCTGCAAACAACCGGGCTCCGTCAATGATACATATCTCTGGAGGCTTCAAAATGACCCTGTCCTGAGAGAGGAACAGCTGGGCCCCTTGGCTTGCTCTATGGCTTGATCTGCTGTGCGCATGGTTGTACCGGCTGTACCATAAGTGATCACACCACTCACGCTCAGAAGATGCCAGCGAGCTTCCAGCTTTCAGCCCACCATTTGTCGGTATACGGGTATGGCCTCTGGTCAAGGTGTTCATTTGCAGTGTGTGCTTCTGGGCCTGACATGGTTCATTTCCAAGGCTACTGTTGTAGAGGACAATGAATGAGCTCTGAACATCATGGACATGTTAATCATCATCCTCTGCTGCAGCATCCAAGCCTGGTGACCTCTTACCTTGTCCATCTTCCGCACTTGCAAGGGCATCTTTAAAGGCAAGCATCCAACTGATGACATCCAAAAACGTCAAACATGGAGGCAGAAACAAATTGCCTGTCTGCAACACATTGCCTGTCACAGTTCTGACCTGAAGGAAATGCTCCCCCTCAAAAGCTGCAGGAGATGACAACAAGGTGCCCAGCTTCCTGGCGGCTTCATCCCACAGCCATTTGCGGCCGTTCACCAGGCCCTCCTGCACCTTCAGCAGAGCTTCTGCCTGCAACATGGCAGCATGCTCCTGCTGCTCTAGCATCTGCAGAGCCTCTGCTGGGTTGGCCTGCATCATGCCACACCATGGGTTAGACACTTCATGCCAGTTGGTGTCTAGCATTGATTACAAATCTGACCAAACTCTACTACAGGCTATGCCAGAAACAGGACATTACGCTTTCGCTGCTCTGCTGCTTCCTGGGTGCTGTGCTACATCGCACCATGTTACCATTCAGGTGATTTTGGTTGCCCATGGAATTTGAGCGCTGAAGAGGCAAAGGGCGTGCTGTCCAGTCGCAGTACAAAGCATGCTGCAGCTCAACTTCGTGTGCTAATGCACATAGCAGGAATGCTGCCAAGAACAGTGAACATGGCTGCAAACCAGGCACTGTCCCTCCAGTCAGCTGCACAGAGAAAGGAGGCGATGCAAGGTGCGCCCATCATGACTTGATTTGGTCTTGCCTCCAGCCATTGCATGTACAATATTGCATGACTGACCACTGAAATCAGGATACATCGGTTCTGTATGTCAGAGTTTGTTGCCAAGCATAGAGTTGCGTGTGTGCCTCAGCCCATCACCATAGGTGGGTATGCTGTCAAACACAATCAAACATGAGTGATTGGCAGCAATGTAGCTTACACTGTGATGCACATGGCTGGGCTGGCCAGGAGCCCCTGTTCGGCTGGGGCTGCCTGACTGCCCGGCAGGGTTGTTTGGTGCAGCCCCCATGAAGGACGTATCTTGGCTCAAGCGGGAAGGGGAAGGGGGCTGCAGATGCTGCAATGGGGGTGGGCCATGATGGCTGTTGTTTGCTGCTTGCTTTGGTGTCCCTGGGTCTGAAGGCACATGCTGTGCACCCTGAAGCAAGAACATTTAATAATATTGATGAAAAAACGCTTTCCAGCTCATGATGAGCTAGGTACGTGCAGGACAAGTCGTGTCTCTCCAGAGCAGCCTGAACATTTGGAATAACATTTGGAGATCAACAAGAAGGCTTGAGCTCTCAAGGATGCACAGAAAGCTTGTGGGACAGCAGGCAAAGGCAAGGCAGCCGCAGGTGTTGTAGGACAGACAGACCAGGACAGATGTTCATGATTGCTTGTGCACGTTGCAGTGTGTATCACCTGCTGGTGACAAGCTGCTTGATATCTTGCCGAGACCTGCATGACTTCTGATGCAAGCTAAGCTGTCACGTTGTCAAAAGCTCAGCTATTCATGATCTCATGCACATTCATTGGCAACTCTCAGTCAAATTGAGTGTGAGCTGACTGTTACAGGGACCGTAGCATTGCTGCACAGGCAGGTCGGAAGCAGCACTACTGGTTCTCACATTTCCACTAGCAGGTACTGAAGCTGAAGTCTGTGCAGGATGTTCTGCATGGTGTGAGGCAGCACTCTGGGCCTCAGCATGGCTTGTGGAAGCCTGGGCATTGCTGTCGATGCGCTGCTGCAAGTCCAGCCTAGCTGTGTGCATGGTCTGCTGCTCCCTGAGGGAGGCCTGTATTTGCTTCTCATGCCATTTGCTCATCCTCCGGTGACTGGCAAGAATGTCAAAGATCACCATGAGCATCTGCATGAACACCATGAACATGTACCAGCCTGAAAACAGAGGTGATCATGAGCATTTGCATGAACACCATGAAAATACACCTGGCTGAACATCAAGGAGGTCAATTCTTGGCAACAGGCTTCTGCCCTTGTTTCGTTCGTTTTGCGTCTTATGCAGAGGACCCTACATGAATGACAAGAGCAGCAGTGCACTGAACGGCAGTGCCTCTTGACTCTACAAGGCTTTAGCATGATACGCTGTGTGCTCTTGATTATTGTGTGCTCTTGATTATTGTATGATGTGCTTACTCTGGCCAGGCAGGTGCGGAACAGGTCGGGGGGCAGCAGCTTGACCAGATCCTGAACCATGCTGGTGTTGCGCGCCTTGCTCTCCAGCCCTTGTCGTGTCAAGATGACTCCCCTGATCACCTTGTGAGCTGCTGTGCCAACCACGTTGGCAAAGGCGTTCATGGTCTCTTCATTGAGGGTGGCAGTGTTGCCTAGGTACACGTAGCCATCCAGAACCTGCAGCGTGAGACAGCGCAGGTGCTGCATGTACATTTGAGACGTCTCCCTAAAGTTCAGATGCCAGACTAGTTCACCGAAATCCATATCTCTGCATCCCCCCAGAGCTGTGTTGAGCTTTTGCCCTCAAAGTGGGGTTTTGCCCTTACAGTTGCTTCGAGGTTCTGCCCTTGAACAGCTACACCCTGCAACACTTCTTCAAAATATGCTGAGATGTGAAGCTGACAGACCTAGCTTATCACTGAAGGTATGCTAGAAATCCCAGGGTTGGGGTTCACGCCATTCCCACACCTGAGATATCAAACAGTGGACGTGCTATTCCCTTCCTGTTCAAAAGGCCATGACCTGGCACTCTGCTTGCCTGCAGCATTATTGCTGCTTCAGCATCTGGTGCAAGATTGTCACTGCTTGCTGTTGTTGTGGATCAGCAGGCAAACCAATCAGATGCATCAGCACTGCATGGCACAGTGGTGGTTGGAAAAGGCGCTTTGCCCACATACAAATGTCACACAGCACCAGTATGCTTGACAGGTATCCTCATCATAGCCTGATCTCCATCAGACCTGTTTAGATGCGACACCTCTCATGCGTGTCACAGACACACCAAGCGTTTGTGATAGCAAGTCTGTCATGTTGGGGCTTACCTTCATGTATTGGCTTTGACGGAAGTCATTACAGACTGATGCAAAAGCCCCTTCCAGACGAGAGATGGTCTGCTCATACAGCTGGTTAACGGTGGCATTCAGCTGGTGAGCCACTTTGAGCGTGGACATGCCCTCCATGGCTTTGCAGCACTCTGCACACAGGTAGAAAGCTCTGGCATACTCCCCATTGTCTTGGGCATCCCTGTAAGCACAATGCTGGGACTCGTGTGCATTGCATCACAACATACAAGCCTGTAGCACTGTGTCAAGCTAGGTTCCAGATAATTGTTCAAGACTTGCTGACGACATGTTTCTGCACAACAGCTACTCTTGGTGCTCCACAGTACTGCAGGCTTGTGAACTGTTAACATGCATTGTGCCTGATTGCTATTGCTCTGTTGTTTCACAACTTTGTATTTTTTGACGTGGTACACCAGCATACTGACAAACTTGGTTGGCGACTTGAGGTTGCCAGCAACGCGCGTGGACGTGGCTAGTCTCAGCGTTGGTGAAAACCATGCAGCCCCAGCATTTGCTATGTGCACTGCCATAACAGCAAGTGCCGCTGATGACTTTTGTCTACACTGAAAAAGTAAACAACAAACAGAGATCTAGCTCTCAGTTGCAGCACAACATAAGGCAAGCAGTCTCACTTGAGCTTGTCATGTAAATGGCTGGCTTCTCTGAGCTGAGTCAGCTGTCCTAGTAAGGCCTCCCAACCTTGCTTCTTCTTGGTGCGCTGGGCAACTCGCAGGTTGGCTTTGACATCCTGGAGGGTGAGTCCCAGGCCCACACGGGACGCCTTTGCTGTTGCATGTGCATCCTGTGTGAAAATGGCTGCTTGTGGTATTGACAGTGGCATTACAGCTGCTGCTTGGTTGTAGTGGTATTGCAGCTGTGCAATGCTGAGAAGCAGACGGCATCAAGTATACATATTGTTTCAGGACGAGGGGCAGACCCCGTTGCATGCATCACAACAATCAGCATCCTGTCTAAACACTTGCTGCCAGTCTCAAAGTGGGTTGTAGTCGACACACCTGCAAGTCTTTCTCAATGGATGCGACTTCATTGACACCACGCACAAACTCCTCGTAGTTTGCAAGCACATGCAGAGACAGCTTCTCGCCTACAACCTGTAAGGGTGAATAGGTCTGAGCGTCATGGTCTGGCAGACATCGGCATACAGGCACTGTGAATGTCTGTTCCTCACCTCCAGAACAGATGCACGTGAATCAACAATTGTGTCCAGCATCTGCTCATCAAAGGAGGTCGGTAGCTGCTGTAACTCAAACAGTACAGGGTCAAACTGGTCCTGCATGTACTCCTCAGGAAGTTTACTCAGCATTTCTTCTCGTCGCTTGGCTCTGTTGCGCTTGCTGACTGGAGACGGAGCTGCCACTGGCTCATAATTGGTTGAAGCGATGCTGGAGTTCGATGCATCCCTTTGCAAGGTACTGTTAGAACGCCTGAAGGAGCCCAGCCCCTTCTCAAGCTTCTGGAACATGGTAGGCAGGTGCGGACGGGTTTTTTACATCATATGTCAGGTCGGCTCACGCCTCATGGTCTCCTGGTCAAAACTACCAGTGACCAGTGTGAATTTCTCGGATTGATCGCTGAGTTCGGGACAAACGTAAGCGTTGGCGAATCGCCAAAGCGCGAGCGATCGTTGCAAAGAGCACACCCAGTGTCATGCCATACGTCGACAACACAATCTACAGTCGCGCGAGCGCAGTCTCACACATGCTAATGGCATCAGGCATCGTAGGGCGACTTCCCGCCTGTCAGATGCCCCTGTGGTTTGACTGCAGGGCGGAATAGCCAACAAGTCTAGCAGCTTGTGGCCATCAACTCTGCCTAACACCCTTCATTTGTATCAAACCACATGGCAGTGACCTCCAGGTAGACGTGACCCAGAGACCCATTGCATCATCATAGCTCAAACATTGACATGTCACTGCTTTGATCAAAGAGTTGCAGAGCGTCAACCACTGAGCATGACCATGCCAAGGACCCTGTTGCTTGAGTCAATTTTAAGAAGTACAGTGGGTAGCACCTGTTATTGCCATGCTGAAGGCCATGAAATCCGTTTTCACACCATGTATGCCTTATAAGTGAAGACGCGTCGACATTATGTGACACTATGATCGTCTGCTATCTCATACACATGTGTCTGTACAGGTCATCAAAATCAGGCAGGCAACTACACAGAGAGGAGATGTCTTACAGCTCAAAATCAACACATCAGACTGTCAAAACCAACTCATTACGTTGCAGTAGTCATATGTTGCAGCACTGATCCCACATAATGATGAGGGTCATACCAGACTGCTGAATATCATTATACTAGCTGAGCATATCTTACGACATACTCAACTTTAGAATACTCAGGCCTGTCAGGCCTGCTATCAAGTCAACAGCTTGTTCAGTGCTTGCAACTTCAGGCAAGGTATAATACTCTCACATCATGATCATACCAATTGGCAACCTGCTATATATATGGCATGCATGAATGCCCACGTGGGCACACCATCACCATGTCACAATTTCTCTGCCAGGCTATGCTGTAACCAACATCTCACTGATTGGTCTGTGTACTCCCCTCACTTGCAAGATTGTCTATTCCCTGTTGATTTTCAAAAGTTCTCACTGTGGCACTTTGATACCTCAGCAACAGGAGTGTCATGGGTTGCAGGTGGGGCCTGGGGGCCGTCCTTAGCCCAGTGCTCTCCTGATGCATCATCTATACATTTCACAGTCTCGTTCCATAACCTGTCTAGAGCCACAGGGTCGCTGCACAAAGGAGCATTGGGAACTTGCTCACATGCTTGCAGGACATTCAGCAGACCCAGCTCTGGGCTCCCAATGTACCCTCCATTGTGGCCTGTAGGAACAGAAAATTTGGCATCCAGCCAGGCTTTGCAAGCACAAACACTGCTGGTGGTGTGTAGTTTCCTTGACTACATGCATAGCTCCGTGTTTGAAACACAGCTTTGAGCTTCTATCATAACGCATGGCGTTTCATAAATGTGGCATGTAGCAAGCGCCTTTGCAAGAAGCTCATAAGCATCAGCAAAATGGACAACAATGCCATCAATGAGAGCACAAGATGATTTAAAGATCATGACTGATGCATGTGGGTATGTACATGCACGTGCGCTTGAAAGGCCAAATTTCTATTGCAGCGCTCAAAGCACATACCTTCAAGCTCCTCTGCTGTGCAGGCAAACTCCAGAGGGATGGCTCCTCTCTCAGCCGACTGCCCAATGGGGGAGTTGGCATATGTCTCAATCAGCTTAGATGACAGCTTGTTCTCAGAGTCAGATTGCCAAAGTGGTCAGTCACAGACAGGCCTGGGTGAGCAACCAGGGAGGTGACGCCTGTGCCTTCCAGGCGCCTGGCCAGCTCCTTGCAGGTCATGATGTTGTAGATCTTGGAGCGGGAGTACAGCCACCAATCAATCTCATCCTTGTGCTCAGCTCTGCGTTGTACATGATGACATTGTGTAGGACACATAAGTCCCAGTGTGGTTTTTGTTTGTACAAGGCAATACCTGATAACTGCAATTCAAGGTTGTGCATATGGACCATGTGCATACGACCATGCAAGCATTTTCGCAGGAAACACCGCAAGCTTGGCCTTGCAAATGAGTGACTCATGCTAGTTAGCTTGTATGCTGCAGCAATGACGTGTGGAGTGCTTGCTTCAGACCTTCCCAGTCCAGGTAGTCGATGCCAGGTCGCTTGGTGGTAGCCACAATGACAGGGGGGTTGACCAGCTGAGACCCCAAGGAGGTGACCCACACGATCCTGGCTGTTGGGTCTTTTTTGGCTGTGGGCTTGACAACATCTAGCAAGTGCAGTGTGAGGTACACCAGGCCAAAGTGGTTGACTCCAAGAGTGATCTGCAGCAGTACATGCAATGGCTTGAGAGGACACATAGCTGCTAGGCTTGCTGAGCCTGACTCACACTTACGGCAGACAGATTTTGGTATGTCTATGAACTACATTCCATCAACTGTTTCTGCTGAAGCAACCTCTGCCAGGCACACTGGTGTTTGAATGTCAGCAGAAAGGCAGCTGCACGGTGTAGCAGCTGAAGAGCATCACATTCTGACATACATTTTAGCACACAGACTAGCGGGCAAAAACACAGATTGATGTATGTGCTGCAAATGCAGAGAGGCAAGGTGAGGTCTGACCTCAAAGCCGTCCTCGGTTTTAGCACCATGCTTGCCCTTGGGAGACTGTATGGCAGCATTGTTGAGCAACACATGGATAGGATACTTCCTCTGCTTGTACTCCTCTGTGAACTTCCTAATGGATCTGCAGGGAATTTGTACACGCTTTGGCTGTGATGC
>JAABUO010001915.1_pt1 | contig 26123 bp, 21 predicted proteins | sample 5559291 | NCBI WGS metagenome assembly JAABUO01 (sample SAMN10711878, study PRJNA513372) | rock metagenome | isolation source: Antarctica rocks | place: Antarctica: Victoria Land, Finger Mt sud
CGCCAGGCGCGGAAAGTGCCCCATAAGCTCGACCAGGAGCAGTTTGGCTCCGTCACGATCCTGGATGTTGGCCGCATGGACCACCACCGCGAGCAGGAGTCCCAGCGTGTCTACCGCAATATGCCGCTTGCGGCCCTTAATCTTCTTGCCGGCGTCATAGCCGCGGACCCCCCTTTTTCCGTCGTCTTGACGCTCTGGCTGTCGCTGATCGCGGCGCTTGGGCTCTCCTCTCGGCCTTCCTTGGCGCGTACCTGGGCGCGCAGCGCGTCGTGGATGCGCTCCCAGACGCCCGTGAGGCGCCAATTGCGATAATAGCTATGCGCCGTGCTCCAGTTCGGCAGGTCGTGCGGCAACGCCCGCCACTGGCAACCCGTCTTGTTCAAGTAGAAGATGGCGTTGATGATCTCACGGATGTTCACGATACGCGGATGCCCACCCGGCTTGGCCGGAGGGATCAGCGATGCGATGCGCGTCCACTGCGCCTCGCTCAAGTCGGACGGGTATGCTTGTCTGTTCATACCTCCTAGTCTACGGCCTCTAAAACTACTTTACACACAGGCTCTTAGCTAGACTTTGGCCAATTGGACGAAAGATAAGAGGCAGATTACGCTGTAGGCAACTCCTACCATAGAGAGGTCTACGATGCTCAATCTGCCTGAAGCCATTATGACGTATCTGGCGCCGTTTGCGCCACTGTTCACCCGCCGCACCTGGCGGCATGTGCCCCTGCTTGTCGTCGGGGCGATCCTCGCGCCAGGTCGGCGCATGGTCAGTGCGGTGTTGCGCGTGACCGGACACGGGGAGGATGCGGCTTTTTCGACGTATCACCGGGTGCTCAACCGGGCCGTCTGGTCGAGCCTGGGGGCGAGTCGCATCTTGCTCGGGCTGCTCGTCGTCGCCTTTGCGCCCGCGGGTCCCCTCGTGCTGGGCATCGACGAAACGCTCGAACGCCGCCGCGGCAAAAAGATCAGCGCCGCCGGCATCTACCGCGACCCGGTCCGCTCGAGCCATGGGCACTTTGTCAAAGCGCGGGCCCTGCGCTGGGTCAGTCTGATGCTGCTCGTGCCCATCCCCTGGGCCAACCGGACCTGGGCGCTGCCCTTCGTGAGCGTGCTCGCGCCGTCGGAACGCTACGATGCCGACCAGGGCCGCCGGCACAAGGCGATCACCGATTGGGCGCGTCAAATGGTGCGGGTCGTCCATCGCTGGTGCCCCACGCGTCCGCTCGTCCTCGTGGGGGACACCACCTATGCCGCGCTTGCGTTTCTCGCGGCGACGCGCTCTGTGGCGACGATTGTGACCCGCCTGCGCCTGGACGCCCGCTTGTTTGAGCCCGCGCCCCCGCGCGTTCCGAGGCAGAAGGGTCGCCCTCGCCTCGTCGGACCACGTCTTCCGACCCTGGCCGCGCGTCTCGTTGATCCGGCGACGGTCTGGAGCCCGCTGGTGGTCCCGTTCTGGTACGGCGAGACGGACCGGACGATCGAGATCGTTTCTGGCACGGCCGTGTGGTACAGCACCGGCTTGCCACCCGTCCCCGTCCGCTGGGTCCTCATCCGCGATCCTGACGACGCTTTCCCGCCCCAGGCCCTGCTCTGCACCGACCTCGACGCCGCCCCCGTGCAGATCGTGTCCTGGTTCGTCTTGCGGTGGCGCCTGGAAACCACGTTCCATGAGGTCCGTGATCACCTCGGCGTCGAGACCGGGCGCGGCTGGTCGGAGCAGACGATCCGCCGGACCACGCCCGCTCTCCTCGGCTTGTTCTCATTCGTCACGCTGGTGGCCCACGACTACTGGGGGCACGGCACCCCGCTCGTCAAGGGCGCGGCTTGGTATCACAAGCGGGAACCCACCTTCACCGACGCCATCGCGGTCGTGCGCCGCTCCGTGTGGGCCCACGGGACTTTTCAGACATCCTCATCCGCTGACGACCCGCGAAAAGTCCCCCGTGCGTTGGCTGATCACCTGTGTGAGTTGCTCTGCTACGCCGCGTGATTTGGCCAAAGTCTAGCTAAGGCGTGCTCGTGCTCGATCCGCGGCTGGCCTTCAAAGAGATCGGCCACGGCTTCAATCGCATCTGTCTGGAACTGTTGATTGGCGTCGAACTTAAATTCCATATATCAACTTTCAGATCACCTTCAAGCGGCATTGAAGCGCAAGATTCGCCGCCGTTGTGTCGTCAAGTGCGCTATCGCGACAAATAAAGAGGTCGCCCCTGGAAAGGTTTAGCCCCCTAACCGTCTCCAGTGAAATCGCATCGTCCAAGCAGATGAGGAAATATTGTCCCTTGACTTCATCTATAATCTGCCACACGGTGGCTGTTGTAACCTCCGCGACACGCTCGATTTGAGAGGTGAGACCATGCCCTTCTTTGAGCAGCAATTCGTAGATCACATTCTCAGGCGTCCATCCCTCCATGAGTGGATCGGCAAGAAGTTCCAGTTGTTTGATGTATGCCTCCGGTCCAGCCTCTTCCGAACCTGGTTGCCACGGGCGAAAGTTTGAGGGCGCCATCCTAAAGAGCTTGAAACCGAGGGGTTCCAACGTTTCGTTGTCTAGCGGTAGCTTGCCTTGTCCATCTTGCTTCATCTTGGCGATTAAGCGTCGTAGTCGCTCCACGCCGATATCTGTGATGGTATTAAGGCCGAGCTTGCGTGCTCTGGAATCTGCGGGCGTTGGTTCTGGTAGTTGGACGCAGATGAAGTGCCTGTTGCCTCCGTCTTCTTGATTCAGTTCCAATACGGCAGCCGCTGTTGTGCCCGATCCTACGAAAAAGTCGAGGACAAGGTCGTCTTTCTGGGTGCCAATCCGTAGCATTTTCTCAATTAGTGCGGGGGCCTTTGGGAAGTCGAAGACGGTGTCACCACCAAAGAGTTCTTGGATAGCTTTCTTGCCGTAGTCGTTGTTAATCTCTTTGTCGAGCCAGAGCGCCTTCGGCAACGTGGTCGCGGTTTGGCCGTCTTGGCGTACTAAATAATCCTTGCGGAAAACGCGCCACGACCCGTCATCAGTCTGTCTCCCGACGATTAGCTCAGGGTACTTGCTAAACTTTTCCTTGCCCCACGTCCAGCAACTATCTTGACCGGCCGAGTTTTTCGGGTACACCTCCACCGAGTGCGTTTCATCCCTCTCCAACGAAGCGTTGCCTGTCGTTGGATCAACGTATATTGCGTAGTAGAGGTTGGGGCGCGTGCGTCGATTGAACGCAGGATTGCGGTTCCTCAGTTCAAGCTCACGGTAGCGACCACCTTCATCCTTAGTTCAAGCTCACGGTAGCGACCACCTTCATCCTTCTTAGCGTACTCGCGCAGCATTCTCTCGTCTTTTTCGAGTTCATACAACGGATGCTGTGTATAGTCTCGGGCGTAGACCATCACGTATTCGTGCGTTTTCGCGAGGAACCGATCGAGGTGGCGTCCACGTGGATTAAGCTGAACCGCGATCTGCCCGATGAAGTTTTCCTCTCCAAAGATTTCGTTCATCAAAAGGCGAGGATTATACGCTTCGTGATCATCGATACTGACAAAAATCACGCCATCTTCCCGCAAGAGATGTCGGGCGAAGAAGAGCCGCGGGTACATCATCGATAGCCACGCGGAGTGGTAGCGCCCGCTTGTCTCCGGGTTACTGGTAAGTAGGTTTCCGTCCGCGTCTTTCTGTCCCGTCATGCGTAAATAGGTGTCCAACGGGTTGGCGTAGTTGTCGGGGTACACAAAGTCGTTGCCGGTGTTATAGGGCGGGTCTATGTAGATCATCTTTACTTGGCTGAAGTAGGCTTTGTAGAGCAGCTTCAGAGTCTCGAGGTTTTCGCCCGAGATGTAGATGTTCTCCGACGCGTCGAAATCAACCGACCCTTCCTTGTCTGGTTTCAACGTCGAGCGGCTTGGTTGCTGTAGGAGCCGAATTGCATCTTGCTTGCCCGCCCAAGAGAAGGAATAGCGGTCAGGCCGCTTATCGACCAAATCTCCAAGAGCGCTCCGCAGCTTGTCAAAATCGATTTTCCCTTCGGTAAAGACCTCCGGGAAAAGCGTCTCGAGTGCGTCTTGTTGCGTAGTTAGAAGGTCGGGGCCCAGAAGATCGGGCAAAGCGCTGTCTACGCGCTCAATGTCTCTCAGCTCTGTCACCTATTCGCTCACATTCTTGCTTGGCCACCACCGGGGAATTGCTGTCTCAGGTAACGACGGTGTCCCTAGCGTAGTCGCTTGTGTCGTTGTGCTCGAGACGCAACACGTCAAGTATGATTGTAGCCTGTAATGTCCCTTACCGTCGGTCATAATGAGTCAAGTAGGAATCAGTGTTCACGCCGCCCAATAAGGAGTTCACCGCGGCAGACCTGTGTGCGTACTGCGGGATAGAGCCGAGTAAACCGGGCGTGGGAGATCACGTCATCCCCCGCTGCATCTTTGAGTTCGAGTCACACAGCGAGATTAGGGTTCCCGCCTGCGAGCGGTGTAACGGGCAGAAGTCTAAGGACGAGGGCTTTGTACGGGATTGGTTGTGTTCCCATGCCGACATCGACCTCTCTGCCGTGTCACAGACGGTATACGAGGCGTTCATGCGCTCGGCGAACGAGCTTAACAAGCGACGAAAGCCGCGCTATGGCCATCACCGCCCGCGCCGCCAAGGGCTACACCGAGGTCGAGCCCAAGCGATTCAGCGGGCACACGTCGTTGTGCAGCCGGGAAGTGTACATCGCCCATAATCGTGAGGCGGCGAAGCACAAAGCCCGCGAGTGAGAGAGACGCGGCCACCCCGATCCGTAGATCGAAGGCTTATCCCGACTTTTCGTTCCATTGGTTGTCGGACCCCAGGCCCGTGTGCTGCGCGGCTTCGACGGCACGGGCGGCTTGGCATGTAGGATGCGCGTAGAGTTAGGAGGAACTACATTATGAAGGGCACCACCCCGCCCATCACCGTGCTCCTCACGCCCCAGGAGCGGTGGACCCGCGCCCAGGAGCGGTGGACCCGTGCCCAGGAGCGGTGGACCCGCGCCCAGAAGCGCTGGAAGCGCCAGCAGCGCCACGTCGCTCGGCGCGGCGCACCCGCGTCCGCCGCGCCGACGCTCGACGCGATCCCCCTCGCCGTGCCGTACAAGGACCTGACGCCGGCCGAGCGGGAGCGCCGGGCGAAGACGGCCTCGCAGGGAGAGCATGCACTGCTCTACCCTGAGATGCACGCCTTCCGCCAGGCCATGAAACCGAAGACCACGCGCGGGGCGTGGGTCTATCGCACGGTTCTCGTGCTGCTGCTTGTGGGCGGCCTACTCATGGCCGGCTACGGGCTCGTGACCGCCTGCACGGACCCGAACCTGCACGACGCGGGAGGGTTTATCTTTGGGGGTGCCCTCCTGGCCTCCGCATCCTTCCAATACGCGGCGAGCCCCGCCGCGTGGGATGAGGAGCGGCAGGGCTCCACCGATCGCGACCTGGCACCGCGCTGATCGCACGGGGGAAATGCAGCGCCGACGTCGGAGGCACGGGGTACAGCACGTAGACGCCCTGCCCCCTTTTCCCCGCGCTGGCGCGGGTCTGTGTAGGCCGTGTCACACACGGCGCGCGGCGCGGAGAAACGAGCCGGCTAGCGCGTGCGCTTCCCGTGCGCGATTGCATCCGGCCACGGTGCGCGATCACGCGCGCCTATCCCGTCGCGTCTGGGACACTAGGGAGAGGGGGCGAGGCGTCGCCCGCATGCGCTGGCGCACCGGGAGGGTCTGTCGTGCATGGATGAATGCGAGGGGGAGGGGACGGACAAGCGTGAAGGTGGAGTACATGCCCTTGGGCGGCGCGGGCGAGGTCGGGGCCTCGTGCGGGCTCCTGCGCATCGGGGACCGCCGCGTGCTCATCGACGCGGGGATGCGCCCGTCCGCGCGCGCCGGGCAGGACCGCCTGCCTGCGCTCGACCGGCTGGCCGCCGCGCCGCCGGAGGCCATCCTGGTGACGCACGCGCACATCGACCACACCGGCGCGCTGCCGCTTGCCTCCGAGATGTTCCCGACGGCGCCGATCTACTGCACGGAGACGACCCTGCTGCTGACGCGCCTGCTCCTCGCCGACAGCGTGCGCGTCATGGAGGCCGAGCACCTGGCGCAGGAGGGCGAGACGCCGCTCTACACGGCCGAGGTCGTCGAGCGCACCCTCGCCCGCGTGCGCCCCGTCGAGTGGGGGCAGCCGGTCATGCCGCTCTCCGACCCCGCCATCACGGTGCGTTTCCTGCACGCCGGCCACATCGCCGGGGCGGCCATGCTCCTGATCGACACTCCGGCCGGCCGCGTCCTGCACCTGGGCGACTACTCGGTGACGGCCCAGCGTACCCTCCACGGCGTGGACGTACTGGGGCTCCCCCAGGCCGACGCCGTGATCAGCGAGGGCACCTATGGCGACGCGATCCATGCCAACCGCAAGGAGCAGGAGCGCGCGCTGGTGGCGACGGTGGCGCGCGTGGTGGGGCGCGGGGGGCGGGCGCTGCTGCCGGCGTTCGCGGTGGGCCGCGCGCAGGAGGTGGCGTTGATCCTGCGCGCGGCGCGCGCCACGGGCGAGTTGCCCCCGGTGCCGATTCACCTCGACGGCATGGTGCGCGGCGTGTGCGATCTCTACCAGGCGCAGGTCCACGACCTCAACCCGCGCCTCCAGAACTACGTCCGCAACGCGCGCCGCCCGTTGTTCGCCGACCCCTCGCTCGCGGTGTACGCCGTCACGGCGGGCCGGCGTCGTCGCCTGCTCGACAATCCCGAGGCGGCCATCGTGATCAGCTCGTCGGGTATGATGACCGGCGGCCCCGCCCCGCTCTACGCGCGCGCCTTCGCGGCGGACGAGCGTAACGCCATCGTATTCAGCGGCTATCAGGACGATGAGAGTCCGGGGGCGGCTCTCCTCCGAGCGCGGCAGGGCACGACCGTCGCGCTGGGCAAGGAGGAGCTGACCTTGCGGTGCGCGGTGGAGCGCTACAGCCTATCGGCGCACGCGGACGCCGGCCAGATTGAGGTGGCCGTGGCGCGCGCCCACCCGCGCGTGACGGTGCTGGTGCACGGGGAACCGGACACGCTGCGCGCGCTGGCCCGGCGCATCGCCCATCATCACCCCCAGATCGCGGTGAATGGGGAGGCGGTCACCCTGATCGACGCGCCTGCCCGGGCCGCGTCAGCGGCACCGACGGGAGAGGTGGCGCGCCTACCATCCCCTGCGGGCGGGACACCGGGAGACTCACACGGAGCGGACGCCGCCGTGTCCCCCGCCAATCTCGCCGCTATCCACCGGGCGGCATGGGAGGCGTCCGGCGCGCACCGTCCCTGGACGACGGTTGAACTGGCGCGCCTGACGACTGGCGCGCGCTACACCCCGGCCACGCGGGTCCACGTCCAGGGGCTGCTCGACGCCGACGCGGCCTACTTCGCGCGCAAGCGCCTGGGGGCACAAGATGTCTACCTCCCCCGCGCGCCCGAAGACGTGGCGAAACGCCAGGCTACGCACGTCGCCCTGGCACCCGGCGATATCGTGATCGCGCGCATGAACGAGGGCCAGGGCGAGGCGCGCCTCGGCGTCATCACCAGCTCCGTGGAGCAGGGGACCGTGGAGGCGACGATCGTGGGGTGGAAAGGGGAGCGGTTCCCGCTGGCGGTGATCCAACTCCCGACGGGGGTGCGCCGGCCGGCGTACGTCGCGCTCCGGCGCGACGAGCGGCGGGCCACGCTGGCCGCCGACCAGGAACGCCTCACCGCCGCCGCGCGCTCCGGCGCGATCGCGCACGACCTGATGGCGCTCTGGGCCGACGACGGCGACGGCCGGACGACGGGGGATCTCCTGGGGACGCAGGACACGGACGACGGGCGTCTCGCGCTGGCGCGGGATCTCGTCATGCGCGGCGGCGTCCTCTTCACGCGCCACGGCGATGTCTGGGAGCCGAAAGCGGAGGGGGACCTCGCGGCCCCGGAGGCGGTCGCTCGCCACCTGGCGCTCCTGGCGCGGGGCGCGGGGTCCGGGGTCGTGTACCGGGACGGCCACCACGGCGTCCTGTCCGGCCGTGGTCGGTGGGGGCAGGTCGAGGTCGCGCTTGACGACGGGACGCGGGTGTGGTGGCAGGATAAAGACGTGCGGATCGTCGACGAGGTGTCCACGTCTGAGCGCACCGCCAGGGAGGGGTCCGACCGCGCGGCGGATGCCGCCGCTGCTGCCGTCGCTGACGACGCACGGGTGGGGTGAGGCCGTCTTTTCCCGCGCGCGGCGCGCGCCTGTGTGTCCGGTCACGGTCTCGCCCGTTTAGCGCACGGCACGGGCGACGCGGGGCACACAGCGGTGGCCTGGCGGCCGCGAGAAACGGGGGGCCTCCCGCACGGCAAGCGCGACGGCGGGTGAGGGCGTAGAATCAAAGGTGACGGGGCACGAGGGATGAGCGGGCTGTGTCGATCCAGCGAGGAGGAGCAATGGCGACATCCGCCGACGACCAGGATGGGCGGCCGGGGCGGGAGGAGTCCTCGCGCGCGCAGGGGGGCGACGCCCTGCTGCGCGCGGAGGGGGTGCCGCTCTACCTGCGCGAGATCGGCGCGGTCGCGCTACTGACCGCCGCCGAGGAACAGGCGCTGGCCGCGGCCGTGGAGCGGGGCGGGGAGGCGCGCCGGCGGCGCGCCGCGGGCCTGGTAGCGTCCGCGGACCAGGACGCGGCGGCGCGGCACGTCGCCCAGGGCGAGGACGCGCGGCGGCGCCTGATCGAGGCCAACCTGCGGCTGGTGGTCACCATCGCGCGGCGCTACCAGCGGCGCGGCCTGCCGCTGCTCGACCTGATTCAGGAGGGCAACCTGGGCCTGTTCCGCGCCGTCGAGAAGTTCGATTACCGCCGGGGCTACCGCTTCTCGACCTATGCCCATTGGTGGATCCGGCAGGCCCTGACGCGGGCGCTCGCCGACCACGGGCGCACCGTGCGCGTGCCCGTGCATCTGGTCGAGTTCGCCGCGCGGGCGCGCCGGGTCACGGGCGACCTGGAGCAGCGACTGGGCCGGGAGCCGGATGTCGCGGAGATCGCCGCCGCGCTGGGCGTGTCCATGGAGAAAGTCGTCCACACCGACGCGGTCATGCAACCACCGACCTCGCTGGAGACGCCGGCGACGGAGGACGGCGGCCTGCTCGGCGACGTGTTGCCCGACGCGGGGCTGCTCCCGCTCGACGAGGAGGCGCAGCGGGGCGTGCTGCGCGCGCGGGTGCGGGAGGCGCTGGCCGGGCTGGCCGACGAGCGGACGCGCGTGGTGGTGGTGTTGCGCTTCGGGTTGGAGGGGCAGCGCGCGCACACGTTGAGCGAGATCGGGGAGCGGCTGGGGCTCACGCGCGAGCGGGTGCGCCAGATCGAGGGCGCGGCGCTGGTCGCGCTGCGCGCGGGTGCCCTGCGGGCGGAACGCGACGACGACGACGGCGCTGATAGCGATGTCGCCTAGCGCGCCCGCAGGCGCGCGGCGCCAACAAATGAGGAGCAGCATGAGGGGTAAGTGGGAGCGCAAGAGCGACGCGTTGTGGACGTATCACCTCACGGGGACCACGCGGCCCTATGGGTCTGTCGTGCAGTACAAGGACGCGGGGCGACCCAACGCCGACTGGGATGCCACCGTCACAGCCGCGCGCCTCGACGACGACACGATCATCGCCGAGCGGGTGTCGTTCGATGAGGCCCGGTCGGCCCTGGAGCAGCACGCCCCGCAGCATGCCACCTGGATGTAGCGGGTAGAGAGAGGGCCACATGGTCAGGAGCACGGCGCCCACGATCAGATGGATCGCGCGCTCCCCGTCCGTGCACGAGGTAGGCGTGACGACCACCGACGGCCAATCGACTGCTCCTGCTACTCACTACCCAACCATGCGGTGCATTGACCAACGCGCGCCGACCGGCACCCGCTCTGTCACGCTCGCCTCCTCGCACCCTCATTGTGGCTAGCCAGTGCAGGAGACGCCTCGCGCAACACGAACCTGAAGCGCGCATCGTCGGCGTACCACTGCGTAAAGTTCACGCCCCACAGATTGTTGTAGAGATTGACGTGCATCCCCGTGCGCCGCGACGGCTGCCTGTTTGTGAAATCCCATAGCGCCGGTCTGCCCGGCGCGACCAGCGGCGCATCCAGTGTCTCGATGCTCAGACGGCCGCGCGCGTCGTGGTACGCCACGCCGGTCTGGACGGCGTGGAGGGTGCGGTTGCCATTGCGGATAACGTCGTGGGGGGAGATCCATTCGCCCATCTTGTCCAGGCTCCACTGCCCATCGTCGCGGATGACCGGGTTGAACGAGAGCCAGATCGCCTCCGGCAGCCGGCAGGCCTGCTTATCGAACCATTGTAACGTCAGATAGATCGCCGCTTCGGCGTCGGGGAGCGTGTACGTGAGGGCGACGTGCCGCGGAGCTCCGTACACCTCAACGCTCTCGTCGGGCAGCGTGAGCCACAGCGTCAGGGTCTCCGCCCCATGCTCATACCTGTGATAGGCTTCCATGAGCTGGGGCGGCCACCAGCGGCTCTCTGCCCGCGTGGTCTCCAGCCCTGCTTTCCCGTAATCCTGGTGTGTCCATAGACAGTTTCGGCGCTTGTCGATGATGTATTGCCGGTAAAAGCGCTCGAAGTCGGCCGCCGAGAAGGTCTGGTAGCCGACTAGCCCCATCGGGTGCTGCTCGGATGCCCACAGGCGTCCCGTCTGCCTGGAACGCAGGGAGGACAGAGCGCCGTGTTGCGGGTTGATCCGCAGGCTGAAGTGTGTCGTTTCAAGTTCATCCGCGCCGACGGACAGGCGCGGCCAGCCGGTCGTATCCGGCCGCGTCGGCTCGAGATCGGTCAGGCGCTCACGCGCCTGGCGCGCCAGACCCTCGTGATCCAGCGCGTCCACCGCCGTATCGACGTAGGCGCGCTGCTCGGCCCACGATGCCTCGAGGGTCTGATAGTTGTTTTCTGAGCGCGCCGCATGAAACGTGTCCACCTCGTATCGCGTGTCGCCGCTCAGATAGCGCTTCGTGTCCAGTCCCCACGTATGCTCAGGGACCAGGAGCAGCGTGCGGCTGAAGCGCGCAAGGTCTGGCTCGTCGGGACAGATCTGTCCCGACGCCAGCCACTCCCGTCGCAGCCGCGCGAGCTCGCGGTAGCGCGCGACCTTCCCCGGATCCGACGCGACGCCGTGGATCCACGTATCGCCCAGTTCGTATGTCACCACGGGCAGCGTGTTCTTGATGCGCAGCAGGGCGTCCGCGAAGCGATCGAGCGTCGAGGCCACGACGGTTGCCCCAGGGAACTGCTCGCGTACGCGCTCGAAGGTCGCGCGCACGTCGGCGGCGGATTGTGGGCCGCGGTTGTCGCCGGTATGAGCTAGGAGGAGGGCCTCGTCAAGGCCAGGGACGGCCATCAGACCGCCATAGAAGGTCTTGTGATACATGACGACGACCTCGGCGCCGCTCGGGTCGCGCCACACGAAGACGGGCGGTACACCTGGGGCGCTCGCGCCCGGATTGACCCCGATGTGCAGGAACCGGATGCCGGCCTCGGCGAGGAGCGGGACGATCGCCCGCGTGTGTCCGGGCACGTCGGTCATCTTGGCCGCGATGGTGCGCTTCCCGAAGCGCCGGTCCAGGTCGTGCGTGATGCGCAGGCCCTCCTGGAACAAGGAGGGCTCGACCAGTTCGCTGTGCGTGGTGAACGGCAGGCCATGCCAGGCGATGTCTCCCGCAGCGATGGCCTCTTCCATGCGCCGGCGCTGTGTGGGCGACGCCTGCTCGAGATACGCGTCGATGAGCCAGGAGCCAGTCGTCCAGATGAAACGCTCAGGCCCACCGCGCGCACGTAGCGTGCGCGCCAGGTTGATAGCGGCGGGGATATACTGTGTCATGTAGTGCTCGACCACTACGTGGGCCATGTCGGTGTAGCCAATGTCCAGGTGCGTCTTGAACACCACATGCACCACGCGTATCAGCCCCTGGTCTTTTCCCATACTGTTCGGGTGCACAGCCATAGACATCCTCGCCCTCCCTCATCTCTCGCCTCAGGCGCGCGACTCACGCCGGCCGCCGTCCCCGCGCGGCCCGCACCATCATGTGCGTGACAGATCCCATTCTACCTACAATCTACAACGGTATACTCGTTCTTCCCGGTCGCCACCTCGAAAGACTGCTTTTTGCCGTGCCAATCCACGACGAGCCGGAATGAACCGCTGGACACTATCGATAAGGCGATGCCCTGACGATCGCTGCTGTCAGGCTCCGCGACAAGATCGATCACATGGCCATTGAAGCGGAAGCGTCGACAGCCGGCGCGCTGGGAGGTTGATACGGTCCATTGCAGCTCATTACGCCGCGCATCTGGTTTGAGTCCGACGGCGTACTCTAGCAGATACATGATCGGGCCAAGACCGCTCCACCCGACGAAGTCGTTCTTCGCGGGCCGACCGGGCTCGACGGCATCGGGCGCATAATTCTCCCAAATCGACCCTGTTTTGCGGAACACCCCGTCCATGCAGCGCATGTGGTTGAGTGCAATCTCCCGCGCGAGTTGGTGGTGGCCGTACATCTCTAGCCCGCGTAGCACCATTGTTGTCGTCGGCGCCCAAGCGGCGCCCCGCCAATACCCACCGCTGGGATCATACGCCGGCTCATCCGCAGCTAAAGTCGGCACTCGATGGAGGCGATGGAAGGTGTGTGGGTTCCGCAGCTCCGCGATCAGCGCATCCGCCTGTCGCGGCGACGCGACGTGTGCTAGCAAGGTCCAGTACGCGGCGACGCTCTTGACGGGAGCGCGCCGACCGTCCAGGGTCACGTCGAAGTAGAACTGCCGCTCGGCATCCCACATCTGCTCATTGATACGACGGGCGACATCGTCCGCCTCCGCTGCAAACTTGGACATCTCGTCCTGTTTGCCGAGGGCAGAGGCGATCGCGCCCATGTTGCGGGCGAAGAGGACCATCTCCGACGAGATGTCGATCCCCGTGCCGCCGCCGCGCAAGTAGGGATTGCGCGGGGAGTTGTCCATGCTCGCCCAATCGGTCACAAACAGGCCATTGCCCTGGCGTAAATAGTAGGTCAGCGCATTGTAATACCGCAGGAGGGGCTCCCAGACGATCGCCAGACGCTGCTCATCGCCCGTGACGCGGTAACTTTCCACCTCGGCCCACGCGAGGATAGGATGATCGAGGGCGTCGAGTGTTAACAGCGGATTGGGGTGCGGAGCCGACCGTCCCCTGTACGTCACGGCATGCGTCTGTGCCTCATCTTGCCACCCCCACCGGCTAAACAGCGCTTTGTTCTCGCTATTCACCCATGCCTCAACGTCGCTGCCCGTTGTACGGTCGATCTCGCGGTTGATCTCCCCGTCCTCATGTTGTTTGCAATAGAAGTTGTCGAGTGATGAGATACCCGGCACTAACGGATACGCGTAATTACAGAACATGGTCATGAAGCATGTGTCCCACAGGAAGATGTTGGCATTGAAGGCCGCATCGATGAAGGGGGAGACAAAGCCACTGCCCGCCGTCGGGTTGTGAAAATTGCGAAAGGCTATATCCCATGCCGCCCAATAAAGCTCGACCCACGACGGCTCTTGATCATAGAGCGGCGAAGGGAGCTGATGCTTCCATTCGGTGAACGTGGGAAGCATGGCTGGTTGATTATGACCACCTTTTTGACGGAAGTATCGACCGATAACCTCGTGTCTCGTCATACACCTTTCCTTGTCCTGCTGCTCCTTGTGCTACCGCGGACGCGGTTCCCTGACGATCGTTAGACGCCGGTGATCGCCTATGACGCGGCAACTCAACTTTCCACCGCGACCTATGTGGGTATAGACGTCCGCCTGCCCATGCTCCTCCAGTAGCCATTCAACGGGCGTCATGCGCCTATCATCAGGGGCTATTACCCGTCAGGCTGCCCGGTACACGCGCGGGCGTTGCGTCATACGCCCCGGCGCCGTTCCTACTTCACGAAGGCTTTGACAACTTTACATGGCTTACGACCCGTATTGCGTAGTGTGTAGCCGCCCACGCTTGCCGGGATGATAATACTCTCGGCGAAACGTAACTCGACCGGTGGGTTATCGGCCGTCACGATCTCACACCGCTCCCCCTCCACCAAATTCAGCGCGACGAACTTGGCCCCCGTGTCGTCCTCGACCGCGACGCTGAACTCCAGGCGGTGGATCGCGAAGAAGAGCCTATCGATGTCGCCGAGGCGATACTCGGCCCACGTCGGTCCCTCACGGACCATCACCGGCTCTGGAATGAGGCGCTCACGGACCCAGGTCGCGGTGCGCGTCGCGTCGATATTGGCGAAGGCATGATCGAGATGCACGTGGCGCAGGTGGCCCTGGAGGTCGCTGCGCAGGTAGTCGTAGATTTTGAACGTGTAGATGTACGGCGTGGCGCTGATCTCCAAGACCAAATTATCCGCCCCGCTGCAATGCACCGTGCCGCTCGGGATCAAGAAGAGGTCGTGCGGCGTACTCGGCACGCTGTTGACATGCGTGCCGATGTCGAACGGGACGGCGTGGTCGCGCGCGGCCAGCGCGTCCGCCTTGAAGCGCGCGATGTCCGTGTCGTCGCGCAGGCCCAGGAAGACGCGCGCCCCAGGTTTGCGGGTGACGATGTAGTAGGTCTCATCCTGCGTGACGGACTCTCCGAACTCGTCGCGGATGTAGTCGAGGCGCGGGTGGACCTGACAAGACAGATTCGTGCCGCCGATCGTGTCCAGATAGTCGAAGCGGATGGGGAAATAGCTGCCATAACGCGCCGCCACCGCCTCGCCCAGCACGGCATCGGTTTCCTGCCACAGTAGGTCGTCGAACGCGCACTCGATGACGCGCGCGCCGTCACCGAGCAACAGCCCGTTCTCAGGGGCGATGAGCTCGAAGGACCAGGCGTAGTTGGGCTGCTCTGGCGGCAGGCCGAACTGCTCCTTCATCCACTGCCCCCCCCACGGTCCGGGGGCGAACCACGGCTTGACGCGGAAAGGTTGGCGCGCCAGGGCATGGAGGGCGCGGCGCAAGGCGTCGCCAGCCACGACGACGGGCTCCGTCGATCGAGTCGCGTCGACGAAGAGGTCGATCCGTGGCAGCGCGGCGCGCTTGATACGGTTGAGCATGGGCCAGTCGACGAAGTACAGGTGCTTGTACATCGTCCCGAAATCCTCGGGCGCGCGCGCGCCCACCGTGCGGATAGCGCCCTGCGCCGCGAGTTCCTGGCCGCGGTCCTTGGGCACGTCGGCATAGACGAGTATCCCCCCCTCGGCGAGGCGCGACGCGCCATAGCCATAGACGATAGTCGGCCGCGCCCGCGCCGCGATCTCCGCCTGGGTCGTCTCGACCCGTCGCGCGTCCCACAACTCCTCCAGATGGCCGCGGTAGAGCCGCCCGAAGACCGGATCGTCCGTCAGCGTCGACGCCAGGAGCACGTCGACCTGCGCTGGCGGGAGAAAGCATTCCTCCGTCGAGAACCAGCACGCCGCGACCCCGCGCCGGTCGAGGGCAGCGCGCAGGTGGCTGATGAACGTGTCCCAGTCGACGCCGACGAAGCCGTCGATGGCGACGAGCGCGGGGGCAGCGGCCCCGTCCATGCGGTCCGCGAGGCGTGCGGCGAGGGCATCATGTCCCGCGCGCACGTCGAGCCACGGGAAGACATGCACGGGATGCGTGCGATAGGCGGGTCTATCCATGGATTCGTCCACGTCCGTTCCTTCTTCTTTTTCGTATGCAATTGGCGACGGCGCGCCGCGTCCTACAGGTCGGCCCAGATGTCCCCGACGATCTCGGGACTCGACATGAAGGCGTAGAGCTCCGGGCGCTCTCGCCAGGACGTATACATCGGGCGATCGCGGGGGATGCCGAGATCGGGGAAGTCCGCCGGCGTCGCGTAGCGCACCTCCGCCACCGTCCGATAGTGCGGGTTCGCGATGACGGACCCGTCGGCCTGGACGAAGTGGGCCGGGCCGCCCAATGCGCGTAACGCCGCGTATTCGAGATGGTTCTCACGGGCGCACCACGCGCCGAACGAGAGCGCCTCATCGCCCCTCGTGACGACGAGGTGAACCCAGCCGAAGGGGATAACCACCTTATCGCCCGGACCCACGCGGACGAGGAAGGCGCGGGTCACATCGGGAGCAAGCTCCTTCTGCAGGTAGACAAAGCCATGCCCGGTCCAGAACTCGTAGACTTCGGAGTAGCGCAGGCCGACGCCGATCTTCTCGGAGTGGATGTGCCCCTGGCTGCGCAAGCGCTCGCGGCCGACGGCACCGTGGTTATAGACGACCGCACCGTACAGCAGTCCTTGCTCATGGAGCGCCGGGCCGTCCTCCCGCCGATAGATGTCCATGTAGATGGTGTACAAATGTTCGGGGCCGTTTGCGTGCGGATCTTCCAGCATGGGCCGCACCTGGTCCAGCATGCGCATTTCGCCGGTGGGGTGCACGATGCCCGGCCCAAAGTCGAGGGCCAAGCGCGCCTCGTCCAGCCGCAGGTCCAATCCCGCGTGAGCCGTCACGTCTATGCCCCCGCGCCGGGCTTGTCCCACCGGTGAGGTGCGGTCGATCATGTGTCCTTCTCCTGGTCTCTCATCGTCCATCTCTTTAGAGTAGTAGGTCCGGATTGCGCGCTAGTTCCGCCACGCCGACGAGGGCCGCCGCGTCGCCGAGCGCGGCGGGGATTAGCGACACGCGGCCACGTGGAAGCGTCCAGGCGTGGGTGTCGACATACGCGCGGACGGCCGGCAGGAACTGTGCGGACGAGCGCATCATCCCACCGCCGAGGACGACCGTGTCGGGGTCATAGGCATGGATTAGGGTCACGACACCGGCGCCCAAGTGGGCGGCGAACTGCTGCACGACGTCTCCGGCCAGTCTATCGCCCCCTGCGGCCGCCGCGAAGATCCGCCGTGGATCGAGAACGCCGTCACGCAGGATGGATGTGGAGTCGCTGCCCGCCAAGGCGACCCGCGTGGCGCTGATCAGGCCCGCCGTCCCAATGAGCGCCTCCAGACAGCCAATGTTGCCGCAGGTACAGCGCGGGCCGCCGGCCTGCACCGTGAGATGCCCACCCAGGATGCCCGCCACGCCGCGCGTGCCCCGCAGCACGCGCCCGCCCAGCGCGACGCCGCTCCCGATTCCCGTGCCGAGGGTGAGGCAGACCATGCTGCTACTGCCCCGACCCGCGCCGTACGTCAGTTCTCCCAGGGCATACATACGAGCGTCGTTTTCCACGTACGTCGGGCGTCGCAGTTCCCCGGCGATGAGCGCGGCCACGGGCCGGCCGATCAGGCTCGTGAGCGGCTCGTTCACATCGCTGAGCACCCCCCGCTCCGCGTCCACGATCCCCCGGATCGCCACGCCGACGGCGGTGACGTCATGGATGGCCATCAATCGTTCACCGAGACGGGTGACGCTGGTCAGCACCCCACGGGCGCCGTCGCGCTCATCGGTCCGGTCAGCGACAAGGGCGACGACCGCGCCGTCGCGCACGAGCCCGCCCCTAATGTGGGTCCCGCCCACGTCGAAGGCAAGAATCATCGACGTCCATCCTCGCCCCGTTGTCGCAGCGGGTGACACGGCTCCGCTCTCGCTGCCCCTCCACGCCGACCCACCCCGGCGTGTCGTCCCGACTGACCGTCATGGCACCGACGCGACGGACGCCAGGGAGGGCGCGCCCGCGCAGGGACTGGCAACCTCACAACGGTCGCCCGCATGTTCTCACCGCCTATCTATCCTTTGAGCCCGGTGATCGCGATGCCCTCGATGATGTACCGCTGGCCGATCACGTACACGATGAGCACGGGGATGATGGCGATCGCCGAGGCGGCCATCATGAGCGCCCAGTCGACGGTGTACTCCCCCCGGAACTGGTTGAGCATGAGCGGCACGGTGAACTTGTCGGGGCTGCTCAGCATGATGAGCGGGTAGAAGAAATTGTTCCACTGGCCGAGGAACGTGAAGATGGCCAGGGCCGAGAGGGCGGGCTTGATGAGTGGGAGGGTAATACGCCAGTACAGCGTCCACCGGTTCGCGCCGTCCACGATCGCTGCCTCTTCCATCTCGATCGGCATCCCCTTGATGAACTGCCGCAGGAGGAAGACGCCGAAGGCGTTGAACAAGGAAAAGGGCACGATGATCGAGGCGAGGCTGTTCACCCACCCGAGGTTTTTCATGATCAAGAACAGGGGGATGATGGTCACCTGGATCGGCACCATCAGCATCGCCAGGAACAGTACGAACAAGACGTCACGGAACGGGAACTGGATCCGGGCGAACGAATAAGCCGCCATCGAACTGGTCACTAGCGTCGAGACGACGACAATGGTGGCGACGATAAAGCTGTTGAGATAGGCTTGCCCGAAAGGTAAGGCGTTTAAGGCGTCCGGATAGTTGCTCCAGATGGCCGGGTTGGGGATCCACACCGGCGGGGTCAGGAAGATCTGGAACTGGCTTTTCAAAGAACTGGAGATCATCCATAAGAAGGGGACGATCATGATCGCCGCACCGATCATCAACAACGCATAAAGCACGGCCGCCCGCGTCGCGCCGCGCAGTCGTGTTGCACGGGGCGCGACGGCCGCCGGTGCCCGCGCCGTCCCAATGGCACTCTCTCTCACGGCTTTCTCCCTCCTTCTTGCGTGGCCTATTGCTCGTAATGCACCCAGCGCCGTTGCAGGTACAGCTGGCACAAGGTGAAGATCAAGATGACGCCAAAGAGCATCACGGCAGCCGCGGAACTCTCGCCGAACGTAAAGTTGACGAAGGCCAGTTGGTAGATGTGATACACCATGGTGTAGCTCGCCTTCGCCGGCCCGCCGCCGGTCATGACGAACGCCTGGTCGAACACCTGGAACGAGCTGATGATCGATAGGACCAGGACGAAGAACGTCGTCGGCGACAGGAGCGGGAGCGTAATACGCCAGAACTGTTGGGCCTTGGTGGCTCCATCGATCTGCGCCGCCTCGTAGTAGAGCCTAGGGATGCCTTGCAGGCCGGCCAGAAAGATCACCATATTGAACCCCAGCCCCCACCAGATGCTCATCACGGCGATCGACGGGATGACCAGGCGCGTGTCGGTGAGCCAGCCGGGCCCAATGATCCCGAACCATTGCTTCAAGTAGGTGTTGACCAGCCCGAAGTCCGAGTTTAGCAGGAACAACCACACGATGGACACGGCGACCGAACTGGTCACGACGGGCGTGAAGAAAATGACCCGAAAGATCGTCTTGCCGCGCACGTTGTTGAGGCCCAGCGCGGCCAGGAGCGCGACGACGAGGCCGCCTGGGACGACGATGACCGTGTAGTAGATGGTATTAGTGATGGCGGTCTGGAAATCGGGGGCTTGGAACTGATCGAGATAGTTGTTGAAACCGACGAAGTTCTTCGCCCCGAGCCCGCTCCAGTCGGTCGTGCTCAGCACAAAGACGGAGATGAGCGGGATGAGCCCGAAGGCCACGAGCCCCACAAACTGGGGGAGGATGAACAAATATCCCCACAGAATGTCGGCCGTGCGCCGGTTCATGCCTCTCTTGCGCGTCACGGATAGCCGCGTCACGGGTAGAGCCATCGTGCAGCCCCCTTTGTCCGGGCGGTGGGACAGCGTGTTGCCGCTGTCCCACGCACGCTATTCTGCTAGACGGACCAACGGCGGGCGTTGGATCACGACTTGTTCGCCGACTTGGCGATCATCTTATCCGCCGTGGCCGCGATTTGCTTGAGCGTCGCCTCCACCGGCTGGCCCTTCACCCAGATATTCTCGAGCGCCGGGTCGATGTAGGCGTCCAAGCCCGGCGTGTTGGTCGACGTCGTGGGCTCGGCGTACCCGATCTGGCGGGTGGACAGGAAGTAGCCAGCGTGTGGGGGCAAATTCCCCTCCTGGACGACCTCGTCGGCGCCCTTGATCGACGGGACGGCGTTGCCGCCACCTTGCAGCCGGAAAATCTCACCCTGCTGCGACACAAAATTCGTCAGGAACTGGAACGCCTCTGTCGCGTGCTTCGTCGTCTTGAGTATGCCCATGTAGGCCGTCGCGACATACCCCTGGGTGAGCTTGCCGGTGCGCGACGGCCAGGGCACGATGTCGTACTGCAGGTTCGGCACTTGCTTGAATTCAGGCAGATACCAGCGGCCCGCGCCGACGAAGGCCACCCGCTGCGCCATGAACAGAGCGTCGTCGCCCTCGCCACGTGGGAGGCTACCGACGTATATAAAGTTCTTGGCCTTGAGGTTGGCGTCGAGATAATTGAACGCGGCGAGCGAGTTGGGGTCCTGGGCGACAACGTAGCGATTGTTCTGATACAACTTGCCCCCGCCCGTGGTCACCCAGCTATCGTAGTGCCCCTCCCAGTTCCCGAGCACGTAGCCGTAGGCACCCTTAGCGCGGACCTTCGCGCACATCGCCTGGAAGGCGCTCCATGTCCATTTCCCCTGCTCGACGAGCGTCTCGGGCATCTGTGTCACGCCCGCGTCCTGCAGGAGCTTCTTGTTGTACCACATGACCATCGGGTTGTCGTCGACGGTGACGCCGTAGATGCGCCCGCTCGGCGTCTTGGCCGCCGACCACAGGCCCGAGAAGAAGCTATCCGGCTTCGACTTGCTCATGGAACTGGTGAGATACGGGGTGAGGTCCGTGAGCACCCCCTTGTTGACGAACGTCCCGACGTCCGCTGTCTGGACATAGAAAACATCGGGCGCGGTCCCGCCGGCGATTTGGGTCAACACCTTGGCGCTGTAGTTCTCATTGGGAATTGGCGACAGCTTCGCGGTAATGTGGGGGCCGTAGCATTTATTGAAGGCGTCCGTGAATTCATAGAACCGCTTTAACTCGCCGGGGTTGCCCCACACCGACCAAGTGATCGTCACGTTCGACCCGCCCGAGCTTTTCTGCGGCGTGCAAAACTGCCCCGCCCGCGGTGAAGCGCCCGCAGCCGTGCCGCCATGTACGGCGAGCGACGGCACGAGCAGGATGGCCGCCGCGATGGCGCTGAGTAATCCTCGTTTCATGGTTGAGACCGCTCCTTTGCGCATATTCTCATCAAATCGATCAGTCCGCGATGGTGAACCTATTCCGGGGGCCGGAGCTCCCTATTTATCGGCCTCGCCGCACTCTGGCTATCGATCACCCCCCTCCCCTTATTATCGACCGGGTGCTACCGCTCGTCCGGCGCTGGCAGGAACTCCAACTCGATGCGCGCACGATCGCCCCGTTGTAACGCTTGCGAATACTCGAACGGCCGTCCGTTCGGCAGGTAGGCGAGGCTATCCAGGCGCAGAAGGGGGCTAGCCAGGGCGATGTCGAGCAAGCGTGCCTCCCATTGCTGGGCGGCGACCGCCTCCAAGCCGCGCTCGCCGTACGCGATCGTTAGCCCGTAGCGTTCCCGCAGCAACTGATAGAGCGAGCCGGAGGAGAGGTCGTCGTTGCCCAGCCCAGGGCAGAGCGCTGCGGGGATGTAGGTCGTGGAGACAAGGATCTTCTCATCCTGGATTGAACGCAGGCGCTCCAGGATATGCACGGGCTTCCCCTGCGGTAGCTTCAGGCGCTCCGCGATATGGGGCGGCGCGGGGATGATCTCTTGGCGCAGCACGACCGTCGTAAGCCGCAACCCCCGGCGCGCCATGTCCTCGTAGATGCCGAAGGCGCGCGGCACGAAACGTTCCTGCAGCTTGGGGACCGCGACGAACGTCCCCTTCCCCTGGACCGTCTGGAGCTTGCCCGCGTGGACGAGGTCGCCCACGGCCTTGCGCACGGTGATGCGGCTGACGCCGAACTCCTGACAAAGCTCCGGCTCGGACGGAATGGACGCGCCTGGCTTCCACTCACCCGCGGCGATGCAGTCGAGCAACGCCTCCTTGACGCGATGGTACTTCGGTAGCGGGCTCTCCGCCACGCCCACCCCGCCCGCGCTACCGTCGCCGCCCCACACTCGTCCCTGGATCTCTCGCATATCCCAGTCCTTTACAACTCCCTTGCGATGTCCTATCATATCGTCATTACAAGTCTCACTATGCTGCTATTATGAGGCAACGAGGATATGCTTGTCAAGAAGCTCCGTAGATCAACCCGATAGCGGGCTACGTTGTCGTCGTCGCGCTCGGCCGCAAGTAAGTTAGCGGCGAGCGTAGCGCCTCTTTATGGAACAGGAAACAACAGGGAATATCGGGTAGGAGGAAGTACCATGACCATATCCACGACGGATGTTGTCGACGCGGGGATGATGCTGTGGGATCGCGCGCATCGCCTCGGGCTGCGGCTCGACCCGATCGAGGGTTTGCCGCGGGCAGTGCTCATGGGCCAGGGGGACGACGAGGTCACGCTCCCGTTGGCTCTGACGGTGGAACTGGTGGTCGATGGCGACGAGGCGCCGCGCGCGCTGGGCGGGCTCGATTACGTGGAGACCGGGCGTATCGACGCCTTCCGGCGCGTCAGCACGCCCCCGCGCCACGAGTTGCATGGATCTAAGGAGACCTACACCATCGCCACCGAGGCGGGCGATTGGACGGTGCTCTGGCACTATACCTTCCGCCAGAGCCACCCGCGGCTCGAGATCGGATTCACCCTGACGCCGACGCGCGCGGCAGGCCGGGCCACGCTGCGCGACGTGCGGCTGGAGTGGCGCTTCCGGCCGGGCGACCTGGCGACCTGGCGTGTCGAGGCCCCCGGCAACACCTTACGGCCGGGTGTGGCCGCCGACGCGTTGACCTCGCCGCAGTCCGTCTCGCCGGTCGGTGGCGTCCACGGATCGGCCGGCGTCGTGGCGCTTCACCAGCCGGGGGCGCGCCATGTGGTGGTGATATGGCCGTTCAGCCATACCGAGATCGGCGCCGTGCGCTTACAGACGGTGGGGGGGGACGTGCGGCTCGGCGTCGACACCGGCCTCGCGGGGCGCCTCTCCGCCGGGCAGTCGCTGGGGTACGGCGGGGTGGAGATCGATGCCCTGGAAGGAACGTGGGCGGAGGTGCGCGACGATTTCCCGGCCTGGTACATCCCCCTGGGGGTGTCCACGCCGCACGACCGGGCAGACTGGATCGAGACGGCCAGCATCTTCGAGGTGCAGATCGGCTACGCGGTCTTCTGGGGCGGCTATCGCTACGCGCCGTATCCGACGGTGCGCGACCTCCTGGCCGACCTGGGGCGCATCAAGGGGCTGGGCTATTCCGTCCTCCAGATCATGCCGCGCCAACCGTATCCCAGCTACAACGTCCACGACTACGCCGACGTCACGACCTCGTATGGCGACGAGGAGGACCTACGAGCGCTCGTCGCCGCCTGCCACACTCTCGACATGCGGGTTATCCTGGACATCCTGTTGCATGGCGTGATCGATCAAGAGGTCATGGCGCGGACGGCCATGCGCGTGCGTGGCGGACCCTATGCCGCTCGCCTGGCCGAAGATACCAGTAACATCTTCTCCGAGGCCGACGCGGGCGCCATTTCGTGGAGTCGGCATATTCTGGATTTCGAGCCCCACTGGTCGGCTGGCTCTCCTCCGCGACACCCCTTAGCCGACGCGCACCCGGAATGGTTCATGCGCGACTCGGCCCAGCACATCATCGGGATTTACACCAAGGCCTTTGACGTGGCGAACGTGGCCTGGCAAGAGTATTTCTCGGCGGCCGCCGAGGAACTGGTGCGGCGGCTGGACATCGACGGCTTCCGCTTCGACGCGCCAACATATAACGATCTGGCCAACTGGTCCACGGCGACCGAGCGGCGTGCCAGCTATTCGCCGCTGGGGTCCCTCGAGCTGTTCGCGCGTCTGAGGACGCGGCTCAAGCGGGTCAAGCCCTCGATCATGCTCTACACAGAACCGTCCGGCGTCTTGTTCCGGCAGGCTATGGATGTCACCTATAACTACGATGAACAGTGGCTCATCAACGCCGTCTTGTGCCCGTCATCCGATGAGCGGAGTCGACGCCTATCGGTGCGCAACGGGCGTGAGCTGGCGGCATGGTTCCGGGACCGCAATGCCGTCCTTCCGACGGGTTCGCTCATCGCCCACCACGTCGATTCACACGATACCTTCTGGTGGCCGCTGCCGGGGCACAAGTGGCGACGCGAACAGTATGGGCTCGCCGCGACGCGCGCGCTCCTGGCTATCTTCGCGCTCAGCGGCGGCGCCTATATGACGTTCGTCGGCGGCGAAGAGGGGATCGAAGACGAGGTGCGGCGAGTGCATCGGCTGCGAGCCACACTCCCCGAGGTCGGGCAAGGCACGGCCAACTACGACGCGGTGACGATCGATCACGAGGCCATCTACGCCGTCGTCCGCTCGGCGGAGATGGCCTGCACCGTCGTTCTTGTCAACATGTCCGACCAGCCCCTGGAAACGGTGTGCCGGCTTGACACGGCGCAGCTTGGCCTCGGCGACGCCCTATACGAGGTCTACGACGCCTGGAACGATGGTACGCTGATGGCGGGAGAGTATGACGCGGCCCATGGGTCGGCGATGGGCAGCCTCCACCTCGCATTCGCCGCCTTTCAGCCCCGTGTGCTCGTTATACGGCCACGGCCTGTGCCTCATTGATCTACGCGCGGCAGGCGGGGTTGACGTGGACCGCGCCGTGGAGTTGGGCGGACCTACGCCAGGGTCGCTATATGCAGAACCGTGATTGCTAGTTCATGTTCGCACAGGCCAGGGCGAGCACGGAGGCGTGGACCTTGAGGTCGAAGCCGGCATTGGTGCAGGTGCGCAGGCGCTGCACGCCCCCCATAGCCTCGGCTTGGCTGTTGACCGTCTCGATGGCCTTATGGAAGGTGCGCAGGCCGGCGCGCTCGGTGGGCGTGTTCGGACACATGTTGGCTTTGCGGATGGGCACGAGGCGCACGCCGGTCTCGGCCAGGATACTCGCCTCGTCGTCGGCGCCCCTCGTCGTCGGCGCTGTTGTACGCGTTCTCGATGTCGACACGCCGCGGACACCTGTGACGGCTACTTTCGTCATCGGATGATGAAAGTAGGCGCTTATCGTCGACGGAATGCACTCGGTGCATGTCCCGTGTAACGCTTGTATTGCCGACTGAAAAAGAAAACATCACTATAGCCCAGCGCATACGCGATCTGCTCCACCGTCATATCCGTATCCTGAATGAGTTGGCGTGCTCGTTCGAGTCGGGCATGCATCATGAAATGTAGCGGTGACAGCCCGGCAACCGCGCGAAAGCGTCGGACAAATTGCGCGCGCGAGAGATGTGCCCATCGCGCTAACTCGTCCACCGTCCAGCGGTGGCCGGGCTCCCATTGAATGGCGCGTATAATGTCGTCCAACGCCAGTTCGACGGTCGAAGGCTCCCGATATAGCGCCTCCTCCCACAGGTGCAGCACCATTGCCTGGAGGAAGAGGCGGCTTTGCAGCGCCCCGAGCGCATCCCCGCGCCTGGAACTGGCATCGCAGCGCTGCGCCAACGTGGCAAAAAATGGCGTATCGCGCACTACGGAACCAAGCGGTGGCAGCATCCCGGCCGTCGTAGGAGCCCGCTCGCCGCTCGCATCGACCACATCGAAATGCATCCCGAAAACGACGAGCCGTCGATTGGGATCTTGCTTGCTCTGCGGTTGCGCGCCCGGTGCGAACACGAAACTCGATCCAGCCCGGAGGTCCCACACATGATCGTCAAGCTGGATACTCCCCACGCCATCCATCACATACCACAGTAAGTGATCGGGCAGCGAGCGGGACTTCCACTCCCAGCCGGGCTCGCAATACCAGTATGTGGGTCTACTATTTATCCGCACGTCGAACGCGCGTGCCGTGAATGAGCGCATGGTGTTCATATGAGCCAAAAGTGCAAACAAGCGCGTTGATTGTCCCTGGCACGCAGGGCGGATCGACGGTAGAGTATAGCTATCCGTGCAACGATCTCGATCGAGGAGGCAACCATGGTGACAGAAGCCAAGGTGACAGTGACAGACGACCTCAAGGAATTTTACCAGGGAAATGGGTATGTCGTCGTCAGGGGACTGTTTAGTCCGGATGAAGCGGCGTACTATCGCGCGCACTACATGTCGTTGCGCCGACGCGGCGCGTATCCCGGCGATCTCGCCGGTGCGGATGCCACCAGCACCGATCCGCTCAAGCGCTACCCGCGCATGATCCACATGCATCGGTGGGATGACGTCACGTTGCGCTGGCTGCTGGACGACCGCCTCAACATGTGGCTGACGGGGTTGCTTGGCCGCG
>JAABUO010001916.1_pt1 | contig 26116 bp, 26 predicted proteins | sample 5559291 | NCBI WGS metagenome assembly JAABUO01 (sample SAMN10711878, study PRJNA513372) | rock metagenome | isolation source: Antarctica rocks | place: Antarctica: Victoria Land, Finger Mt sud
CTTGGCTATGTAGTAGGCCCCCCGGCGGTGATCGCCGCCGTCAAGGCCCTTCAAGGCCATACAACCTCGAATGCCAACGTGATCGCCCAGCACGGGGTGCTGGCGCATCTTCTGCACGAGGGGGGTACCGGCTTCGAGCTCGGCTTGCACCACCGCCTCCGCCAGGCGCGCAGCGCCGGCTTGGAGATCCTGGGAGGGCTCGAACGCGAGCCCGTGCCCACCGCCCAGGGTGGGTTTTATTTCTACCTCGACCTCGCGCGGCTCCTCACCGCCCGACCTCGCGCCGGGGCGATCGCGGACGCGGACGACGTCGCGCGCGTACTTCTGGAGGAGGCTGGCGTGGCAGGCGTATCCGGCACCGCGTTCGGAGACCCCTCGGGCCTGCGACTGTCTTATGGCGCACCGGTGGAGATCCTCCTGCCTGCCCTCCGGCGGGTGGTGGGCGCCCTTAACGGCATGACGATGCCCGAGCGCATCCGCGTGGTGGCCTGACGTAGGGGGAAGCGAGACGATGTCCATGCAGATGCAGAACGCGCCGGTCCGCGCCGTTATACTGGCCGCCGGCCTCGGGTCTCGCCTGCGGCCGCTCACCGACGACCGTCCGAAACCGCTCGTCCCGGTCCAGGGTAAGCCGATTATCCACAACGCCCTGATCTCCCTGGCGCGGTCGGGTGTCCGGGAGGCAACCGTCGTGATCGGCTATCGCGGCGAGGCCATCCGGCGCTCCTGCGGCGCATCGTTCGCCGGCGTTGCCATGCGCTACGTGGAGTCGTCCGTCTTCGACCGCACGGGAAGCGCGTACTCACTATGGCTGGCGCGCGAGGCTCTCCTGCAGGGCGACACTCTGCTCCTGGAGGGGGACGTCTTCTTCGAGCCGGCGGTCCTGGAGCAACTCGTGGCGTCCGGAGCCGGGGACGTCGCGGCCGTCGCTCCGTTCGACGCGACGATGGAGGGATCGGCGGTGACCCTCTCGCCGGCCGGGCTGGTCCGCGAGGTCCGCATGAAGCGGACCGCCGCCGACCTGTCCCGAGGCGAGGCTCTCTTCAAGACGATGAACCTGTTCCGGATCGCGGGAACATCCCTGGCCGAGTGTGTCGTACCAGCGCTGGACCGGCTGGTCTGGGCCGGCGCCACCCGCGCCTACCTCGAGGAGGTCCTCGCCGACCTGATCGCGGAAGGCGAGCTTAAACTACGCGCGGTCGATTGCGGCGGCCTGAAATGGTCCGAGATCGACAGCGAAGCTGACCTGCGCTCCGCGGAAGCGATGTTCCCGCGCCAACTCGACCCGACGTATCGGCACGGAATGGGTCTCTGAACGGCACGCCCTCGGACCGCGGGTCAGGAGAGCCTCATGATCAGATACCTCGCAGATCCCGCGAACGCCGTGACCACCGCGGGCCTGCTCTTCTCGGCCCTGGGATTGAACCTGGCGTTGACGCACCGCCCGGAGTTCGCCGTAGCGGCCGCTCTCTGGGCGATGCTGGCCGATCAGCTCGACGGGGTGGTGGCGAAGCGGACCCCGGGCCGGTCCGCCGAGGTCGCCGTTTTCGGCAAGGCGTTGGACGGTTTTGCCGACCTCCTCTACGGCGCAGTCTTCCCGGCCGTCGTCCTGGTGACTACGAGCGGGGGATCGACGCTTTCCTTCCTGACCGGAACGACGCTCCTCGTCGCCGGCGCAATACGGCTCAGCTACTTCGACGCCTTTGGCCTTTCCAAAGACGGCCGGTTTACGGGCTTGCCGCTCTCCTATGATGTGCCGCTCCTAGCCTTACTCTTCGCGATCCGCCCGTGGATCCCAGGCGAGGACTTCGGGGCTACGTGCAACCTTGTGTTCCTAACCCTTGCCACGCTCCATGTCGCCCCCCTTCGCGTTCCGGCGATCGGTGGGGCAGCGTACGGGGTCGTCACGGCCTATTCCGTCGCAGCGTCCGCGCTGCTGATCTTGAAGGCTTTGACATGACCCTTGGGATCGACCTGACGATAGCCCAACGGGAGGCCTGCCATGAACGCGAGAGCCGTCATCCAATGGGGAGATCTCGGTGCCGTCGCGGCGCATTACGCGAGCCGGCCCGCCTACGCCGAACCCATCGTGGCCTGTATGATCAGCTACAGGGGAAGCACGCGGGAGGGTACGCGGTCGCCGACATCGGCGCGGGCACGGGCAAGCTCACCGCCATGCTGGCCGAACGCGGCTTATCGGGCTTCGCCATCGAGCCGAGCGAGGGCATGCTGGCAGAGCGGCCCCGCACGGGGGCCCGCGGCGGAGCGCTTCATGTGGCAGCACGGCCGGGCCGAACGGTCGGGACTGCCGGATTCCAGCGTCGACTGGGTCTGCATGGGTACGGCCTTCCATTGGACCGACCCGGCGCTTTCAATCTCGGAATTCCACCGCTTCCTGCGGCGCGGCGGCCACCTCACTGCGATCTGGGATCGAACGACCCGCACGAAGACGCCCTGATGCAGGGAGTCGAGGAACTGATCGAAGCCGAGATCGGCCGCCGGATCTCGGGGAAAGACACCATCGTGGCTGCCTACCCGTCGCATTCCTGGACGGTGAGAGCGGTCTAAGGCGGCCACCAGAGGCGTCCCAACGGAGGCAAGCCATGCCCGGTCATCCCTCGCGGCAAGAGCACGCGTTCCCACAAGCGGAGTTCGGCCCCCGGCGGTCGCTGGTTGACGATCTGCCGGGGGGCTACTGGCAGCACCGTCTCGTCGACCACGTCCTGCTCGTAAACATTTACTTTCCACCGCCCTCGTTCTACGCGGAGCTCGCCGCTCGCCTGCCCGAACTCGTCTGCTGCTATCCCTCGCCGCACTGGCGGATCGCCGAGCGAGTCGGCGACGCGATTGGCCAGGAGCCGGCCAGGATCGTCGTCGGGAACGGCATCGCCGAGATGATCACCGCGATGATCGGGGGGCTCGGCCTCAGCATCGCGGTCCCGACACCGTCCTTCAATCCTTACGAGCAGGTGGTCAAGGCCGGCGGGCTTTTCCGCTTCGCGCTCCAAGCACCCGGCTTCGAACTCGATGTTGACGCCTTCGCGGAGCACGCTTTACGCGCTCGGGTCGACGCCGCTGTGGTGATCTCGCCCAACAACCCGACGTCCCGCGCCGTCCCGCGATCCGACCTGGTGCGCTTGGCGGAACGCTTCGCGGGCCACGGCACGCGTCTGATTCTGGACGAGTCATTTGTCGAGTTCACTGCGGAGGGCAGCCGTGCGAGTCTCGAGCGCGAGGTCGACCGCCTCCCGAACATCACGATTTTCAAAAGCCTAGGGAAGATCTACGGCGTCTGCGGCCTTCGTCTCGGCTACATGCTGACGTCCGACCTCCAGTTGGCGGGCGAGGTTCGCCGACGCCTTCCGATCTGGAATGTCAATACGCTGGGCGAGTACTTCATCACACGCCTCCAGAGCCTGAAGGGCGATGCTGAACGCAGCTGGATCAAGGTCAAGTCCGATCGCGACCACCTCTTCCGTTCGCTGGCCAAGGTCCCGGGCATGACGGCGCTGCGGCCGCATGCCAACTTTGTGTTCTGCCGCCCGCCGGAGGATTGGCCGGATGGGCCGGACCTGGCCGAGCGGCTGCTCGCCAACCATTCGATTCTGGTCAGGCACAATGGGGGCAAGACGATGCAGGGCGGATCCCACTATCTGCGGATTGCGGCTCGCTCTGAAACCGAGAACGCCCACCTCGTCGAATGCTTAAAGGAGGTGGCGGAGACGAGCCGATCCTGACGGCAACGGTCGCACTGCGTTGTGCAGGCCGGGACATAGGAGGGAAGGCGATGCATTCGTTATTTCCGCGCTCCCGCGGCCTCACTGAAAAAGACGTAGCTGCCGCGCTGGACATGGGCGAGTTCATCTACGGGATGGAGCCGCGTTGAAGGCGTTCTCGGTGCACGCGGTTATCCAACCCTTGCGCCAGATGCCGCGCTCGACGACAGGCGCGGGTCTTTGGGAATCATGCCTGTCCAGGGGGATAAGCTGGGCCTGAAGGTGGTCACGTTCGTCCCTGGGAAACGCCGCACTTGGGATGCCGACGTATCTGGCCTCCATCCTGCTGACAGACCCGGCGACGGGCCGTCTGCGGGCTAGGATGGACGGGCGGCTCGTCACCGAGATGCGGACCGCTGCGGTCTCCGCGTCGCCACCAAGCTGCTCAGCCGACCAGACGCGGCCATCCTGGGGGTCCTCGCAAGCGGAGCACAGGCGGACTCGGACCCGCCAAGACCGAGACCCAGAATCTCGCGCCGGCCGTTGGTATTGACCCCGGTGGCGATTATGGCGGCAATCGACACGATGCGCCCGTACTCGCGCACCTTCAGATAAGTCGCATCCAGCCACAGATAGGTCCATTCGCAGTCGATCGGCCGATCGAGGAAGGACCAAACGCGTCCGTCGATGCCCTCGCACAGGAACCAGCATGCACCATCACACCCCCGGAACTGGACACCTAGAGGTCCCTACGACTGCCAGAGTATATTTATCTTATATTTTTCTCGAAGGCTTGCCGACAAACTCGTATTGAAACATCCTCCTCGACCATGAGAGGAAGATGACTATGATAGATGTTCCAGCCACCGAGTCCGACGGACCGGATGGCCCCTCCACCCGCTCGGCGCACAAGCTGGTTTTTTCGAGGGAGCTGTCCTTCCCGATGGAAGCGCATGACGCGCTGTCCGCGGCGGTCGCGGAGCGCGCGGAGTTCAGGGAGTTGTGGGCTTCAGGCTTGTCGATAGCCTCCAGTTTCGGCTACCGACTGCCGGCGGCAGTTTTGAACGTTAGAGGCTGGGACGGCAGCCCGCAGACGTCGGGGAGGGCCTCACGATGGAACGGTTGAACGTTTGCATCTGTGGCGGCGGTCAGACCGGTCACCTCTACGCCGGAGTTCTTGCGGAACTGGATTACGTCCACGTCTCGCTGCTGACGCGCAGAGCTGGGGAACTTCGGCTCCAGCTGCCGCGAGCTGGAATCCGCGTCAAGCTACCAGGGGGGGAGGTCCTCCATGGACGGCCAGACGTCGTCTTCGACGAACCGTCCCACATGGTCCCGACCGCCGACGTGATCATCCTCGCCCTGCCCGGTCATATCAGACCGACGGCGTTGGCCGCTATCGCCCCCTTCATCGCTCGCGATCGGCCTGTTCATGTTGGCGCCATCCCCGGCAATGCGGGCTTCGATTGGCTTGCCGCCGAGGCGCTCCCCCGTAATGTGGTGATTTGGGGGATGAGGGATGCGCCCTATACGGCCTATGATCTCGTCCCCGGAGTCTCGGTCGCAGCAGGCGGTGGACCGCGCCACCGCGTCTTCGCCTGCCACGAGCGGGAGGGGAACGTGCGAGCCGAGGCGGTCAGCAACATACTGGCAGCCCTGTTCGGGGCAACCTTCACCCGGGCAAACGTCTTCCTCGAGCTCACCCTCGCTTTCGGCAACCCGGTGCTGCACATCCCAGCGCTTTACGCACTGATGGGCCCGTCCTCGGGCAACCCGAGCGGACGCTTTGCCCATCCGCTTGGATGGTGGCGCGATCTCACCCCGACCGGTGCCGGCCTTATCAAAGCCTGCGCGGACGAGCAGTACACGTTGATAGAGGCCGTTCGGGCGCGATACGGATGGCGGCTGGCCTCCTTAAGACCGTTGGAGGACGACCTCCTCGACAATTACGGCGGCTACATTTCTGACAGCAGTAGTCTTCTTACGATGCTCCGGACCAATAGCGCATTTAAGGGTTTAGTACCACTGAAAAGAACCCGTGATGGCAGGCAATTCGAGATTGATTTAACCCACCGCATCTTCTTCGAGGACACGCATTTCGGGCTGAATCTTCTCGTGACGCTCGCCCGTTATCTTAAGATAGATGTTCCGACACTCGCGGCCGTCGAAGCCTGGTCGGCAAGGCTCACCGATCCGCAGTTCGGCATGTCAACCGACTACCTTCCGGCGGACCCGTTCCAGGGATACTCGGAGAAGTCGGCAATAGCCGCAGCACTGAACTGAGAGAGTATGTCGGCAATACAATCGAGTTCAAGTCGGAATACCTCGGTAGAGATCGCACCATGGTTCACCAGCTTGGGAAGACCACAAACGATTTCTCCGACGTCGCGACAGCTTACCTCGCCCGTTACATCTACGGCCAAGACGTTCTTAGCCTTCTGCAGGCTGCAAGAGGTGCGGCTGATATGACGATCGCCGATATCGGGGCCGGTGCTGGAACGCTCACGAAAATGCTCGCGGCTGGGGGAGCCACAGGCTACGCGGTGGAACCGAGTGAGTCCATGCGCGCGGTCGGAATGACTGTCGTTGCGCCGTCACAGGGGTTCGAGTGGCGGGAGGGAACTGCGGAAGCGACCGGGCTTCCGGACGCCTGCATCGATTGGGCTTGGATGGGCGATGCGTTTCATTGGACGGATCATGCCCGCGCCCTTCGCGAAATCCGGCGTATCCTAAAGCCAGGCGGCCAGTTCACGGCGATCTGGTGCTTGCGAGATTTGGCGCGCGACCCGTTCCAGCGAGAGGTCGACACCCTCGTCCGGCGCCTTGTCCCTGGTATTCGTCGAGTTTACGAGGACATAGAGCAACTCTTTCCCGATCTGCCGCAGATCCTGACCCGAAGCGGCTCATTCTCGCGATGCATCCACGTTGAGGGATGGCACGGGGAGCGCACATCGCGAGACCGGTATCTTCAGATGTTCTGTCTCTCACATGACATTCAGAGTCAGGCCGGTCGGGATAGCTGGCATAACATCATCAGATCTGTCAAAGCCACGATTGGAGATCAATCCGAGCTACGGCTCTCTTACAACACGCGAAGCTGGACCGTTGAAGCAGGCTGAGCGCAGCGAAGGCGCTCCAACCGACCCAGGCGTACAGCCCGGATCGGACGTCGCCGTGACACGCATCCTATGTCGAGCGACGTGAGCGAGCGGGGCCGCCATCGGACCCGAGGCTGGCGGAGTCAAAGAATGAAATCAGAAACCGGCATCAATGGTCGGGTGTACGCGACGGTTCTTGTGAGCAGTCTTGGACACGTGCTGGTGCAGTCCAACACCGTTCTCCTAAACCTCGCCGTCTATCGCATCGAGATCAGCTTCGGCGCTGACATCGCGGCACTGCAATGGATTGTCAACGGATACATGCTCTCGTTTGCAGCGCTGCTGCTGCCCGGTGGGGCACTCGCCGATCGCTCGGGCGCGAGGACCACCTTCCTGAGAGGGCTCGGAGTCTTCGGACTGGGATCCCTTGGGATGGCGGTCGGCTCCACGGTGCCAGGATTAATTGCCTCCCAAGTCCTTATCGGCGCCGGCTCAGCCCTCATCGTGCCGTGTTCACTCGCGCTTCTCGTTCGTGTCTGCGAGGATAACTCAGCGCGTCGGGCCCGTTCGATCGCGGTCTGGACGGCTGCGGGCGGCAGCGCGGTGGCTTTCAGTCCGGTGCTCGGCGGGTCTCTCATGACGGTAGCAGCCTGGCGGAACGCCTTCCTTGCCGACGGGGTCTTATGCGCGATCGTCGTCTGCCTTGCCATCCGCTCGATTGGCGCTGATCCCAAACGCGCACCCGCCTCCTTCGACATGGTCGGGCAGGCCCTCGTGGCGCTCACACTGCTGGGCCTTATAGGCGGCATGATCGAGGGCGGGCGGCGCGGCCTTATCGAACCCCTCGTCGTCGGATGCTTTCTCGTCGGTTTAGGCGCCGGGGCTGCAGCGGTCGGTCGCCATACTCGGATAGCGGTCCTGCCGCCGGTAATCTTCCGCCAGCCCGGCTTCACGGCCGCCATCGCCGTGAGCTGTGTAACCAATGTGACCTATTATGGTGTTGTGTTCGTTCTCGGCCTGTATTTCCAGCAGTTACATGGCTATTCGCCAGCTCAGGCCGGTCTAGCCTTTCTGCCCTTCAATGCAAGCTTCGTTCTCTCCAGCATCGCAGGCGGCTGGCTCGCAGCGATGTATGGCCCCCGTGTTCCGCTCGTGCTCGGCTCACTTGCCGCGACCATCGGCTATGTTCTCCTGTATCATTCGACGACGGCGACCGGGGACAGCGCGGTCCTGACCAGCTTTCTGCTGGTTCCGATTGGCGGTGCTGGACTGATTGCACCGGCCGCGACCGACATCCTGTTGGGAAGCGTACCCCCGGAGCGGGCCGGCACAGCGGCCGCTTTCCTCAACACGCTGAGACAAGGTGCCGGCGCTTCGGGGATTGCCATTTTCGGGCTTGTCGCTGGTGGCGGCCCGGATCAGTTTCTCAGGGGGCTTGCTGCATCTTTTCTGGCATCGGCGGTGCTGTTCGCCGCCGCCGCCCTCGCGTCCGAACTTCTGCTCGGGCGAGACATCAAATAGTGATCTCACGCGGCCTCGGTGTCGGTTGTACGCCTCGGCGGGTCGCCCCAACTACAGAGGGATCGTCCGGCCCCCGAGGTCCTGTCCAGGTCTGGTCTGCGTCGAGATTCAACCCGTTCGGAGCGCGTAGGCACTACTGCTCGGTCTCTATTGACGGCGGACGTCTTTGGAGGAGAACCAGCAGCCGCGCCGAGTGCCATCGACGATGAGCAGAGGAGAACGCGGTGATGAAAATCAGAGAGGTTCTATTCTCCAAAGGTCAATCAGCCTATTTCCATGTCGACTTCGCTGCGATCCGAGCAGGACGGGAGGAGGACGGTTTCATCTATCGCGGCGAGGTGATGACCCCCAATTTCAACTCGATCGTGGAGCCCGCGGAAATCATCTCCGTGATCTTAGTTCTCGACGATGGGCAGACCGCCTTCGGCGACTGCACCGATGTCGTCTACTCGGGCGCATCAGGACGGGATCCGATTTTCCTGCCCGCCGACCATCTCGATCTGCTCCGCGGCGAGATGAGCGACCTGCTAAGTGGCCGCGAGGTCGAATTGTTCAGACCTGCGGCGGTTGAGTTCGACGAGCATCGGTCTCACGGCGTCAGGCTGCATGTGGCGATACGGTATGGCATCACGCAAGCGCTTCTCCACGCGGTGTCCTTATACAAACGAGCGACGATGGCGGAAATCATAGCGGCCGAGTACGACATCCCGCTCCCCTCTACCTCGGTTCCGATCCTCTCGACAGGAGAACTGGACGATCCAAAGCAGCTCGATCGCATGATCCTCAAGGGCGTTGAGCTTCTTCCTCATGCTTATTACCAGAGTACTCGGCAGATGCTCGGCATCGGCGCTGAGCATCTGTTCGCCTACGTCGGCTTTGTCGCCCGGCGCATTTTGGCGATCGGAGGTAGACACTACAGGCCGCGGATCGTCGTCGACATGGGTGGCACGCTTGGCGACCTCTTCGAGAATAATCTTGACACGATAGTTGGTTGCATTGGACGGGCAGCTGCGGCGGCTGCGCCGTTCGATCTCTTGATCGAAACGCCTCTCATTGGCACCTCGCGGGACCAACATCTCGAGCTCTTAGCAGATCTTCGAAGACGCCTGAAAACGAGTGGCGTCGCAGTTCCGATCATTGCGGACGAATGGTGCAATACGTTCGAGGACATCAAAGCGCTTATTGCGGCAGAAGCAAGCGACTTTGTACAGATAAAGATGCCGGATTTAGGAGGAATCAACAACACAATCGAGGCAGTGCTCTACTGCAAAGCACACGGAATGGGAGCGTTCCTAGGCGGAAGCTACAATGAGACTGATCAATCGGCCCGCGTCTCGACGCATGTCGCACTCGTGACCAAGCCGGACTTCATGGTGGCGAAACCGGGGCGGGGAGGAGATGAGGCGATCATGATCCAGCGGAACGAGATGGCTAGGACCCTCGCGCTGTTGGAGCGCCATCGTATAACCAGGGGAGTCGCATCTGGGACTTAGGGTAGCGCCTGCCGGATTTCTCACCGGGTTGTTCTTCTGACGGGGTCGCAGGCGGCTATCTTGCGGCGGGCTGGATATCGGGCATGAGGCGACGCCCACTTGCTGCGGGTCGGGAGAGGTGTTGGGAGGCGGTGGGGGGCGGGTTCGGTCCGGCCGTCAGGCGGCGGCGTGTCCTAATCGGGCCTGGGCGAAGCGCCACCCGGGAAGAACCGATAGGGACAGCTCGCGCCTACGTTGTGCATCCGCCCGTTGCACCGACCTTTTGGCAACTTGGAAACTTGTGCACGTGATGGCGAGCGGAATACAGCAAACAGCGGCCGGCCGATCAGCCGGCTTGACCGGGACCCACCACCGAACGATCTTCACCGCCGACCCGTTAGAGCGTCATCGCCCCGTCGGGCTTGAAATCGGAATGCCGTCCGGCTTCGTCTGTATCTGCACGTTGACACGATCGTGAGCGAGCAGCGTTCGCCAGCTTCAATCCTGAGCCAACTCGAAGCGTCGGGCACGGAGGTGGTCTTTCGTCTGCTGACGGTCCCCGAGGAGGCGGAGACACGCCTCCCAAGTCAAGATGAGCGGGATGAGCAGTCCCAATGATCTCAGCCATCTCCCCAGCCGATCAGCCCTGAACTGCCGTGGAACCTGACCCAGATCAACTGGCACACGGGGTCCTACCGACCTCAAGAACCCGCTCCCGTCTACGTTGACAGTGGGAGCAAAGTCATTAGTTATCTAGACAACAAGTCGTTTTGCTTGGCAAGGTCGCCGTGAGCCAGTCTGATCCGAACACCGCACGAAAGCGCTGGATGGCGATCCTCGCACGGGCGACCGCGGCGGAGATCGAAACGCTCGTGAGCGAGGCTGCAATGGTTCCGTCATACACCGTGCTACGCGGACCCGAGGTGGGTCTGGTCATGGCGCGCGGACGCGCCGGGGGGGGCGGCGCGCCGTTCAACGTCGGCGAGATAACCCTCACTCGTTGTACGGTGCGGAGCGACGAGGGCCGTGTTGGCCATGCCTATGTCGCTGGCCGGGATCTTCGACAGGCCGAGCTCGCGGCCGCGCTCGATGCGGCCTTGCAGGCCCCCGCACGGCACGACGCAATTCAAAGCGCCATCATCGCCCCGCTGGCTGCCGCTCAGGAGAAAGCGCGTGCTGAGGTGGCGCGCAAGGCGGCCGCGACCCAGGTGCAGTTCTTCACCATGGCGACGATGCGGTCATGATCCTCGACCGTCCGGGTTTCGCCGACCCCACGACCGACGCGCAGGCCTGTTTCCGTGCACTGCTGGATGCCATGTCCCGGCCCGGCACCTTGCGTGAGGCTGGTAGGGGACTGAGGCCGCCGCCGCCGATGGCCCCGGCGACGGCTGCGGCGTTGCTGACCCTCGCGGACGGAGAGACCCCGCTGTGGCTTGATGAACCTCTCGCTCCCGCGTGGGACTGGTTCGCGTTCCATTGCGGGGCAGCTCGGGCTGTCAAACCTGACCAGGCCGTCTTTGCTTGCGCAACTCGCATGCCGCCGCTGACAACCTTATCGCCCGGCAGTGATGCCGGGCCGGAGGAATCGGTGACGCTCATCCTGCAAGTGCCGACGCTGAGCCTCGGCCGCCCTTATCGCCTTCTCGGCCCCGGGCTTCTCACCCCTGCAAGCCTGGCGGTGGCTGGCCTTCCGGACGATTTTGCCAAGCAGTGGGCGGCGAACCACGCGCTCTACCCTCGCGGTGTCGATGTCGTGCTGTGTGCGGGCGAGCAGCTTTGCGCACTGCCGCGCAGTGTGCGGATCGAGGAGATTTGAACCTTGGCCTATGTTGCAGTCAAAGGGGGCGAGCAGGCGATCGACGCGGCCCATGGCTGGCTTGCCGAAGATCGGCGCGGCGACCCGCGCGTCCCCGAACTCTCGACCGTCCAAATCGCCGAGCAGCTCGGCCGCGCCGTGGACCGGGTCATGTCGGAAGGGTCCTGCTATGATCCCGCACTGGCGGCCCTCGCGATCAAACAGGCCCAAGGTGACAGTATCGAGGCCGCTTTCCTGCTCCGTGCCTACCGCAGCACCCTGCCTCGCTTCGCCTATACGCGGCCGCTCGAGACCGCGGCCATGCGGGTGCGTCGGCGCGTTTCGGCTGTCTTCAAGGACCTTCCCGGTGGACAGGTCCTCGGCCCGACCTATGACTATACGCATCGCTTGCTTGATTTCAGCCTTGCCGGCGGCGCTAAGGGTAAGCAGGCCGATGGCGCGAGCGTCGGTTCGGAGCCTTTCCATAACGAAGGCTCGGCGGCGAACCCGCCCATGCCGCGCGTCACCGACATCCTCGGCGATGAGAACTTGATCGAAGGCGACCGCGAGGACGGCGGCCAGCCGCACGACTTGACGCGCGAACCGCTCGCCTTTCCGGCGGGCCGCGACTTACGACTGCAAGCGCTCGCACGCGCCGACGAGGGTTTTTTGCTCGCGCTCGGATATTCAACCCAGCGCGGCTATGGAAACAATCACCCGTTCGTGGGCGAGCTTCGGGTCGGCGAGGCGGGCGTCGAAATCGAGCCGCCCGAGCTCGGCTTCGCCATCGACATCGGCGATATCACGGTCACCGAGTGTCAGATGGTCAACCAATTCGTCGGCTCCAAAGTCGTGCCGGCGCAATTCACCCGCGGCTACGGGCTGTGCTTCGGTCACAGCGAGAGGAAGGCGATCGGCATGGCTTTGGTCGATCGCGCCATGCGCGCCGCGGAGTTGGGCGAGGACACGCTCGCCCCGGCGCAGGACATCGAGTTCGTCCTTTCCCATTGCGACAACGTCGAGGCAACCGGCTTCGTCGAGCACCTCAAACTGCCGCACTACGTGGACTTTCAAAGCGAGCTCGAATCTCTCCGCCGCATGCGAGCAGACGCGACCGCCGCGCATGGGGACACCTCTCAGGTGGTGCCCGCGCGGGAGGTCCCGCCGCGCGAGGTGCCGAAGGACCGAGAGGCGGCGGAATGAACGGATACAACTTCGCCTACCTGGATGAACAGACCAAGCGAATGATCCGTCGCGCCCTCCTCAAGGCTGTGGCGATCCCCGGCCACCAGGTGCCGTTCGGCTCGCGCGAAATGCCCCTGCCCTATGGCTGGGGCACCGGCGGTATCCAGGTCACGGCAAGCATCCTTGGCGGCAATGATGTGCTCAAGGTGATCGATCAAGGCGCGGACGACACCACCAATGCCGTCTCTATCCGCCGCTTCTTCGCCCTCACCGCCGGCGTGCGCACGACGACGAGCACGGCCGAGGCAACCGTGATCCAGACCCGGCACCGCATCCCGGAAACCGCGCTTCGCGAGGATCAGGTCATCGTCTACCAGGTGCCCATGCCCGAGCCACTCTACCGGGTGGAGCCGAGCCGGGCCGAGGCGCGGCTCCTGCATGCGGTGGCCGATTACGGCCTCATCAGCGTCAAGCTCTACGAAGACATCGCGCGCTACGGCCATGTTTCGATTTCGTTCGACCATCCGGTGATGGTGAACGGCCGCCATTTGATGTCCCCTTCCCCGATCCCTGCTTTCGATACGCCGAAGATGCACATGATGCCGGCGCTGCAGCTGTTCGGCGCCGGACGGGAGCAGCGGATCTACGCCGTGCCGCCCTACACGGAAGTTCGCCCCCTCGATTTCGATGACCATCCCTTTCGTTTGACCCGGGCCTCTCAGGCCTGCGCGCTGTGCGGCTCGGATGAGAGCTACCTCGACGAGGTGGTCACCGACGACCGCGGCGGACGCATGTTCGTCTGCTCCGATACGGACTATTGCGCACAGCGCGTCGAGGCCGGCGCGGAGGCGGCGGTCGCATGACAAAGGACACATTGTTGTCGGCGCGCGGTCTGCACCTATCCTTCGGTGCCGTTCCGGCTCTGGACGGGGTGGACATGGACCTTTGGCCGGGCGAGGTCCTCGCCATCGTTGGCGAGAGCGGGTCCGGGAAGACGACGCTGCTCAATGCCCTGTCGGGCGCACTTGCGTCGGACAGGGGCGTTGTCCGGTATCGGGATCCGGATGGCCGATCGCACGACGTGCACCGGATGCCGGCGCCTGTGCTGCGCGCCCTTCATAGGTCCGACTGGGGCTTCGTGCGTCAGGATCCCCGCCAAGCGCTCCGAATGGCCGTTTCCGCGGGGGGCAACGTGGGCGAGCGCATGATGGCCCAGGGCACGCGGCACTATGGCTCGATCCGCGAGACCGTCACCGATTGGCTACGGCAGGTCGAGATCGACCCCGCCCGCATCGACGACCTGCCTCGCACCTTCTCGGGGGGAATGCTGCAGCGCCTGCAGATCGCACGCACGCTCGTGACCCATCCGCGCCTCGTGTTCATGGACGAGCCGACGGGCGGTCTGGACGTTTCGGTACAGGCACGCCTGCTCGACCTTATCCGGACGTTGGTGGCCCGGCTGCAGATCGCGGTCGTGCTGGTCACGCACGACGTCGCGGTGGCTCGTCTGCTCGCCGGCCGGCTCTTGGTGATGCAGGCGGGACGCGTCGTCGAAACCGGGCTCACGGATCAGGTCCTCGACGACCCGCAGCATCCTTATGCCCAGCTCCTTGTCAGCTCGGTGCTGCAAGCATGAGCATCTTGGTCTCCGAAGGAGCTTTGCGCCGAGGCGACCTAGTGCTGCGCACCGAGCAGCTCGAAAAATCCTTCACCTTGCACCTGCGGGGCGGCTTGCGGATACCCGTTCTGCGCGATGTCGGGTTTGAGCTGCGCGCGGGAGAATGCGTGGTGCTCTCCGGTCCCTCGGGCGCCGGCAAATCTACGTTGCTGCGCAGCCTTTACGGGAATTACCGCGCCGAGGGCGGGCGCATTCTCGTGAACCACGGTGGGGTCTGGGTGGACCTGGCCCAGGCCGACCCCCGCACGGTCCTGGAGGTGCGCAAGGAGACGCTCGGCTATGTCAGCCAGTTTCTGAGGGTCATGCCACGCGTGCCCGCGCTCGACATCGTTGCCGAGGCGCTCACGACGCGCGGCATCGATCCGGAGCAAGCGCGCGCACATGCGCAGCGGATGCTTCTCAGGCTCAACGTGCCGGCTCGACTGCACGCGCTACCGCCCGCGACATTCTCCGGCGGCGAGCAGCAGCGGGTCAATCTCGCGCGCGGATTCCTCGGCGGCCACCCGATCCTTCTTCTCGATGAGCCGACCGCCTCGCTCGATGCCGCCAATCGCGACGTGGTGATCGATGCCGTGCGCGAGATGAAGATTCGCGGCACCGCTATCCTCGCGATCGTGCACGACCGTGCCGTGCGCGACGCTATCGCCGACCGGCTGTTCCCCGTCACTCCCTTGCAGGATGCCGCATGAGCAGGCCTCTCGCCGCGGACCCCGCGACAAACGGAATCGCGCTGGAGGAGATTGTCCTGACCAACGCGGCGATCGTGCTGCCCGACGCCATCATCCACGGTTCGGTGGTGCTGCGCGACGGGTTGATTGCCCAAATCCAGCCGGGCCGCACCGTGCTTCGCCGGGGGACTGATTTCGAAGGCGACTACCTGATCCCCGGCATCGTGGATCTCCACACCGACAACCTCGAGCGGCAGGTCCTGCCGCGGCCAAATGCCCGGTGGCCTTCCCGCTCCGCCATGCTCGCGCACGACGCCCAGTGCGCGGTCGCGGGCGTCACGACCGTCTTCGACTCGCTCTGCATCGGCGACCTTGGCTTCGACCCGGATCGCATCCGGACGTCGCGCGACGCGGTCGCGGATCTTGACGACCTGACCGGCACAGGCCTGCTCAAGGCCGAGCACTTCCTTCACCTCCGGTGCGAACTGCCCGCGCTCGACATGCTGGCGCTCTTGGATCGGCTGGCGGAACACCGGCTGACCCGCCTCGTCAGCCTGATGGACCACAGCCCGGGGGTCGGTCAATATACCGACCTCGACCGCTACCGGACGCTCCGCCGACGGGAGGGGCTGTGCGAGGCCGAGATCGAGCGGCGCATCGCCGAACTGCAAGCGCAGCGCGTTCGACTTGGTGGCCGGAACCGCAACGCCGTGCTGGCCAAAATGGCCGGGTCCCGCGTGGTGATCGCGAGCCACGACGATGAGACCGAGGCCGATGTTGCGCGAAACCATGCCGACGGGATCCGCATCAGCGAGTTTCCGGTCACCCTCGCGGCCGCCCGAGCGGCCAAGGCTCATGGCATGGATGTGATCGCGGGCTCGCCCAACATGGTTCGCGGCGGCTCACATTCCGGCAACGTGGCGGCCGCCGACCTCGTGCGCGAGGGTGTCATCGACGCCTTCGCGTCGGACTATGTGCCGGCGAGCCTCGTCGAGGCCGTGTTCCTTTGCGTCGAGCGGGCTCGTCTGACACTGCCAGCGGCGGTCGCGCTGGTCACGGCGAACCCCGCCCGGATGGCAGGACTGAACGACCGCGGGCGTATCGCACCAGGCGCACGGGCGGACCTCGTGCGCGTACGGCCGCACGGCCGCACGCCCATCGTCCGCGAGGTCTGGCGCGCCGGGCGGCGCGTTGCCTGAGCGGGCCGAGTACGGACGATGCTGGTCCTAGTGGTAGGCCCTTCTGGCGCGGGCAAGGACACGCTCCTCGGCGCCGCGAAAACCCCGCTGGCCGATGATCCGCGGTTCCGGTTCGCCCGACGGATCATCACCCGGCCGGCACAGCCGGAGCGGGAGGATTATGAGGCCATCGACGAGCAAACGTTCCGGGCTCGGCGCGATGCTGGGGCTTTTGGCCTGTGGTGGCAGGCCCACGGGCTGCACTACGGTATCCCGTCAGCGGCGTTGTGCGATCTAGCCACTGGGGCTGTGGTCGTAGCCAGCGTCTCGCGCTCGGTTGTCGCAGAGGCCGCGGCACTCTTTCCAGTGCGCGTCGTAGAAGTCACCGCATCCACCGACGTGCTGGCCTGCCGCCTCGCCTCGAGGGGGCGGAACGACCAGGCCGACATGGTGGAACGTCTTGCCAGGGTTCTGCCGCTACCGGACCGGTTAGCGGTCAGCACGATCGTCAACGACGGCACAATCGAAGAGGGCGGGCGCGCAATGATTGCTTTGCTCATCGAGGTTGCCCGGGAGACCGATCGAGGATTTCGGTCTGGCTCATGAGCTTGGCGCACTGCGCTCTCCTCCGACAGCGCCAAGATCCCGCAGGAGCCGGCCAACAGAAAATTGCGCCGGACAACACACCCGTCGCAAAACTATCAAACAGAGCAGATAGAGATCTAGTTATCTGCTCACCGCCGCCTCGGCCCTGGGCATGCGACCGCAACCATGGAGCCGAACATGAGAGGCGACCGGACTGACACTTCGAGGCAGGAAACACAGCCCGGCGCTCCTCTCCGGCGGCGCGATGTCCTTGGCGGGTCGGCGGCTTTGTTGGCCGGGTCCATCGCGGGGAGCCTGTCAACAGGACTGACGGGTACGGGCGCTCGTGCCGCGACGTTTTCCGCCGACAAAGCCGTCGCAATCGAATATTGGATCGGCGTCGGCGTCGACTCGAGCAAGGCCTACCAGGCCATCCTTGCGGACTTCCGGCACGCTCACCCGAACGTCAACGTCAAACTCAACAACTACAGTGAGTACGAGCCGTTGAATACGGCGCTGCAGGCGGCCATCGCCGGACGCAAGCCACCGGCCTTGGCCGAAGTCGGTTTCGACCTGATCCGCTACACTGCAACGTTTCTGCCCCACATCGGGGTCGAAGACGCTGCAAGGGCGGCCGGCGAGGATGGCAGCACGTTCCTGTCGGAAAACTTCTCACAAAAAATTCTGGCTCTCGGGCAGGTCGGCGGCGTTCAGCACCTTCTTCCACAGCTGACTGGGTCGCCTTACCTTTTCTACAATCAGGACGCTTTCGCTCGAGCGGGGATCGAGCGTCCGCCCGCGACGTGGCCAGACTTGCGCGAGTGTGCGCGACGGATCACGGTCAAGACTGGCCGACCCTGCTTCAGCATTCCCGAGAAAGGCTATTTCTGGGCCTATCAGGCCTTGATCGAGTCGAACGGAGCCCTGTTGCTTACGCAAGACGGCAACCGCTACGGCACGCAACTCGGCGATCCGGCCGCCATCGAGGCCATGCAGCTGATGGCCGACATGGTGCTCAGGGACAAGACCGCCCTCTATTTGGGCGATGCCCAGGCCGGCGCCGACTACCAGAACGGCGACCTGCCGATGATCACCGGTTTCAGTTCCCAGGTGGTCGGCGCCGTCAAGGCCGGCCGCTTCAAGGTCGGCACGGCTCCTCTCCCTGGCTGGCCCGGCAAGCCGAAGCGCATTCCCGTTGCCGGCAGCGGCTTCATGTTCTTCGACGTCGGCGAAGCCGAGCGCGGCGCAGCCTGGACCCTGGCCAAATTCATGTGCGAGCCGGCGGCTCAAACGATGTTCACGAAGGGAACCGGTTATCCGCCGACGCGGCTCGGCGTGGCCGACAATCCGACTTACCTTGGGTCGTTTTACAAAGACAATCCGTTGTTCGGACCGGATATCGCTCAACTCGACAGCGTCGTGCCCTGGATCAGCTTCCCCGGCCAGAACGGGCCGCAAGCGTCGAAAGTCCTCGACGAAACTCGCGACCGCATCTTCGCCGGGCAGGACGTCGCGTCGGTGTTGCAGTCCTCTGCCAAGCAGATTAGCGAGATGATCAACACTTGACGAGCAACTTCGTGCCTTCGTCTACTCCCGCTCTGGGCGAGCCCGGCCCGCTGAGTTCGTTCAGGGAAGATCGGAGGAGCACCATCCTGGCGGTCGCGAAGAGCATCCGCGGTCGCCGCCTCGGGTCTCTCATACCCTATCTGCTGGTGCTCCCGGTCGTGATGATGATGGCCGTGTTCATCTATTGGCCCATGGCGCAGTCGGTCGCGATTTCCACCCTGAACTGGAACCTGGTTTCGCCGAGCAGCACCTTCGTCGGTATGCGCAATTACACGAAGCTTTTTAACGACGTTTCATTCCTACAAGCGGCTTACAATACGGCTCTCTACCTCGTCATCCTGGTTCCGGTCCTGGTCGTGGCGCCTCTCTGGATCGCGCACTTGCTTTGGCCCATCCGCGCGTCTCGCGCCGGACCGGTTTACCGGGCCATTTTGTTTACGCCGGCCATTATGGCGACCGCTGTCTCGGCGGTCGCATGGCTTTGGATCTTCGACCCGCTACAAGGAATCCTGACTGCGGCCTTCCTAAGCGTCGGAGCCGAGCGAATCGACTGGCTGGGAAACCCCACGCTCGCCTTTGCTTGCGTCGTTGTCGTGTCCATCTGGAAAATGCTCGGCTTCAACCTGCTACTCTATCTCGCTGCGTTCGAATCCATTCCCGCCGAGATCCTCGAAGCGGCAACGATCGACGGCGCGGGCGCTTGGACGCAGTTCACCCGCATCCGCGTCCCCCTGATCACGCCCACGATCTTGTTCGTGCTGACCAGCACGACGATCTTCGTTTCCGATGACGTCTTCCAGATCATTCAGGTCCTGACCCAGGGTGGCCCGTTCGGCCAGACACAGAACGTCCTGTCCTTCTTGTATGAGAAAGCGTTCAAGTTTTTTCAGGTTGGCCCGGGCAGCGCGGTCGCCATCCTGACCTTCGCGGCCGTCATGACCGTGACCTGGCTTCAGTTCCGCTATGTCGAACGCCGCGTGTTTTATGGCTGAGGCGTGGGACGTCCGTCGAAGCCATTCGCACAGGACTCATCGGCACGGCGGGCCAGCACTCTCGCACATCGTCGCCACGGCGCTCTGCCTGGTGACTTTGGGGCCGGTCGTCTGGCTCTTCCTGACGGCGTTCAACATCCCGTCTCTGCTCGTGTCCGCCGGGATGGCGTCAGCAGGCGGGCTCTTCGCCAACTTCACACGAGCCCTAGACCTTGCTCCTGTGGGCGATTGGTTTGTCCAGAGCCTGTTCATCGCCGTCGCGATCGCCGCCGGAAAGGTCCTGATCAGCGTGCCGGCGGCCTACGCGCTCGCGCTGCTGCGGTTCCGGGGTCGCCAAGTCTTATTCGCCTTCATCGTCGGCACGATGATCGTCCCCGACGTGATCACCCTCATTCCGAACTACATCCTCGTGTCGCACTTCGGGTGGCTCGACACACCTCAAGGCGTGATCGTCCCGATGATCGCCTTCACCGGGTTCCATGTGTTCCTCTTGCGACAGAGCATGAAACAGGTTCCCCGCGAACTCGTCGAGGCCGCCCGTCTCGACGGGGCGGGAACGATGCGGGTGCTGTGGAGTATCGTCCTGCCGCTCGTTCGCCCGACGGTGGTGATCGTTGGAGTCCTTTCATTTCTGTCGGCTTGGAATCTTTATCTTTGGCCGCAACTCGTGCTCACCAGCGAAGCTAGCAAGACGCTCCCAGTCGGCCTACAGGGGTTTGCGGCTGGCCAAGGGCAGGCGAACGAGTGGGGGCCGATGATGGCCATCGGCGTCGTCGCCGTCAGCCTGCCTTTGTTGATTTTCGTCATTGCGCAGCGCTTCCTGATGTCGGTGCTCGCGGGCGCGAACACCCGTGAGACTAGCGGATGACCTTCGCCATCTTGCTCAAGCCGTCCAATTCGCAGGCCGAAACGATTTTAATATGAGGTGGTGAAAGCCTTCGGTCGCGCAACCTAGGCGCTACCGCGACGATCCATTTTGCATGCCGAGTTCATCGCGGACCAAGCGCGTGCCCGCGGCAAGTGCCGCAATCTTGGCGAAAGCAAGCTCGCGGGGGAGGTACCACATGCCGCAATCGGAGGCCGGGTGGAGTCGATCGGCGGGCACGATTTCGAGCGCTGCCCTGAGGCGGTCGGCAACATGCGTCGGGGTTTCAGCCTCCTTGGCGCCGAGGTCGAGAAGGCCCAGGACGATGTGTTTGTCGCCGCAGTGCTTCAACAGCGACGGCTCATGCTGAGGCTGTTCGTACTCGAGGCTGATCCCCGCAATGGGACAGTCGGACAACAGTTCGAGCACCTCCGGATAACTCGGACTCGCTTTCTTGTCGCGATAAACAAGGGCGTAGCCGTAGCACACGTGAACGATCACGGGGACCTGGAGACCCTCCACCATGCGGCGGATCGCGGCCTGCCCGATCGCCCGTGCGAGGTCTATGTGGCCGTGAAACGTGGGCTCGTCGATTTGCAGAACGTCCGCACCCGCGGCTTCAAGCGTCCGCAGTTCCTCGTTGAGCGCCGCCGCGAAAGCCATCACCGCCGGCCCGGGCTCGCCGTAGTAGCGGTCGATCACCTGCAGGTAGAGGGACAGCGGACCGATCACCGTGATCTTGACGGGACGCCGGGCATGGCGCTTCGAAAACTCCAGTTCGTCGAGCGACACCGATCGAACCCACCCGATCTCCCCTATGATCTGTGGCTTAAGCTCGTTCAGACGCGAATATTCCTCCCAGCCCGCTTCGTCCCGCTGGCTCCAATCATAGCTCCTATTGGTTTCGACCCGCTCCAAGGCCGAGACGTCGATGCCCGACAAGGCGCCAAGAAAATGTCGGTCGTAGGCAGCGCGTTGCGCCTCGCCATCGGTGACGAGGTCGAGCCCGGCACGCTCCTGCTCATAGATCGCAAGAAGGGCCGCGTCCTCCCGAGCCTCCTGGAGGACTTCGGGTTCCGGCCGCCACCAGCTTCCGTCGAGCGCCCGCATTCTTTGATGGCGCGCCAGCCAATGCGGCTTGGCGTAACTTCCGACAATCTGGGTCGTGAGGGGCCTAAGCGGCATCGGGTGCTTCCTTGTAACCATGTTGACTGAGGCGGCTTGCGCTGATCACGCCCTGCAAAGCCTTGCCATCCATTCCCTTGTCCGGGAGTTCCAGAAAGCGCAGAATCGTCGGCGCAACATCGACGAGACAAGCCGCGGCGAGCCGGGTCGCTCCCGCGATAAAGCCGGAACCCTCGATCATCAGGAACGGAGCCTGCTCGAACCGGGCAAGCCCGCCATGCTGTCCGCATCCAAGACGATCCGGCTTGTCGAAGTTGGGCTTGGCAACGAGGCTCCGCCCGGCGATGCCGAAGCTGTTGCAATCTTCGTCCGAGCGCATGCAAATTGCGAATGCGAGCCCGTGTCGGGACTGTTGGCCCGCTTGTGGGAGGGTGTCGGCCGCAAGAAGCCGACCGACCCACTCGCGTGAGGACAGGAAATGACCGAGCCGCGCGACCAGATCGGCGTTTCCGGGCCGAACATAGATCAGCGCAGCCGCGCCGTTCGAAGCGCAAACGACATCGTCGGAGGTGAAGCTCTGCTTGAGCCCGGCGGCAATGAGTTCGGCGTCCACGTCGACGACCCCCACAACGGTCTGATGGCCATGGTCCGAGCAGGCGACGAACAGGATGTCCTCGCCTTGATCTTTCAGCCGGTCGACCGCGTCCATCACGAGACCGAAATGGGTGTCGGCCGCGCGGAGCGCGGCATGGTGATCGGGGGAGCCGAGAGGCACCAAGTGCTGCTGTCCGTCCGGCTCGCAGCACCATAGGATCCCAAGGGGGGGCCGGCGCTCGAACAGAACTTCGGAGACAAAGCGCTCCGTCATCGCGCGATCGCCGGCAAGGTCGGGGGTGACGCGAAGTTGTTGCTGCTCAGGCAGCGGAACGCGCCCTGGGCCGAACGAGCCCGCCCGGTTGAACGTCCAACCGTCGCCATCAGGATCATGGGTATAGGTCGCCCCCGGCGAAACGTTGCTGAACACCACCGAGCCGCCGAAAGGGGCGAGCCTGCGCGCGAGGGTAGGAACCGCGAGGGCTCGCCCAGTTACGCGCCGCTTGTGTTCAAGGAAGTCGGGCCTTCCCGCGTCGTGCGTGACCAGGCGCCCCTCTTCGACGAGCACCAGCGTGTTGCCTTGCAGCTCGTGGCGGCCTGGATGACACCCTGTCGCAAAGCTTGCCGACGCGACCCGAGTCGCCGAGGGAAAAACGGAGCGGTGGCCGTCGAACCACTCGGCTCGACGGCGAAATCGCGAGAGACCGGGGGTGAGCCGTTCGTCGATCAAGTCCCGTCGGAGTCCGTCGAGAACAACGATCACAACACGGCGCATGAACCATCCTATGATGAACGTGGGAAGAGGCTTGCACGCCTAGTCGACAGGCGGTAGATATCTATTTATCTCAGGTGTCGGTTTCGTGACGTTTGGATTTCAGCGAGGCTCGGAGAATTGGACGGTGGCACGACGTTGGGAAGCGATCCGAGACACTATCGTCTCTGAAATCGTTTCGGACAGAACCAGCCCGGGAAAGCGGCTTCCGCCTACGCGCGAACTGGCGGCGCGGTTCGGTGTCAACCGGCTCACCGTGACCCAAGCCCTCAACGCCATGCAGCGCGACGGATATGTCCGGGTCGAGCACGGCGTCGGCGTGTTCGTCGCCAACGACGTGATCCGTTACCAGCTCAGCGAGCAGGTGAGTTTTACGCGCAATCTTCTCAGCCAGAACAAGCTTGCCCGCCGTGAAATGATTTCCACATGGGTTGGACCGGCTTCCGAGGACGTCCTCAGGCACCTGCGGCTCGAAGCCGGTGCTGAGGTGACGTGCGTGGTGGCGCGAAGCTATGCTGACGCGAGCCCGATCGCGCTGGCGACCACTTACCTTCCGACGTCCTTGGTCCCCCACGTCCGCGATGCTTTCGTGCGCGAGAACTCGATCAGGGAGGCTCTTCGGCGGTGCGGTGTGGCGGAGTACCGTCGTCGCTGGACGCAGATCTCGGCTCGCACCATGACCAAGGATGAAGCGCGCGAGCTGCGAGTGACCCCGGCCAGCGTCGGGCTGATCCAAGAGAACGTCGACGTCCTCCCCGGCGGCGAGCCCATCAAATACGGTATCAGCGTAACCAGAGGCGACATGGTCAAGCTCTACATCGATTTCGACGAGATGTATGCGAGCGAGGGAAGCGATCACCATACGCTGTCCTGACTCGTTCCGATCCTGATACGCTGCCGGCCTCGTACCCTCGATCTTTCGATTAGGGGTTAGCGCGTCTGACCCACCGCTGGCGCGAAGCGGAGAGCCTGCTTTCGTCTCGCGATTGGCTGGGGCAAGGAGATCGGGCGGCTTCGCCGTGTGAAGTTCCGAGGAGAGGCGCGGGTCGGCATCATCGACCAGTACCGCGCAATGCGCGCAGCGCCGCTTCTGCCCTCGACGATACCGGCCAGCCGGCTGGCAGACGCGGTTTGAGCGGCCGCTACTTTCCAGCAACTTGACCAATCCTGCCCACGCCTTCTGACGGGAGCACCCCATGAAGATCGCCGATCTTGTCTGTGCCGTCGGCACATCGAGCTACTTCCACATGGATTTCGCCGCCATTCGCGCCGGGGCGCGGGGAGACGGCTTCATTTATAACGGCGCACCGCGGACACAGGGATTCAATGCCATCATCGAGCCGGCCGAAACCATCTCGCTGATGCTGGTTCTGGAAGACGGGCAAGTCGCCTTCGGCGATTGCTCGGACGTCGCCTTTGCCGGGACGGCCGGGCGGGATGCCCCGCTAGTCGCGCGCAACTACTTGCCTCTCCTCGAGCGGGAGGTTGCGGCAGCCCTGCGGAGACGTGAGGTCGACAGCTTTCGGACGCTGGCCGAAACATTCGATTGCTTCGCGCACGGCGGCGTGCGTCTCCACACGGCTCTTCGTTATGGGCTGACCCAGGCCCTGCTACATGCGGCAGCACTGGTCCAGCGTCGCACTATGGCGGAGATCGTCGCATCGGAGTACGGGACCGAGATCGCGAAGGATCTCATCCCCCTTTCGGTCGCCTGCGAGTTCAACGACGCTCGGCAGCTCGACCGCATGATCCTGAAGCGCGCCGAAATCCTACCCCACGTTTTCTTCACAGATGTCGACGCGCATATCGGTCGCGCCGGCGAAAAGTTCTTTGATTATGTGGATCGGGTAGCGCGTCGCGTCACGCAGATCGGCGGTACCGATTACCATCCTCGCCTTCATTTCGACCTGTACGGCACGCTTGGCGAGCTCTTCGATCTTGATATCGAGCGCCTTGCCGACTTCCTGGCACGTGTGGCGAACCAGGCAAAGCCGTTCGGTCTCCTGATTGAGGCGCCTATTGTCGCTGATAGCCGGGAAGTGCAGATCGCCCTACTCGGGCGGTTGAAGACAGTGCTCCAGCGCCTCGGCGTGCCGGTCCAGATCGTAGCGGACGAATGGTGCAACACCCTCGATGATGTGAAGGCCTTCGCGCGCGCCCAGGCGAGCGACTTCGTCCAGATCAAGATGCCCGACCTCGGCGGCATCAACAATTCGATAGAAGCGGTCCTTTTCTGCAAGCAGCACGACATGGGCGCATGCCTCGGCGGCAGCGCCAACGAGACTGATCAATCGGCGCGGATCTCCGCCCAGATCGCGCTTGCCTGCCAACCGGATTACATTGCGTCGAAGCCCGGCCTCGGTGGTGACGAAGGTATCACAATCGTGCGCAACGAGATGTCACGTACGCTCGCCCTCATTCACCGCCAATAAGGCGTCACATTGGTGCAATCGTTCTCATGTATTCCAAGTGCGCAAACGAGACTGACCCGCTGAGACGAATCATCCGCGGGCGATCCGTCGAACAGCTCACACGGACACCCCTATGCCGACCTGGTGTAAGACGTTCCTGGCGAGAGCCGGCATTGCCCTTGTCGCATGCCTCTTGGCCGCTGGCCAGACGAACGCTCAGACGCGCCCCGCTCTTGTCATCGCGGTTAACTCGGTCGGCTCGAAGCTCGATCCAGCCGACACGCCCTTAGCGACGGAGCTGAAGATTTTCGGCTCGATCTTCGACACGCTCATCAAACGCGACTATGCGGCGGAAGCGCGGGATCCCGGCGGCGGCGCCATTCTCGTACCGTCACTTGCTACCTCGTGGAAGCGCATCAACCCACGGACGCTGGAGCTGCAGCTCCGGCAAGGCGTCAAGTTTCATAATGGCGACGAACTCACGGCGGATGATGTCGCCTTCACGTTTTCACCCGAGCGGATCTTCGGGACCAACGCGATGCTGCCGTCGGCCCGGCAGTTCCTCCGCTGTCTCGATCCGGTAGAGGTCGTCTCCCGCTACACCGTGCGCATCCGTAGCTGCGCGGACGATCCGACATTGGAGCTGAAGTTGGCGCATTACTCCGCCGCGATCGTCGATAAACGGGCGTATCTGAGCCTTGGGCAGGCGGGGTTCAAACGCGCGCCAATCGGGACGGGCCCGCTTGAATTTGTCGAATGGAAGTCCGGCGATTATATCAAATTCAAAGCCTTCGATGCTTACTTCGGTGGCCGGCCGACCTTCCAGAGCGTTGTCTTCCACGAAGTGCCGGAAGCCGCCGCCCGCGTCGCGGGCTTGGTCAGCGGCGAGTTCGAC
>JAABUO010001917.1_pt1 | contig 26105 bp, 23 predicted proteins | sample 5559291 | NCBI WGS metagenome assembly JAABUO01 (sample SAMN10711878, study PRJNA513372) | rock metagenome | isolation source: Antarctica rocks | place: Antarctica: Victoria Land, Finger Mt sud
CTACCTGTGCTACATTCACCATGGTACTGCTCCTTCTGGAATTGATATCTGAATACCCTTTCTGATATCATCGCAGATGGAGCTTCTTTTTGCCTCATCCTTTCTTAAGTTGGTGCGTATGGGTCCCAACATTTTTCGCCCCCGATTTCCCCTCTCAGCAAGAGGTAGGACTAGGATCACTGCAAAAATCTATCACAAGGTGTTTCACGCTTCAATCGATCCATAAGCCCCACTCCTAACGCTCTCAAAACGTGCATGAAAGCCATAAAAAAGCTTGTTATGCGCTGTAATCACCCTGCTTAGGGATAATAGGGGTCATAACATTTTTTCGTACACTTTTCCCCGCTAAGGCTTCCCTGAACGAGAATGAGCCAGAATAGTTCCCACTAAGTCAATGGATAGCCTTCCAGTCCCGTTCTGTGGCGGTTTTATTGACACTATTCACATACACATGATAAGAAAAGAGTACCGATCATGTGTATGTGGAGAAAAACGTGCCTTTCACTTCCAGAACGCCAACCTACTTAACCCCTGAACAGCGTCACGCCCTGACCCAGATTCCGGCTGACCTTTCGGATCGAGAGATTGCTCGCTACTATACCTTTACACAGCAAGACCTCGATCTCATCAAGCAAAGGAGGCGTCTTCATAACCGCTTGGGATTTGCGGTTCAGCTCGCCGTGTTACGCTTTCCGGGACGACCATTGAAAGATTTAGCAGGGATTCCGAGCAGGGTACTAGCGGCCATCGCTGATCAGGTCCAGATCCCGGCGTCTGCGTTTGCTCGTTACGGAGACCGCGACAATACCCTGTATGAGCACCTGGATGAAATACGGCAGAAATGCCAATTCCGTGAGTGTGGGTGGAGAGAGTATCTGTGGTTAGCACGCGAATTGCTTCCCCAGGCACTGGAAAGTGACCGCCCGGTTCCGTTGATTGAGCAGGCCCTGGAACTGCTCCGCAAAGAATACATTATTGCCCCAGGACTCGCACACCTGGAGCGGCTGATCTGGATGGTCCTGAAAGCAGCAGAAAAGTGACTATTTCGGCTACTCACCGCCGATCTCACCCTGGAGCATCGTACACGCTTGGATGGGCTGTTGTATGCGGATAGCGGACGACGAGGAACCGCCAAATTGACCTGGCTGCGAGAACCTCCTGGGCTGTGATTTGACAATCTCTTTGTCCTCGCCAGTGACAGATATAGTGTCCAGCAGTTGGCTTGGCAAGCCAGTTGAGAACCATACCTGAATATCATAGCACCCTGATTTTGACGCATAACCGCGACTGTGGCGCAACTTTTGACAGAGATCGTGTCCATTGGTCCATTCGGCCTACCAGTGTGATCCTGACGAAAAAGTACGACGTACCATATAACTGTGGCTGAGATAGCCTTATTTCCTTCAAATGCATTTCAAACTTGCCCGTTCTCATCCAGAAGATGCTTCTATAGAAGGAAATACGTTACGTTTCCATTCTCTCTTGTTGTAAAACTTAGAAAAGCTTACTCTTCATCAAGTGGCTCTGAGAGCCAGTTCTTGTAAAGCTAATGTATAGTTATATGGTACATCGTACTTTTTCGTCAGGATCACACCGATAGGCCAACTGTATACTTTTTGGGAGTGAATGACAATAGAGAGAAGGAAAAAGACATGTTTCGCATCGGCGAGTTTTCTCGCATTGCCCAGGTCTCAGGTCGTCTGTTACGCTATTACGACGAGATTGGCTTACTCAGTCCCAACTTTACCGACCCAGAGACCGGATATCGGTATTACAGTGCCCAGCAACTCCCGCGCCTGAATCGCATTTTGGTGTTAAAAGAGTTGGGCTTGTCGCTGGAACAGGTCGCTCGATTGCTGGATCAGCAGACCTCAACAGAGGAAATTCGGGGCATGTTGGGGTTTGCCTATGGTAGGAACAGAAAGTCGGACTAGGGAACGGGATACATGGGCCATCGGAGAGGCCGAAAGCATCATAGTCATCCATTTTCGGGCTTCTGGACCGGATGAACACATCTTGACGTTTCCATTTCTCCTCGCATTTGCCCTAGTCCTTTCTCATCTGTAAGCTCCACAAAAGCCATTGTTTGTTTTCCTTGTTTCTAAAGGGGGTTTTCTTCGTAAAACCCTTCTTTTCTCGCTCTTGTAGACCAGAATGGCTACATTCCTAGTCCGACTTTCTGTTCCCACCATAGGCAAACCCCTGTCTTGACTGCATTTGAACGTTTTCTTAAAGAGCTGCCAGAAACAGCGTTTGAAAACGAGCGTATTCAGCTTTGGCTACGTATCGATGCCGTTGACCATTATGAGGATCACCGTCTTCCGAACGCACGAAGGCTATTAAGAGCATAAACACTTAAGAGCGTGGTGCTCTTAGGTGCTAAGTAGAGTGCTGGATAAGAAGTATATATCCAGCATTTTCTCCTTTTGATTAAAAACACCTTTTACTTAAAAATGCATTTTACGCTCGCTACTCTGCCCCTGGTGACAGCTTACGTAGCTCTACCCCTACAGGGCAGATCCGCAAGCTTTCGACAATAGCGGCTATGCACGCGCATTGCTGGTGCGCTACAAAGCGGACAAACTAGATGGCCTTGTGTGGAAACAGCTGTGATAGTAAGCACCTCGTCGATCATCTCGATAGCTGTTACCTCCAATTCTTCTGAGAGAGCAGCTACTTGCTTCACTTCCATCTTCATATGATCTTTCTACAAAAGTCTTTTTATTGATGTAGAACGATCTATCAATACATAAAGAGCAAGCAAGCTGAATCACCAAAAGTGGGCCAGATCCGTTATATTCGACAGTCAACAACCTGTTAAGCTAAGTTACGTTTTAGAAACGTCTTCATCCTCAAAGTGATTGCGCAAGTGTGAGAAAAATAGCCTCTGCGATGAAGAACTCCATTCACGTTGTAGCTTTTGCCATTCACCTTGCTCCAGCGGATCACGTGCTTGTACCCGCCCTTGTCTATCTATAAGACAGTAGTACGGTAAAATGCCGCGTGGATTGTATGTTCTCAAGAATTCCGACACAATATTGAGTGTGATTAGAACTGGCAAATTTACTTTTATACCATCCTCTTCCTGTATTGTATTAATCCATGTGTATGTTTCTGCACTACTCGAGTCGCTTACAAAAATGAATTCAATACCTGCATGTTCTTTTGCTTGCGTTCCGAGCTTAAGTAAATAAGGTATTTTTCTTCGACAGTGTCCACAGTTTGGAGAGACAAAAAGCAATAGAATTGCTCGATCAGCGTAAGTTGCGAGCTTAACTAACTCTCCTGTGAGGGTTTTAGCTCTGAAGTCTGGTGCAGGCATACCAATCGAAAGCTCAGATAGTTGCTCACGCTCTACTGCCCGTACACGCTGCTCTTCTAATAAACGAAACCAGCGAACAACACGCATCGTTAGTAGCAAGTTGAGCAGGACAACGCTCCAGAGAACAAGAAGACTAATTGACCAAAGTGTTTCCATATGTTCCCTCTTATCCCACCCATGCGGCGGAATAGACTAATATTTACGCGTACTAGCATCGAAAATACAGCCTCTTATAGTACAGGACCAGTGACTAAACTCAATGCTACTGTTGACGCAAGTAATGTGTTTAAGCTGAGATGGATAGTATACGACAAAATTCAGCACTAGTATCAAGAAATAGATTATTTCATTGCTGAATAGTGCCCAAATTATCTCATCATATGAATAGGCCGTCGTAACGTTTCAACAATACCAGCGGTATTAGTTACAATGATGACAAAACAGATTGCCATAAGAGCTATGAGAATAACATTGGTTATGGAAACACTTTGTTGTGGAGCAATGAGTGTCCATATGCCAAGTAGACTACATGCGGTTAAAAGTATGTTACGTACTACGTCATACCATGAAATACGTTGCTCTGTACGACCAAAACAATTGCACACAACTCTTCTATGACGCTGTAGTACTAGTACAAGTGCAAAGGCAAAGGTTATTAATAATAGTGCCGCTAGTGTGAACCCGAGAAGCAGCAGACCATCGTTAGTAATCATCAAAAGTACAACTAACGTTTCCGCACTTAAAAATATCCAAGAAAATAACTTACTCAAACTAGGTGAAAGAAGTTGGAAGTCGAGGATAGCTTCTTGAAAAGCATTGATATCCTGTGCCTTACCAACAACTGATAAGGCGAAGACCAACATAACAGTGATACGACAAAACATCACTACATCAGTTGTAGTCATGAGACCTCCTTAGGAATTAATTTCCCAATGAACATCGTTGATTCTTCCCGATTGTGTCAAACTTTCCGTTTCTGAATCAGCACGCTTCCTTATAGGCAAATCGATCCAATCCTGTATTTGTCGTGCGAAGAACCCCTCGCTAGCAATCAATCCAATTGTCTCCTCTTTTTCTACTAATCCAAGATAACTAGGAATTTGCCCTCGACAAGCCAATAGCAATTCCCACAATAATTGCTCCTCTTTTGAGGAAGCAAAACGCACATTTAAGCCAAGATTGCGTATCTCTCCTCGTGAAATGATGTAATCGTGACCATATTGCCCTCCAGCCAATTGATCTATAATGCGTTTCCTTGTTTCTATCTCAGCATTAGGCATCTGATAGACAAGCAATTCGTGTGCAATATGCCGAATCTGTTGATCGAAACGATAGAAAGAGCTGAGTGTTGCAGGAAATATTCGTTGTGCTAGAAGAGCCAACACTTGGAGTCGGTCTTTCTTACGTGTGACGCCAAACCAATCCTCTGCCATCTTACGAAAGGTATAGATATCCGTTGCTGAAATCATACTTGGTGTATCATGAGCGCTTGGACTAACTGCACCAACGTGTGGATCTATTGGGCCGAGTTTAGCCATGGGACCTAATACTAGTTCGTTTGCGCATAGGCATAGTAGTGTTCCTGCTGATCGTGCAGTGTGAGGGACAAGAATAGTTAAATGATGAGTATACTCATGCAGAAGAAGTGCAAGCTGATGTGTTGTTGTTACTTCACCTCCTGATGTTAGGAGTACAAAATTTAGCTGTTCTTGTTGTCCTAGTTTGCGTAGACACTCATATAGAACATCCACACTTTCGTCGTTAATACTTGCAGAATAGACGATAACTGGTACACCACGTAGGCTTTGTAATTCTGCTATTTGAGAAGATAATGGATTTTTCATGATATGTACTATTCCTTATAAAATGCTGGCGACTCAAGTCTCTCTGTTCCCTTAAATTCTGATTCTGAAGGGTTATACGCCGCTACTTGCAGAGTAAACATCTCAGCATAGTGTCCTTCCTGAGCCATGAGTTGCTCATGTGTCCCTTGTTCTGTTAGGCAACCATTCTCCAATACCAGAATACGGTCTGCTCTACGTACAGTCGTAAAACGATGTGAAATAAAAATGACTGTTTTGCGCTGTTGTGACATTCGCTCTTCTAAGAGCCTTTGAAAGAAATGCTGTTCAGCATAGATATCTAGTGCGGCCGAAGGTTCGTCGAGAATTAAAACAAGTCCATCTCGCAACAACGCTCTTGCCAAAGCTACAAGCTGTCGTTGCCCCCCCGAAAGTTCATGCCCTTTTTCCCAAAAGCGTCCCAAGACAGTGTCGTATTTATCTGGCAGTTGAGTAATTACGTGATCCAGACCACTACGCTTTGCTGCATCCTCAACACGCACGAAGTCATCGAGCCAATCTATCTTACCAATACCAATATTCTCACGAGCGGAGAAATGATAGATAAAGTAGTCTTGGAAGATTACACTTAGATACGCTCGCAAGTCGCTAGGATCAAGAGTTTGAATATCAACATTATCTAAGAAGATATGACCTTTTGTTGGCGTATATAGTCTTGCTAGAAGCTTTACTAGTGTTGATTTGCCCGCACCATTATCTCCCACTAGTGCAATAGACTCTCCTGGATGTATGACAAAACTCACGTCGTTGAGAACAACACGTTCTGTTCCTGGATAATGGAAGGAGACACCGCGAAACTCAATATGTGGCGGCTGCATACGGACAATTGGTCGTGCTCCCACTTGTGGGCGACGTGCTTCTATCTCGGGTTGTATTGCGAGGAAATCAAACAGCTGCTCCGCAAAAAGGTTAATTTCGTGTAGTCCACTTTGTATCACCATGAGTTGCGTCCAGTTCCCCTCTAGTTGTGAAATAGACTGAGTATATAAACTAAACAGGCCAATGGAGATAACACCTTGTAAGGTCTGAAATGCAGTAAAAGCAAGAAGTACCGGCTGAACTAATGACACAAGGAATGTTGCTACACTTGAATAGAGCAGTTCATGCAAGACCAGACGACGGTCTTGTAAATAGGTTGTTTCTAGCAGATGGCGAAAGCGAAGAAGCAAGAAATCCTGTAGTCCAAAAAGACGTATCTCCTTAGCGGCTGTTTCTGAGACGAACAAGGAGCTTATGTAAAACTTCTTTCGCTCAGTTTCTGCACGGTGGGTAATGAGATTTACTCGTGCTGTACCAAAGTGTGTTGAAACCCATAATGTCATCAAAGAGGAAAGTACGATTACTAACACGATCCATGGATGCCAAAGTAGTAAAATAATTGCCAAAGAAATAAACGTCATAAGTGCTGAACAAATCAGGATTAGGCGATCAAAAAAGACAGTAATTCTAAAAGTACTTTCATTGGCTACTGTACGTATACGATTGTGAAACTTGGCGTCCTCGAAGCAAGCAAGATCGATTTCAGCTGCTTTCTGTGCAATGAGCGATTGTACATGATTAGTGATGCGTGTTCGATACAATACATTCAAGGCACTACCCATTCGTTGCAACAATTGCTCCAGCAAACTAATACCAACCATAACCACTACTAACAAGACAAGTTTATGAGCGAAGTTAGAAGCATTATGTTTAGCTGATAAAGCTTCTACCAGTATCTGGAGCAATTGTGAAGTGACTGAAATATTTGCTAACGGCAGTAACCCACTCAACAATGCCAAACCAAGGGAAGATAGAAAAAAAAGTGGACTTACCTGCCAAAATAGTTGTACAAGCGGTCGGGTTGTTGCAAAATAATGGTACACATCACGGAACTTTGCGCGAATAATTTGCCAAAATGTTCTCATCTTGTTGACCTATTTCGATTGCTTGATTTGCTCTCTATCTTAAGAGGACTAGTTTCTATTAGCTTAACTGTTAGCTGCTCGAAGTAAACAAGAAGCCAGAGCCTCTGTCATTCTAAGCTCCGGCACCCGGTGCTCTATAAAGATGAATTGACCATTGGGATTGTTCTCAATGAACACATAATGTCCGTCCGGAGTCAGAATAAGATCCATTGTACTAAAGTTAAGTCTACTGCTTTTAACCAGTGCTAAGCAACGCTCTGCAATCTCCGTTGGTAAAGTCGCCTTGCGGTAAGGAATCTCTACATCGTAGTGCCGCCAGTCGACTTGCGTTTTTTCGTGCTCCTGAGAGTAAATTTCGGCAGCAAAGATGTCATTTCCAATAACTGTAACCCGTAGTTCTACCTGCTTAGGAACATATTCTTGAAATAAACACGGTACAGCGCGAACTGAGTCGAGCAATGCTACCTCTGACTCGGTTATCAGAGTTGTATGTGTTCCATATGGTGCAGGCGATGGTTGGTCGGGATGCTTATTCGCGACTTTAGTTGCTCCTAAGAAGGGATCCGATAGTACTTTGTAAATGAGCTTTCCATTACACATCTCGTAGAAGGCTCGCGCTTCTTCTGGATCAGTGGTAATTAGAGTCCGTGGCACTTCAAAGCCCAATTTCGCAGCTTGCTGTAACTGGCTTCCTTTAAAGCTCGCTTGGCGGATGTATTCGGGATAACTTATCCAGTAGCAATCCTCTCTTAACGTTCTCCACAAACTCTGTAGTACATGCTCGATTTCATCTGTTGCAAACTCACGTTCTCGTTCTGAAAGGTCAATTGGTAGCCCAAATGTACTTGGACGCCGCCACCATATTGAGCGAATAGCTTCTACGTCGATACGTCGTCCATTCGTTAGAACACTAATTGCACCTCTCCATCTATCACTATTACTTTCAAATCCTAGAGATAGCATTGTATTCTGAGGGATGTCATCTGTGTTGAGGCGAATTGGCTCATGTCCCATTTCTCCCAACATCGTAACGACATCGTCGGCATGGGAGTCATTTGTATTAGTAACAATAATAATCTGACTCTTGTTCATATCTTCTCCTTGCTTTTCTGCTTTCAACAGCATTTCTTTCCTAAAGATAATGACTGACAGGGTTATAAGTGAATTGTGTTAGCTTCGGAAGTTTTATTTTGATTGCTTAACCATAGTACACTAGATTTGCTTGCTACGGCCGTCTTCCCTCCAATACCTGCGTTTCAAAACGATTCATCTCCTCGTCTTCAATAAATACACCATGCTTCTCTAAAGCGTATAATTGCTCGTCATCACTTTCACCTGGTACAGTATGAGAAATATCAACGAATCCAACATCCTCCATAGCTTGTTGTAGTGTTACACGATCATACAAAAACTGGTGCCCCCAATTGCGAAATGCATTATTAATAATAAACACAGGATTAGCATTCTGAATTCTAGGCAAGAAATTATCCAGTATAAAGTGGATATACCTTTGCTGAAATTCATCTGGGGATGCTGTATAAAGGTTAAGGAGCATTTCGAGGCTTGGCGTAGCAATCCGTATTTTGCCTCCTGGCAGTAAAACTCGATAGCATTCACGTAGAGTAAAAAGTCCATGATTATAAGTAAGATGCTCAATATGATGCTCTGAGAAAATATAGTGGAATACTGCGTCCTTAAAAGGAAAAGGCTTTGACGAGTCAAGAAAATAAACATTATCTCTTGGAGTAACATCAGTATTAAACCATCCAGCCAGCACGTTAGTGCCGGAGCCAAGTTGCAGCTTTCGTATAGTGTTTAATTCAAAATAAGATGTCATAGCCTCTGAAAAGGCACGAGACCATGTTAGGGTTTGATGCAGACTCATAGGTCTATTCATAATGTATTTCCTTGTCACCAAACTAGCTTTATTTAGAACTACTTCCAGAGTACAAAATATTACAGCAACTGTGTTTTACCCTAGATCGTCTGCGCCGAAAGAGAAACTCTGTAAAAGTAGTCTTAGCTCACTAAATTCAGAGCTTTAAAGTGGTTGAGCCAATCGCTGTCCTTCTATACGCAAATGACGTGCTGCCTCCCACATCGTTGGCCAGTATTCCAGCATTTGCCCAAATTGAACCAACAAATGTTGAAGGGTTTCTGAGCCACCGTTGAGTGCATATAGATTTGTGATTGGTATTGATGCGCTCGTTTGAATTCTTGTAACAAGCGATCTTACATCCTGCAACAAAAATGCAGGAAGAGGTTTCTCTTTATTTTGTATCCACTCCTCCAATTCCAAAACTACCGAACTCATCGTATACCAAGTATGTAACCGTACAAACTCCTCAAAAGAGGCTTTCGACAAGCTTCCCATCTGTTTTAGATGTTGCCCAAGTTTGCGTAGACGTTCAGCTGGTTCATGGGTAAACCCTGGCTCGAACAACCCTATGCATGCTGCTATCCAAGTATTAAATCCGACGCTAAACATAGACCGCATCGAAGGGAAAGCCTTTGTTTCCGAAGGAGCATGATACAGAACCCAAGGAAGCTGAACAGCATATGAGGTACCAAAGCATTTCGTAAGTATTGTGCCAAATGCGACATCCTCAGCTCTCCCAAGTGGCATGAAAGGTGGTAAAAACTCTTGGTTGTCTAACCCTATGTAAGTAGCAAACAAAGGGTTAGCACGTTCAGTGATTGTTACGCTCTGTACTGCTTCCAGCACTTCACGTGTAGTACGCACCGAACGGTAAATTTCTTCTGATTCTGTCAAGCGATGAAAAGAAGCACCACGTAGAAATAGATACTGATCAGGATTATCCCATCTACAGTCACCTACTACGCCATTCATCGTTACTCTAATTTTGACTTGTCCTTCCTTTAACTGTTTCAGAAAGTGTGGCTCTGCCTGTTTAAATTCGACCTCATACCCATACTCAGATGTTGTAGTACCAATACACGGATACTTGCCTAGCCACCGTTCATGTAGAGCAAGAAGGTCTTGTTCAACAAAATGTACGGATCTCAGTAGGCTTTCCCTGTTTGGAAATAACCAAGTCTCTACAGGATGATCCCCGGAACTAAAAAATAACTCTTGCATCTGTGCTTCCGGAACGGCTGCAATCTGGCATATAGTATCATCATCAGCACTGAAGATGCATTCTCCAACTGTATGCAGGAGCAGAGCATTGCGATTTGCTCCTACTGTTGTGATACCATATTCCTTGTCACCAACACAAGCGAAAAGCACAGCGTCCAAGGGTATCTGTCCTACCTTGCTGAGTTTCTCTGCAAAAGCTAACTTCTCTTCTAAACCAGCATAGGCAATACTCACCCCGTAACGACAACGGAGATTTTGCAGCATTTCTCGATATGCCGCTCTAGTTTCGGGAAGAGGTGAGTCGTCCACAACAACAAAGTTGCAAGTGCGGTCAAAGTGCTGACAATTCTCAATGTAACTAGACAGTCCCCGCCGCAAAATTTCAACCCGCTCACAGGTGGGAAACCCTATACATGTAATTTGATTAGAGGACGGGCTGTTGATTTGTCCTTGCAAACCAGCAAGGATACTGCTACGTGAAATTAGGTAGTCGCCTTGCGCCAACTTGTGCAACTCTTGGCGCATAATACCTTTCATTGCTGTATTTACCTGCCACCCACTGCAATATGTCTGAATATGTTCATCAATAGTTCTAAATTCACGACAAGTCTTTAGTAACTCAACAATTCCTGACTTTAAGAGACAGAATGACTTTCTACTTTTTGCATAAGTTAAAATAAGGTTATTGCCAACATAGAAAAACTCCAGATCTGCAATTCGGTATTGATTAGAATCAGCATCAGCGAAAGTAGTCATGCACTTCCTCGTATTCTATACAGCTCTAAGCTTCTATGAATTATCTGAATATAAAATATGCCTATGGCTAAGTATAATGCGAGTTATAAGATTAGTCAATACAAGAGAATGTAGCTCAGAATAGAGACACTTGTATTTTGGAAAAATATATGGCATACTATCAATATAACAATAGCACTTACAAGTAGAAGATTGTGATCGTATACTTGAGGAGGTGTGCTATTTAAAACAAGATGCAGTTGGAAGTTAGCCAAGGGAGAGTCGTCTTGAAAGAAAACAAGATATCCTTCTGCTTGCTTCTCTGTGTCAAGTACTCGGTTGCTGAGACCTTTTCTCAGTAGGAAGTCAGCGTGTTTGAAAGGACATTCACAATGCAGAGTAAGTTATTTGCTTTCCAGTTAGCGAAGCCAACTACATCGGCAGATAATGAACCGATTATTGGACTATATGATCCTCAAGCTCAGGCCATGGTGTGGCAAGGAGGTGATCAATCGTATGCTGGTCCACTATCTTCTTTATACTGTACCGGCACTGGAGGTACTGTAGGGTATGGATCTTGTTGGATGAGTGGTCCTATATGTTACCATACTAATGATATGCACCAATATGGTTACTACTGCGATCAGTAATAGGCGTACAGCAAGAATTGTAGAGCTAGAACAGGAGGTGACAGTAATAAGCTTCTGTTAGAAGATAGCAATGAAATCAGTATTCTTCTTTCACAGGAGTTCTTGATGCTGAGTATACCAGCTTTAAATAAGGGGCAGGAATACATCCCTCAAGATGGTGTCAAGCTTGCATCTCATCTCTGCTTGTTGGCTCTCTTACACTGCTTTGAGAAAGGTTTTGAGACCCAGACACAGGTCCAGCCCATTCTCAAAGCGGTACCAGATCGCCAACTAATAGAGATCATATTCATGACAGGACTATTTCGTCAGACTTTCATACACTTTTCATGAAAAGGTTAATTCGTAGCAAATTGTTGAGAAGACGTGTACACAATAGTTTTTTCTTTTTGAATGGTCCCCAAAAACTCCTCTCTTTACCTGGAAGTCTACATCCACTCCTCATTGTTGATGCAGTAGAGCTTTTATGTTTTTCTTGTGTGAATGGTATTATCAGAAGGATATGGGCTTGGTCGAACTGCTGATACCTATCCTAGATATGGCATAGTTCTAGGCGGGATTTCTTCCAAGCCACGAGTATGCCCGGAACACCTTCCTAACTGTATCGGAACCAACTGTGTCAAGCTCCTGCATGAGAATGTGCAATGTCTCTTTGCCTAAAACTTTAAGCATGAAAAAAAGTCGCATTGAGACAACTAGCAGCACTCGCGCCTTGAAAAGCTTTCTGGGAGAGCTATCCGCATTGCTCACAAGCTTATATGGTGACCCCAAAAAGAATCCAAACATGCGCCTTGCCTGTCAAGTGCAAGTACTGGGCGATGTCACCGTCGAGACGCAGTGTAAACGATAAGCACACAAAAAAGAGAGGGAAAGCACTTTCCCTCTCTTTTTTGTGTGCTTTATTAGTTTCTCACTACAAAAAAAAGCGTCTGTGCAAGCTGATCGTTCCAATCAATCTCTACCTTCCCCTCCGCAGGACTCGCGTAGGCCATTGAAGTCGTAACCGTAGCACCCTGTCCCGCTTGCAGATCGTCTTTCGATGTCGTAATATGATACGGTAAGTTGTTCATATACCATTTAGTGGTAACTTTACCGGCTTTCTGCGGATAGACGCTATACGTGAGATAGAACATCTCGTTCGGTTTGAATATTCTATCTGTTTGCGCCGCAATCATCGAGTTAATCAAGTGCGTTGTTGTGGTTGCCGAAGGAATAATATCGTAAGCTGGTCCTTTGATAACCTGATCCGATGGGTCGGGCAAATTTGCATTGCCAGGAAGAATGTTTGGCGGCGCAGGGTTATTACCGGTAATAACACGCATGACGAGATCAAGCTTGCCGCTGGCCTTTGCATAATAACCCGCACCTCCACATAGCATCAGTACCACAATCACGAAGCTAAGAAAGCCACTGATGATACGATAGCGTGGAATAATCGGGCGTGGAGCCGTATACATCGGCGGGACGTAGACAACGCCCTCTTCTCCCTCTGGTGCTGCGATGTTAATATTCTGAGCGTTATCGGGTACTTGCTGCAGTCCCATGCCGCCTTGATAGGGAACAGGAAGGCGCGAATTTGCTGAGTCTGCTTGTGCGTCCTGTGCTGGTTGTGGCGGCGGTGGAACCCGTGACCATTGCGACGCTGACGGTGCTGGTTGTAGCGAAGGCGGCATCTGCGACCATTGTGGCATCGAAGGCATCTGTTGCTGCCAGGGACTAGGTGCTACGTTACTGTTGTTTTGCTGTTGTTGTGGAAACGAAAAATCGCGTTGTGGTCTCGCATTCCAGCTTGTATTTTGTGGCATCGCCTGTATCGTTGATGGTGCCCCGCAGTTTGCACAGGGAGCAGCATTATCAGCACGCGTCAATTTACAATAGACACAAATCATAGTTTCCAGACCTCTACTACGGTTTTTGTTCCGTGTTGCTTATTTGCTCTACATTTTATCTATACATCTCTAACAGTAGCATCGAGACGTATCATTGGCAAGTTATACCGCTTGCTATAGCGCAAAATGGCTATCTCTCTATCTCTGTAAAAGTAAACGTGTATCAACATGCTTCTTCATGCCCAATAGGAAATTTGGCATTTTCAGGGCTTTCCCATTCTAAAAAGCTGAACAAGAGAGAAGGGAGGTGAAAAAGGAAAGGTTTTCTTGTAGACTATAAAAAAACCTCACCACAAGGAAACCTTTCTCTATGGACTATACAACATTAGAATTGCCTCTGACTCTCAGCGAGCAGGACGTGAACATGCTTCTGCCAGTATACTCTCTCTATGAAACGTTGCAAGCTGTTATAAAGACCATATAATGATTCTTACGCAACCTTGCTGATGCCAGTTGTGATATGCTGAAAGTTTGAGATGCTTGTCATTCTCTTCGGCTTTTTCAGGTCACCCACCTGTTGTGCTTGATTGTCCTTCTTCTTGTTCTTTCTGTCGTGATTCTTTTTGCTCTAGTAGAGGACTCGAAGCTTGAGAAGATCGAATTCAGCGCGACCATACATACTTCTTTTAATGAGCTTCAGGCGATTCACATTTCCCTCCAAAGGATCATTGCTCCAAGGCAACGTTAATCCTGCAAGGACAGCATCTTTATCCTGTTGGACGCCAGTCACAAAAGCTTGAAATGCCTTGAGATGACTCGCTCTCACCGCTCTCAGCCAAGCATCAAGTTGTTCTCCTGTTCGCTCACGCACCATCTGGAGAAATGTTTCCACCAGTTTGTACATCACTTCGACAGATGGACTGGTGTCAGAAGAATCATAAAATGGCTCTTGACCACTTCGGTTACTGGTGGCGAAGTCAAGGAAAGGGCCTGGAGCTCATCAATTAGTATGGAGGAAGATGTATGGTTTGTTGCTTGTTGATAGGGAGGTCACCCATGTCACTCAAATCGATGCCAATCTCGCCGATTCCAGAAGAAGTCGTTCGCATTGCTCATGCTGTATTTCCCCGTGGAAATATGGTCATGCAGGTGCGTGACACTCTGGGAACACTTTACGCTGATGAGGAATTTGCCGATCTCTTTCCAACCCATGGTCAACCCGCTTTCGCCCCGTGGAGGCTGGCGCTCGTGACCATCTTTCAATTTATGGAAGGCTTGACCGACCGCCAGGCCGCTGATGCTGTACGAGACCGACTGGCGTGGAAATATGCACTCAGTCTGGAAGTAACTGATGCCGGCTTCGATCATACAGTCCTTTCCGAATTTCGTTCACGCCTCGTCGAGGGTCATGCCGAACGGCGTCTGTTGGATCTGCTTTTGGAGCGGTGTCAGGAGGGAGGATGGCTCAAAGCCCACGGACGGCAACGGACTGACTCCACTCATATCCTTGCGAAAATCCGTTCCCTGAGCCGTACATTGCGCGTTGCGCAGACAATGGTCTATGTATTGAATGTCCTCTCGGAAGTCGCACCTGATTGGATTCGCACCCACGTCCCAGTCGAGTGGGTGCAACGATATGGACCATACTAGCTCACAACCCTCTATACAACTGTTGGCACTCACCAATGGCAGAAGTCTCCTCTTGTCAGGACAAGGTGACATGATGTAGGATACAGGAAATGATGCTGAGAGGTGACCTGTATGCCCCGAAATAAACTGCCTCGTCGAGAGCGAACTGAGGATTGGCAGCACATCCAACAATACACACTCTGGCCGGAGCAGAAGGTGTACGAACTCCTGAGACCTGTCGTCTTATTCAACGAGCCTTCTGCCGAGCGTGCGCAAGAAACAGGTGCTGCCGAGCGAACCGTCTATCGTAAAGCGGCTCAATTTGAAGTACAAGGGATGGCGAGTCTCTTTCAACACGAGCCAGTTGATCGAGGACAAGAGAAGTCACGAAGTTTGCTTCCCGACATGCGCCAGTTGATCGTTGATCTCAAAGCAGAGCATCCAGCATTTCACCCTCACGAGATTGCCGTCATCTGTTTTCTGCGCTTTGGACGCAAACCCTCTCATCAATATGTAATCAGTGTTGAACAAAGAGGTAGTACTAAGAGCCTGAGAAGATTACCCGTATATAGCACACTCCGTTGTACAAGAAGGAGTGTGCAAGATGATCAAAAACAGACACAGATTTCATACGGTTCGACGACCAGAAAGCGTTACCAGTCGTTACTCTCTCATCGTTGTCGATGAGAACGAACTTCCTTATTTGCCTTTAACTCATTTCTACCATATCACCAAGCAATTTCTTGACGACGGAACAGTGCGAACCTATCTACAGATGCTGCTTCCGTACTTTACCTATCTGGCAACGGATGCTTGGCGTTGTCAACGTGAAGACGAGTGGAGTAGCGAACCTGAGGCAGTACGTGAATCGATACGTGACTACCTCATATCCCATTTGCACTGTAAAGCTCGTTCACATGATTCCTATGAACTCGTTCATCTCACTAGTCGTAGCCCTAGCACTACCCGTATCTTTCTCTCTGCCCTCAAACAGTTTTACTCCGTCGTCAGACAGGCTGGATGGTACCCGCATGTGCATCCGCTCACCGATTCGGCGGCCCTCCTCCTGCAGGAAATCGGCGCAGAGGAGCATCGGGCATCTGGACAACGGCTACAAATGCCTCAAGTGAGTGGGGTTCAGGAACCGAAAGAGAGTTTTTCTTCGGAAAATTATTTTCGACTCGTCTGCGAGGACTGGATTCCACACCCAATCGACGATCCTCACTTGCACCAACATCTTTTGAACCACTTTCGCGTAGCACAACTCGAGTTGCGAGATCAAATTGTCGTGCGAATGGCCTACGAAACAGGCGCAAGAATTGGTGAACTCGTGCAACTTACTGTCGGTGATTGGCAGAAACGCGGCTGTAATCAGGAGGCTACAACATTCAGTAAAGGAAGTCATGTAAGACGTGTAAAAGTTGTTCGCTTCTCGTCAGCGACAGCGAAGATGTTACGTCAATACATCAATACTGATCGGAAAACACTTGACTGCAGCCATCGCCGCCTAGAGCAACTCAACGATCATGATCCACTCTTTTTGTCGAGGAGACGCCATTCCTACAGCTACGAAGCCTTTAAGCCGCACTGGTATGCCTTGTGCCGAGCAGCACACATTGACCTGAATATTCATGGGTTACGACACTGGATACTAAACCCCTTTGTAATATAGAGCCTCTGTCCATTGTCTCACAGCCCTTTCAGCTATATAATGGGAGTCACTACTCATTGATGAGTAACTGAAAGGAGTTTTGTAGAAAGTATGACCGCTTACTGGTTCTCCGTTCGACCGAAAAACGTTGAACATCAGCATCCCTACCTCGTGTTTGATAGCCAAGATCGTCTCCATCTTCCTTTAACCACCTTCGGGAAAGAGATGAGCCAACGCCTTTCCCCAAAAACTGTTCAGACGTATCTGTATGCCATTCTTCCTTGGTTCGACTACCTCGATACCGATGTATGGCAGGGACGATCAGGCAATACCTGGAATGCATCGCCACGACAGATCAGACAGGCCGTGGAAGACTACTTAGTGAGCAAGCTTCAGTGCAAAGTACAGCCCCATCAACATGGCTGGCGATTTGTTACCCTTACAGCTGGAACCCAAAGCAGTTTGCAGATTTTCCTCTCCGCACTGAAATTGTTCTATCAAGTTATGATCATACGTGGCTCGTATCCCTTTCTCAATCCCCTGGTAGAACCAATAGCAGCAACGGTTGCGGCCATTAAGGTCCGTTTAGGGCAGGAGAGCGATATTCCAAGAATGCCGGATCTGAGCGGAGTCGAAACGCCACAGAAAAAACCGGCGCATCGTTTGACCGACAATTACTTTCGCTTGAAGCATGATGAATGGACTCCCCAGATTCTCGATGATGCGAAGCTGCCAGCCTTGATCCTGCAAGGAGGAAGACAGCTCCCTCGCAAGCAGACCAGGCTCCGTGATGAGGTCGTGACTTGGCTCCTCTTTGAAACGGGTGGGCGCATTTCAGAAGTGACAGGACTCATGCTTGGTGATTGGGCATGCCTGGGGACGCATACCAAAGCCAAGGCGTTCAACAAAGGAAGCTTCGGCAGGCGCACCAAGACATTGAGCTTCTATGAAGATACGGTCGTGCTACTCCGACGCTACTTCGACGAAGAACGAGTTCACTTCGACCCTCATGGGTACTCCCTCGATCTCTACCTCGAACTGGCTGCGCGTCACCAAGTCGATCTTCAGACCATTCCGTTGTTTTTGACCATACAGGGGACACAATTGACCCCCAAGGAATATCGAGAGCATTACTGGAACCATGCGTGCGCTGCGTTAGGAATTGAAGCGGACGTACATCAGGCGAGACATTGGCTGGTCACACGTAGAGTCCGGGATATTTACGAGACCTCCAAAGACAAGGGCGAAATCGAACGACGGCTCCGGGGCCTGGTTGAGTACATGAAATGGAAGAGTGAAGCAACCCTAGCTGCCTACCAACACTACTTTGATGAACAGCTTGATGCCGACACACGCGACGCCTTTCATCAGCGGATGCACGAAGAGATTCAGCAGTATCAGCAAGAAAGAAGGCAAGGGAAACGCAAGAAGCCAACCCCACGTACGAACATCCAGGAAGAGACTACTTTACCACAGCCCGAGGCACTCCAGATCAACGATGAACCTGACTTGGCATTCCTCTATGGCCTAGCAGGGGAGGCGTAACATGAGGAGAAAGAAAAAAGAAGATCGGGAAGCTGCTTGGCTTGATCTCGCTGGCAAAATTGCTCCAGAAGTGCTGTGTGCTCCGAAGACAGGTGGCGATCCACATGGAGGGTGGACGCCTGTACCTGGCCTGGTCATTGGGTACTTACTGCGCAATGTGGTCGGATCCCCCTGGGCTGATCATCTGGCACTGGTGGCTGCTGTCCTTTCAGCACATAATAGGGATGTTCAAACAGTGCGACTCACTGTCATGTCGCTGCATGCACGCTTCTCTGCATTGTTCCCCGCTTTAGGACTCACCGCTGTTGATGAATGGAGAAATGAGATCCACCTTCCCCTTTATCTGGAAGCAAAAGTCATTCCAGAGGATACGCTCTACATGCGTCATCTGTTTTTCAGGAGATATTCTTCAGCGACCAGACATGTCCAGGGCTGGCTGGAAGTTCTACCAGAAGCGGAGAGACAGCAGTATCAGTGCTTTGTCTTGCCGCATATTCCGCCTTTCCTTCACGACATGATGAGTAAAGAGCGAGAGATCATCCAGCAACAGCAAGCTCATCGCAAGGAGGAAACAGAAGCGGTGATCCCTCAGTTTGCAACGTTGAGGGCAGAGGCCCATTTCAGGTTCAACCGCCTGTCAAGGCTCCACCAGGCGTATCAGCAGGCGGTTTCACAGGTTCTGCTAGATCGTTCCAATTTACCAATCGAGTTCAGTTACGAGGAGGGCGAGCCACCGACAGAGCGCCTGTTTTTCAGGCTGTGGGATCGAAGAAGTTTTCTCCTCGCGCCAGAGCACGAAAGCCACTATGCGGCAAAGACCCGAGAACTGGCACGGCGTGGACAGATGCAATTTTCCGATGAACGCAACGAGCTTTTTCTTGAGTTCGAAAAGGTAGAACGACTGGAAGGGGAGACGGAACCCGAGGGTTTATGGTTTATCGATCTGCTCAAACTGAGAGTTCTTGGCTCAAAAGCCTGCAAGGGAGAGGAGGAGGTCGTCGCTGCAAAGCAAGCATGGCTCCGTCAGTGGGGGTATGGTGATGAGCACCTTGGGGAGCGAACTGCTCCTTTTTCTACAGAGATTCCTGGCTTACTGGCATGGCCGAACGGAAGCACCAGTGGAGGTGAAGGAAGTACAGGCCGTTTCATTGGCTTGGCTCAACAGAAAACGGGCAAAGTGTTTATCCCGGTGGAGTCTCTCTATGCAGCTGCGACCTTTGGTCTCCTTGCTTTGGATCTGTTGACCACAACTGGGATGAGGAGTAACGAAATGTACCAGGTGAATGTTTTGCCGGAATGCCTCATCCGACTAGTGGATGAGCCTCCGCCTGGAGCGAAGGACCGGTCACTGCGTATCCGTTATGTGTTACGTCTCTTGCCCAAAGGCGAGCGCACGGAGGAACGACACAATTACGGAATCGGCAAAGAGGCAGTCAGGTTGCTGGAGAAGACAGCTCAGATGTTATGTGAGCACTACAAACTGAAGCCTGGAGAACCCCTCCCTCGTGTGGAGTTTCATCACACCCACACGCGAAGCCATCGCTTTGAAAGGAGGCCCATTCCCTACATTTTTCAATACAACCACATGCATTTAGGTCGCCAATCCTTGCTGGCATGCATTCGTTTTCTCCTGCATGGGATGGTGTTTCAAACGAGCGCAGGAACGCCTGTGGTGATCAAACCACATCTCCTCCGTCATGCATTTGCCACATACGCAGTCAACATCGAGGGGTTGCCGCTTGATCTGGTCGCGAAGTGGTTGCAGCAGAAAAATCTGGAAGTCACTGGGTATTACAGCGAGATGCCAGAGTATATGCAGATAGAGCAACACTCGTCTTTCGTGGCACGGCTGGCAACTCAGATCAATGTGCGTGAAGCGATCCTTCGCTCTCCCGAAGAAATCCAGAAGCAAGCTGAGGAGGCACGGAAACGAGTGGGGATGCTCGTTCCTGTCGTTGGAGGGGACTGCACGCTGGAAGTGTACTGCCCGAATCAGTTTGATTGTATTCATTGCCCGGCGAAGGCCCCCGATCCAGAGAAACGTTCTCAGGTGGAAGAAAAGCGGCGCTGGGCTGAAGAACGCTTGGCCTACTACGAGCGAGAAGGGCTCGTGCTAGAGACAGAAAAGATGCGGCAATTGGTCCGAGCGTGCGATTTAGAGCTTCGCGAGATGGAACAAATTGTCGCCTATTGGAAGGACGAAACACGTGTTATCCAGATCCAACCCAGATCCAAACGACCATCATGAGCCGTACCCCTGGCTGGAGGAGAAAGTGTATGCAAAGCTACGCCAGCGTACTGTTGACCTGGTCAAGCAAAGCGTGAATGCCCTCCACAAGGACAAGCAGCGCATCTCACTAGCAACGGTCGCCGCTAAATCGAAAGAACTGGACACCGAGGGTAATGGTAAAGGGATCTCCGAGAGCGCCATTCTCGACAATCAGGAGGCCAGAGTGTATTACGAACAGTACCGAAGCTGGCGAGGTCCATCAAGAAAGCGGGCCAAACCTCTGGTCATGGCGATGTCGGCAACGCCAGGTGCGATCAAGCCTGACCGGGATGAGCAGCGTGTGCGCCAGCGGTATCAGCGCATGAGTAAGGAAGCACTGATTGAGCGCCTGATCACCGCCGAGCAAACCCTGGCCGAGCAGCGGGAACGGTGGCTTTCGCAGCAAGATGAGGCACTTACTTGGCGACTGCGTGCGGAGGTTGCCGAAGTACGATTGAAAAAGGAGTAGTTCCCGAAGCGGACCTGTAAAAAACAGGTCTGCTTCGCTTGATTGGCTCTACCAGTGGTAGAGCCAATCTGCTCTCGTTGGCAACGACTACGATCAAATCCCTGAGAGCGCGGCAGATGGTTGTGGGCAATTGTCATCGGGAATGTGGATGCCTACATCCTGCTTATGCAGGTGGCACAGAACCTTTCGCATCAGCTCTTCCACGTTTCCTGGACAGGGGAAGTTTTCGGCGATGAAACGACCCAGAGCCACTTTGTTCTTGCTGAATTTTTTTTCGGCCTCGGTCCAGAGTTCCGGCGGAACCTCTGAGCGTACAGCCTTCTCAAATCCTTCGTTGGCACTCCTTGCAAGCGAAAAAATGCCGTAGGGCTCCAGAGACTGCCGCCACTGTGCGAAGTTCTTAGCATTGTTTCCAGGATTACCAGGAATGGAAGGCGAAATGTGGTGACAGACAGCCAAAATCGCATCTACGTGGTTCAGCGGACTGGATTGTTTTTGCTCTTTCATATCCCAGAGGACTTCGCCGTCACCAAGAATGGCCCAGGGAATGGCAAAGGACCGGATGAGCCTGAGCGGAGAGACGAATTCTCCTTTCCCTCCTACTGCATACACTGCAATATCCTGTGTCATCAGGTCTGGACGCCACACCAGCAATGCACCCAGTTCAGTCTCTCCCTCAACCAGGAGCACAGCGCGACTGAAAAGGAGTGCCCGTGCGGACAGATTCCCTCGGAGCAATTTCCGGAGCTTGATCAGATCGTTCTGGCTACTCTGCTCAGCATCTCCTTGATCGCTCTGGCCGCTCTGCCTCACCTTGAGTGCTTGGCGGATGGTATATCCGTTTTGAAGCGTCAAGCGAGAAACATGCTCGATTGCGTCAGGCGGTACGAGAGTTGGGGTGTGCGTATTCACGAGGAATTGACTTCGCTCGCCTTCTGGTTGGTGAGCGAGAGCCTGCAAAGCATCAAGTAATGTCGTTTGCATCGTCGGGTGCAGGTTGAGTGCCGGTTCATCTAGCAACACGACCTGACCGCTACTCCCAGCCAGCACTGCACTCAAGAACAGTGCCTCGGCGATACCTGCCCCGCTGAATTCCAGGGAAATGTCACCCCAGGCATTGATGGTAACCAACTCCAAAGAAGTGTCCAGATGCGGCTCTTGCTGCGATCTGCTGATTTCCGCGAGGTGCTGGACCACATCAAATCGACGCCCCGTCATCCGAGAAAACATCTGACCTATTGCAGCGTACTGCTTGCGGTCCCAGGATCCTCCATTCTTCTTGCAAGAGAGGAAGCGCGCCAACTCTTTCCCATTGCTCAGATCGAAAGGCTGTGCATGGAGATCTCTGGTGGTGAACTCGTGCTGATATGGCAGACGCACGTTGTCGGTGAACACGAGGGCCTGTTCGAGCAAACGCTGGAAAATCAACCTCACCGAAATGGGTCTGCTTGGCTCAGGGGAGGAGAGCTGGGCCGCTGATGTGAGGGCCCGGCGGGTAGCCAGCATTGTCGGGTCCACGATCTGCATCCGATCCTCTACCTGTAGTGCTATCCCTTGCTGGGAGGATACCCAGTCTGGCAAACGCGAGAAATTGGGCACAGGGAACTCCTCCTCTGGTGTGACTCCCGTCAATCCGTTGTTTAGCTGTTCGCGCTCTTGCCCCGTCAGGCTGTTGTACCAAGTGCCGAAGAGCGATCCCCAGTTTTGCGTTGCGGTCTCTTGACGATGTTCGGCATGACCAAGAAGTGTGCCCCAGTTGGTCAAATCGAGCCGAAAGCTTGGCTCTCCAGGCCGTGCTTCGTATCGGCACTGCCATCCAGATCTCCCTGCGTGCGTCAGGACGAGCCGACCACGTAAAAACCAGGCAAGGTCCTCTGGGCGTACCTGTTCAAGCACCCAGGCATCAAAGCGTTTTAAGGCAGCCTGGTTCACAGCACGTTGTGTAACTGTTGCTATTTTCTGAATCTCTTGCTGATCGCAAAACACTGATGCAAAGAACACGCACAAAAGACGCTGTTCCCACGTTGTGGTGAACTGAACATCCAGTGCAATGGTAATGGCATCGGCATCCGCGCCTTGATGTCCAGCAGTAGCCCAGCGAACACTCGCCTGGGCTCGTTCTGGGTTCAGCGCGTCACATACGGCTCGCAAGGCGCGGAACAGATTCGTTTTGCCTACCCCGTTGGGACCGACAATGGCATTGAGGTGTGGATCAAGTCCCTCCCAGACAAAGGTGTCGAAGGAGAGAAAGTGGTCAAGATGAATTGCGTCAATCTGCATCGAATGTTCCTTCCCGACGTTAGAAGAAAAAGACCCATCCATTCCCTGATGCGATGGGATGTTCTGTGCCGCTATTGTAGCACAGACGTCTCTTTTGGGCGACTCTTCGGTTCCAGGGTTTCTGAGACGACAGTTCACAATTTGGCAATGAAAAGCGGCTCGGTGAATCAAGAGGCAGGGTTGGTACAAACTACCACTTTCTATGAAAAGGTGGCTACTGGTAAGCTTTCATTTTACCTTATCGTACTATGGTTAAAATGGTTCGTGACTCAATCCATTCGTGAAATCGTTGAGAATGCAACTAAGCCAGAAGAAATTATCCAAGGGAAAGAAGCACTTGTGCGCTACATGGCTTGGCGGAGTCCTGAAACACTTAACGCCTACGAGCATTATTTTCAGGCCGCACATCATACACAGATACAAGATCAATTGTTCTTGCGATTGTATGAACGTGAGAAGCAGTCTACTGAAACACCTCCTAAGGTCGAAGGATCTCATCAGAAAGGGAGTAGTGAAGCTAGGCCAAAACAGAACGAGCAAGGATGGGAAACACTTTTAGCACTAGGAGGTATATCCTATGAGTGAGACCTCTTCACTCTCTCTACCTGAGGAGACACAATTTCCCGAGCAAGAACTTCAGGGGTTGGTGAATGCAGCCGTTCTGCACGCACCTCACCTCGATTGGCATGCTGTTGATCCTCGGGTGATTCGCTATCTCAAAATCAACGTAAAAGGTATGCCTTGGATAGATCATCTCGCTCTCATTGTGCTCATTTTGGCGTCGCACACAAGGGTTGACAAAAGCACGGTGCGGAATCGCGTCGGTATCTTTCATGCTCGCTGGCGGAGCCTCTTTCCTGCATATGCTCTTGTTACTTTTGCTGATTGGTTGCCTTCAGAACACTTTCCTCGTTATTTAAGCGATACGAAGCTGGATGACAGTTTGAGAACGCGGCAGGAGTTTCTTCGTGTCTATGCGGCGACTGCTCATCATGTCCAGGTCTACCTTCGCTCTCTTCCCACTGAGCTACGAAATCAGTATCAGCAGTGGATACTTCCACCGCTTCTACCTGGATTGCGTCAACAGTTGTATCGAGGAGATGAGGTTGTTGAAGAACAGCGGGTACGACGTAAAATAGAATCAGATGCTCTTGCTCCCCATTTTGCACGCATTCGAGGTGAAGCTCATCTTCGTTGGAATCAGCTGCAGAGGTTGAGAAAGAAATTTCGCGAAGTAGTTGCATTGGTCGAAACAGGCCAAGTGGCACTTCCAGTCTCTTTCTCATACGAAGAGGAGGGCCTTGATCAGCAACTACATTTTCTGCTCTGGGACCGTTACACATTTGTTCAACAACATGCTGATCAGTACAGTGCTGGAACAGTATGGGAAGCACGACGAAAGATACGAGGCTTCCGCCCCGAAAGGAATCACTTTTTTCTGGAGTTTGTTGGTACAAAGATGGGAACGAACGACAGTTGTCCTCTTGATCTTCACAAACTTCTGTGGTTTGGCGACATCTTACGCTACGATTTACTTTCTATGGGTCCTGGTACAGGAAAACAAGAGGAGATACAACAAAAACAAGAGTATCTTCACTCTTGGGGTTACGACGCAACAGAAATGAGAATGCCATTCAGTTCAGATGTTGCTGGACTGCTCGCATGGCCGCGAGCTGATGGCTCAGCAAACTTCTTGGTTCATGCACAACGTCGAGCAAAGGGAGTGTTACTGTTGGTCGAGCCACTTTTTGCCGCAGCTACCTTTGGATTAGCAGCTCTCGATTGCTTTACCACAACGGGAGCCCGCGTCAGTGAATTACTTCAAGTGAGCCTTTCCCCAGATTGTCTCTACAGCATGGAAGTTGAAGGTACAACACGTCTTCTCCTCCGCTTGATTCCTAAAGGAACCGACAAACTCTCAGACTATGTGATTGGACCGGAGACGAGAAAGAATTTTGAGAAAGTGGCTCATTTGTTAGTGGAACACTACCAGATTCAGCTAGGTGAAGCCCTCCCGAAAGTCAATTTCACCACCAACAGTGTTCGCGTTCACCAGTTTCCAGGCAAGCGTCCCTATTTATTTCAGTATCATCATCAACATCTTTCTCCAAACACTATCACCGCCTGTATGCGCTTTCTTTGTCACGGGATGGTGTTCCAAACAACTGAGGGAAAGACGGTTGTTCTAAAAGCACACCTACTCAGACATGTTTTCGCGACACATATTCATCAAGTAGAACACGTTCCCCTCGATGTCGTAGCGGTAATTTTGCATCAGAAGAACGTACAGGTAACACGTTACTACGCAGCACCTCCTTGGCAACAGGTTCTGACAACAGCAAACTCCTTACTTGATCGTTTCGCCACACACTTAGGTAGCATCGAAGATGCATTTGTTCGTGCCCCAGCAGAATTGCAACAGCAATTGGAAGAGGCGAAGCAAAAGGTAGGTACGTTGACGCACGTGGTTGGTGGTCAATGTACATGTCACGCCATTTGCCCAATCTCATTCGCCTGTACAGGCTGTGTCTTCAAGGTGCCGGAGCCAGAACGAGAAGATGAGATCATTGAACAAGAGAACTGGGCGTTTGTCCGGTTAGAACAGGTAAGGCGAAGAAGGTTAGGCCCAGAGATTGTTAAAATGGAGGCACTTGTTCAGCGTTGCAAGACAGAACGAGAAGAGATGCAGCTCATCAAAGTATATCGAAAGGACGAAGCATATGAGTCATCCCTCAGTATTAGAGCCGATGGTATACTGAGCCGGAGTTAAATTGACCGACCCCCAAGAACGCTGTAAGCTGGAGGATATCTAAATCCAATCTCCAGGAGGACAGCAATGCTTAGGAGCCAGACCGTGAATACG
>JAABUO010001918.1_pt1 | contig 26103 bp, 25 predicted proteins | sample 5559291 | NCBI WGS metagenome assembly JAABUO01 (sample SAMN10711878, study PRJNA513372) | rock metagenome | isolation source: Antarctica rocks | place: Antarctica: Victoria Land, Finger Mt sud
TCCACCGCTGACCTAACGCGCCAAGTGCTTGACTTCATCGCCTACTACAACCGCACCATGGCCAAGCCCTTCAAGTGGACCTACCAAGGCAAGCCTCTTGCTGCCTAATGGAAACCTATTTAAGCCAGGGTGTACTAGGGTGAGGAGTCATCCCTTACGTGACCGCGTGACGGACCCGCGTGACGGCCTGCTCTACGTCGCTCCGCTCGATCCCATAGTGTGTGACGAAGCGCGTCAGGTCGTCCCCGAACGCGCTGGCCAGCACGCCGCCCGCTTTCAACCTCTCCAGGAACACGTCGGCGCCGAGTCCGGTGTCCCCGATGTCGACGAGGACGATGTTGGTCCGCGGTTGCCGCGCGAGGCGCAGGCCGCGGATCTCGGCCAGGCCCGCCGCCAGGACACGCGCGTTGTCATGGTCGTCGGGCAGCCGCTCTACGGTATGGTCGAACGCCCACAACGCGGCGGCGGCGATCACACCCGCCTGGCGCATCCCGCCCCCGACGGCCTTGCGCCAGTGCAACGCCTCGGCGATAAAGTCGCGCGACCCGCACAGCATCGAGCCGACTGGCGCGGCCAGCCCTTTGGAGAAACAAAAAGTGACCGAGTCGACGTGCCGCGTCAGCGCCGCGGGCGGCGCGTCGAGCGCGGCCGCCGCGTTGAAGATGCGCGCGCCGTCGAGGTGGACCGGAACGCGAGCCTCGTCCGCGATCGCGCGCACGGAGGCCATATAGTCCTCGCCGAGCACGGTCCCGCCACAGCGGTTGTGCGTGTTCTCGAGGAGGATCAGCCCGGTCCGCGGGTAGTGGACATTGGAGGGATCGCGCACCGCGTGGCGCAGATCCGCCAGGGGGAGGGCGCCGTCGGGTGCGTTGGGGACCGTGCGCGCCGCCGTGGCCCCGAGGACCGAACTCCCGCCGCCCTCGTAGTAGAAAATATGCGATTGGTCGCCCAGGATGATCTCGTCGCCCCGGTCGCAGTGCGTCAGTACGGCCACGAGGTTGCCCATCGTGCCCGATGGGACGAACAGCGCGGCCGCCATCCCCATGAGGTCGGCGGCGCGTTCTTGCAGCCGGTTGACCGTCGGGTCCTCGCCGTACACGTCGTCGCCGAGCTCGGCCTCATACATGGCGCGCCGCATCTCGGGCGGCGGCAGGGTCACGGTATCGCTGCGTAGGTCGATCACATCGGGCATCATCACATCCTCGGGTCTAACTCTCTATCCTCCCAGTGTACCTCTCGGGTGATCCGTTCCGGTCGGGCGATCCGTTCCGGTCGGGCGGTGGGGGGCGGCAGCGTCGGGTGAAGAGGAAAACCGCGCAGGCCAGTGAGACGGCCGCCACGACGCCGATGAGGATGCGGTAGTCGATGAGCGCGGACAGGCCGGCGCCGAGGGCGATCGAGAGCGTCTGCGGCGTGCTCACCAACGCGTCGGCCGCGGCGTAGACCCGCCCCTGCAGGTGGGAGGGGGTGCGCCGCTGCACGGCCGTCCCGAAGCCCACGACGATCCAGGGCAGGCCGGCTCCGGCGACGAAGAAGCCGGCCACGACGGGGGCCAGCGCGCCGCCGGCCAGCGGCACATAGCCCAGCCCGAAGAGCGCGAGGCCCAGCGCGATGGCGCGCGCGTCGCCGATCCGCCGCATGACGCGGGCGGCGGTCAGGCCGCCGACGATGGCGCCGGCCCCCTGGACGGCGCTGAGCACACCCAGGAACGAGGGCGGCCGACGTAAGCCCTGGCCGACGACGGCGAAGACGATGGTCTCCGAGAAGCCGATGACCAACAGGGCCAGCGCGACCGTCACGACGATGTCGCGCAGGGTCGTGGGGAGCGCGATGTGGCGCACGCCCGCCGTCAGTTCCGCCAACGCGCGCTGCCCCTCCTCTCGCTCGCCGCGCGGCCGTGGCGTCTCGGGCGCGTGCAACGCCGCCAGGCACAGGGCGGAGACCACGAAGGATGCGGCGTCGACGACGGCTACGGCCCCGCCGCCAAACGCCGTGTACAGGCCGGCCCCGGTCAGCGGTCCGACGATGCGCAGCGCCTCGCGCACCGTCTGCAGCGCCGCGTTGCCCTCGCCCAGCAGTTCGTCGGGGAGCAGCGTTGTGAGCAGGGCCGACTGCGCGGCGCTGAAGGTGACCCCGGCCGCGCCGTAGAGCACCGTCACGCCGTAGATGAGCCACAGCTGCTGGCGCCCATGCACGAGCAGCAGGAGCAGCACGACGGCGCCGGCGAACAGGTCGACCGCGATCATTAGCGGCCGGCGCCGCACGCGGTCCACCAGCAGCCCGGCGGCGGGCGCGGCCAGGGCTGGGAGGGCCAGCGCGAAGAAGATGAGCCCGGCGGCGGCGTTGCTGCCGGTCAGGCTCTTGACCCAGATGCCCAGGGCCAGGTAGAGCGCGGTGTCGCCGAAGAGCGAGAGCGTCTGTCCGAGGAGGTAGAGCCGCGCGTCGCGCAGGCCGAGCAGGCGTAGCATCAGCGCATCTCCCGCCTACGCGCCCGCGGGTGGGAGGCCGGTGGCGTGGACGGCCAGCGTCTCGTACGTATCGCGCGCGGACACCAGGTCGATCCGCGCCGGCCCGGTCACGCTCTCGAAGGTGGTGACGATGGCCGGACGCCCCCGCGCCTCGACCTCGCGCTCGGGGAGCTTGCGCAGGCGGGGATGCGCGCCAGAAGCGCACACCCTCCGGCTCCGTCAGCACCAGCCCGTTGAGCGATGTCCCGCCGACGTGTCCGCACGCCGGATAGGGATACCCGATGTAGTAGGGTACCGGGCCATGCGGCCCCAGGCGAATGGGCGCGGGGTGGCCGCACGCCGTGCAGAGGACGGCGCGCGTCGGAAGCGCGGGCACGACATAGGTGCCGACCCACGCCATCAGTCGGGTGTACGCCGGCCGGTAACTCTTTAACTGTCCGACGGTTGCGCCCATTTCGGCCGGCCCGGCGCGGGCATAGGGGAGGTCGGGGAGCGAGCACGCGGGGCAGCGCAGCGTGAATGTGGCGGCGGTGAAGCGGCCGCGCAGGCGGTGGCGGCCGCATATGAGACACCAGAGGCGCGTCTCGTCCCACCGCTCTCCGTCGGGCGCGCACAAGCCATAGGCGACGGCTGCCTCGCGCAACTCCGCGGTAGCCAACGCCCGGCGCAAGGCCAGTTTCCCCCGGCTCAGTCGCATCGACACCGCGTCCTCGCTCACCCCCAGGCGGGCCGCGATCTCGGCGTGTGGCGTCCCGTCGACGAAGCGACGGACGAGCGCCTCACGGGTGTCGGGGGGCAGTAGCGCCAGCGCCTGGTCGAGCAGGTGGGCCAGTTCGTCCCGCTCCAACTCGATCTCGAGGTCGATCCCGTCGGGCAGCGACTCCTCCACCCTCGGCCCATCCCGCGGGTCCGGCGTGGCGACGCGCGCGAGCTCTCGGCTCCGGCGGCGCGCCCAACGGCGATACACGTTGTGGGCGATGGCGGCGAGCCAGGCGTCGCGGCCGTCCGGGTCGTGGAGCTTGTGCGCATGCCGCCAGGCCTCGACGAACGTCTCTTGCGTCAGGTCCTCGGCGGCCTCGCGATCACCCGTCAGCCGCGTACACAGGCGGAGCACACGCGCCCGCTCGAGCGGCACGCCGTTCGCGATGTCCACCTCCCCGGCGACGGGGGAGTGGGGCGCGTGCGTCACGGTCATCTCCTCCTCCGTTCTGTACGGTCATTATAGATGTCCTTCTCGATCGTACGTGTTTATATCGCCCGCATGGCGCCAAAGGCAACGCGCTTTTTTTGTGGTATCGCGCGGGGGGCGGGGGTGGGCACGTCTCTTGCGGCAGCATCCTGAACCACGTAGGGTTAAATGATACGATTATGTTCGTGGTGAGAGAGGGGGAGTCATGCGGAAGGCGCTATCTGTCCTGTTGGTCGTCGCGACACTCCTGGCGTCGGTATCGGCATCGGGTCTACGTAGGGGGACGGCGGCCTCGCTTCCGCCCGTCCAGGGGACGAACGGTATGGTCGCCAGCGCGCAGCATTTGGCGTCCGCCGTCGGGGTGCGCGTGCTTCAGCAGGGTGGCAACGCGATCGACGCCGCCGTCGCGGTCGGGTACGCGCTGGCGGTCGTCCACCCGTGCTGCGGCAACATCGGCGGCGGCGGGTTCATGACGATTCATCTGGCGAACGGGAAGGACACCTTCCTCAATTTCCGTGAGAAAGCTCCCGGGGCGGCCACGCGCGATATGTACCTCGACAAACAGGGCCGCGTCATCCCCGGCCTGAGCACCGACAGCTACCTTGCCGTCGGCGTGCCCGGCACGGTCCTCGGCCTCGATACGGCGTTGCGCGAGTACGGGACAATGTCCCGTGCGCGGGTCATGGCCCCGGCCATCGCGCTCGCCCGGGATGGGTTCGTCCTGCAACAGGGCGACGTCAATATCCTAGATCAAGCCACGACCGCGTTCGCCAAGCAGCCCAATGTGGCCGCCGTTTTCCTCGACAACGGCAAGCCGTACCGCGCGGGCGATCGATTGACGCAGCGTAATTTGGCCCACACGCTGGAACTGGTCTCCCGGAACGGCCCGGACGCCTTTTACAAGGGGCCGATCGCGGACGCCATCGTCGCGGCCAGCCGCGCGCATCACGGTCTGCTGACCAAGGCCGACCTCGCCGGGTACACGGTCGAGGAAGAGCAGCCGGCGCGGAGTACGTACCGGGGCTACGGCATCATCTCCGCGCCGCCGCCCAGTTCCGGCGGGACGACGCTGGGCGAGATCCTCAACATCCTGGAAGGGTATCCGATGGGTCGGCTCGGGTTCCATTCGGCCGCGAACGTCCACTACATGGTCGAGGCGATGCGCCACGCCTACGTCGATCGCAACACCTATCTGGGGGACCCGGACTTCGTCAAGAATCCGCTGTCCCGCCTGCTCTCGAAGACGTATGCCGCGCACATTCGCGGCGAAATCGCGGCGAGCCATGCGACGCCCTCGCGCGCGGTGAAGCCCGGTCTCGGCCCCGTCTCGGTTCGGGCGACCTCCTTACAGGAGGGCGACGAGACGACGCAGTACTCCATCGTCGACAAGCGCGGCAACGCGGTCTCGGTGACGTACACCATCAACTTCCTGTTCGGCGTCAAGATGATCCCGGGCAATACCGGCTTTTTCCTCAACGACGAGATGGACGACTTTACGTCCAAGCCAGGGGTCGCCAACGGCTTCGGTCTCGTGCAGGGAGCCGCCAACGCGATCGCCCCGGGCAAGCGCCCGCTCAGCTCGATGAGCCCCACCATCGTCACGAGGAACGGCAAGGTGTTCATGGTGATCGGCAGCCCCGGCGGCTCGCGCATCATCACGATTACGCAGGAGGCGATTCAGAACGTCGTCGACTATGGCATGAACATCCAGGAGGCGATCGACGCTCCGCGCGTGCATCACCAATGGTTGCCGGACACGGTCTACCTCGAGCCCTTCGCCCTCTCGCCCGATACAATGTCCCTGCTCAAAGGTATGGGCTACAGCTTTACACGAACCGGGGCGACGTGGGGTTCCGCCGAGGGGATCGTGATCGATCCGGTAAGTGGTCTGCTGTATGGGGCGAACGACAGTCGAACCCCGGCTGGCGCGGCGATCGGCTATTAGCCCCTCCATGGATGTACCGCGCGACACCTCTGAGGGCGCGGTCGTCGCGGCTATAGCGGGCAACTGGCTCGCGTATCTGCGCACGTTCGATCGCGCTCCGCATGTCGAGGTCAGCGACGACCGTGAGTTGTTCCTGTTCGTCACGGGCATTCCCTCGGGCCAGTTCAACGCGGTCATGCGCGCGGATCTGCCGCCGGGCGCGCTCGACGCGACGCTCGACGAGGTACGCGCCCGCTTCGCCACGCGTGGCGTGCCCTGGAGTTGGCTCGTGGGACCCGACACGCGCCCGACCGACCTGGGGCGGCGCCTCGCGGAGCGGGGGATGACGCACATCGGCCAGGTCCCCTGTATGGCCGCCGACCTACTCGCCGTACATCCCCTACAGGATGAGGCGCCGCCCGCGGGGCTCACGATCGCGCGCGTCGACGACGAGGCGACGCTGCGCCAATGGATCGCGGCCGAGGCGGTCGGCTTCGAGATCCCGGACGGCGAGGCCGCTGGGGTCGCCGCTCTACGCATGGGCATGGGGCGCGGCGACGACGTGTCGCCGCGTCGCTATCTCGGGCTGGTGGACGGCGCGCCAGTCGCCACGGCGTCGCTCCTGCTGGGTAGCGGCGCCGCCGGCGTCTACGACGTCTCGACGATCCCCACGTCGCGTCGGAGGGGGGTCGGGACGGCGCTGACCGGCGCGCTCATGCGCGAGGCGCGCGCGATAGGTTACCGGGTCGCGATCCTGCAGTCGTCCACGGAGGGCGCGGGCGTGTACCGCCGCCTCGGCTTTCGGGATTACTGTTCGTATGATATATACGTGTAGCAACGGCGTCCGCATGTCCTACCCGAACGGGGTATATCCCCCCGATTGGGACTGGCCGATATAGTACATATGGACAACACGCTTCCCTTGCCTTCGCCGCTTCAGGCCCCCGTCGCGAGGATGTCCTCGTCGCGCTGGCCCCTCGCGCTAGGGTTCATCGTCTTTGTGCCTCTCGCCGTCGCCAGTGGCGGGTCCCTCGTGCTGTCGGGGGCCGGCGCCTTGCGGGCGCTGGCGCCGTTGGCCGTGGCGTGCGGCCTTGCCGCCTACATCGCCGAAAGCGCCACGCCACGCCGTCATACCGCGTTCACGCCGGGGGCTGCTCCCGCCTTTTACGTCGCGGGGGCTCTCGTTCTACCCGCCCCCTGGGCGGTGCTCGTCGCGGCCGGCGCCGCGTTCGCGCACTATCTTACGGCGCGCGCCGGTTCCGTGGCCGCGCGCGCCGTCGCGGCCGCGCACACGGTCCTCGTGGTCTCGGTCTTCACGATGCTCGTCCACCTGCTCGCGGGCGATGAGACCGTGCTGCGCGGCGCGATCGCCGTGCTCGTGGGCTTGCCGTCCGCTCTGGTCGCGGGCACGACCGGCGCGCACGGCGCCGCGGCCGGCATGCGCGTTCTGGCTCCGCATGTCCCGGACACAGGGGTCCTCGTCGCCCTCGTTCCCCTGTACTATCTGCTCGATACGGTTCCGCGTGTGGCCGCGAGCGCGCTCCTGCACGGCGTGGCGCCGGGCAAGGCCTGGCGCGACGTGTACGCCCACACGGCACTGCCCGAGCTTGGCCTGCTTGGCGTGAGCGTTTTCGCCGTGGCGGCCTATGGCAGCGTACACGCGCTAGCGCTGCTGGCGTTGCCGGCCGTCGTCGGCCTGCATCGGGCCATTCTAGAGGCCGGGGCGCGGCGCGCCGCCGAAGGGGAGGCGCGCGCGTTGCACGGGGACGTGACCGTCCTTGATGCCCGCGCGACGACGGCGCGGCAACAGGCGGAGCAGAGCCGCGCCTACCTCGGGGCCGTCCTCTCCTCGGTCCAGGCCGTCAGCGGCGCCGACGACCTTGGCGGCGTGACGGAGACGCTCGTCAAGGTCGTGCGTCGTCTCACTCCGTTCCAGGTCTGCACGGTCTACCTCTATGAGTCGCGCGAGGGCGTCTTCGTTCCGCACGCGGGCAACCACGAGCGGACGCTGCGCGGCGCCGTCGAGCCCCGCGGGCGCGTCGAGACGCTGATGTCCGAGCGGCATCGTCTGGGATACAGCTACTATATCCCGATCCCGCGCGCCGCGCGGGCAGGGCTCGACATGTGGAGCGCCGGAGACGTGCTGTTGGTGCCCCTGCTCCTCACGAACGGCGACGTCGCCGGCTACATCCTGCTCGATCGGCCGGCGGATAACCGTGTCCCAACCCCCGCCGACCTGGCGCCGTTGGAGACGGTGTCCTCCCTCGCGGCCAGTATGATCGCGCGTCTGCGCCACACCGACGAAGCGCTTCGCCTGGCCGCGACCGATGGGCTCACGGGTTTGCTCAACCGGCGTATGTTCGAGGAGCGCTTGCGCCAGGAGTTGGCGTCCGCCGCGCGGCGCGACGACTCTGTCGCCCTGATGATGATCGACATCGACGACTTCGGGTCCGTCAACAATAGGTATGGACACCAGGTGGGGGACGCGGCGCTGCGCCTCGTCGCGGGTATCATTCGCGAGCATCTGCGGGAGAGCGACGCGGGCGGCCGCTACGGCGGGGATGAGTTCGCCGCGATCTTACCCGGTCTCACGGCGGCCGGGGCGGCGGACATCGCCGAGCGGTTGCGCGCCGCGCTCGCCACGGCCACGACGCGGGCGGCCGCGGACGGCGCGCTCCCACAAATCTACACCAGCATCGGCGTCGCCTCGTGCGCGGACGACACCCGCGACAGCGCCACGCTCGTCAAGGCGGCCGACGACGCGTTGTATCAATCGAAGCGCCTGGGAAAGAACCGGGTTTCGATCGTCTGACGTCGCACGGCCCGTTCGACCGCTCCCCCGCGCTCCCCCTACATGTTCGCCAACTCTTGCACCGACTCGATCAACTGCTCGCGCGTGGCGCGTTGATAGAGCGGTTCCTCGGGACCCATCGTGAGGATGCGGCCGAGGGCGGCCCCGATAGCCTTCAAGTCGTCGCCGGAGAGATCGGAGCGGTCGTCGAAGAAGGGGTGGTCCATGGCCCAATCCATCAGCAGGTTCCCGTTGGTCTGACCGTCGAGAAAGAGGCGGATCTGGTCGGCAATCTCCAGGCGCATCATCTGCGCGCGGCGCGACGGCTTATTCATACCTTTTCTACGAGCTCGATAAGGACGCGGCCGGTGTCGCGAGGGTGCAGGAAGGCGACGCGCAGGCCGCCCGCTCCGATACGCGGCTCCGCGTCGATGAGTTCGATCCCGCGCGTGCGGCACTCCGCGAGCGCCGCGCGCAGGTCGGCCACGGCGTAGGCTGTATGGTGCAACCCCGGGCCACGCTCGGCCAGGAAGCGCGCGACCCCCGTGTCGTTCCGCGTGGGCGCGAGGAGTTCGATCTCGCCCCCGTTCGGGAGCGCGGCCAGCGCCACCTCGACCCCCTGCGCCTCCAGAGTTTCCCTATGCGTGAAACGGGCCTCGAAGAGACCCTCGTACAGCGCGATCGCCGCGTCGAGATCGGGCGCGGCGATGCCCACGTGGTGCAGTTGTTGGAACATTATAAATACGCGCGCTTCTAGTCGCCGTCTCTCCGGCTTATTTCCCCAATTGCTGGGCGACGAGTTCTCCCACGTGCGGGATGCTGTCCGCCACCGGCACGTCGATCGAGCGGAAGGCCTCGACCTTGTGCTCTGGTCCGCCGACCCCGCCGGAGATGATGGCCCCGGCGTGACCCATGCGCTTGCCGGGAGGGGCCGAGCGGCCGGAGATGAACGCGACGACCGGCTTGCGGCGCGCGGCCGGGAGCGAGGCTATGTAGGCCGCCGCGTCCTCTTCGTCGCTACCGCCAATCTCGCCGAGCAGCGCGATGTGGCTCGTCGCCGCGTCCTCCATGAACAGGCGCAGAATGTCGACGAAGGAGGAGCCGATGACGGGGTCGCCTCCGATACCGACGCAGGTCGACTGGCCGATACCACGGTTGGTGAGCTCGTTGACGACCTCGTAGGTCAACGTGCCCGAGCGCGAGATGAGCCCAACGCTGCCGGACGAGAAAATGTTGGCCGGCATGATGCCGACCTTGGCCGCGCCCGGTGTGATCAGCCCGGGGCAGTTTGGTCCGATAAGGCGCGCGGGGTAGTCCCGCAGGAAGCGTATGACGCGCACGGCGTCGTGGATCGGGATGCCCTCGGTGATGCAGACGACGAGTCCGATCCCGCTCGCGGCGGCCTCCATGATGGCGTCGGCGGCGAAGGCCGGTTGCACGAAGATGATCGAGGTGTTGGCCCCCGTCTCGCGCACGGCGTCATCGACCGTATTGAACACGGGGGCGCCCTCGGCCGTCGTCCCGCCCTTACCCGGCGACGTTCCGCCCACGACGTTCGTGCCGTAGTCGATCATCTGCCGCGCGTGGAAGCCGCCCTCGCGTCCCGTAATGCCCTGTACGATCAGGCGTGTGTCGTCGTCGACCAGAATCGCCATGCGCGTTCTCCTCCCGTTAGCGAATTGTTAGGCGGTATAAGCTGAGTCCCACGTCAACTTTGCCCATCGCTTCCACATCTACGTCTGTCTTGAGAGACATGAGCGCCTCCGCGTTGCGCCGCTACATACCTTGAACAGTATAACCGGGGCCGTGTCACGCTATAGCTGGATGAGACAGGGGGAGCAACGGCGGGGTGTACAGGTATACCCGTTACTCTTCGGTGTCCCGCTCGGCCCCGCGCAGGGTCTCGACGAGCCAGGCCTCGTCGTGGACGGGGATGCCGAGTTTCCGCGCTTTCGCGAGCTTGGAGCCGGGGTCTTCGCCGACGATGAGGTGGCCGAGGTTCTTGCTCACGGCCGAAATGATCTTCCCGCCCAACGCCTCGACGGCGTTCTCGGCGTCCAGGCGTTTGAAGTTCTCCAGACGCCCCGTGATGAGGAAGGTCTGTCCGGCCAGCGGCAAGCCCTCGGTGGCCGAGCGCGGCGTCTCGGGCTGTATGCCGCGCTCGAAGAGCTGGCGGACCATTGTCACGTTCTCCTCGCGCGCCCGCCACGCGGCGATCCCGGCGGCGCGCACCGACCCGACGCGCGGGATTGCCGCGATCTCCTCCTCGGGCGCGGAGAGGAGCCCGTCGATCGACCCGTATCGCTCGGACAGGAGCGTGGCCGTCTCCAGGCCAACGCGGTCGATCCCCAGCGCGAAGATGACGTTGGGCAGCGGCCGTGTCTTACTGGCCTCGATCGAGGCCAGCACGTTGCCGGCGCTCTTCTCGGCCAGCCGCTCCAGGCCCACCAATTGGTCCAGCGTGAGCGCGTACAGGTCGGAGGGGTCGTGGACGAGGCCGGCGTCGAGCAGGATCTCGCACAGCCGCTCGCCCACGCGCACGATGTCCATCGCGCCGCGCGAGACGAAGTGGCGCAGCAATTCGAGACGCTGGGCGCGGCAGCCGGCCCATGTGTTGGGGCAGCGCAAGGTGGCCTCGCTCTCCTCCTTGACCAACGGCGTCCCGCACGAGGGACACCGCGTCGGCAGGGCGTAGGGGACGCTGTCGGGCGGCCGGTCCTCCAGGATCGGCTTGACGACCTGCGGGATGACGTCGCCCGCCCGGCGCACGATCACGCGGTCGCCCACCCGCAGGTCGCGGCGGCGCAGGTCGTCGAAGTTGTGCAGCGTGGCCTTCTCGACGACGACCCCGCCGATCGTGACCGGGTCGAGGCGGCCGTTGGGGATGATCGCTCCTGTCCGGCCGACGTTGAGCGCGATCTCGCGCAGATAGGTCGTGGCCTCGATGGGCGGGAATTTGTAGGCGATGGCCCAGCGCGGGTCGCGGCCGACCGCGCCGAGGCGGCGCTGCTGCGCGCGCGAGTCGACCTTGATGACGACGCCGTCGATCTCGTACGGCAGTGTGGACCGCTTTTGCTGCCACTCTTGCGTATAGGCGTGGACCTCCGCCTCGTCCCCGGTGCGGCGGATGTGCGGGTTGACCGGGAAGCCCCAGCCGGCGATCAACTCCAGCGCCTCGTGGTGCGTCGCGGGCTCGGGCGCGCCCTCGACGTAGCCGAGCTGGTACAGGAAGGCGGAGAGGGGACGCGACGCCGTGATGGCGCGGTCGAGCTGGCGCAGCGAGCCGGCGGCGGCGTTGCGCGGGTTGGCGAAGAGCGCTTCGCCCTTCTCGGCGCGCTCTTCGTTGAGCCGCTCGAAGCCCTGGGTCGACATATAGACCTCGCCGCGCACTTCGACGCGCGAGGGCGGGTTGTCGCCGTGCAGCCGCATGGGGAGTTGGCGGACCGTGCGCAGGTTGTCGGTGACGTTCTCGCCCGTGAGTCCGTTGCCGCGGGTCGCGCCGACGGTCAGGAGCCCCTCTTCGTAGGTGAGGGCGACGGCGAGGCCGTCGATCTTGAGTTCGAGGACGTACGCGATGTCCTCGTCGGTGATGTAGCGGCGCAGGCGCTTGAACCACTCGTCGAGCTCCTCGGGCGAGCGCGCGTTGGCTAGCGAGAGCATGGGCAGGGGGTGGCGATGCTCGGCGAACGCCTCGGCCGCCGCTCCCCCGACCGACACGCGAGCGGTGGGCGACTCGGCTGAGGCGAGCTCCGGGTGCGCCTCTTCCAGGGCCCGCAACGCGCTCATGAGCGCGTCGTACTCGCCGTCGCCGATGGCAGGGTCGTCGAGCACATAGTAGCGGTAGTTCGCCGCCTCGATCTCGCGTCGCAGCGCGTCGACGCGCGCCGCGACATCCGCCTCGTCGCCCCTACCCATGCTCGCCGACAAAGCGTTGGTCATCCGTACGAAAACCTCTCCTACACTACCGCACGCTGATCCGCACGCTCTTCATATACACCTTTTCCAGGGGCACGGACTTTTCCGGCTGGCCGTTGACGTCCCGGTTGCCCAGACGGATGCCGGCGATGCGGTCGACCGCGCTCATGCCGCTGGTGACCTGTCCAAACAGGCTGTAGTTCGGCGATTGGTCCAGGAATGTTTTATCCTTCAGGACGACAAAGAACTGACTGCCGTTCGTGTTTGGTCCAGCATTAGCCATGGCGATAGCGCCGCGCTTGTAGGTGTGGTTCAGGTTTTCGTCTTTGAACTGGTAGCCGGGTCCGCACCCGCCCGTGCCCGTGGGGTCGCCGCCCTGGATGACGAAGCCGGGGAGGACGCGGTGGAACGGGACACCGTCGAAGTAGTGGCGCTGAGCCAGGAAGATGAAGCTTTCCACCGTCACGGGCGCCTCTTTGGGCAGGAACGTGATGACGAAGCTCCCCTTATTGGTCACGACGGTGGCCTGGTAGGTCTTGCGCGGGTCGAGCGGGGCGACGCGAGGCACGCTGTAGGTTTTGTAGCCTTTGCACGATGGGTCTTGCCGAACGGCCGTCGCCCCCGCCAGCGGCGCGGTCTTCGATGCGGGCTGGGCCGCGCTCCTGTACCCCGTCGCGAGGAGCGCCCCGGCGGCGACGAGGGCCAACGCGCTGGCCGGACGTGTAAGTCTTCTGGTCTTGCGCGGCAAAACTCTACTCCTCGGTGATCTCGACGGACTGTAAGGTGACCTCGCGCTGCGGCTTCGATTGCTCGCCGCCGCGCGGGCCGCCGACGGGCGTATCGGCGATCTTGTCGAGGGTGTCGAGGCCGTCGCGCACGCGCCCAAAAATTGTGTAACTGGGGGGCAGTCCCGCGTCGGGACCGTGGACGATGAAGAACTGGCTCCCATTCGTGTTTGGCCCCGCGTTGGCCATGGCCACGATCCCCTTGGTGTAGCGCAGTTGCACCGGCTCATCCGCGAACTTATAGCCCGGGCCGCCGGCCCCCGTTCCGGTCGGGTCGCCGGTCTGGATCATAAAGCCCTTGATGATGCGGTGGAAGGGGACGCCGTCGTAGTAGCCGTCGCGGGCGAGAAAGACGAAGTTGTTAACGGTCTGGGGGGCCTGATCCGGGAGCAGGTCGAGCGTGAGGTCGCCCTCGCTCGTGTGAAGGACCGCGCTGTAGTGTTTCTGGGGATCGATCGTCATGTCGGGAGGGCCGCTGTACTGCTTGCCTTTGCCCGAGCCGCCGAAGAGCGACGGCACGCGGACGGCAAGCGCCGACAGGGTCAGTACGCTAAGTCCGGGCCAGAAGATCTTTTTCATGTCGCACACGTTCCTTTTCAATCCATCTATGCGTTCGATACGTTTAGAGCGGTTCGCCGCGGCGAACCACTACTCACACATAGTGTACTGTGCGCCGATAAACCCGGCGGCAACCGGGAGGGGGATACTTTTTGTCCCCCTCCCGTACAATCGTCCTATTCTATCCGACCTGAGAAGCCACCGATAGTGTGAACATACGAGCGGTCACCCGTCGGCGTTTAGCTGTCAGCCTTCGTCGGGTTGCCAGCGGCCGGCGCGAACAACGGCCGGTATCGCCGAGCAAGGCGCGCGGCCGATCGCCTCATACTGATAGCTGATAACTGCTGGAGGAGAACGATGATTGAGTCACGGGAGGCCGCGCGGCCTCCGTACAGGCAGGCGTTAAAGGCGATCGGCCGCTATTTCGACGAGCAACCGTGCCGCGGCATCTTCGTCGCCGAGGTCGACGAGGGCTATATCGGTAAGGCATACCCGGCGCACGAGCCGGCCGAGTTGCACGCCGAGGGGTTCACATTCCCATTCGAGGACGTGCGGTCCCTTATCCAGGTCGCGACCGGGACGGCCCCGACCGTCGACGGACCTCCGCATTGCCCCTACGGCTACGGCGTATTTATGGAGGCAGCAGGCGAGGTGTGCGACCGCGCGGGCGCGAGCTACGTGTCGGTCCTGGAGGTGACGAACGCCTTCGTGCTCTGCTTTACCGTGCCGCGCGAGGATGGACGCGACCTGCAACGTCGCCGCTACGTGCTCGATCGCATCGGCGTCGAGGAGTTGTTGAACGGGGCCACTGTCTAGAGACGCAAGAGATATGCCTACAGGATTGCGTGTTATGCCGCATACTCAGGGCAGAGACCAGTCATGGAGAGACGGGTAACGTCCCGGATCGTCGTATCGCTAAAGGCTCATCGCTAGCTATGATCCAACGCATCGGCCCCGCGCGCCTACGTCGCGCCCTCCTTGTCGTCTGCGTCGCGCTCATCGCGCTCGCCGTCCTCATGGTTTTCACGTTGCCCCTCAGCGAGACGCGGGGCGGCTCCGTGGAACTGATCGGTGGACGGCAGGATACCAGCGCGCTGGCCGTGCCGCTGGCGCTCTTCGTCGTCGGCGCCGCCGGCCTGCTGGCCGCGCTGGGCTGGCGGCCGGAGTGAAGACATTTTCGCCCTCTTTCGCCTCTCTCACGCGTAGCGCATAGGGTGAGGGGGAGGAGAGTCGTTCCGCACGGTACACTAGGGGCATGGTAACAGGGACGGAGTACGAGGGGCTGGCGCGCGCGCTCCTGACGGGGACGTTGCGGGGCGCGGAAGATGTGTGGTCGGCCCTGCTCTCGGGCGAGAGCGCGACGCTTGAGGTGCCGCTGCGTGCGGCGGGGCGCGCGGCGGCCCGGGGAGGGCATCGTCTCGACGAGATCTTAAACGGGTGGGACGCGCTCGCGGAGGATTCCAACGCCGGGTTGCGCACGGCGGCCCGTGGGGCGGCCTGGTTAGCGCAGGGCTACGCCGAGAGCTACGGACGGTCCGAGGGTCCGGCGCTGCGCCAGGCGACCGATTCGCTGGCGTCGCGCAAGGCCGAACTCGCGGCGCTGCACCGCGTCAACGCCGCGGCTAATTCGAGCCTGGACGAGCGCGCCATCCTGAAGACCGTCGTCGAGGTGCTGGCGGAGATCACGGGCGCCGATGTCTGCTCGATCTATCTGCTGCAGCCGCCCAAGACCCTCGTGCTGGCCGCGACGAAGGGCCTCAAGCAGGATGCCGTGGATCACGCCCGGATGGACCTGGGCGAGGGTATCACGGGCTGGGCCGCGCGCGAGCGGCGCACCCTCTCCGTCGCCGACTTATGGCGCGACCCGCGCGCGAACTATTTGCCCGAGACGGCCGAGGAGAACTTCCACTCCATCGTCTCCGTCCCGGTCGTCAACCGCTCGCTCGACCGCCTGCTAGGCATGCTCAACGTGCAGACGCGGGAGCCGCGCGACTTCGAGGAGGACGACGTCGCCTTCTTCGAAATGATCGCGGGTGAGTTGTCCCTGGCGATCGAGAACGCGCGCTCCTATGCGCTGACCGATCGCCAGTTGCACCGTAAGGTGCAAGAGTTGACGGCGCTGCGCCGCGTCATCGCCATGGTCGCCTCGTCGCTGGAGGTCCAGCGCGTGCTCGACAGCATCGCGGAGGGGGCGGTCATGCTGGCGGAGGCCGACGCGTCGGCGATCGTCGTCGTCGACGGGCCGACGGGGACGGACGAACGGGTGGCGGCCTACTACGGGATCGACGCGTTGAACGGGAAAGGCGCGGCCGGCCGGATCGGAGATGGCCCGGTCGGTCGGGCGCTCTCCACGGGGCAACCGGTCGTGGTGCTCGACATTGCCGCGCGTCGCTTGGGGCCGGGTGGTGATGATGTCGCGCTGCAGACCGGCTTCCACTCTATGTTTCTCGTGCCCTTTCAAGGGCGGCACAATACGCGCGGCGCGCTGTGCCTCTACTCGCGCTCGTACCGCAACTGGACGCGCGAGGAGGTCGAGTTTGTCGCCGCCTTCGCCAACGAGGCCGCCGTGGCCCTGGAGAACGCCGCTCTCTACGAGGAGGCTCAGCGCGGGTTGGCCACGAAGTCGGTGCTCCTAAGCGAACTGCACCACCGCGTCAAGAACAACTTGCAGACGGTCGCCTCGCTGCTCTCGCTCGGCCTGCGTCACGCGAAGGCCCCGGAGGCGCGTCAGGTCCTCGAGGAGAGCCGTACCCGTATCCAGAGCATCGCCGCCGTCCACGACCTGCTCTCGCAGGACGACGTCGGGCTCACCACGGTCGCCGAGGTGGCGCGCAAGGTCGTCGAGATCGCCGAGGTGCAGGCCGCGACCCCGAACAAGCGCATCCGCTTCACCATCGAGGGGGAGCGCATCCGGCTGGCCACACAGCAGGCTACGACCCTGGCCATCGCCCTCAACGAGTTGCTGACGAACACGCTGCAGCACGCCTTCGCCGGGCGCGCGGAGGGGAACGTCGCCATCACCTATCATCTCATGGGTCTCTTCGTGGAGCTCGAGGTGCGCGACGACGGGGTAGGGTTGCGCCCCGACTTCGACCCCGTCCGACACAAAGGGCTCGGCCTCTCTATCGTCGACACGCTGACGCAGCAAGACCTGCGCGGCATGCTCGCCCTACGCCCCAACCCGGCGTCCGGCGGCGCGGTTGTCACGTTGCGCTTTCCCTTGATGCGCGACGAGTCTTCCCGGGAGAACGAAAAGTAGTGAGGAGTAGTATGGATAACGATAACTCCGGCCGGCCGTCGAAGCGCGCTTATCGGAGCGTGGCCAGTCTCGGCTGTCTGTTCAGCCTTGGCAGTATCTTAAGTGTCGCGAGCATTTTCAGCGCGGGCAGCATCCTCTCCATCGGTGGCGCGGGCAGCATCCTCTCCATCGGTGGCGCGGGCAGTATCCTCTCCATCGGTGGCGCGGGGTCTATTCTCAGCATCGGCGGCGCGGGCGTGATCCTGGGCAAGATGCGGCGCTAAGCGCTATTCACCCTCTTGAACGCCGCGTCGAACGCCTGCGTCGACGGCTGGAAGTCGAGGCGGCGCACGAAAGCGGCGGCTTCCGGCGCGCCCTGGTTACGGTCCATTCCACTGTCTTCCCACTCGACCGAGAGGGGGCCGCCGTAGCCGATGCGGTTGAGCGCGCGGACGATCTCCTCGAACTCGACCCCGCCACGACCCGGCGTGCGGAAGTCCCAGCCGCGCCGCGCGTCCCCGAAGTCGAGGTGCGAGCCGAGGATACTGCTGCGCCCATTGAGGGTGCGCACCGCGTTCTTGATATGGACATGGTAGATGCGGTCGGCGAAGGTCTCGACGAAGAGGACGGGGTCGACGAACTGGTGATGGAGGTGGCTGGGGTCGAAGTTGAGGCCGAAGGCCGGGCGGCGGCCGATGGCGTCGAGCGTCTTCTCGGTCGTCACGATGTCGTAGGCAATCTCGGTGGGGTGGACCTCCAGCCCGAAGCGCACGCCCTCTCGGTCGAAGGCGTCCATGATCGGATTCCAGCGATCGGCGAACTCGCGGTAGCCCGCCTCGATCGTGGCCCAGTTGTTGGGTGGGAACGAATAGAGCAGGCGCCAGATCGGTGAGCCGGTGAAGCCGTTGACCTGCGTCACCCCAAAGGCTTTGGCCGCGCGCGCGGTGTCCATGATCTCCTGGGCCGCGCGCCGGCGCACCCCCTCGGGCTCGCCGTCGCCCCACACGCGCGCGGGGAGGACGCCCTGGTGCCGCTCGTCGATGATCTCGTCGGCCACGGCCTGCCCGACGAGGTGGTTGCTGATAGCCCAGCAGCCCAGGCCGTGCTGGTCGAGCAGCGCCCGCTTATCCGTGACGTAGGCAGAATCGGCGAGAGCCTTATCGACCTCGAAGTGATTGCCCCAACAGGCGAGTTCCAGCCCGTCGTAGCCCCAGCCTTTGGCTAAAGGCGCCAACTCGGCGAGCGGGATATCGGCGAACTGACCCGTGAACAGCGTAACCGGTCGTGCCATTGTGTCCTCCTGGACGCGCGTGAGACGAGAGGGTGGGGAGCGGTACGGGCTATCCTACCACACGCGCCGTCCCGTGCGCCACAGCGGTGGCCGCGCTCCGGGCGCCGAGTGTACCCCAAGGGAGTGAGACGCGCGCTCGGACTGTCGCTGGCCGCCTGGCGAGCCACGCACGAGTTTCACAATTCAGGGGTACACCCGCCGCGCTCCTCGTGGCGCTATAGTTAGGAGCGTAGGGCGTACGCGCCTCCCATCGGGTTAGCGGGGGCCGTGCGTCGTGAAGTCGTGGAGAGGTGCAAGGGGGTAGCGGTATGACGGCGGAGGCGGGTGTGACGGCAGGGCCGTTTCGGCTGGACGGTAAGGTGACGCTGGTGACGGGGGGCGGCTCGGGGATCGGCGAGCAGATCGCGCGGCTGTTCGCGCGGCAGGGCGCGTCCGTGGTCGTCGGCGATGTCGACGAGGGCGGCGGGACGCGCGTGGCCGACGCCATCGTCGGGGACGGCGGTCGGGGCCGCTATCAGCGCCTGGACGTGACCGACCCCGCCTCGACCGAGGCGGCGGTGCGCTTCTGTGTCGAGGAGTGCGGCGGCTTGCACGTCCTCGTCAATAACGCGGGGATCGGGTTCGTCGGTGACGTGCTTGAGACCGAGGAGAACGACTACGACCGCCTGATGGATGTCAACGTCAAGGGCGTCTACCTGTGCTCACGCGCCGCCGTGCGGCACATGGTCGCGCACGGCGGCGGATCGATCGTGAACATGGCCTCGGTGGCGGGCCTGGTGGGACTTGCGCGCCGCTTCGTCTATGGGGCGACCAAGGGCGCGGTGATCGCGATGACGAAGAGCATGGCGGTCGACTTCGTGGAGCGCGGGGTGCGTGTCAACTGCATCTGCCCGGGGACGATATACACGCCGTTTGTGGACTCGTACCTCGATCGCTTCCACAAGGACAATCGCGCGGAGACGCTGGCTGGCTTGCACGCGCGGCAGCCCTTGGGCCGCATGGGCAAGCCAGAAGAGATCGCCTCCGCCGCGCTCTACCTCGCCTCGGACGAGGCCGCGTTCGCGACCGGCTCCGAGATGGTCGTCGACGGCGGCCTGACCGCGCGTTAGGCGTCAGATGGCCCGGCGATGGAAGGTCTGCCCGCGCGCCAAGGGGGACGACTCAATCAGATGGGATGGGAATAGGGGAATAGGGAAAGAGGGTTACGCGTCGTCGAAGACGAGCGTGTCGGTCAGGCCGTCGCGTCCGACGGTTGTCGCCGGGAAGATCGTGGCGGCGCGGTCGCGGTACGCGGGCGGGTCCGAGAGGGCGGGTCCAAAGTGCGTGAGCCAGAGCCGACGAGCGCCGCTGTCGCGGGCCAGCGTCGCCGCTTCGGCGAAGGTCATGTGTTGCGCCTCCCAGCGCGCCGGCTTGTCGGCCTCGTCGCCGTACGTCCCGTCGCAGATGAACAGGTCGGCCCCGTCCAGGCCTCCCGCCTCTCCCCTATCTGTCGTCTCTACGCCCCCCTCGCGCAAGAAGGCCTTCAGACGCGACGTCGGGCGCGTGTCGGTCGCGTAGACGAGGCGCAGGCCGCGGCGCGCCGGTCCCCGCACTTGGTCGGGGGTCACGGCGCGCCCGTCGATCACGACCTCCTCGCCGTGCTGTAGGCGATGCCACGCGGAGACCGGTACGCCGAGGTCGCGCGCCCTGTCAGGAGCGAAGCGCGGCGCGCGCGGTACGGCGAGGCTATAGGCCAGGCAGGGGATCTCATGGTCGAGCGGGACGCAGCCCAACTCGACCCCGGCGAGCCCGGCGAGTGGGACGCGCTCGCCGCCCGCGAGGACGACGACATCGAGCGGGTAGGGCAGGCGCGGGGCGACGACGAGCAAGCCCCGCAGGATCGCGGGGAGCGGCTCGGGTCCGTAGATCGTGAGCGGGTCGTCGGGCCCCTTGCCCGAGAACGCCAGGGTGAGCAGGAGCCCGGGCAGACCCAGGACGTGGTCGGCGTGCATGTGCGAGAGCAGGATCGCGTTGAGGCGCCGCAACCCCCACCCGCGTTCGCGCAACGCCACCTGCGTCCCCTCGCCGCAATCGAGCAGGGCCAGGTTCCTCCCGCTGCGCACGAGCACCGACGAGAGCCGCCGTCCGGGCAGCGGCTGCACCCCTCCCGTTCCCAGGAGATACACGTCGAGCATACACGTCCTTCTATCCGTCTATTCGTTGCTTGGCATCGGTACTCTAGTGTAGCCGACACGAGAGGAGACGCGCGTGACTGGCCGTGCGCTGGGCGGGGGCATGTGGGTGAGCCCGACCCTGAAGGGGCAGGGCGATGACTGCCGCTTCCGAGAGTACGGCAGAGCGCGGCAGCCCCTTGACGGCCTAATAGTTTACACATAAACTACAGATATGGAAGGTAATCTTCTGCCCGGATCGAGGCGACAATGGACGCCGGCGCTACTTGCCTGGCTGCGACTGGCGCGCGTCTTCGGGCGGATCGACCGGGCGACGGCCGCGCATCTGCGCGGCTGGGGGTTGACTGTCGCCCAGTTCGACGTGCTCGCGCAGGTCGGCGCGGCGGAAGGGCTGACGCAGGGGGAGTTGGCGCGGGCGCTCTTCGTCACCAAAGGGAACGTCTCGCAGCTCGTCGACCGCATGGAACAGGGGGGACTCGTGACGCGCTGTCAGGAGGGGCAGGTCAAGCGCCTCGCGCTGACGGACAAGGGGCGCGACCTCTACGACGACGTCGTCCCGGCGCAAGAAGGGTTCATCGCCGCCCAACTTGGCGCGCTCGCGCCCGACGAGCAGCGGCGCTTGCACCACCTGCTCCGCACCCTCGATAAGGGGCTGTCGGCCACCGGTTGTCAGCAGGCGGGGCTCCCTTCACCGCGGGTAGAACGATCATCTCGAGAACATACGTCCACATGTAACGGCCGAAAGCCGACGGCTGACAGCCAATAAAGGAGGCGCCGTGAGTCTCACCATTCCCGGTTTGCACCATGTAACGGTCGTCGCGGGCGACCCCCAGCGCAATCTGGACTTCTATGCCGGCGTGTTGGGATTGCGCCTGATCAAGAGGACGGTCAACTTCGACGCCCCCGACGTGTACCACCTGTATTATGGCGACGACCTGGGGCGTCCCGGCACGATCATAACCTTCTTCCCCTTCCCCGGCGCGGCGCGTGGACGACGCGGCGCGGGCCAGGCCACGACCGTGGCCTTCTCGATCCCCGCGGGCGCGCTCGACTACTGGACGAATCGTCTCAAGGGCCACGGCCTGACTCTTGAGCGTCCAGAGACGCGGCTCGACGGGGCCGCGCTCCGTTTCGTCGACCATGACGGTCTACAGATCGAGCTTGTCGCCGGTTCCGGGCGCGACGACCGGCCCGGCTGTGCGGCCGGCCCGGTCCCCGTTGAGCACGCCATCCGGGGCTTCGACCGGGTGACGCTCTCGGTCCGCGACCCCGAGCCCACGGCGCGGTTCCTTACACGGACCCTGGGTCTGCGCGTCGTGGACGCGGACGGCGATCGAGTCCGCTACGCGGCGGCCGCTGGCGGACCGGGAACGCTCGTCGACGTCGTGGCTGTCCCCGACGCCGCGCCGGGCGTCGTGGCGGCCGGGACCGTGCATCACATCGCCTGGCGCACCCCCGACGACGAGCAGGAGAAGGCCTGGCAGCGCAAGTTGCGCGGCCTCGGCTACGATGTCACGGACGTGCGTGACCGCCAGTACTTCCACTCAATCTACTTCAACGAGCCGGGCGGCGTCCTGTTCGAGATCGCGACCGACGTGCCCGGCTTCGCGGTCGACGAGAGCCCGGACGCTTTGGGCACGGCCCTCAAGCTCCCGCCGTGGCTCGAGCCGCAACGCCCGGCGCTGGAGCGCGCGTTGCCGCCGCTCACCGCCCCGACGGCGACCGCCGATACTAAAGAGGCCCTCACCTCCTGACCTCTCTTGCCCATAGGCGGGAGAGGAGAATCGCCCTCCCGGAACAAACCATCGTGGAAGCGGTTTGTCGGTCGCGTGGTCGCCTCGCCCTTTCCCTCATGAGAAAGGTGTTGGGGTGATGAGTAGACTTGTCTCGCCCGCGTAGGGGGTGTATAGTGAATGCGGCGGAACCCGTGTGTCCGCTGTCTGCGCCTGTAGCTCAGTGGATAGAGCGCTTGCCTCCGGAGCAAGAGGCCCCGCGTTCGAATCGCGGCAGGCGCGCCTGCGTAGAGGGGACCAGCGTTCGTACGTTGGCCCCCTCTATCGTACCCGGCATTATCAGGCCGCCACGGCCGTCCTTGGCTTTGGATAGGGCCGCGCCGTATGGTAACACAGGGCGGCGATGCCGGCCACGAGGAGGACGTCGCCCACGCTGAAGACGTTGCCGGGGCCGCCGGGAATGCGCAGGGGGATGACGTCGCTGAGGAGGACGAGGCGCGCGCCGGGGCCGGCCAGGCGGGTGTTGCTGAAGTGGCGCGTATCGGCAAGGTCCCGCATCGTCCGCTCTCCTTGCGCGCCCCGCATCGCGGCGGCATTCACGGGCATGTAGCCGCCGTTGGCCGCGATCACCGTGAGGTTGAGCGCCAGGCCCAGCGTGGCGACGCGCACGGTTGATCCTAGCCCCCAGTTGCGCAGCGCGCCTATCAGGGCCAGGGCGAGCGCCGCGAGGTAGATCGATCCCCCGTGCTGGACGACGGCGGTCGAGGCGCGCAGCGGGGGCAGGTAGACGAGGATCTGGATGGCGAGGGCTGCGACGAGGAAGCCGCCGCCGCGGATAGGCAACGCGGCGAGCGGACGGAGCGAGCCGCCGCGCGCGAGAGCCAGCCCGAGCGCGAGGATCACGGGGAGCAGGAGCAGCATAACGTATCTATCCTCCAGGCGTTGTTCAGGCGGCGCCGCTGCGAAGCTCTCCGGTATGCGTGGGCGGCAAGCGGAATGTGCCGTCGGAGACCGCTCGCTCGAACGCGGCCACGACATGCGGGTCGAATTGCGTCCCGCCCCCCTCCCGCACGCGGCGGATCGCCTCGGCGACGGGGAGCGCGGGCCTGTACGTGCGCGAGCTCGTCATGGCGTCGAAGCTGTCGGCCACGGCCAGGATTGCCGCGTCTCGGGGGATCGCCTCGCCCCGAAGCCCATCGGGGTAGCCCGCCCCATCCCATCGCTCGTGGTGGTGCCGTACCGCCGGCAGGATGTCGCCCAGGAAGGGAACCGCGCGCAGCATCCGCTCCCCGATGGCGGGATGCTGTTTGATGATCGCGAACTCCTCGTCGCTTAGCTTGCCCGGCTTCGTCAGCACGGCGTCGGGGACGCCGATCTTGCCGACGTCATGCAGCAGGCCGGCGAGGCGGACGCGGACGACGTCGGTGGGCGTATCGCCGAGCGCCCCACTGAGGGCCAGGGCATAGGCGCTGACGCGGTTAGAGTGGCCGCGCGTGTAGGCGTCCTTGGCGTCGACGGCGGCGGCAAGCGCCTCGACGGTGGCCAGGTTGGCGTGCTCGAGTTGCGCGGCCAGGCGGTCCGGGTCGCGCTCGTCGAGGGTAAGGGCGGCGTCCTCCGGCCGGCCGATTCGTCCCTTTCCGGCGCGTTTGGCGGCGTAGGCGGCCTGGTCGGCCGCGCGCACGAGTTCCTCGCGCGTCCGCCCGTGCAGCGGCGCCGCGGCGATCCCGATCGACGCGCTGATCGTCGCGCCGCCCTCTCCGATCGGTGGCCGCAACGCGGCGAGGGCCGCCCGCAGGCGATCGGCGGCCTCCAGCGCCTCGTCGACATCGGTTTCAGGGAGGATGACCGCGAATTCGTCGCCCCCGTAGCGGGCCGCGATGTCCGTCGCGCGGACCGCGGCGGCGATGGCCTGCCCGACCGCCGCCAGCGTCGCGTCACCGGCCTGATGCCCGCGGGTATTGTTGATCTCGGCGAAGTCGTCGAGGTCGATCATCAGGACGGCGAGCGGCGCCCCGCGGCGGCGGGCGCGCGCCGCCTCGTGTTCGAGGCGTGTCTGGAAAGCGCGATGGTTGAGCAGACCGGTTAGGCCATCCTCGGACGCCTGCGCCAGGGCGCGGTCGTGCAGCCGCGCGTTCTCCAGCGCGGTCGCGGCCTGTGTCGCCAGGAGCGCGAGCACGTCGCGGTCGTTGCGCGACAGGGGCGCGGGGAGACCCGTCAGCCGGAGCAGCCCGACGATCGTCACCCCATCCTCGCCGCGGCGCTGTTCGATCGGCACGACGGCGGCCCGCGCGCCCGTGTCTACCTCGTCGGATACCCCCTCCCCGGGAGGCGGGACGACCAGGCGTGTCGGTCCCGTCGCCGTCACCTCGCCGGGGTCTAGCGTGACGCGCTCCAGCAGACTCGGGTGATCCGGGTCGGGCAGGTAGGCCGCGGCCACGGCGGCCTCGGTGATGGCGCGGGCGGCCGCGGCGACCTGGGCCACGATGTCCGTCGCGCTCTGCCGTACGTGCAGCGCCTCGGCCGTCGTCAGGACGATCTCCAAGTGTCGCGTGCGCCGCTCCAGCGTGTCGGCATACTCAGCCGTAGACCCGAACGCGGCGTAGAGCGCGATCACGGGCGAGGCTAGCAGCAGGAGCGACAGGGGTTGAACTTGGTAGAGCATTGCCCCCAATAGCCCAATCGGCAGCGAGGCTAGCTCGGGGAGCACTCCGTCGTGGAGCACGTCACGTAGGTGTATGTGGCGCGGCGGTGGCGAGAGCAGGAGCAAGCCGATCTGGAGCAGGCTATGGTCGAGGAGGATGTAGCTGAACAGGAGCGCGGCGACGGCTAGAGGGTGAGCTGGGATCGTGGTTGCCGGGAGCGTTGGCCCCGTGGGGGCGAATGCGGCGTAGGCGAGGCTAGCTAGCCCGACGCCTAGCGCCCCGTGCCCAATATTGAACACCTTTTTATAGCAGGCGCGGTGGCTCGGCAGTTGCGTCGCGCCGAGAGTTGCGAGGGTAATGAGTAGAGGAAATGGCGGCGGCAGCAGCGCGATCGTGGCGGCATGGACGACGGCCGCCAGGGTGTGGCGTATCCCCGCAATGCGGAAGGTGATACGCTCGCCCAGAAAGGTTAGGACCGCGAACAGCAGCGTCGCCACGACGAGGGGCGACGTGAGCCTCGGCATTGTCAGCAGCCCATGCGCAAGGAGCAGTGCCGTCAGGACGGTGAGCGCGGCGGCATACAGCCACATGCCCCTTGGTTGCTTCACCATGTGTCCCTGCCCTTGCCTCTCATCCGCGATGCGCCTGTAGGTTTCTATTAGAGTATCGACTGAGTTATGCAGGCATGCCATAAGAGATTTGGGGGAGCCTAAAAGGGTAAGGACAAGCCCGTTCACACGGGTAGAGATATTTACGTGGGCTAATTAGGGGAGTTACGCGTGTACAAGCGGGCCAGGATATAAGTACTATGACCTCAGCCCCATTCGGGCTATCGTCCTTGACAGGCTACTAAAAGGAGATCACTACTTATGAAGCGCATCCTCTTCCCGCTTGCGTTCGTCTTCGGACTTGTCGCTGCTACTCTAGCCGGCACGCAAGCTACCGCCCATCCCGTTGCAATCATGCACATCGATATTGTGCATACCAACATAATGCACATCGACTAGCATCGTTCGTGTTGCTGTATACGGCACGACGGGGTAGAAGCCCGTCGTGCCGTCTTTCTCTCCCTCGTCAATCGTCGCGGCCTACCTTCTACCACATCCAGTGCGAGCTAGCGCCGGACGCCAGCACCATACTGACCAGCGATGCCATCGCCAGGAAAACGCGCAGCGCCACGTGGCGCTCCCACCGGTAGCCGCGATACACAGGCTTGTCGTTCATTGGATGTCCGCCTTTCGTCTCTGCCATGCTCGATGTCGGGCCAATCATGCGTCGACCCTATGACATAAACATCGGAGAGAACGAGGGGTTCACCTATCCCCTATTGTGGCCCCCCAGGATGGCCCCCTTACAAGGATAGGTTTTTGTGTGGAGGGGCGCCCAGCGAAGCTGGGC
>JAABUO010001919.1_pt1 | contig 26100 bp, 22 predicted proteins | sample 5559291 | NCBI WGS metagenome assembly JAABUO01 (sample SAMN10711878, study PRJNA513372) | rock metagenome | isolation source: Antarctica rocks | place: Antarctica: Victoria Land, Finger Mt sud
CCCAGGCCCTTCAAGATACCCTCACCCGGACCACCCCCAACGAAGCCATCGAAACCCCAGCCCAAACCGCCGCGATGAAATAGGGTCGGCTGTCAGGCGAGGGGCCTCCCAAGCCCCTCGCCCTTCCCTTCACCCCGTTCGCCCTCGATTGCCATCGCTACAAGTCAGATGTCCGTCTACGGAACCGAATTCTTTGGCCACGTCCGGAACCTGGGCCGTCATCACCGTAGTGGCTAACCAGAACGCCGCGAAGATGCAAAAGAGTCTGCTCATGACTTCATATCCGCGACAAAGTCTACCCGAAGTGTTCGGCGTTCGATGAGATTATTCTCCGCTGGCCATATCCCGACCGGAACCTACGTAACCGGCGGTTTACGCTCTGCCCATCACACTTCTAGGCCCTACTGATCTGCGGCGCATGAGTATCCGGACCGTCATATACTTCGTCCATGCTCCGTAAGATTTTCGCAGCCCTCGCACTGATCGCCGCAACCGCAACCAGCACCGCCCAGACCATGTCCACACCTGCTGCGGCCGCCACGCCTACGGCCGTCAGCTGGCCTACTCACGATGGCGCGTACGACATTCCCAACTTCCATTTCCGCTCCGGCGAGACCCTGGCCAAGCTGCACCTTCACTACCTCACTCTCGGCTCTCCCCATCACGATCAGGCCGGACACGTCGACAACGCCATCCTCCTCCTCCACGGCACGGGCGGCGACGCTCACTCGCTCCTCAATCCCGTCTTCTCGAATGTCCTCTTCGGGCCAGGTCAACCGTTCGACATTACTCGCTACTTCTTGATCCTGCCGGACGACATCGGCCATGGCGTGTCGTCGAAGCCCTCCGACGGTCTGCGCATGCGCTTCCCGCACTATACCTACGACGACATGGTCGCCTCGCAGCACCAGATGCTGCTTGATGGACTCCACGTCGATCATCTTCGGCTGATTCTGGGCACTTCGATGGGCTGCATGCAGGCCTTCGTCTGGGGCGAAACGTATCCCACTTTCTCAGACGCGCTCGCGCCCTTCGCCTGTCTCCCAACCGAGATCGCCGGCCGCAACCGCATCATGCGCTACATGGCCATCGAGAACGTCGAGCGTGATCCCGCGTGGCAGCACGGCAACTACACGCACGAGCCCGTAGAAGGTCTGCGCACGGCCAGCGAGATGCTTGTCGTGATGGGCTCAAGCGCGCGGCAGATGCAGAAAGCCGCACCCACACGCGCCGCCGCCGAGGCCTACGTGGACAACTACCTCGCCCGCGCAACCGCTCACACCGACGCCAACGATCTGATCTACTACTTCGACGCCAGCCGCGACTACAACCCGGAGCCCCGCCTCAGTACGATCTCAGCGCCGGTCCTCTGGATCAACTCCGCCGATGACTACATCAACCCACCCCACCTGGGTCTCGCGCCGGAGCTGGCCAACAAGATTCCGCATGCGCACTTCATCCTGATCCCCACCAGCGACGCGACTTTCGGACATGGCACCCACACCCACGCCGCTGTGTGGAAGCAATACCTGGTCGACTTCATGCACCAGACCGCGCGACCCGGCACTTCGCGTTAGCTCGTTCGCCTCTATAAACGATTCCGTCGCATGTGCGTGACGACACGACACGCGTACTCTCCGCGCCGCGCAAACCTGCTTTACAATCAACAGGAACCCCAGCACTGCTGTGCGCCCGGAGAGTCCGTCCCTCCCATGCAACTCGCCCTCTTCATCATCTTCGCCGCGCTCGCCATTGCAGGTGCACTGAATCTGCTCTTGCAAAAGCACCCAATCAACTCGGCGCTGTCGCTGGTCGTTGTCATGATGTCTCTGGCCGTCCTCTACTGGTCGCTGGGCGCGGAGTTTCTGGCCGCCGCGCAGGTAATTGTCTACTCGGGCGCCATCATGGTGCTGTTCGTCTTCGTCATCATGCTGCTCAACGCAGGCGTGGAAGAAAAGACCACAGGCAGTCGTGCAGCCTACTTGGCCGGCATTCCAGGCGCAACGGCAGTTTTCTGTCTGCTTAGCTTCGTGTTCTTGTCCGATAGCAAGTACATCGGCTACGCGCACCTGGGCGGTACACTTGATTTGATCAACAACCTGGAAGCGATCAGCGGCGAACTATTTACGCGCCTGCTGCTGCCGTTTGAAGTGACCAGCATCCTGATTCTCGTCGCGATCCTGGGTGCGGTCGTCCTGGCCCGCAAGGAGGAACAGTAGATGCAGGTTCCCTTAGCCGCCTACCTGATCCTCGCGGCCATTCTCTTCTCGATCGGCATTGCTGCGTTCCTGATCAAACGGAACGTCATCTCCGTCTTCATGTCGATTGAGTTGATGTTGAACGCGGTGAACCTTACTTTTGTAGCCTTCGCTCATCGCTGGGGCGTGGTATCGGGCCAGATCTTCGTATTTTTTGTGATGGTCGTCGCAGCCGCTGAAGCCGCGGTCGGATTCGCCATCATCATTGCCATCTTCCGCACCCGCAAGACCTTGAACGTCGACCAGATCAACCTGCTCAACCGATAACCGGAACCCACACCACAATGCCTTCATCGCTTCTCTGGTACATTCCGCTGCTTCCCTTCACCGGCTTCCTGCTCAACGGGACGATCGGGCGCAAGCTGCCGCGGGCTGCGGTCACAGGGATTGCTTTGTTCTTCACTGCCGTTCCCGCCGCAATGGTTGCGTGGCTCTGGGCGACGATGCTCCAGACACGCTCACCGCTGGCGATCGGAGTGGTCTCGCATCAGTGGATTGCCATCACCGGGTTTCAGGTTAACTTTGCATTTACGGTCGATCACCTCACCCTGATCATGCTCGCGGTAGTTACGGGCGTGGGCTTTCTGATTCACCTCTACTCAGCCGGGTACATGGCGCATGAGGATGGATTCTGGCGCTTCTTCGCCTACCTCAACCTGTTCATGTTTTTTATGCTGGTGCTGGTCCTTTCGTCGAGCTTCCTGCTGCTCTTCGTTGGATGGGAGGGCGTAGGCCTGGCCTCGTACCTCCTCATCGGTTTCTACTTTCGCAAGCAATCTGCATCGAACGCGGGCAAAAAGGCATTCATCGTCAACCGCATCGGTGACTTCGGGTTCCTGCTGGCGATGTTCCTGCTCATCCAGCACTTCGGCACGTTGAGCTTCACGCAAATCTTTGCCGCAATCAACGCCCATCCTGAGCTGCACGGTGGCTTCCTGACCGCAATTGCCTTATTGCTGCTCGTCGGCGCGGCGGGCAAGTCCGCGCAGATTCCTCTCTACATTTGGTTACCCGACGCGATGGAAGGTCCGACCCCGGTCTCCGCGCTCATCCACGCCGCGACCATGGTGACCGCGGGCGTTTACCTGGTGGCACGCTGCCACGTTCTGTTCGACCGCTCGCCCCTGGCACTCGCGTTCATCGCGGCGATTGGCACCGCGACTGCCCTGCTGGCCGCGATCATCGCCGTGGTGCAGCACGACATCAAACGCGTGCTTGCTTATTCCACCATCTCGCAGCTGGGTTATATGTTTCTTGCCTGCGGAGTCGCCGCCTACTCGGCCGGAGTTTTCCATCTGGTCACGCATGCCTTCTTCAAGGCGCTGCTGTTTCTTGCCGCCGGGTCCGTGATCCACGCACTTTCGGGCGAGCAGGATATGCGCCTCATGGGCGGGCTGCGCACTAGGATTCCAATCACGTTCTGGACGATGTCTATGGGGGTCTTCGCCATTGCCGGCATTCCGCCATGGGCTGCATTCTTCTCGAAGGATGAGATCCTCTACCGAGCCTTTGTCTACCATGACAATCCGCTCGCGAAGCTGCTCTGGGCCGTCGGCCTCTTCACTGCCGGGCTGACCTCTTTTTACATGTTCCGCCTCTGGTTTAAGACCTTCTTCGGCCCCCCGCGCTGGGCAGAACAGGACTCACTGGCGCACCACGGAGCTCCGGTGCATGCGAGTTCCAGTTCTACCCCGACCTTTGAGGCAGAACACGATGACGGCCAGACCACACATCCACATGGTGTGCATGAGTCGCCCTGGATCATGCTGCTCCCGCTCGTCATCCTGGCCGTCCTCTCCATCAGCGGCGGGTGGATCGGCATTCCGCAGGCGCTTGGCGGCTCCAATCACTTCGAGCACTTTCTTGATCCCGTTTTCGCGCTCACGCCCAGACCGGAGAATGCGCTCAATGCTGACCAGGTCTCGCACTCGCTTGAACTCGTCCTGGCTGCGATTTCCGTCATCACCGCACTCGCGGGCTTCTTTTTGGCTTGGCTCTTGTATTTCAAGAAGCCCGGAACTGCCGCTGCTCTGGCGCGCCGCTTCAGCCCCGTTTACGCCTTGGTCGCCAACAAGTTCTACGTGGATGAGGTCTACCACGCGATCTTCGTCACAGGCCTGCTCGGCTTCACCCGCCTCGTCCTTTACGGCATCGGCGACCGTATGGGAGTCGACGGCGCAGGCAAGTTCGCTTCCTGGATGGCACTCGACATGGGCGAAGCCACACGGCGCATGCAGTCCGGGAACATCCGCTCGTACGCGGGCTGGCTTGCACTCGGCGCGTCGCTCGTCATGCTGTTCATGATCTTCGGCCGCGCACTCTGGATTCATTCGCTATGAACTTCGATCCCATCATCCTGACCATCCTCCTCATGGTCCCGCTCGCGGGTGCGGTGCTGCTGGCGTTGCTGCCCGACCGCGGCAAGACAATGCAGTGGGGTGCGCTGGCGGTCACGCTCGTCACCTTCCTGCTGACTCTTCATCTGCCTCTCCACTATGCGGCCGCGACCCAGACGGGCAGCTTCCGCTTTGTTCAGGATGTTCCGTGGATCGCAGCACCCGCGATTCGCTACCATCTGGGCGTCGATGGGCTGGGAATGTGGCTGGTCGTTCTCACCGGATTCCTCGCTCCGCTGGGCGTGCTCGCCTCCTGGAACGCCATCGGCGAGCGCCGCAAGACTTTCTACGTGCTGTTCCTGCTCCAGCAGGTCGCGATGCTCGGCATTTTTGTCGCGCTTGACCTGTTCCTCTACTACGCGTTCTGGGAGCTCTCGCTCGTTCCCATGACGATCCTGATTGCCACCTTCGGACGCACAAAAAACCGCCGCAACGCAGCCATCCAATTCTTCCTTTACGCTTTCATTCCGTCCGCGCTCCTATTGGTTGGCATGCTCTGGCTCTACGCGAAGACCGGAACATTCGAGCTCCCACGTCTGGCAGCACTCGCCCAGGCCCACGCAATTCCGGGTCGCCCTGTAGCTCTCTGGCTCTGTTCGTTGTGTTTCCTGGTGGCATTCGCGGTGAAGGTTCCAGTCTTCCCACTGCATGGCTGGCTCAAAGACGCGATCTTCGAAGCGCCGACCGCCGCCGTCATGGTGCTGGCCGGCAAGACCGGCCTATACTCCATCCTCCGCTTCTCGTTTGCCATCTTCCCCGATCAGTCTCACTACATTGCTCCGCTGATGATTGCGCTCGGCGCGATTGGCATCGTCTACGGCGCCCTGATCGCCATCACGCGCCGTGACCTGAAGGAGCTCGCCGCCTACTCGACCCTGAGCCACCTTTCTTTCATCACCCTCGGCATCTTCACCTTCACCATCGCCGGGCTCGACGGTGGCATCTACCAGATCCTGAATCACGGCATCTCCGGCGGCGCACTTTTCCTGCTGCTGGGCTTTCTGTACGAGCGCTACGGCACCTATGACACCCGCGAACTTGGTGGCCTGGCCGCGCGCCTTCCCTGGATGGTAACGCTGTACGTCGTCACCACACTCTCACTCGTCGGCCTGCCCATGCTCAACAGTTTTGTGGGCGAGTTCCTCATCCTCTCCGGCACCATGCAGAGTCCGCACCCGGCCTTCTGGACCGTCCTCGCCACGACCGGAGTCATCCTGTCCGCCGGTTATATGCTGCTTTTGATCCAGCGCGTCTTCTATGGTCACCTCGGCGTGACCAGCGATCACACGGCACCCTCCGATCTGAACGCGCGCGAGCACACGGCCCTTTGGCCTCTCGTGGCCATGATGGTTGTGATGGGCCTGGCCTCTCCTTACTGGATGCGGACGCTCGACCGTAACGCGACCACGATGGCTCAGCTCAAATCCGCCAGCCCGCAGGTCCTCACCGCACCCGTGCCAGACGACCTCACGCAAGTGAATGGATCGTTTGTCGATCCCGATCTCGCCAACGCTGCCCTGCGCAAGATCAACGCCGACCAGGGCAAGCCTACAGACCCTAACGCGCAGCCCGTGAAAGCCCCGGAAGGCAGGCGCTACTAATGGTTCAATCGACTCACACAAATCTTCTCGCCCTGCTGCCCGAACTCATCCTCACGGTTGGCGGCGTCCTCATCATGCTGACTGAACCCATCCTCGCGCCTGGCAGATCACGCAAACCTCTCGGCTGGCTTGCCATACTCCTGACAATCGCCGCCGGAGCGGCAAGCTGGTACCAGCTTCGCCTCGGCACCCTCATGGCATTTTCCGGCTCCATCCAGGTCGATGCCTTTTCCGTCTTCTTCCACCTCGTCATCGCTTCGGTTGTCCTTGTAACCCTGCTCAGTTCGCTCGACTACTTCGCCTCGAACACCACCTATGCGGGCGAGTTCTTCGCCCTCGTCCTCTTCGGTGCAGTCGGCATGATGCTGATGACCTCCTCGGTCGAGCTGCTCATGGTCTTCATCGGACTCGAGATCTCGTCCATCTCCACCTATATCCTGGCTGGTTTTCGCAAGGGCAAGGCCGTCGGTTCAGAAGCGTCAATTAAGTACTTCCTGCTCGGTTCGTTTGCTACGGCCTTTTTCCTCTATGGCATCGCGCTGGCATTCGGGGCTACCGGCTCAACTTCAATCGCCGCAATCGCCCAAGTACTCCGCGGCGGGACCAACACCCCACATCTCGCCTTCCTCGCCCTTGCCATGATCATCATCGGCCTCGGCTTCAAGGTGTCGGCCGCGCCTTTCCACGTCTGGACGCCGGACGTCTACCAGGGCTCACCCGCACCCGTGGTCGGTCTGATGTCCACCGCACCCAAAGCCGCCGCCTTCGCCGTCCTGCTGCGGATCCTCTTCGTCGGCTTCGGACCCATGCAGCATCGCTGGGCTATCCTGCTCTGGGCCATTGCCGCCCTGTCGATGACAATTGGCAATCTCGGCGCGCTCAAGCAGCGCGATGTCAAGCGCATGCTTGCCTACTCCTCCATCGCGCATGCGGGGTACCTGCTAGCTGCTTTCACGGCCTTCCCACAATCGGCCATCGCTTCGGCCGCCTTCTACACCGCCGCTTACGCCACGATGAACGTCGGCGCATTCGCGGTGATTACTCAGCTCTCCGGCTATACGGAACACACACGCTCGATTGAGGACTTCACCGGAGCCGCCCTACGCCGCCCCTGGCTTGGCGCGTTAATGGCGTTGTTTCTGCTCTCGATGATTGGAATCCCCTTCACCGGCGGTTTCTTTGGCAAGTTCTACGTCTTCTCCGCTGCCATCCAGAGCGGCCATTGGCTGCTCGGCCTTGTGGGCCTGCTCAACTCCGGCCTGGCGTGTTTCTACTATCTGCGCCTCCTGGTCGCCATGTACGCCCGCCATCCACACCCGCAGGGCAATGACCGCGCCATTTCCACGACGGTCAGCTTGCCCGCCGCACTCGGCCTCGCCGCCTGCGGCCTGGCTACCCTTGCTCTCGGAGTCATACCCGGCCACATTATCAATCTGGCTAACCGCGGAGCCGGTGCAATCCTGAACCCCATATCTGTCGCGGTAGCCGCCCCCGTCTCCGCACCCCCGGCGAGCTACACGCGTTGAAGCTATACGCTCATCAAAGCAAGGCGCACGCATGAAAGCTGAAGTTCTGTATATCGAAGGCTGCCCCAATCACCAACTCGCAGTCGACAATCTTCGACTTGTGGCTGAACAGCAGCACTGCTCAGTCGATATCGTGCAAATTGAGGTCCACACCGCTGAAGAAGCGCGTCAACTTGCGTTTCTCGGCTCTCCGTCCATCCGGATCGACGGTATCGATATCGAACCCGGCGCACGGAACGCCTCTGCTTTTGGCCTCGGCTGCCGCTCCTACCTCACCCCGGAAGGCCGACGCGGTTCACCGAGCATCGCAATGATTCGCGAAGGCCTGGTTGAAGCTCTCAGCATCTGACACAAACCAAGTACGCTGCTGCAAACACAATGGCCTCCGCAACGCGGAGGCCATCTGAATTCAACCAACCCGATCAAACTAGGCGGTACGAATAAACAGCAGCACGAACGTGAACAGCGTCAGCGATTCAATGAACGCGAGTCCTAGAATCAGGAACAGCTGAATGCCCGCGCGTGCGCCTGGATTGCGAGCCAACGCCTCAGAGGCCGAAGCCGTCGCGCGCCCTTGACCGATTCCGCAAAGACCGGCCGCAATTCCCATGCCGATACCCACAGCCAGCGGAGCGTAAGGGTTGGCGACCGGTGCGGAACCCGCAGCAGCCTGCGCGAACATTGGCGAAGCGAAGCACATCGCTGCCAGTGCCATAAAGAAGTACTTCGAAATCTGAAGCATACGAGCGACCATCAATGACTCCCTGCCCCCGTCAGAATGTTCGCCCGCAGTGGGTGGTTGGCGCTCACCGTACTGGCACCCTCACGCTGCATGACGACTGCTACAGCCAGCCGAGAGGGGGCGCCCCGCGGCCGGCAAGACTGAACTAGTGATCGTGCGAAACAGCCAGCGACAGATAGACGGTCGCCAGAATCATGAAAAGGTAAGCCTGAATGATGGCAACGCCCAGGTGCAGGGACATGAACAGGAACGGAATGCCGATGGGGATGAGTGAGAAAAAGGCCAGCGTAACCATATCCCCGGCAAACATGTTGGCGTACAAGCGGACAGTCAGCGACAGGATTCGCGCCAGGTGCGAAATAATCTCGATCGGCAGCATCAGCGGATAAAGCCACCAAACCGGCCCTACAAACTGCTTGTAGTAGTTGAACTTGTGAACCCTAAGTCCATGGAAATGGTAGTAGAGGAACGTTGTCAGGGCGAATCCAAGCGGGACTACCGGGCTGGCTGTCGGCGACTGAAGACCCGGAACCAGCCCCATCAGATTCCCGAGCAGGATGAACAACAACAGAACGGTAAGGTAGGTTCCAAACCGTTCATAGCCATGCCCCATAATGCTTTCGCTTTGCTGGCCCACAAACTCGTGGGTCACTTCCGCGAGGTGCTGAACCGCACCCGGCTGCTCAACAGAAAGTGTCAGCCGAACGATGACGAAGTAAACCAGCAGCACGGCGAAGACCAGCAGCTCCATCGCAAAGGCGTTCGTAATCGGAGCACTGGAGTACGCCGGATGAACATGCACCAGCGCCAGCATGCGGTCCACAGGACCAGCCAGATGGGCGTTCAGGAACTCAGTAAAAAGAAGCTGTATCGGCATAAAGTGTTCTGGTCAACGGGTTACCGCGTCCAGCGATTCAGCAGCCGGAGAGCCTGAATTGTGAGCGAAACAATGCCCAATCCAAGCCCGATTGCGAGCGCAAATGCAGATCCGTCGAGATACTTAAGACTAACATAGAGCACCGCGATGGTCAGACCCACGCGAAGGAAGAATCCCCCCAGCGTAAGCCCCATCGGACGCCGCGTTTTGCCGTGATCCATGCTCTCGTTGAACAGCGTAATCAGCCGCAGCCACTCCCACAACGAGGCACCGGAAATCCCAGCGCCAATCAGCACCAGCGCGCCGCTCTGCCATCCCCGTTTCCACCAGAATAGCGCCGTCACGATCGTTGCGAGCCCTGCAAGAAGGCGCAGCGAACCCAGCATCGCTCCGCGCAGGTCCGCATCGGTCAAACCAGTCGAGGTATTCGTCGCTTCGTCTGAAGGCGTGCGTGCCGGAAGGTCAATCATTAGTCGTCCCGCTTCATCGATCGCGCGGCATACGTAAAGACCTGCACAAACCCACCCGCAGCTCCCAGCAGCATTCCCAGGACAGCAATCCAGTGTTGATGAAAATGTCGGTCCAGCAGCGTCCCGACTAGCAGGCCGACGAAACAGCCCATGGGGATCGACAGCGCTAGCTGCACCATCGATTCACCTTTTGCCAAGTCACCCAGCGGTCCAGGTTTGCGTTGCGGTTTTTTCGTTTCTTCGTTCATGCCGTCCTGATTACAGCACATGCATGGCAGCCCAGAAGATTGGCACACACCGCGTGGTCACTTCATTATCCCCTAACCTGATTCCATACCATCACGGTCGAGAGCGCGATCACAATCAGCGCAGTGGCCCAGGCGACAACGTTCAGGGCTCGTGAATTGGTCCACTTTCCCATCAGGTCATGTTTGTTAATGAGCTTCAACATGAACAGCAGCACCAGTGGCAGCAGGACACCGTTGAGCACCTGTGAAAGGATGGTGACCTTGATCATGGGAAAGTTCGGGATCAGCACCGTGGCCGCGCCAAGGCCGATCAGCAGTGTGTAGAACCAGTAGAAAAACTTAGCCTCATCGAAGCTTTTATCCAGACCACTTTCAAACCCCAGACCTTCGCAGACCGTGTAGGCCGTGGATAGAGGAAGGATGGAAGCGGCGAACAGCGACGCGTTAAACAGACCCGCCGCGAAGAGGAGGAAAGCAAAATCCCCGGCCAGCGGTTTCATTGCCAGGGCCGCTACGGACGCATCCGGGATGTCATGGATACCATGAGCAAACAACGTTGCCGCACAGGCGACTACGATGAACCACGCCACGACGTCAGTAAAGATTGAGCCAACGATGACATCCCAACGCAATGCCGAATACTCCTTCACCGTGATGCCCTTGTCCACGATCGATGATTGAAGGTAGAACTGCATCCAGGGCGCGATGGTTGTTCCGATCACCGCAACGGTCATGTAAACGTAGTTGCGATCCGCCCACATGCCTCGCGGTGGCAGGACCACCGTCTGGATCAGGGCCTGGTGCCAGTCAGGTTTTGAAAGCACACCGGCGATCACATAGGCGATGTAGAAAGCGCTCGCAATAAGAAATACCTTTTCAACCTTTTTGTAATCACCTTTGACCACGAGCGCCCACACAAGAACGGCGCAAATCGGCACGCTGACGTACTTGGAAATATGAAACAGGTTCAGCGACTCCGCGATGCCGGAAAATTCCGTGATCACGTTCGTGAAGTTGACGATAACCAGCAGCACCATGGTGATGAAGGTGACGCGCAGACCGAATTCCTCTCGGATCAGGTCGCTCAGGCCTTTACCCGTAACCGCGCCCATGCGCGAACACATCTCCTGCACCACGATCAGGGCCAGCGTTACCGGCAGCATCGTCCACAACAGGCGGTAGCCATAGACCGCGCCCGCCTGGGAGTAGGTAAAGATTCCGCCCGCGTCGTTATCGACATTGGCCGTGATGAACCCCGGTCCAAGGACAGCGAGAATCAGAAAGATACGAATACGCCAGCGACGCCACACAGAGGCCACTATGCTCCCCTCTGAACAGCGATTGAGCTGGCCGAGTGCTGTGCCGAGCGAATCGCCGCCAGGCGATCAACGATTAGTTGCATCTGGAGATCATTATGGTACCCATCGGAGACAGCTCTGCGCTGACCTGCGGCGGCAATGCGGTTGCGGCTGGCCTCGTCGGGCAGATAGCGCCGAATCTTCGTCAGCAGATCATCATAGGACTCAAAGAACATGGCCTCTTCTCCTTCGCGAAATTTCAGTTCGTGACCCTGAGACCGCTCAGCCATCAGGAACCCTCCGCACCCGGCAATCTCGAAACTCTTGTGCGTGTACTCGTCCTGATTGGATTTGGTAAGAAAGCTGAGGTTGATCTTCGAGCGCCAGATGGTCTCGCGATACTGCTCTCCGTAGAGTTCGTCGGAGAAATAGATGGCAGCATACGCGTCCGCGCTCAGCGCACGCGCCCACGCGCGCGGACGCCCGGAGATTACGACAGGAACCCCGTCGCGACTGAGGCGGCTCAGAATCTCGGCGCGATCATCGTACGGTGTGCCAATAAAGCTGACCTCACGCGTCCGTTCAGCATCAGTCATGGGCGTAGCAGAAGCAAAGTGAACGGTCGGCTCATACGCCGTTTGAATCTTGATCACATCTTGTGCGCCGCGCTGAAGGTAGTCTCCTACGCTGACGTCACGTTGCGTGACATGCAGGTCAAACAGAGGGATGCTTTTCATATACAGTCGCCAGCCGGGATCGCGTCGAGGTCCGAACGCATTGTCGATCATATAGCTCACCGTCCGGATCCCCAGCTCTCGCAACGTGTTCAGGGTGGACGGCTTGAGCAGCAGAACCTTGTCGGCCCAGAAGACATCCGGACGCTCCGCCTCTGCAAGGTGCAGAATGTCGCGATTCAGTCGGTCAGCGTGAGGTCCGGCAGCCATCCGGAAGGCTACCTTCGCGAGCAGCGGATTGCTAATCGTATACGCGTCGGGGTCCAGCTTGATCACCGTGTGGCCGAGCCGCTCCAGGGCCAAAGTCCGAAACAGGCTGGAGCTGCCGGGGGTCAGCACGCCGGCGTACAGAATCTTCATCTGCGGTTCCGCCCTTATTGATGTCGCAGCCACGCAATCACGTGCTCGGCTTGAATAACGCCGGCAAGGTGCCTGTTCTCATCAAGAACCGGAAGGCAGCGCAGATTATATTTATCGAAGAGCTCAGCGACTTTACGTCCCCCTGCCCCGAACCCAGAGCTTACCATGTGGCCATCGTGCAACCCTGCCAAAGCGGTGTTACGCGAGGCCAGCATGATGCGTGCGAGCGGAATCACTCCTCTCAAGCAGCCTTCCGCATCGACCAAAAAGATGTCTGTGACAGACTCGACATCGCCATCGTAGCTGCCCAGAAGGTCCATTGCGTCGCCGACGGAACGTTCACAATCGATCGAGAGGAATTCTGTCGTCATCAACCCGGCAGCTGAGTCCTGCTCGTACTCGAGCAATTCCTCAACGTCGTGGCGCTCCTTTTCGCCCATCTCCTCGAGAATGGCGTCAGATCGTTCTTCGGTCAGCTTGGACAACAAATCTGCGGCGGCGCCGGGATCCATCTCTTCAATAATTCCCGCAGCCCGCTCAGAACCCAACGATTCAATCAACTGCCGCTGCGTTTTCAGTTCGACTTCTTCAAGCGTCTCCGCAGCCGTTTCTTCGTCCAGGCTTTCAAACAGCGCTTGGCCCTCCGCCGGGGCAAGTTCTTCAAGAATGTCCGCGAGGTCCGACGGATGCATGCGCGAAAGTTGGTCCTGTTCGATCTTCAGGCGGACCCGGCGAGCCGGATCGCGGTCAATCGTATCCACGAAGTTCCACGGAATCATGTTCGAACGGAGCCTGCCCGCGACTCCTTCAACCGCTGCTGGCGGCAAACCCTTCAGCAACCTGCGCATAGCACCGCGGAAGCCGACCTCTACCTCGGCGATACGCAGCCGCAGCGGTGTGTTCGACCCAGGGTCTGGAGCCTCCCACACGAGATCCACGTCGTTGACCCGCACTACCTTATGTCCGTGCACGTCAATGATCTGCTGATCGAGCAGATCGCGCTCCAACATCAGGTAATGCTGCTCGTAATCCTGTTTTTCATCTTCTGCACCGGGTAGTGAGGTTGGATTTGCATGCTCTGCAATTTCAAGTGCTCCATTCGCTGAACGAATCAGCATGGACACTGGGATGAGGATTGGCCGGGCTTTACGGCTGCTACTTACCTTTCGGATCACGAGCGCCTGAACAATCGAATCGTCGACCTGCGGAGCGACCGCAAACTCCTGGACATGCCCGTAGGGGACACCGCCGAGTGTCATGATCGGCCTACCCATAAGGGCGGAAACACTCGTCCTGTTGAATGCTGTGCTCATCGACTTAGACGTCCAGAACTCATCCTATCGCACCGAAAAACTTCTACGCTGAACGCCACAAAGCCGCAAAGCCGCTACCCGAGAGCAACGGCTTTGGCAGAAGGTGAACCAGGTCTTATCTATCGGCTAAAGTCGACCTTGGGGGCTACACCGTTGTTCGCGTCGCCCTTGAAGTACTCATTGCGATAATGAAATCCAGCCATACCGGCCCAGATGCTGTTGGGAAACTGCTGCACATAAACGTTGTAGTCGCGCAGCGTGTTGTTATAACGTCCGCGCTGCACGGCAATGCGGTTCTCGGTGCCTGCGAGTTCGTCGGTCAGGCGGGTAAACTGCCCGTTCGCTTTCAGGTTTGGGTACGCTTCCTGCAACCGCAGCAACGGGCTGAGGGCCAGGTCCAGGTTGGAGTTCGCCTTGATGCTGCTGGCCCGGTCGGTCGCTGCCATCACGCCCGCACGTGCATTGGCGATATTGGTCAGCACCGTCTGTTCTTCAGCCACGTAACCCTTAACCGATGCAACCAGGTTGGGAATCAGGTCAAGCCGGCGCTGCTGCTCGATATCCACCTGGGCGTAACTCTGATCAACCGACTCGTTCTTTGCCACCAGGGTGTTCTTAGCACTGATGTAGCTGCCGAACACGAGGACAAGCACCAGAATGACAACACCCACCGCAGCTAGACCAAACCATGAACGCTTCATCCGTACTATCCTCCACAACTTTGAATGCGCTCTCAAGCACGCTTGGGGTTGACTGTATCATTGCGCCTCGCGAATTGAATGCGGAAGCCGCCTCAAAAATCTCGCGAAGCTCCGCCGCCCCCTGAGCCTCCGCCGCCCACGCCGCCGAATCCGCCGCCACCACCCTCATCATCCCCGCCACCACCCCAACCTCCGCCTCCACCTCGTCCGCCCCCATTGAAGAACATACTCAGCAGGAACCACACCCACCCGATGTGTCCGGTGCGGATGAGGATGAACAAAAGCACCAGCACACCCACTCCGAGCACAATCTGGCCGACTCCCAGTTGAGCGGGTGCTGTCTGCTGGCGTGGGTGGCGAACGATGGGTTGCAGGGTTATGCCGGCATCGGTTGCGATGATCTGACCCAGTTGCTGCACTCCGGTGAGTGCGGCTTGGTCGAAGTCACCCTGACGAGCAAACGGTCTTACCTGGTCCAGGATGGCGCCGACTTTAGCATCGTTCAGAATGCCTTCGAGACCGTAACCAATCTCCATACGCAGACCGTGGGGATTCATGACAATCAAAAAGATCACACTGCGGTCTTGTCCTGCTTTGCCCAGCTTCCACTTCTCTTCAAGTTTCGCGGTGAAGTCTTCGATGCTCTGCCCGTCTTCCAGCTGTTTAATCGTGACGATCGCAATTTCGGCGTTCGCTTGACGATGCACCGCAAGGCACAGATCTTCTACCTGCTGCGTGCCGTTCGGACTGAGAACATGCGCGAAGTCATTGACGTACCGCGTAGGTATGGGAAGTACGGCAACCTTCTCCGCCGCCGCCCAGCCAGCGGGAACGAACAGCAGTAGCACCAGCAGCCAACGCGGAAGAACACGGGTCATCTCGGTTCGAGTCTACGCCACGCCTCGTACCAGGAAGCCGAAGCGGACACAAAGTTCGCAAACGAAAGCCCGCAACCGTCGCAAAGGAAGACCTTTGCGGCGGTTGCGGGGCAGTTCAGAACGCATACTTGTAACGTATTTGAGACGCCAGATTATTTGCCGAATTCGCCAGACTGGCCCGCCTGGTCAGACTTATCGTGAGAAGAGGCCAGCTTATGCGACATCGCGAGATGGCGCATGATGACCTGATCTCCCTGCTTGACCGCGTCGCGCAGGTCCTCGTTCTTGGTAGATGACATCTCTTTGCGGAATTCGGCGTTGTCCTTGGTGTGGTCCTTCACCATCATCGTGGTGTATTCGGAATCGAATTGCTGGCCGGAGAGTCCGTTCAGGCGGTCGCAGAGGGCCTGGTCCTTAGGGCTGAGAGTGTCAGACATCTGCACACCAGCCTTTTCCAGGAAGGGCTTCATCATGTCATTCAGTTGGGTATGGTCCTGAACCATGGTGTTGCCAAAGTCCTTCACCGCTTGCGTGCCGCCTTTTTCCGCCGCAAGGTGGCCCAACTTGATCTCAGCCATGTTGCCCATGGCCGCTTCCTTCAGGAAGCGCTTGTCCATGGCGGAAAAGTTGTTGGTCTCAGGAGCATTGTGATCACGGTAGCCCACCGGGTTTCGGCCCTTCACTCCCGCTTCAGTCTTATCCTGCGCTAGCGCCGACGAAAGCACATACGATGCACTCGAGTGGGCTGGCTGGAACTGGGCTAACATCGCTGCCGGCACCAATGCCAACGAAGCGCCGATCAATAGGGTTGGAACAGATTTCATCTTCATTGCAAGACTCCTCATCTCTGGTTTATGCGGTGCCCGATGAACTTCTTCGCATGAGCTGCCGCCGCGCGAACGGATTGCTCGCCGTACTTATAGTTGGGTGTCAGCTGAGCAACCGGGGTTGCCTTTCTCCGCGTTATCCTGTTGTCTGGAGCCCCAGACGCGCGTATGTCAGAGATCGAATCTTCCAGACAACCCTCAGCCGCACCCACAGCCCGCCGCGAGCCTAAGACCGTTGCTCTCCACGGGCACACGCTCACCGACGACTACGCGTGGATGCGTGACAAAGAATCTCCCGAAGTGCTCGCCTACCTCCAAGCCGAAAATGCCCACACCGCCGATACCATGGCCGAGACGACCGACTTGCAGGCGAAGCTCTATGGCGAGATGCTCTCGCACATCAAGGAGACCGACGAGAGCGTTCTATACCCGGACCATGGCTGGTTTTATCAGACTCGCACCGTCGAAGGTAGCCAGTACCCGATCCACTGCCGCCGCAGGGGATCCACGCTCACCGAAGCACTGGGAGCCCCCGAAGAGGTTCTCCTCGACGTAAACCAACTCGCCGTGGGCCAGGCCTTCATGGCGGTGGGCGGCATCAGCGTCAGCCCCGACGCGAGGCTGTTAGCCTTCTCGACTGACAACACCGGCTTTCGCCAGTACACCCTGCACGTGCGCGACTTAACTGCCGGCGAAGACCTCCCCGACACCGCCGCGCGCGTAGGCTCCTTCACCTGGGCCGCCGACTCCACGACCCTCTTCTACACCACAGAAGACGAGCAGACCAAGCGCCAGGACCGCCTTTTCCGTCACCTCATAGGCCAGGACCACACTGCCGACCCGCAGGTCTTCCACGAGCCCGACGAGCGTTTCAACCTCGGCATCGGCCGTACCCGCGACCGCAAGTATCTCCTGCTCGAATCCGGCAGTCACACCTCCACCGAATGCCGCTTCCTGCCCGCTGAAAACCCCATGGGCGAATTCACGTTAGTAGCTCCGCGCAAAGAAGACGAGGAGTACTACCTCGATCATCGCGAAGGAGTCTTCTACATCCGCACCAACGACCTCACCCGAACTTTCCGACTCGTCACCGCACCCGTCGCCAACCCCGGACGTGAGCACTGGCGCGAGCTCTATCGCAGCAAGCAGAATCTGCCGCTCGAAGATTTCGACGTTTTTCAGAATTTCTGCGTTCTCTCGGAACGTCGTGCGGGCCTTCCCACCCTGACCCTCTACAACTTCACACCGAAGGGCGATCTCGATGAGTTTCGCGAGATCGTATTCCCGGAGCCTACGTATACGGCTGGCGCACATGTCAATCGCGAGTTTGAATCAACACGTTTCCGCTACAGTTACACCTCACTCGTCGCGCCGCCTTCGGTCTACGAGTACGACACGACGCTGGGCACAGCTACGCTGCTGAAGCAACAGGAAGTGCCCGGTGGATTCGACACGTCCAACTATGCTTCCGAGCGGCTCTGGGTGGAAGCGTCCGATGGTGCCATGATCCCGGTCTCTCTTGTCTACCGGCGTGATCGCTTTCGCGCCGGGCGCGACACACCTCTCTACGTCTACGGCTATGGCTCGTATGGATATGCACTGCCGGTCGGGTTCAGCCCCACGCGCCTAAGCCTGCTCGACCGCGGAATCGTTCTTGCATACGCACACATCCGCGGCGGTGGAGAGCTTGGCCAGCCATGGCATGATGCAGGCAAGATGCAGCTTAAGACGAAAACCTTTACCGACTTCGTCAGCGTCGTCGAAGCACTGGTAAAGCAGGGTTATGGAGGAGCCAATCGCGTGGCTATCGAGGGTGGCAGCGCAGGCGGTCTGCTGATGGGCGCAGTAGTCAATATGCGGCCGGATCTTTTTCGCGTGGTGCTTTCGCACGTCCCATTTGTCGACGTAATGAACACCATGCTCGACGCTACCCTGCCGCTGACCGTGGCGGAGTACGAGGAGTGGGGCAATCCAAACGAACCTGAAGCCTTCGCCTGCATGCTGGGCTACTCTCCGTACGACAATCTCAAGCCAGACGCTTACCCCGCGATGCTCGTCAAAACCAGCCTCAATGATTCCCAGGTCATGTATTGGGAGCCTGCGAAATATGTGGCGAAGCTACGCACATTGAAGCGGAATAAGGCACCGCTCCTGCTGCATATCAACATGGAAGCCGGGCATGGCGGAGCCTCAGGCCGTTACGACTACTTGAAGGAGATCGCCTTCGACTATGCATTCCTGCTGCGCGAGCTGAACGTCGCTCCATAAGCGGCACCTACTCGCTACGGACCCAGGTCAGACAGCGACTGAGTCGCTCTCGCCCGGTGCAAGAAACAGGTTGTCTTCAACTCCATGCTGGCGGTTGTAGAGATCGAAGTATCGTCCACCGAGTTCATAAAGAGACGTGTGCGTTCCGCGTTCGACAATGTTGCCCTGCTCGATCACCAGAATCTGACTAGCACGGCGAATCGTCGAAAGGCGGTGCGCGATCACAAACGTGGTGCGCCCCTTCATCAGGTGATTCAGCCCGGCCTGAATCATGGCTTCCGACTCTGAATCAAGCGAGCTTGTCGCTTCATCGAGGATCAGTATGCGCGGGTCAGCAAGGATCGCGCGCGCAATCGAGATGCGCTGCCGCTGTCCACCGGAAAGCTTCACGCCGCGTTCCCCGACGATCGTCTCGTAGCCTTCCCGGAAACGATCGGCGAACTCGTCCACGCGTGCGATGCGGCACGCCTCCTTCCACTGCTCTTCGGTCGCGTCTGGACGCGAAAAAAGTACATTCTCACGGATGCTTCCATCGAACAGAAACGTCTCCTGCAACACCACGCCGAGCTGGCTGCGATAGCTACTGAGCTGAATCGTGGAAAGGTCGATTTCGTCTACCAGAATGCTTCCTCCTGTGACGTTATGAAAGCCGCAGATGAGTGAGATGATGGTGGATTTGCCCGATCCGCTCGACCCTACCAGTGCAGTCGCAGTTCCCGGCTTCGAATCGAAGGAGATGCCGTGCAGAACAGGCTTATCCTTCTCGTATTCAAACGTGACCGCATCGAAGCGTACGTCGCCGTTCAACGTGCCGACTGTAATTTTCCGGCGCGGATCAGCGTCTTCTTCCTTCTCATTCAGGATTTCAGCCGTACGGTCCAGCCCTGCGAGTGCTTCAGTCAGCTGTGTTCCAATGCCTACCAGCTGGGCAATCGGCCCCACCATGAACGCCAGAAAAGCGACGTACGTGACATACCCGCCAGTTGTAAGGTGCCCATCCACAACCTGTTTCGAGCCCAGGTACATGATGCACGCGCTGACCACACCCAGCACCATGGTCGAGGCCAGCGACATTAGCGACTGCGCAGTCAACGACGAGATCACGTTATCGAGCAGCCGCTTGACTCCAGAAGCAAAGACCTGCGCTTCGCTTTCTTCAGCGTGGTAGCCCTTGATCACCCGCACACCGCCAAGCGACTCCGTTAGCCTTCCAGTCACTTCGGAATTAATGTTGGATCGTTCCCGAAAGATAGGTCGGATGGTCTGGAATGCCTTTTTGATGATGAACGCAAAGATCAGCAGAATGGCGAAGGTCAGCACCGTCATCTTCACGCTGAGCGACAACAGATAACAAAACGCGAAGATTGCCGTGAGCAGCCCACCAAAGAAGTCCACGACGCCCGTACCGATTAAGTTGCGCACACCTTCCACGTCAGTCATGATTCGAGCTACCAGGGTGCCCGTGCGATTTTCGTCAAAAAATCCAACCGACAGCCGCCCAATGTGTGATTGCACCTGCATCCGCAAATCCGTAATCAGCCGCTGTCCTGCTTTGGACAACAACTGCGTCAAGGCATAAGAGGTAAGCCCCTGCAAGATCGTAGCGGCCAGCACCACGCCTACCAGCAAAGGCAGGAATTGAACCTGCTTCTTGCCGATGATATTGTCGATCAGATATTTTGTAGAGGCTGGCAGAACGAGGCCGCTCGCACGATTGACGATCATCAGCAGGAAGCTGAACGCCAGCAGCATGCGCCTTGGCTTTACCAGCTTCCAAACTTCGGGTAGAACCTTCTTGAGCTTGGGCTTCGGCCGATTTGCAGACAACTCTGCCGTGGTGGCGCGACCGATTCCTCGCGACGGCCTGTCTCCGCTCGGTACTCCGCCCGAGGAACTGAATGGTCTTGCCATGTAAGCCTTATCGGTTTTGCAGTTGGAGCTTCAAGATTAGGCCAGACGCGAGCGGCGCGCTGCGATAAACGAACGCACGCAGAACGCAACAAAAATGGCGCAGAACAGACAGGTGAGGGCTTTCTCTTCCACCGCAACCGGGTGGGGATACGCGACACCTCGCGCCAATTGAGTCACCTCCCACGCAGACTTGATCGTAGCCAGCGCGCCCAGCAGGCCGACTGTGACCGCAATGTGCATCCAGAGCATGCGGCGCTTCGCATCTTCAGTGTTCGCCAGTACGCCGGAGAGAAGCAGAATTGCACCGATTGCCGATGGAATCAGAGCTGTTGGATGTGCACTGCCGGTCAGCACGAATCCGCCGACTCCAATCAGAACCAGCAGAACGCCAAACGCCATTGTCAACTTTGCCATGCTTTACTCCCAATCACTTGCGCTTGCAAAAATGAACTGCGAGGCTAGCTTTAGAATACGCGATGGACCGTGCCACATCAGCGCTGCTACTGGCGATCGGCGGCTGCGATCATCGCGGCAGCTACCTGCGCCGGATCCCACTCGTTGCTCGGATACCAGGCAAGGATACGTCCGTCCTTACCGATCATCACGGTGGAAAGTGAATGCGTCAGTGTGGCCGGGTCCGACCCATTCACGCCCACATCAAAATACTGTTGTACCTTCGGAAGATCTGCTATCGACGGAGCGGCGAACGTCCAATGACTGAAGTCTTCCTGGGTAAACCGGCCTGTATGCGCTCCACCGTAGCTCCGCAGCACCTGCGGTGTGTCGTACCGCGGATCGAAGCTGATACTGAGCAGGTGGGTCCGCTGGTAAGCGTCAGGCTGTTGAGCCAGCAGCGTGTCCACCTTCTCGAAGTTATTGCTCATGCGGACACAATAATCCGGCAGCGGGCACCGCGTGTAGATAAACGTGAGCAGAAGCACTTTGCCGCGGAACTGGGCCAGATGCACGATTCTCCCACTCTGATCGAGCAGTTTGAAATCCGGAACCGCATCACCCGCTTTGGGGACATGATATTGAACTGCCGGAATCTGATTCGGATTTGATTGAGCGATTACGTCAATCTGGTCCAGAAGAATCTGCTCACTGCCGGCTGCATCCTTGGTGACCGTCACCTGGGCGGTGATCACATCGCCGGGATGCAACTCGCTGATCACCTCCGGCTGGACTAGCCGGTAAGGCATGGTCATCGCTGGCATGAACCCGGGGATTTCCTGATGAGCAACCGCGACCCTTCCGCTGGCCGTGTCCACACCTATTACGCGCCCCCGCAGAGTGTAGCTTTTGTTTGCTGGAGTCCCTGCCACGCCAGACTCGGCATTCGGTCGCTGTGTGTTGCAGGCCATAAACGGACTCAGCGCCAAAGCCAGCAGAAAGATCGCTGCATGAGGTCTCATCCTTCCATGGTACTAAGCTCCACATAACGGAAGCTCTGAACGTCGAATTTGCCTTCATTCCACGGCGGATGCTTCGACACGGGAAACGGGCGATCTCTCGCCGCGGCTCTGCGCCTACATCTGCCAGGAGTTATAAAGGAGAGATGGCCCTGGATCCGTACGTCGAGGCGCAGCCGCAATTGCCGACAGAGGTTGGAGACGCTCTCGCTCGCGGGTCCACCGTCCTGACTGCAAACCAGCGGGCTGCCCACACGCTTCGGCAGGCATTCGACCGTAGCGCATACCGTGCCGGGCGAACACTCTGGACCTTCCCGCCCATTTTTGCTCTCAACACATGGCTGGGTAGCCTGTGGACACAATTGCTGATGGCAGGCGCCGAGGATCGTTTCCTGCTCAACCGCAGCCAAGAGCAGATGCTTTGGCGCTCGATCATTGCCAAGGACCCCGACGTGACTGGGCTGCAATCGTTGGACAACCTCGCTGACCTTGCCGCCGAAGCGTGGCGTGTGGTCGCCGTTCACGAGGGTCGTGCACAGCTTGAGCGCTTTGCCGGCAGCCCGGACACGCAGGCCTTCGTTCGTTGGACTGACGAGTTCGAGCGTCACTGTCAGCGAAAGCGTTATCTGCCAGAGGCTGCCCTGCCCTCCGCGTTGGCTGCCGCTCTGCGCAAAGGAACGCTGCATCTGCCCGCTGGCGGCTTAACCCTGGTCGATTTCCTCGAGCAACCACCCGCGCATGCGCATTTGTTTGCCGAACTCGAACAACTCGGCTATCAGGTCACCTGGCATTCCACAGCTTTAACTCATAATGAAAAGTATCTCTTTGTCGCCGAGGATGACTCGCGTGAACTCGAGCAAGCTGCGCTTTGGCTGCAGCGGGAGCACCGCAGCGATCCGGCAGCCCGGCTGGCGCTTGTCGTGGCGCACTTGAAAGGGCAACGTGCGCGGATTGAACGTGCTCTGGCGCATGTTTTTCCAGTGCACCCACAAAGTCCGCACGCTACGGTGCCATATGAGTTCTCACTAGGACAACCGTTGTCAGAGACCGCGCCCGCGGTCTGCGCGCTCACATTGCTCAGCTGGTTGCTAGGTCCAGTCTCTGTAAAGGCCATCAGTTCCCTTCTCGTTTCTCCTTTCTTCGGTGGCTCCAGCACGTCTCTCTCTCATGCCGCCGCCGAGTTTGACGCGTTCGAGTTGCGCACTGCAAAGCTGCTGCGCCCTGAATTCACGCTATCCGCGTTTCTTCGATTGCTGGAACGGTCCTCTCGGCGCGAGCGCCTGCTTCCCTTGCTGAAGTGCATCGCAAGTGTCGTCCGCTTGAATGTGGATTCAGATGCTCAAAAGGGATATGCATTCTGGGCCGATCAGTTCCGCGCCGTGCTGTCTGCCTTTAGCTGGACGGCTGCGGTCGAGCGCGACTCTACCAGCCATCAGGCACAACAAAGCTGGGAAAGCGCGTTGGATGAGCTCTCCACACTCGACTTCGAAAGCGCAAAAGTTGACGCTGCCACTGCTCTCGATGCACTCACACGCATTGCATCCAACAAAACCTTTGCTCGTGAATCTACGTCTGCAGCCATTCAGATTGTCGGGCCGCTTGAGCTTGGCGGTACCCCATTCGACGGCATCTGGTTTCTTGCAGCCGATGATATGGCGTGGCCTGTCGTCGCGTCTCCGAATCCTCTGCTGCCGCGCGCCTTGCAGACGTTCCTCGGAGCGCCCGGAGCCGATGCTGAACGGGATGCCACATTTGGGTTAGCGCTGACCGACACCATAGCTCACTCTGCGGCGCGCGTCGTGTTCAGTTATGCAGTTCACGGCGAAGATCAGATGCGGCGCCCCTCACCCATGCTTGCCGCGTTGCAACTCGATCCTTTCACGCCTGAGGAGGAGCAGCCGAATGCACCCTTGCGCCTGGAAAGCGTGGAGGATTGCGAGCCACTGCCCCAACTACCTGAAGGTGTTCTGCGTGGTGGCGCGCGCATCCTCGAGCTTCAGGCGGCTTGCGCGTTTCGCGCTTTCGCGGAACTTCGGCTGAATGCCTCACAGCCGGAAGATTTGCAGCACGGCTTCGACGCGCGGGAAAGCGGAAGCATCATCCATGCGGTAATGCAGAAGTTCTGGGCTACCGTCCGCACGCAGGATGCCCTGCGAACAATGTCAGAGACCGAACGTGCCGGAGTGCTGAAAACATGCATAGAGCAGGCGCTGGAACGCGCAATGCGATCCTCGCAAAGCAGCTGGGAGCGAGCTTACCTTCTTGTCCAACAGGACCGCCTCATGCACCTGCTCGAGCGTTGGCTCTCTGTTGAGCTCGAACGTCCTCCATTCACGGTCGTTGGTCTGGAAGAGCTGCTGGCCGATGTGTCCATTGGACCGTTGCGCCTCAAGCTCCGCGTGGATCGCATCGATGAAACTGAAGGTGGTCCGCTGATCATCGATTACAAAACAGGTGTAGCAAGTTACAAGGATTGGTTTGGAGACAGGCCGGGTTCTCCGCAGCTTCCACTCTATGGTGTACTGGCCGAGCCGGAACATCTTGGCGGCCTGGCGTTCGCCATGCTCCGCGCGGGTAAGGGTATGACGCTCGAAGGAGTGGCCGAAGAAGCAGATGTTCTAGCGAAGTCAAAGCCGTTCGCCGCATCCTCCATGGCAGAGCAGGTCCAGGCCTGGAAGACTGTACTCGAAACGCATGCGCAAAACTTTGCCGACGGTAAAACAGATGTTCAGCCGAAGGATTTTCCTTCGACGTGTCAGTTCTGTGCACAACGCCTGCTCTGCAGGCTGGATACCGCCGCGCTGAACGACGATACGGAAGACACAGGCGAGAACGTATTCGCTGAGTTCGACTTCAATGGCTGACATTCTTCCGTTTCCCGGAATTATCAAGGCCGCGCCGGTGAGCACGACGCCTCCGGATGCCTTAGCGCGCGAACAGGCGTTAGATGTTCGAAACTCATGGCTCGTGGCAGCGCCTGCCGGCTCCGGCAAAACCGGGCTCATGATTCAGCGTTACCTCAAGCTTCTGGCCGATGAGAGCGTCGACGACCCCAGCCAGGTGCTTGCCGTAACGTTCACGCGCAAAGCCACGTTCGAGCTGCGCGACCGCGTGATGGCTCAACTACAAGGAGCGTTCGACGCGGTCGAGGCTACAGGATTTGACGCCATCACTAGACCGCTTGCACTGGCGGTGCTCGCGCGCGACCGCCAACGCAATTGGAAGCTGCTCGAACAGCCGCGCACCTTGAACATCAGGACGATCGATTCTGTGTGTTCGGAGATAGCCGGCTCTCTGCCTCTGCTTAGCCGAAGTGGCGGCGCACTGTCCCCTGCCAACGATGCAGGTCGACTCTATGCCGAAGCTGCGGCGCGTACTACGTCACTGCTGGGTGGCAGCGACACGCAATTGCACGAAGCCTTGCGCCTGGTGCTGCTGCATCGTGACGGAAATCTACGTGAGTGTGAAAATCTAATCGCCAGCATGCTCGCCTTCCGCGATCAATGGGGAGAGCTGGTTCCACTCGCGACCCCGCAGCTCGATGATGAATTCCTGGATGCGGTGGTCTTGCCCAAGCTCGAGCGGGCACTCGAACTTGCGATCTGCTCAGCGCTCACCCGCGTCACGCGTTCTATTCCATCGGATTTCCTTGCAGACCTCTGCGTTCTTGCCAGCGAGATGGGGCACCTCGAAGGCTATGGCAACGATCCATCCCCACTCGCAGTGTGCGCGGGCAATGCGTCGTCACCTGAAGAGAAAGCAGCACACCTGGGCCACTGGAGAGCATTAATTCACCTCTTGCTAACCCAGGAAGGAAGCTTTCGTAAACCGGCAGGCCTGAAAACAAACACACTGAAGATGATGGTCTGCCCAAATCATAAGAAGCAGCTGGGTGAATTGATCGAACGTGTGCGCGAGGATGAAGCTCTACGAATGTGTCTGTGCGCCGTGCGCGATCTTCCTCCGGCGCACTATCCTGAAAATCAGTGGCCCGTAGCTAAAGCGCTCTTCCGCATCCTGGCCCGCGCGCTGGTGGAACTGCAAATCGTTTTCTCCGAGCATGGAGAGTGTGACTTTGCTGAAGTGGGCCTGCTCGCCCGTTCAGCCCTGCGCCATCAAGGCGCGCTTGAGGCTTTGAAGCTGACCAACGGCCATGCGTTGCAGCATCTGCTGGTAGACGAGATGCAGGACACCTCCTCCAGCCAATATGAGCTCATCGAGCTGCTCACGCAGAACTGGGACGGTCACGGACAGACTGTCTTTTTGGTTGGCGATCCCAA
>JAABUO010001922.1_pt1 | contig 26066 bp, 36 predicted proteins | sample 5559291 | NCBI WGS metagenome assembly JAABUO01 (sample SAMN10711878, study PRJNA513372) | rock metagenome | isolation source: Antarctica rocks | place: Antarctica: Victoria Land, Finger Mt sud
TATAGCAACGCCATCCGGCAAGACAATGCCTCAGCTGTTCTTTTCCTTAAACGAGCAGCTGCATATGTAAACTTAGCACAGCTTGGCCTGGCGCTGAAAGACATGGGTACAGCAATTGAGCTAGACAGCAAGCATCTCCAAGGCTACCTGCACAGGTGCTGTTGCTGCATGTTTCTGTCGCTAGTCTTGCTTTGTCCCAAAAAGCGTAGTGGTGTGTCTCCTAATCAACGGCTGAGCTCTTTGCCTTCATATCAGTCACTAAGCATATGATATTGCATTTGTGGTTGTGCATGGTCTGGCATCAGCATGCCACTTGCTGCATATTGCATGACTCAGATATGGACCAGCTTGATCACATGCATGAAAGGTGGTGCCAGTGTCGTGAGTCTGTAATGTGTGCTGATGCCAGTAACATGGCAATGCAGGGGAAGACTTCTGCGGTCCACCTGTGACTTTGCAGCAGCCGAAAATGACTTTGAAAGAATCCTACAGCTGAAGGCTACCCATAAAGGCGCTGCTAAAGAGCTGGGCTTACTGCAGCAAGGCAGACAAGCTCTGGAGCAAGCTGTTGCTAACAAGTATGAGTCAACTCCTTGATCAATCAAGCCTACACCCTGGCAAATGCTTGGCAGAAGTGGTACAGGAATGCTGGCTATCTCATCCATGTGCCAACATAGTAAACTCTGCATATGAACGCCTAAGAGCTGCGCTCAAACCTGTGTATGACATGTAGCTTACTATGGCTGTCATTCCATGTGCGAACAAACATTCTGTTGTCAGAAAAGGCAAAAGAACCATGCGTTAGGACTCACAGGAGCCTGCAGTGGGATTAGGGACTAGCATTGCCACAGGCATCAGTGCTGGGACTTCAGACTTGTTCACCAGGTGACACGAGCCCAACTAGATCATGTCAGCACTCAGGCACGGCAAACACGACTTGGTGGAGCCCAAGCCACACAATCAGACATTCAACCCAGACAATAGAAATGAGTCTTGGAAGCTTTGACTCTGCAGGGGTTCAGTTGCAGCTTCCAAGACAAAAGCAGCACTAGCAGCAGTGTTTGATGTCGCGCCCAACTGCGTAGATGCCAAGCTGTTGCAGGCCGAGCTCATGTTGGATGACAAGGATTATGGCGGTCAGATTCTTGCTTGTCCACCCTGTGATCACCCTCCTTGCCCCCGCCCCCCACTTCCCTCACTATGCAAGTGCAAAGCTTCAGTAAACACTACGCAGTATTTGCAGCACATGCACCAATGTTCACCTAGCTCTACACATCTGGACATTGTATCATACATTCCTGCCTCTACAGGTATATATACGGTCACTGTTTGGTGTTTAGGCGTGGTGGCAATGATGGGAATCCTGCTGAAAGGGCAGCCCAATAATGTGCAGGCCTTGTACCTTAGAGGCAAGTCCTACTTCTACATGGATGATCAGAGCATGGCCAAACGCCACTTTGGCGAAGCGCTCAAGTATGACCCTGAACACACAGAGGCAAAAGCAGAGTTCTCTAAAGTGCGCACATTGTACAAGAAGAAAGCCCAGGTCAGCCAACCTCATGCCTTGCTGGGTAGCCTGCACCAATGTCATGCTGATCTGCTCATAAAAACGTGCACAGTCTACCTGTTGCTGCTGCTAACACATCACTTCAAGGCCATCTTAAAATCAATGAATATAGACGTGGTTCGCCTCCAGAGTGGTCTTATCAAGTCTTGTCCTCCTTGCAGCCAGCTGCGCACAGGTACATGTCACGCTGTCTCCCATGAGCCCCTGTAAGGTTCAGAGACCTGCACTGTTTGACCAAGGCATTGATACAAGTCTGCACATGTGTTTGTGTGATGTGCCTTTGTAATGTGCCTGTGTAATGTGGAATGCATGCTGTTATCTTGTAGGGGCTATGCATGCTGTCTGCTAGATGAACCAGCACCTGTGCAGCTGTTTGGGCCTGAGCTAAAGCATCTCCCCATGCAGAAACGCGTTTTTGACTGTCCCCAGGCACTTCTGAGTCAGAATTTCACTGTAGTATGGACGTTTCTCCCAAAATTTAGACATTTTGGGATTGAGAAGAGCTATGGGGGCGCTTGGAAGTTTTCACCTATGCATGTGGCTTTGCATATACAGGCAGCTGTTGCACATGTCAAAACAATCAGGAGGAAGCATAGCCCGTGCAGTTCTCGTCAGTTGAACACTCTGCAGGCAGCAGAAGCTGAAGGGACGTGCCCAGCTGGCATGCATGAACAATTTCTTCTTCTTCTTCTTCTTCCCTCTTCGGCAACAAGGCTAGTCTAAGTTTGCACAGGTGCAGGCAGAAGAAGTTGAACGACGCGGTATATGCAGACAGAAGAAGATCAATGTTTCAGGATACACACAGGCAGAAAACGCTGAATCTTGTGCCATGCGCAGGCAGAAGAAGCTGAAGGGAAGCAGGACTGGGCAAATGCAGAGCGGCTATATGCTGAAGCAACCTTCATCGACACAGCAGCCACTTTGATCAACACTGCCCTCTGGTTGGGCCTGTGCAGAACGCGATGGCACTTGCAGCTGAGTGAAGCTTCTGTAGAAGCGTGCGATCAGACTTTAAGCCTGCAGGCAGATAATGTAGAGGCTGTCAAATATAAGGTGAACAAAGGTGCCAATGGGCTCAGTGTAAGGTAGATTTGACCAGTGCGCATGAGTCTAGGCCTGTGACTGGTTGGCTAGTCTTGCAGTTTCAGGGTGTGTGCTGATGTGGGTCCTGATGACGTCGATCTGCTGGTCATGGTCATGCAATAGCATAAAACAAGCTAGTGTGGGTGCATCTACAAAGGGGGTGTTTGCAACAGGGGGGGGGGGGGTTCCTTCAGCATGCACATGCAAGGCAATGATGTGAGAAGTGCCTGAGACAGGCTGCCTGTGAGTGGCATAACAGACTGTGACCCAGCAGCTGAACAGCTTTTGTATGTTGCACAGGCACGCGCGTTGTTGCAAAATGACCAGCTGGACCTAGCACTGCAAACAGCCAAGCAAGCATTCGAGCAACAGAGAACGCAAGAACTGCAGCAGGTATGATCAAGGCTACTTCCGGCCTCCTCAACCGTCCTGGGAGCGGTCAAACAAGCTCACAAGGGCTCGCCAGACACACGCTCACAGGCCTATGCACCGTCACAACATGCTGAGCATGCATGCTTGCTGCATTCCTGACGGCACCACAACCTTTGTTGTGTCGAGATCCACTGGTTGTTGAAGTCTTGTCTGTACAACTCTCACCTGTAGGGGCAGGCCAGGCTCTTGCTGTCGTGCATGTGCCTTGCTGTTGTCACAAGGATTTGATTAGACCGTGACAGCATGTCAGCCACGCAGTTGGTGCAAGAGATTGAGAAGGCACAGAAGATGGCGGCAAGGAAGGACTACTACAAGATCTTGGCTGTCGCGCAATCTGCTCATGAGAGGGAAATCAAGCAAGCCTATCGTGAAATGGCCAAGAAATACCATCCTGACAAAGCAGAGTCGCAGGGGCTGTCGGTGCAGCAAGCCGAAGCCAAGTTTACTGACATTGCTGAGGCGTATGAAGTATTGTCTGACTATGAAAAACGTGCAGCATATGATAGGGGAGATGACATCGAAGTCCAACAGGGCTCTGGTTTTCCTGGTGGGTTTGGTCAAGGATTCCCTAGGGGTTTTGGACAAAGAACTCAATTCAGTTTCCATTTTGGTTGAAACCTGTTTCACACGTGCCCTGCTAGGTGTGTCAAGCTGTCACACCGTAAGCTCAGACATGCAGCTGTTTAGGTTCTTTTGTCTCAAGGATCTGTCGGTGCGTGTGTGTTTGTGCGTGTGTGTGTGTGGATGTGTGTGTGTCGCAGCATTGAAGTTTCCTTGCTAGTCGCAGCGCAATCCCTGCTGACTGCATACATGGCATGCACGTGAGGGTGTTTGCGCATTTCTGTTCACCATTCGCTGGAGCTACGAGCCTGATCTCACCGGCTCCCTGTTACAGTTTCACACGGAATCATACTTTGCGTATACGTGTTACTCCGAACGTGACCAACGTCACCTGCATGCCAAGCGGAAAGGTCGAAAACAAACTGTTCTCGCAGTCAGATGCATCAGACAGCAAGCTGATCGCTCTCATTTTGAACTACAAACTCCCGACACAGGTTCATAAGCTACTACATAAAGGTAAGGCTTGCAGTATCGGCTAGCATGCTGTAACACGCATCGCTAGCAGACAATGATTGGCTTGGCAATGCAGCGCAGTTTTGCATCTGCGCTGACGGCGGTGCCAATCAGCTGTACGATGCTGCACCAAGCTTTGCACAACACCTATCGGCTGTGGAAGCTCGCCAGCTTGTCAGACCCGCAGTCATTGTCGGGGACCTTGACTCCATCAAAGACGAAGTCAGACAGTATTATGCGCAGCTGGGTACTGAAATAAAAGATCTGTCCCATGATCAAGATACCACAGACCTGCAAAAATGCCTTACTGAGCTAGAACACAGGTTCAGTACACACCAACTGGCAGAAATTACTATTGTAGTTGCAGGTGAGTGTCATTTCTTAATGTGCTCAGCTATTGTGGTCGAACCAGTTGGCACCCTCCTGGCATGCAGATGCCAAAAGCTTACTTTGCCAGCAGTCCTTGCAAATCTCAGGGGGTCTTGGCGGCAGATTGGATCACACCGTGAGTGCCCTCAGCACTCTGCACAAGTGGCCACATCTGCGTCTGGTCTTGTGGGGGGATGGAAGCATGGCACAGCTCCTAGCGCCTGGCAAGCATGTGATACGACCTGCAAAGGAGTTTGAGGGACCAACCTGTGGTCTGGTTCCTCTCAACGGCCCAGCAACAGTTAGCACACAAGGCCTCAAGTGGGACTTGGGTAAGAAGCCTCATTACCTGCAGCTTCTGCAAGTTGGCTGAGCTGTCCATCCTGGAGTAAAAATTTTCATCAAGACATTGATGCTTGGTGGGCTGCCTTGTGCACATACATGATTGCATTAAAGCACACAGTCACCCCAGCTGATGCATGCATCAATTTGTTTCATGCTGGTCTTGCTGCTGCCTGCGCATGTCACCAGCTCCGTTTCCTGCAGAAAAGACTTTGTCAGAGTTCACAGGCATGATCAGCACATCAAACCATATTATGGATGACACCGTGATGGTTGAGACAGATGCAGATGTCATCTGGATTACTGAGACGGCTTTGTGACTTGGACATGCTGCAAGATCATACAGTGCAGCATGAAAAAACAGTGGTGCATTCACTGCAGTTGAGCATGCTGATTTTGGCTGATGTACTGTTGCCAATGTCCACCAGACTAAGTCAAATGTAGACTGAATATGCAAGCCTTTGCATTCCATCAGGATGCAACTTAATATGTTGCTTCCCTACATCTGTGCCCTACAAGTATCGACATATACTATACTAGTATTGTCATGTATCAGAGTTGAACTTTATCTTTGGGTCGTGCAAACCACCGACCTGTCACTTCCTCTGTTACCTAAAGGTGCAAGGTTGTGATAAGTATGTAGACAATTCAATACTTGCAGATCAATCAGCTGGTGCTGTCACTGCAGACAAACGCAGTATTATCTTCGGTGTGAGGTGTGAGCTCCGTATGTAATGAAAAGTATCCTCAGACCCAATTCAACAATGATGAACAGCATCTCCATTGTCACCTTGTACCTTAGACTCGAGTCAGCATGTTGTATGTTATGCAGCTTAGCCATGGTGTACACACAAACAATACGCACTTTCAGGTGTGACAAGGCACGGGCTACAGATCAATGTGCGTGTCCCAACATGTGGTCTTGCATTGGGAAAATCTGAGGAGGTATTCGACGTGACGTTGTGTAAACAAAGTGTCAGTGACTGTTTGGTACACCACTAGGCCATGCAGGCATGCCAACGAGTGAACAATTGTGAATGGGCCGAGCTATCAGATAAAAAATGATTGTGCTGTCAAAAATATTGGTGATACAAGCCATGCTTATGATAAGATTCATTGCCACCTGCGTGTTGCGTTGTCATGAAATCTGAGCTATGGAAGCAAAATGACAGAAACCCCCCTGATGTATGGATGGCAACTTGTCAGCCAAGACTTGCATCATCTGTTGAGTTTGCTGTGTCACATCAACCATGCCAGAAGTGTTAGCAGAGGGTGACTCTACACAGGACACCTTTCGACAAGCCAAAAGCAAACTACAAGGAAAGTAAACATCACATACAGCGAATTTGAGCCTGCGACTGAGGCAGTCCCTGACCCTCAACAACAGAGGGGTGTGGGGCATCTGTCATGTCAGGCATAGACTGCACCAGCTGAAGAGCCTCATCCTCAGTGGTTGCAGCACCTTGCCTCAATATGACAGCAGAAGCTACCCGGGCGCCAGCACGGCCAATATTGACCACATCATACCCACACAGGAAGCCATACAAGGCGCCAGCTGCATAGCCATCACCAGCTCCGCAGGTGTCTACAGGGGTGCTGGTCGTCCAGCAAGGTGGTACGCGCCGCAGCTGACCCATGGCGCTGATGCATGAGCCATGGGCACCATCAGTCACAAGGACCACTTTGCAATGAGGTCCCAGGGCTAAAGCAGCTTCTTGTGCTGTGCACGATGGTCTGCCTAGAAGAGCTGCTGCCTCAGACCTGCAGGGGGAAGACACACTATGTTTGCGAAGGCATGAGCAACAAGCATGCAAGGATAGGCTGTGCACCATGCTTTGCATGCCATACAAGCACAGCCAAGAGCCTGACGTTGAGATCACCCTTGCAGCAAGACACTTTTGTTGTCTATAAACATTGTCTGCTGCGATAGCACATTTGCTTCATGTTTGAGTGCTTTGGTGCAACGTGTATCGTACTATGATACAGCATGTCATTGGACAGCTCACACACCTGTTGCAGAACAGCATGTCTACACCAGCATCGATCATCTGCCAGAACTCTGCAGTATGTCGCTGCACCACGCCTGCATCTCCAGCAGTCATCACCACCATCGCGCCATTGCTGCGAGCAAAGTCTGCTGCTGCTGATAGTGTCTCCAGCGCATTGTCAACCTCCCACATATAGCCTTCCACTACCAACATGCGTGAGGATTTGATGGCTTGCTGTGCAGCAGCTGACAGCTGCAGGGCGTGAGCTTCGCCAAGATATGACAGGAACGTCCTATTGGCATCTGGAGTGGTGAGGACAATAGCAGTCCCTGCAGCAGACAAAGCCATGGTTGCATCACCGTTCCACACAGGGGAATGATAGCAGCTTATGCACGAAACATGGTCCTGTGTGTTATTTGCCCAATCACACAGTAGTTTACAGCTGCTCGGCTCCTCAAGAGCTGTGCACCATTCAGCTGTCAGCACAATGGGCAGTGGTGAGACAGGAGTACTTGGTTTGACCAGCTTGACATGCTGAAAGTCTGTGCAGCTTGCAAGCAAACATGGGTACCTGTGCAGCTTTCTGGTAGTGTATCTGCCAGTATTGCCACTCCTGCTTTTGCTGCTTGAGCAGCAAAGAAACTGCCAAGAGTGTCGCTTCCCACAGCACCAGCCAAAGCAACCTGTAGACCGCCGCTGCCTCGTAGGCAATTATCGGCTTGCCCAAGTCTTGATAAACCAATCAAGGTGTTGGAAAGAGATCCTCCAGCTGAGACCTACACAGAAAGCTCTGACTGATCAGCTACCAAAGATTGAGCTTTGTTGGCCAGACACTGCTGCATGGTGTACTTGCCTGATAGGGAGTAGACTCCAACGCTTGCAAAACTTCAGCTCGCTGCTGTGCTGATATGACTCTGTATTCAAGAGAAGGAAGTTGAAGGCCTGACACTTACACAAAACGCTCTACCACCAGAGCTTCTGACAGTTACCTTCTACTGCCTTTGACTATGCCAAGCCTCACTAACAGATCGTCCTCTACAGAAGCAGAAAAGTCAACCATAGGCTGCCCCAGACCGACAACATCCCATGCAGGAGTGCTGCCCTCCTCAAGGTCTCTGAGTGGTTGTTGAGCACCCTCAGCGGTACTGTCGCGGTCAGAATCACAATTGGCTGACTGGACACACAGAGAGTGGTCACCAGTGTGCCTGCTGCCTTTTGCACTGCGTCGGTCAGGTTTGGGCAAGGCAACAAAAGCTTGTGGCCTAAATCTTTTGCGATTTCCGAATTCGTGACTGAGTGTCCTGGTCGACACACACTTGTTGCACAAAGGACAGGCAGACACAACCAGTCTGGCTGCAACTTTGTGTCAGCGGGCTACTGTGCCATCCTTGCGCTGTGGGTCTGCGGCTTGCAAATGCAGCTGTTCACGCACAGGCGGCACGTGGTGAGCGTAATAAGTGACCGTAGTTTTTTGAGACGGCCCTGCCAAGCCCCTTTTCAGGGCAGCTCTTAAGGGTAGCGAAAGTGTTCCGGAACGCGTTCGAATGTTTCGCCACAACTGAGACCTTGCAGGATGTCCTCACTCGCAATGGACCTGCATTCATGAGTCTTGATTCATTGATGTGATTACAGTCAGAATTTGATTAGGTCAAATCGTTATCACCTGATGACTTAACTCGTTGAAAAGGCTGACGGAAGGTCAGTCACAAACATCACCATGCTAATTTGCACCTGCTCATATTTGGACACTCTCAATCACTTTATTGTGTTTGCGGCATTCTCAAGGTGGTGCCGCAACTTTATGCATTATGATGTATGCACAATTGTGACGGACGTAGCCAAAGTTGCAGAGTACTTAACAGTTTCAGAGATGCATCATGTGGAGCTTGATGCGCTCATTTGCCAAACAGTGTGGTGGGTGTATGTTCGTCTGACATGCAGGATCTTCAGTGCAGGTGAGCAGAAACCTATGTGGCAATTTCGCTGGTCTCGTAAAAGTATGTCATTGATTTCCATTCACGACAGTCAAAGATGTTCAGGCTTCTTATGCCGGTGGCGATCACACGGTCGGCCTGAACACTGCGAGGATGCACTTTGTCGTTCAAAAAGGTCGCATTCGTCCTTGCTGCGGCTTGGCGATGGCGGAACGACGCGAGTGTTCACAGACAGTATCTGCAGTGATGCCGTGCCACATTGTTTCTCTTCTTTTGCGGATAGAGTCAAGCTGCGGAGACGTGTAGCTTGACCTCAATGGTATGCTGGACTCGCTTCGGGCTCTGTGTTTGAAAGACTCCGCTGATAATGTTGCACAGAGGCAGAGTCGAGTGCATCCTGTGTGACAAAACGTTATGTGGCTCGCCGTGTCAGTGCAGTCCTGCCAGACTTCACACCTTCATGTAGTTTATAAGTCTCGTGGCTTCTGTACACTTTCATCAAGCTGTTCAAACGAAAACCTGGATCCTCAGACCTGACACGTGAAGCCAGCCTTCCAGGTTGCGCAAGTCGGTGCAGGCCTCTAAACAGCATTGCCTGGTGCTGAAAACTATACTGTTGCTGGTACAGGGTCTGCCATAGCAACATGCAGCAGCCTAAAGCCAAGCCCAAACCAGCGTTAAAAAAGACTACCCAGAACTTTGGGGCATATAAGGCTCCTATCAAAGCACAGCCTGCCAGTGGACAATCTGTTAGCCCTGTTCCCACTGACAGGCCAGTTAGTGGGCAATCTTCTGCACCAGTCAGAGTACACAGACCCTCTGGCCGTCCATCTCAGCAACAGGGACAGCGCACCGATCGGGAAAACTCTCCTGAAATCCCTGCTAGCAGGCGCACCTTCAGATCTACAAGCAGCAAGGGGTCACGACATCGCCGGCACTCTGGCGCAGGCTCTGAGAGTGATGCAAGCCATGCAGCTACATCAGTTGCAAGCTCTGTCGGCACCTCTGCTGCGCCTCAACAGACTGAGGATCAGCTGCAATCAACTGCAGAGTCAATTCTGGGTCTCTGGGACGTCAACCGAGCACAAGAGAAGACAGCTGAAAAGGAGGAAGTGCGTGAGAGGAGACACAGAGCGTCTCAAGAGGGCTTCATCGAACCAGCCCCTGAGGTGCCAAGTGTGGATGCTATTTTGCGGCAGCGGTTGTCTATGAGCAAATGGAAAGGGGCAGTGAAGGCTGTGGGGGCTGTCAACAAGATGGGAATGCTGGTCAAGATGAGACCTCCGTCTGCCCCCACTCTCATCAAACAGGGCCACTCAATGGAGGCTGTTGCAGGTAGTCCATTAGTCAGAAATCTGTACTGGGTATTCAAAACTTTATCAACCCAGATGCTTATTGTGACAAAGTTCATTTGAGGATGTTCGTGGCTGTGTTGTCTTCCATCATTGCAGCATCCCTCCACATCCTCACCAGGTCCTCATCAGATTGCCGTGGACATTGATGCTAGCCATTGTCACCTGCTCAGGAGTGCATGGCAGAATGATTACACAACACGCTCAAGCTAAGCATGTGTGTATGTTTACCATCAATGATACATTTGAGTTGTCAGACCTGCATGAGGCCTGCTGGAGCATCATTGTTGAGTTATATATTGCTAGGCACATGCAGCAAGCCCAAAGATGAGTGTGTATCTGGGTGTGCAGACGTGGCTGGGTATGGAGCACAATCTGTACCGGCTAGGATGAATGCTTTGACCAGTGAAGATGAATGGGAAGCCCGTACTATGATGCCAGGTACCACATCATTGTGATGCACAGGGATGCAACACTAGCACTACTTGCCATCAGTGCTTTGTCAGTTGACATCGGTGCTTTTGCTGTGTGATAGTCTACATGCACATTTTGACGGATGCGATAGCCCTCTTGCTGTGTGAGGGCTATGCTGCCTTCTTTGCTTGTCAGCCTGCTGGCTTTTCAGCATGTGATGAAGGAAGTTGCCAGCCTATCAAACCAGATGGTACAAGGCACATGAGGCCTTGACAGTTGAGAGAGCTGCGAGTGACCCTATGAATGAACTGAAGTGCTGCTGTTACTGTTTACATCACAGCAAGTGACCAAGCACGGTTACATGTGTCAACAGATTCTGGAGTGAGCACAGCTGATGATCCCCATGCTGAGGGCTGGCAGCTGGGGATGCCCTTCTCAGTGGAAACCAAAGAAGGGCATGCCGAGTCAGCCATGACACCTGTCATCCTGCCCAATGCATTGCGCAAGCCAAGCAATGTTCTGCAGGTCCTTGCCACCCCAGCATGGCCTGTGTAAGTCCTTCTTCACATGCATTGCATTTCATAAACATCATGGGAAACCCTTTAGGCACCGTGATGAGCTAATTCAGCATGCATGCAAATCCTGAAACTTATGCTTTGCCTAGTCGTCTAATATGCTGTCACTGCGAGCAGTCCTCCAGACATGCATGCACTCTGTTTGCTTCATGCTCGCCAACTTCCTGCATGAATGTGCTGTTTGTGTTAGGCACCATGACTGATTTGAGCAAAGCAATCTGTGTGTGCCATTTGTTTCTATGTCAGAACATGGGATGCATTTTGTTGTTGATCATTCTGTGCATGGACACGGCAGCTGGCTTCCAGCAATTCAGTACTTGCAGCAAGCAGACTATCAGACAATGTGAAGCAGCAAAGGGCAGCGTGTCAGCTGTAAGACTTCTGACACACCTGTTTTTGCAAAGCCCACAGATAGCAGCTTCCCTGCTGAATCAGAGTTTCAGCTCCAGACAGTCAGTGAGTGTTGCCTCAGTCAGCACGATGATTTTAATTGCAAAGCCGGCCATTTTAGGCACCAGGTGTGTGGCAGCAGCAACCACAGCCAGCTGAACCTTGGCATGCATGTGGTAGCTATTTCAGACCCAGGTCTCCATGTTTGGGCAGACACAGCACAAGTGCCAATCATGTTCAGCACCAGCCATGCGTACAAATACTGCCAGCTATCAAGAACTACTGTCAATTCACTGACATCCATTTTTAGGCTTGGAATATCACTCGAACCACCAGCCGATGCATGTTCGGAAGATTCAGCCAGGTACCAAGCATTGCTATGAGCAAGGCAAACAGCAAAGACTTGATGGGTGCAGGGGTGAGGAGTCAGATCTGGTTCGCCTTGAGAGGCTGCATGGAGCCAACAGCAACTTGTCAGACCCAGTTCTGAGGACCTCCAGCAATCTCAGCACTGTCATGCAGCACTGGAAGCCCATTCCTCAGGAGGTAATGCACTTTCACTTCATGCTGGTTGTCTCGTGACCCTGACACACAGTTCCTACTTATTGGTCAGCCCGACAATCATTCATATGAAAGTACAATTGAGTAGAAGTCAAGACTACAGCAACTGTTGCACTTCCTGCAAACTGACATCTTTGCTGCTCAGCGTCAGGGGTGGCAATGTGACACTTCCAGCATGAGACGTTGCATGTGGTTGTTTGCTCACAAAGGTCTGTAAAACACAGAGCGAGGGCCCCACTGTGGAAGAGAAGCCTGCTTTATCTCTGCTGGATAAGATCAGGGGCAAGCGTCATTCGTCCTCTGACCAGCCCTCGCCAGCCGCAAACACGCCTGGGAAGCGGTCATCCTTTGATTCAGGTCAGTTGTGTAGAAACATCGCGATTGCTCATTGCAAGCTGTGCAAGACACCATTCAGCTTGGAAAGCAAGAAACACCTTCAGAAGCTTGCCACCAGATGACAGCTACATGTGGCTGCTTGAACCATTTTGCAATTCAAAGTTGGACTGAGCTACTGTACATGGCGTAGTCTGCCTCATCTGCCTGCAACATCATGAAGTGTGTGTCTTTTCATTGCAGGCACTTCCGGTCAGAAAAGGGATGAAAGCTTGATGAGCAGCTTGCTGAACAAGAGAGCCAATGACTCGCAAACCTCTATAGACAGCTCGCGAGGCTCCGAGGCAGTTCTTATCAGCGCAGCATTTGCAGACAGCCCCCTTGCCGAGTCCTTGCACCATCACTCAGACAACGACCTGCTTGGTCTGTCAAAACGAGCAGCTGGTCCTGGGAGTGTTCAGAGCGATATGACTGATGAAGGGTCCACTGGATCTAGGCTTGCTGGCAGGCCGGCAGCAGGCTGGAAAGGACGAATGAGCAGCATGCTACTCAGGAACCCTTCCACTAGCCTTAAGGCAGACAGCATTAAGGCCAAGAAGGTGCTCCTGCCTGCACATGGCATTGCCTGCATAGCTTGGAGTCATGAACCGAGTCTGACCCAGATCACAGGTTGTGGGCAGGAGGATGCTGTCAGTGGTCTTGAATCTGGACTCAGACCAGGAATCAACCTGCTTGATCAATTTGCATTCTGCAGCCAAGGTGTACAGGTCATATCATGTTTTCAGACATGCAGCTGCCTGCATTGGGACAGTTGCAGGCCGGAACATGAAGCGGCTCAGCAAGACGTGACTGTACTGCAAGCATGTGTATGATGGGCATTATGGAGAGTGTACATGTCTGTGAATGCAGGAGAAGCCCACACTGAATGTGCTGATACCAACCACATCCATTCCCAGCGCTAACAAAGGAGGTCTCTTGACCCCCAAGTCACCCGTATCCAGGCTTGGGGCCGCCCCCAAAGCAGGACGCAAGGCACGCAGGGCGTCCAATCTAGCCCAGCTTGCAGAGCAGGCAGGCGCATCCTTCTTTGAAGGTATGTGTCTGATGTACCTGTGTCCTGACCAGGCGATAAATGAGCCTTACACTGCGTTTGCTTGGGCGATTGCATGAGAGGAGCACCAATGCTTCAGCGAGTCTCAAGGCCTGCCCCACAAGTACTGCCTTCACTGCTGCAGCTGCACAACCACCTGAGTAGGCACCCATGTCAGCAGCTTGAGATGCTGATGCCATGCTGCAGCTTTGGAGAAGAATAGCACACCTGGAGAGGCAGTTGAGAAGAATCTGGGCCACCGCAAAAGCGTAGAGGACCTGAGAAGCATCATCAACACCAGCCTGACAGCTCGCCGGTGGCAGAGCAAGACAGTGTCCAAAGCACTGCCTGCTCTGGCGCCCTTTGTGCCACGCATGCTCAGGGATGACCTGCTGACTGCACAGCCGCGCTGCCTGGCAGGCACTGCAGGGCATGCCTCACACCCTGACCAGCCGGCTGAAGACGACAGTAAGTCTGCTGGCTTCCTGTGGCACTGCCTTTGTCGCGACTGGCTCACACACGACGAAGCAGTACCATGCTGAAGGGTTCAGCACATCCAACGCTGGAGAATGCACTTTGCATCACTCTCTTGCTATGTGTGTACACAAACTGCGCTGCTCCTATCTGGGCCATTGCCACCATCCTGCATGGATAGGATTGAACCTTTCTGGCCTGACTTTGGCTTGTTCTGACAAGCCTATTGCCTTTCAGAATTGCAGCGAAGCTACATGAAAAGGTAAATCTGCAGGCTATGTTGTGATGAAGCTTGTCATGCTCCTCCACATGGTAGACAAGCTCTTATTTGCAGCACATATTCAGACCAATGTGAGCCACAAACAAGTTGTAGCCATCCCTGTGAGGCAGCAAGATCTATTTGTCTGTAATTGTGGCTACAGGGTCGACGTCCAGGGGTATGGAGCCTCGCATGGAGTCCTTTGATGGGGCTGTGCTCATCTGTGACATCACAGGATTCACACAGCTCACTGAGCAGCTGTCCAAGCAGGGACCCTCTGGCGTGGAGCAGCTCACCAAGTGCATGAACAACTACTTCACCAAGGTGTCGTATACTGTCTGTGTCTATGGAACATCATGAGCTTGCGTGTTTGCAGCATATGTCTAGCGACTTTGGCAAGCTTGCAGCAGGCTAAAGGTAATACCTGCAGAGCTGCTTCTGGGGACAGAAGAAAGCAAAACCATCATACAATGCTGAGAGTGCAAGCTGCACAAACTGCAAGTTGTCAACAACATTGTGGTTTGAAACAAGGCGTCTGCCTTTTATCAACCGTTTACTAGTTGCTGCATGTCAGCCAGCATTTAAGAGTTGCTCCATCATGCATGCGCATTACACAAAGCTAGTCACGACGGCAATGAAAGTACGTGTTGCTCAACTCTGATGTCCTGTGTGCTGCTCAGGTCATTGACTTGATATTGTTGTATGATGGAGATGTCATGAAATTTGCTGGGGACTCAATGATAGTGGCATTCAGCCCAAGCAATGAAGAGAAGGCTGCTGAGGATGGTGGCTTGAAGGAAGCCACTCTGCGCTGCATGCACTGTGCCAGCGACCTGGTAGACAAGTATGGTGAGCACCGCCTGCCAGGAATATGAAGGCAATATTTATCTTGCAAGCTGCACAACAGTCCATGTGATGCTCTTCTGGCAGCTTGTGCAGATACTAGCATACTGTGGCAAGCAAGTCAGTGTGTGGATTTACGCTCAGCAAGTTCTTTGTGTGGCAGGGTCCATGCGCATGATGGCCAGTGGAGATGTGATTGCCATACCTCTGGCCGAGCGTCTCAGGGAGAAAGCTCGGGCCGCACGGATGGCAGCCACCGTGCCATCTCGAGCCGACCATCCGGAGCCAGCTGTTGCCATTGCGCCACTTGTCGCTGAGGGAGCTCTTGCTTTCGCCGTTGCTGGTGCAGCCCACCGCCATCAAGTGCTGGCTTCTCCGAGCCAAAGCGGGGCCTCGACGCCAGAGAGCCGCTGGCACAGTGCTTTCGGCTCTACGGCTGGCATCTTCTCGGGGTATATACTCTTAATGCTTCCTTCCCAGATTGTTGGGGCATCTGCTTGGCCATACTTGCACTGTATCACAGCTCTAAGTGATGGCCACCTTTTGAAGCCCCAGCTGTAGAGTCATCTTCAAGACACCATTCCCAGAGTGTTTCAGCTCAAGGTGTTATTGTTCTTATTGTGTTGCATCTGAGGCTGGCTTACCAATGCAGGAGCCCTGGTACTGCATGGCACCGTGCTCGTGCAGTCAGTGCTCCCAATGCTGCTGATCTGGCTGCAATCAGAGCTCAGAGCAAGCCAGCGGCAACAATAGTATCAAATGCTGTTACCCCTCATGAAGATGCGGTCAGCCCTGTTGCAACTGAGCCAGATCTTGCTGCCATTTCTGCGTCAGCAGATGATGCAACAAGCAAAGAAGTATCAGGTATGTGTCAGCTTATAGCACCAGCAAACAGCAGCTACCTGACGCCAGCTGAAGTAGCTGTGAAGCAACTTGGTCAGGGCTTGTCTTGATAGGCTAAGAGTGCAAGGGCAATAACAAGCTGCCTTCTCCAACTGTTCAGCAGATGAATCTTTTATGGTGCCATTGGGCCATGATCTGAGCAGCACATTTGTGTCTATGATCTGCATTGCAGCATGCCTGGGCCTCTCAGCTTCCCTGCCTACAATGGAACAGAGCCTTTATTGGTCATCCAAGCTTGCCACCCAGATCTTGACATGGCTTGTACTGCTTGCAGGACCTCCTGTGGTTGGCTTGCTGCAGCAGGTCAACCAAAAGCTGCGCCTTGCCCAGGTGTTTGGTCGCAGCTGGTCAGCCAGGGAGGCCCGGGAGTCACCCACCCCCTTGCAGAGGGAGGGCGAGAGCCTGCACCCACTTGGGGGCATCACCCCGCTGGCCTCGCAACTGCCCTTGGCAGATGGTTCCTTAGGTGATGCCAGCTCTCTGTCTGGAATACAATCTGATCCCAATGTGCATGTTGTCCCACCAGATTTGCTTGTTTGACCAACCAACCGTTGGTAACATCACTGTCAACATGCCTTCGGCACTGCACACCTGTGTCACCAGCTTTAGCATCCTTCAGAAGCTGACTTAGGGGAAACCGGATCTTGCATGTTGTTTCACCTTGTCTTGTGTTCCCAAACAGACAAGATAGAGTCACCAGGCAGCCCTGGGAGTCGCATAGACAGCAGCGGTCACAGCCGTGTACAGCGCTCTGTTTCCCACTTGTCAAGTCAGTCCCTGCTAAGAAACATGCCCACAGAAGGCTTGGCCTCATCCCTTGTCTCCAATCGCCCACCCCAACTGCCCAAGTCAGCCAGCTTCATGCAAGTGCGCCCCACGGCACAGCCTGGCAGGTAGGCTGGTCACTTTGTTCTACATGAACTTCCATTGCAAACAGAGTCAGATGCCGGAGCGCATCGCTTGCATTCAAGCTGCTGCATCAATGTTTACTGTTTGGAGCACCCTCATGGCACTTAGCCAGCAAGCGGTTTAATACACCCTTCTGGGTCAGCCATCATGTGCTCATGTTGACACATTGTTGTAATCGTGACTTTCAGTCAACGACTCTGTGCGTGCTTCACATGCGACGCAGCGTTCAAATAGCTGGGATTTAGTTTCCTTTGCTGCCGACAAATGGCTGATGCTCCACCATGTTTGACTGCAGACTGTCTGGGGAGCTGCCCAGATTCCCCAAGAAGAGGCCCAGTAGGCTCAGCATATCCCCCTTGCTGCCAGAGCAGGACTCACTAGAGGGTACTGGTGATGCAACTTTGCCAACGGCTGATTCTGGCATGATACGTGCCCACAAGCAACCGTCTGAACCTGCAGATGATCCTGCCTCTCCAGAGATGCAGGATGCTGCAAAGTCTTCCTCATTGCTGCCACCTCAAGGTATGGCTGAAGGCATGACCTTCAGTATGCCTAGACACCATCTGCAGGCTGCTGTGTGTGCACATGTTTGCGCCTGATCTGCTGATTTCTCTGTGCCTTTGTCAGCTGGACAGCTGGTCTGTCTGTCCATCTGTTTGTCTCTGCGCAAATCTTTACATGATTGTCTGTGCATACTGTGTGCCTTATGCGGTGCCTTCACTTGGTCTGGACAGCGTGTGAGGAGCCCCTGCTTCAGTTACAGCCAATTACATATGCAAGAAAAATTTTGCGCTTTGCAGAGCCAGCACGTCAGCATCCCTTTGCCATTGAAGACCCCATCCAGCTACCCCACTCCCCTTCTGGCTTTGACCCTGGGGACAGATTCAATCTTCACAAGATCCGGCTGGCTCCCCTTCAGACAAGGCTTGACGCGCCCCATAGGCAATCCCCAGTGGGCATAGCTGCCCTTCAACGCAGGCCTGTGCCCTTCAGTGAAGGGCTCAGGTCTGCTCCAGGGCCAGTCGCAGAAGGGTTGGAGGTTGATGCCTCTGCAGCCTCGGCAGTTTCAGAGGCAGGCATATCAGATGCGGGGTCCTCCATAGCAGGGGACACTTTCCAGGGGACCACCTGGGGGGTCTTCAAGGGTGCTTTTTGGAAGCGGTGAGTCACATCAAAGTTACCATAAGACTGTGGCTGCAGTTACCTCATCAGCTTCGGCCTGCCAGTAGTCACTCTTCAAGGAAGCCCCTTCGTGCCCTGCCTACATTATTTGTATGCTGTACCTACTCTGTTGGTTTGTCGTCAGGTCAAATGTTGGCTGCACTCAGTGACAGGTACATGTGACTGGTCTGGAACCTAATTATATACATGTTGGCACTGTGTTGTATAAATGCCCTTTGGCCACTACTTTTTGGCTGCACGTCTGTCTGAATGCCTCTTTCCTGAACCTTCTGCCCATGTGCTAATCATACAGCCAACAAAGCCCAGCTTGTCTTCATGGCTTGCACACCTAATTTTTCACAAATCAGATGCAATGCCCCGTTGGCAGCACCCATGCCCTCAGCAGCCCACCTGTCACCACTTCTTGACAGTGAAGCATAGGGCATAAGCTGTGTGCTGTCGCCGGCCCTGGCAAACATGAACATCCAACAAGTATTGAGACTTCCTTCTTTCCTGTCACCACAACAGCAGACAACCATTCTTCTTTGGGTATTCTCCTTTCCACGTGAACTGCACCCATACGCTTTTTTGCAGGAAAAGCAAAGCTCCGATTGGCAGCAGCGGCCTGAGTCAACCCAGCATGCCTGGGCATGGTGTGCACTGGGACGTCAGTCAGACCAGAGCTTCTGCCACCACCTTCTCCATTGGCTCAGGCAATGCAGTGCAGCGCAGTGGGGCCAGCATGAACTCTGTAGGTACACATCTGGGCAGCAGCTCAGGGCAAGGGCTGGTGTCTGCCACCTACTCACCCCTGTCCCACCAGGGCAGCTTGCTGAGGAAGGATGTGGATAACCAAAAAAACCTGCGGCAGGCAGATCTGAACTCTGTCAAGCGCACCCCGCTTTCCTTGAAGGTTGGCTCTGTCTGCTCCAGCTGCTGCTGCTGTTGCTGCAGCAGCTATCCATCAGCACCTTGTCACACAACGCTGAAAGCCAAGAGAAATGCTCCAAACTGCCCAGATCATCATCAGCTTGCCAACACCCATGTGCTGTCACAAGACATAGCAGCCTTGTGGCTGCCTTGACAGCATGCAGCCGAAAAAGCCCGTCCCTGCTGTCAGCAGAGCGACTGCTTGCATGATCATGTTTGGCATCAGTGCTAGGCCGAGTGACTTGATGGGCAACACGCCTTTTTGGTACTGAGCAGCTCATGTCAGCAACGTCAATTTAACTGCTTACATGGTTGTGTTTGGCACCAGTGCTAGGCCAAGCTACTTGATGGGCAACATGCCATTTTGGTACTGAGCAGCTAGTGTTAACCCATGCGCTAGTTCTTTACACCCCTCAGCCCTTCATGTGCATCCCATGTGAACATGCAGGTGACTGTTGGGTGTGGTAAGGTTTGCTTGTTCTATGTGGGCGGCTGTGCAGAGTTCACCACACAGGATGGCGGCGTGCCTCGCTGGGAGTTCTTCATTGGTGACCGGCCGCATCACCCGGGGCCTGACAAGCATGGACGCCGCCCCCCCATTGCACAGGTTTGCCACTCACGCCTCGCCTGCCTGTGAAGCCATTCCTTCACTCCTGCATCCACCCTTTCATTCATTTACCTGCTCATTTGCCCACTCAGTCACCCACTCAGTCACCCACTCAATCTTCTAGGCATTTGCTTGTACATGCGTTCGGTCATTGACTCACTCACTCACTCAGTCGCGCACTCGCTCAATCACTCACTTACCCACTCACATCTCTCTCTGTACCATTTGGTCATGTACTCATGCACTTGATTAACCATTGATAGCATTTTGGAGGGTCATATGCATTGGTCTTGGCAGTTCTCTGCAGCATGCCAACAACAGCCAGCCTATTGTTGATGTGTGCTCCAGCTGGCAAAGGCAACTGCACAGTGATTGCTTATGAGCAGTGCATGCTCCTGCAGATTGGAAGCGCTGAGCAGTATGCTCAGGCCGGAGATGTGATTCTGAGTCCTGAGGTTGCCGCCGTTGCAGCTGGCCTTTGCACAGTGGATGCCCTGGAGAGCAATGATGCTCGCCTGGTGTCCATGTCTCAACAAGCTGTTGTGAGTGCCTGTGCCTCTGTGTGCAGCTGCATTACGCTGCACAGCATGCTCATGCAAAAAAGCATGTTCAATGCTTGTCTTGTGAGTGGCATGTGTGTAAATTTTGCATGTTCTTTGCACATTTGTACTGCCCTCTGCAGCTTTGTAATGATGCAAGTATGTCCAGGAATGAAGCTGCTTTCTGTGCATGAGACAGAGCGGTTGTTGCATCAGGTGCTGTGCAAATGGGTGCGAAAGCTATCTGCCCACACCATATGTAGAGCAAGCATCACACCCTCTTTGTCCCTCGACACAATTCAGGGCTGTATATACACTGGATGTCCTGCTCCTGACCTGGGCGTGCATATGCACATGCTCACATACCAACTCGAGTTAGTGCTGGTGCGCTGACTGCCAAAACAGGACCTCGCACAGGGAGCTACTCAGGGCTGTACGTATCTGACCCTGACACATGTTCACTGACATGAATGATATGAGTGCAGAGGGTGCCAGGCAAGCAGCTGGAGCCTGTACAGTACTTGTCCGACTTCCAAGAGCTGCCACGCTATGTCCAGCTGCGAGCAGTGCAGATACTGCGAATGCATGTCATGGGCAATGTGCGGCAGCGCATTGAGGCAGGTCACAGGGACTTCGTGAATGAGATCCGAGTGTGTACTTGCCTGTTCCTGGGGTTCCCCAGTCTTAAGGTGAGCAGCTGCAAAGGTGTCTGCTCACAGCAGATGTTGCTGGCCTTGAGAGGATTTGACTGTTTGCATCATTCATTGTGTTACTGAGCTGCATCTCAGAAATGGCTATCAGTGAGAAGTTTGCATATTGTCAGCAGCTATGAATGGCTAGCCTGTGGGAGCCTCTGCATCTGGTTGTCACAACTTGTATCAGCAAATATCGAGGCACTATATTGAGGCACTAATATTGTGCGCATCATGTCTGTCTGATGCCTATGCATGGTACAGCCGATTGGGCTGTGGCAGAGTCAGCCCGGACTACAGGAACACATTTGCTGGCAAGAATACCAGACTTACACAGTGCAAGCCAAATTGCAACAGTGCCCACTTACTGTATATGCATCCCAGCATGCTGACCCTATACCGCAAAGCAGGCCTTGCAGATCTATGCTGGTGATCTTGTTCCTGATGTGTCAGTCAACACAAGTCTGCATCTAGCACATGTCCACAGAACATGCTCGAAGTGATATGAACATAGGACCCTATGTGCCCTGTACCCAATGTGACAGCAGCTGCTCAGCTGTTGACTGTCCTTGCAGGCGCTGAGATGGGTACATGTGTCATGTTGACATGTCATGTTGATGTGTCATGTTGCATGCAGAGGCCCACAGCCTCCAGCACCCCAACTGACACCAGTCAAGACGATGTTTCGGTATCAGAAGTGACAGAAGTGCAAGCGGCAGTGGATCTGGTTCAGAAGCAGATGCGCATCTACGACGGCAGCTTCCTGCAGTTCCGCTGTGATGAGAAGGGTTTTCTGAGCATCTGTGCCTTTGGGCTGCCTGGCAAGACCCATGAGGACTCCCCTGCTAGAGCCATACAGGTGCACAACCTGCCAGTCAGACCTGGACTAATGCCAGGTCCAAACCATGTTTTAGGTGGACGATGTGCTGCACCTGGGCGTTGTACAGTGCACACATCGTTTGTAAAGAGGAGCCAATTTTGCAGCAGCACAGCATGGTCATGGCAAATCTTCGCAGCTTAGCCACTCATGGTGCACTTGTCTACAGCCCTGCAGTGCCCCATTGACCCTGTCACGTTGAGCCATGTACTGTCTGCATTGCCAAGCTTGACCTTGCACAAGCAGTCAACAGCACAACCTTTGCAGGAACCACATTCTTGACTTCTTGGCTACGTCCTGCAGGCAGCTCTGTCCATTGTAGAGGGCATGAAAGCTGTGGGAGGGCAGGGCTGCATTGGCGTGACAACAGGGCAGCTGCTGTGCGCCTGTGTGGGGTCCCGCATCAGAGCGGAGTACACAGTCTTTGGCGACTCCATCAACCTGAGTGCCCGCCTGATGTGCAAGGCCACAGCAGGCATGGGCGACATACTGTGTGACTACTCAACACAGCATATGGCCACAGCAGCTGCCGTCTACACCCGTCTGGAACCGCTTGTGGTACGAAATGTTCCTTGCCTAAGCACCCAAGCCTGGTCTGGCCAAGTTCACAGGTTCATGTTGGACCTGTGCCAGTGACTGTCTAAGCAAGGCTCAGACACAATGATGAGAGGCTAACGCAGCTCAGCTACCCTGTCAGCAAGGCTTGTAGCAAGCTGACAGGACTATAGGAGTGGACTGGGAATTGATTTCCACGCTTTGTCATGTGCTGCTCTGTTCTGCTGTCAGTCCTGCTGCAGCAGCATGCATATGCATGCTGCTGAGAGGTGTTGCTGCTGCAAACATAGTATTCTGAGAATCCTGGTGCTACACCTTGCCACGCTCCAGCATGCTGTGACCCTCATGTCCTGTCTGATGGCATCCATCATGGCACACGGATGATGTGACCCTCAAGTCCTTTCTTATGGCATGCATCGTGGCACATGTCTGCAGGTGAAAGGCAAACTGTACCCAGTAGATGTCTACAGTGTGGGACCCCTGCGCAATAATGAAGGAGGCGCCCAGGCTGACAGCGCAAATGGACGGCGGGGGCGCAAGCAAAGACGAGCTGGCACACAAGGCTTGGCTGCCACCTCTGGGCCTGCGGCTCTGTCTGGCAGTCGCACTCGCTCCACTGATACCATCAGCAAGATCAAGTTCAAGCAGATGGTGGGGCGCCAGAATGAGATCCAACAGGTTGGCTGTTGCATGTGGTCCAGGGACTGGCTTCTTGTCAATGCTGCAGTCATGAGTTTAGTCATGTTGCCCGTGGTCATCCAGGATTGTCATGTTGAAGTTAAGTGCAGGGGGTCTGGCGAATGTGTCCTGCTGCAGTGATAGAGGTGACAACCCTAAGACAGGCATTATAGTTCTGGGAATTAGGACCTCATCGCACTATATTCAGGCACTGTGTACAAGCATGTAGCCGGTGACGCATTTGGGCATGCAAGTAGGTCGTCATTATGCTGCAAGGCAAGGAAAAATGTTCTGAGGCATGGGTGAATACTAGATGTTTCAGATGGGGCAATCCCATGCATCATGACTTGCGTCTGCAAACACTCTCATCCTGAAGAAGATGCTCTCGCAACCCAATGCCAAAGACTAACACCATTTCCAGCCTGCATAGCTGGTGCTGGACCCTTCACCCCAGATACATCACCTGCCAGCCAGGCTTTGTGAAAGCCCTGACACTGTATCTTTGTACCCTTTCAAAAGGTTGCAATGCAAAGACATGTTCCCGTTCTTGTCCTCTAAGCTACTCCGAGTTTCAAGATGGACTTCTGTCTATGTTGCAGGTGACAGAGCGGTTGACCAGGCTGGTGCGCCACAAGCAGGGAGGCATCATCGTGGTGGAGGGCGAGCCGGGTATGGGCAAGACTCGCTTGTTGGAAGAGCTGGAGCATGAGAGCATGGACCAGCGCCAGTCCCTGGACGCTGCTGTTCCTGGGGAGCTGCCGGCCATCAGGAAGATGTGCAACATATTCGTGGCCAATGGTGACCATGCCAACAAGTCCAAGGTGTGCCAGGCCCTATGCTTGATGGGAAGAGCATGTCATTGCATAATCATGCCCTCATGCATCCAGGCTACATCACGACATCATTGTGACCGATCATCAAGGCCAGATCACAGCAGCAAAGTGAAATCTTGTAAGTTGACAGGCTTGGCAGTGGCATCAGTCATCAATGTACAAAGTCTGCCAGTGCGCTGACTGCCACATCAGGGCCTCATGGTCTGGGAGCTCCTCAGGATTGTATGTATCTGACCCCATGGGAAGACATCTGTGTAATGAAATGAGTGGACGTCATTGCATCCTGGTACCTCTCTGTACTGTGTAGCATTGGTTCAACACGTCAAGCCACTGCCTTCATGACATGCGGAAACTACACGAGCATGCTCTGTTTCATGTGTCGTTGGTGCATTGGGTTGACATCTTGACCCAATGACAGGCAGTAGAAAAGGGTGTCAGGATGCAATGACAGCAAATATGGTATACATAACTCCTTGCCATCCATCTTGGCGCAATTGGCGCAAGTGCTCAGCTGAGCTAAGAGCCTTGCAAGCAAGAAGGTGTAGCAAGTGGCCATCCTGTTTTGCCCTGCAGTGCTGATCTCATGGGTCAGCACCTGCTGAGCTGGGCACAGTTATTGGCAATCAGCAAGTGTGATTGCTATGTGGAAGTGCGCTTTGTTTTGCTTGTGCTGAAAGAGTTTGCAACCTATGTTGGAAACGGTGCCTAGAGGGGAGGTTGAGTATCGTCTTCAGCTTGCTCATGTGAGGTCCTATCTTGGATGGCTGAGGGGGGGTACCAAGCTGTTTTGTGGGATGCAGGTGCTGCACCCATGGCGTCGCATCTTTCAGCAGATGTTCAACCACGACCGGATGGCCGGCCCGCTGTACTGCATGTGGAACCCTGACCTCAGCACCAACCACCCTGTAGTCACTCAGCTGGGCGCCCGCTGCCGGGCTGCCACAGATGACTATGCAGCATGGCAGGCTCTGCTCATCAACACTCTAGACATGCAGGTCAGCCTTGCTGTGGTCGCACACTTTGGCAAACAAAGTGTCGCCACATGTGTCAGCTGCAGCAAGGTTCTGTCTGTATGCACCAGGGCAGTGATGTCTGCATTGACATGTCTTCATGCCAGTTGTTCCCACAATGTACAGGAGCCTGTTACTGGCATTAGGAGACCCGCTTATAACAAATGCATACATGCACATGCATAGTGTTGCCCCTCCTCAAGACTCAGCCCAAAGCAAGCATCCCTCCTCCTCACTCTGATACTGAACAGATGCTGCCTCTTTATGCAGCAACAATACACAAGCAGGAGATGGCTGTGCATGGCATGGCCTTACGCAAATTATAGCCTGTATTGACTGGGCTGTTTAGTGCTTTTCACACCTTGCTTTTTGCTGTACGTCAGGTAGAGGATCTGCCTGTGGCTCCTGCCACTTTGCCCGGCAGTTTGGGCAGCACTGTGCCACACACGCCTCGCACGCCTCGCAATGTACGCATCCGCACCAGCTTTGAGGGGTTGGGGGGCACCCCCCGCCAGGAGAGCAAGGAGTCCTCAGAGATATCTTTCTCCAACAGCCGCCGTCACACCTTGGCAAACCGTGTCAAGAGGTCCAGCTCTGTAATCATTGCTGCGTGAGTGCTCTGCCTGCATTTGATTTGTTTGCTGGCCTCAGAGGCACACCTGTACAGATTGCTTGCAGCTTGAGCAGGAATACCCTGCTTCCCTGGCTCTGTTATGCATCTTGCTTGAAATAGGCATTGAGTGAAAACAGCAGGACCACAGCAGACAGCTCAGAGTCTTGTGTATGCTGGAGCTGTCTGCTCTGCTGAGCTTTCTGGTTGCTGGTTTCAGGCAGGCTGACGTCTTGCTGCAACTCCAGGTGTGCTTTGCTGCTGCTTGAAATTCACAACCATGGGCCGCATGGCACAGAAGGCTTCCGTGTTTTATTGGCATCGCCATGGGCCGCAAAGCTGGCAAGACTTCCTGTTCCTTGGAAGAGTGAGAGTTTGTGTTTTGCAGATTGCCCAGCACAGGGCAGTGGAGCTCAAATGCTGCAAGTAATCAAGTCTCCCGTAGTCATGGCAGCACTGGCAGCTTTGAAGTGACGGATCCGCAGATCGTCGATGGCGCCTTGGGCTTCACCCCCCGCCTGGCGGGGGCCATGACCATCAGACCCGGGGGCCCAGCCCAGTCAGGAGCAGGCAGAAGAAGTATGGAGGGCTCCCTGCATCGCAGTGCTACTCAGGAGAGCATGGCTGCCTCCTCCAATGGTCCTGCCTGGCTGGAGATGAGTCATGACCTGAGGGCACAGCG
>JAABUO010001924.1_pt1 | contig 26033 bp, 30 predicted proteins | sample 5559291 | NCBI WGS metagenome assembly JAABUO01 (sample SAMN10711878, study PRJNA513372) | rock metagenome | isolation source: Antarctica rocks | place: Antarctica: Victoria Land, Finger Mt sud
ATGCTGTGCCATTGCTGGCTAATCTGCTGCTGGACGGCGGGGCTATAGACCATCTCACAGATACTCCAGACCCAAAGTGCTTGCTGATTTTCTGCGTGAGTGATGCTGCATCTGCGCCCTCTACCTGGTCAACCACTTTGTCATCCTGCAGACCGCTTGACAAATTCCTGACCTTACGCTACTACAGAGCTTTGCACCGCCCAGCAGACATACTTTCCCTGAAGCGAACTTCTGGTATACATGCTGTTGGGACAACATGCAGCAGCAAAAGAATCCACGCACATACATGTGTCATCGATATGCGGTCTGAGATTACCTTCAAAATAGCAAAGAATGGCACAGCAGTCACACCATACTCCTCTGAGATGTCTGATAGTTCCTCTGCCTCAACCTGAACAAGCACGAATTTGAGAGAAACGCCATCATACTCAGCCTGTTTGTGAGTCCTGTTAGAGAGTTGCAATGTTTCCAGCACAAGACTCACTCTCAAGAACTGTGTGACTGGGTGTTCCTTGGCTAGCTCTTCAAAAACTATGTCCATGTGCTTGCAAGGCTCACACCATGGGGCCCAGAAATGAATGGCAGCCTGAAAACATACAGCATTATGCTTTCATTGCCGCGGCAGCGCAGTGATCTTCAACAATGCGACATTGCCAGGTAAAGCCCGCTGCTCACAAATTTTGTAGCAGCTGTCTCTTTTCTAAACTCTGCATCGGACTGAATGGTCTTGAGATTGTGCGCCATGTGCGCGCCCCAAGGAAGCTCCGATGGGCCAGTGAGCACTATGTCTGGTTCTTGAGCTGATAGAAGCTCACCCAGGGGAAATCTGTAGGCTCGATTGTTCGCGCTTCTCTGAGCTTAGATTCAGCAATCGTAGAACCAGACGCGATGTATCAGGCTCTTTCGTAGCGCAACTTTGTCATGTGGCAACTCCGACTCCTCTTTGAGAGCCTGTTCCTCTTCCTCCCTCAAGTGAAGAAATTTCCATCGCTGACCGGTTCCGTGGGTTTGGTATGGACGCAAAGCACGAGCCATTCTGGATCAACCTTGTTGTTTATTACTCTGATTCCTTGTTCGTAGCTTCTACGGCGTCTGCACCCTCATACAGCCCAAGCAGCGTCACTGAGTGTTTGGCAAACTCTACCTGTTCGCCTGACCTCTCTGCACTTGTGCAGAAACACATAAGCAAATCATGCGACAAACTCCACTCATGCACACGTTGTAGGCTTTGGTCACAGCCGCAGCAAGCTGGATGTTGGAAATGATTTCCTTTCGCTGTGCTTGCTAATTACAGGCTGCATGTTGTGCTACAAACAGCTTTTGTGGCAGCAACAGCTAAACAGGCTGCAGTGGTGTTGTAAGCAAGCACAATCTTCGCAGCTGCTGAACACAATCAAGCTGCCGATTCCTCACCATGAAAGCTACTGACAACATTAACAGCGCAGACTTTGCATACGAAAACTTGGCAAGGTGTGTGCAGCACTGATTATTATCAAGACCAAACTAGAGCAGCATGCTTTGTCCTTACACATACACTGAATGCAGTCTTGATGTATTGACAGCCTGTGTGAATTGCAGCCAACCCCCAGAAATCTCACCGTCCCCAGACTTGTTCAGCTCAGAAACTTACGAGTGGGAAGCCATACAGAATCTTGATCAGTTCTTTGTGCGAGTGTACAGGTCAGGATTCATGCAACCTACCATTCCACCTACATGTCTGCCTTGAGCTTGCATGGGCTGGTGTTCTAATTTACCTGCTGCCTATTTGGTGTAGGTACTACGAAGAGAAAGGATTCAGCGTGATTCTGGCAGCTCGCACATTGAATGTGCTGGCTTTGGGTTTCACTGTGGTCTTCTCTGGGTTCCTCCTCCTTTCAGTGAAGTGGAGCGCGCTGCATAGCGAATGTGTAGTGGCAGGCACATGTGACATTGCAGAGGTATGCATTTGCCGGCAGTGCAGGATGCCTTACTTCACTTACATGCCTGTTCGTCAGAGCTGCACAGGCATGTATGCTGCATAGCATGGGACAAGCACACAGTGCAGAGAAAAGTCAGTCTGGACAAATGCCTGCCTGACATGATTTTGATATTATAATCTGCACGCTTGACCCATCAAATGATGCAGATTTGGTGGTCCCTGAATGTGACCCTCTCTGCAAGTGCTTTGTGTGCACCAGCAGCAAAGAGCAACAGCAACAGAGCAGCACACAGTAGCTAAACACTTTTGTCAAAGCAATGCAAGCTCCTGTCCGACAGCATACGTGGTTGTTGCATGACCAGCATGGATGTACAGCAACGTACAGAAGGTGCCCAACAGCAAGTGGGAGACTGCACCTCTCAAAGCTGTGTTATCATCAAGCTCATTATACACACGTGCGCAATGCAGGTGGCCATTGACCGTCACCCCTTTGCCAAAGGAGCAACTGTCTGGAACTGCATGTGCGTCCTGTACTTGACCATATTTTCCATCTACTGGCTGTACAGCTTGGGCCACGCTGTCAGAGACATCCATGCAGCTTCAGACATACGTCACTTCACCACACACAAGCTGGGCTTATCAGAGAGTCAGCTGAAGACGGTCACATGGCCCGAAGTAGCCAAGAGGATTGTGAATGTGAGGCCTTGCTGAGCTGTGCTGCTGTGACCAATGTGATCTTGCATGACCAAGCATGGGTGTGAGTTTCGTCTGAGTTGTAGTCAAAGAGGCCGAAAGGTCAGATGCGTGATATCATCAGGCTTGCTAACGTTGCAGGCTAGCAACATTGCACTGACACTTTGCCCCAATGACTGCATGTTGCCAGAGGTGGGTCTGGGCCAAAACTGCCACTACATTTGCACATAGCACATGCATGGCTTTTTGACAGATGAAACTCCCGAGCATGCATTGCAATGCATGTCAGCTCTTGCTCTTCAGCGTTGACTAGCCTTGCGGTAACAAGGCAGTCATGTAGCGTTTGCCGTGAGGCTGTGCCCACAACCCTGTGTTTGTCTGCTGCAGGTGCAGAACACAACACGCCTGTGCATAGTCCGTGATCTGACAGAACATGATGTGGTGTCACGCATCATGCGCAAGGAGAACTACCTGATAGGGATGCTGAACAAGGGGGTGCTGGCGCTGCATGTGGGCACACCCTGCTTTGGGCTGCGCAAGAAGTTCATGCTGACTAAGACCCTGGAGTGGAACCTGCACTGGTGCCTGCTGGACTGCATGTTTGGGGAGGACTTCAGGCTCAAGCCTGCATTTCTGGAAGATGCAAAAGCCCTGCAGAGGCGGTTCAGGTGACTTTCTCTGCACACGTACTGATGCAGGCTGGATGTAACAAAGTTGTATGGGTGTATGCATGAGCACAGCGCAGCTGGACGGTGGCATGATGGTTCACCCTCAGGATGATCAACGTCAAGCATTGGAATCTTTCCATGCGTCACCACGTCTGGGCTCTCCCAGAGCATGGCTAACTAAACATTGTGTGTTTCACGGCACCTCTGGAGGGTTGCCCACTTGCTCTTGCATTACTCATCCCCTGCCGTTTGCCCATCTGACAGTCTAGCACCTGATACCCATGGCTGTTTTTAGGCAGAGCCAGGTGTGGACCTGAGCAAAGCACAGGCCTGTCACTCATGTTGTGAGTACTGTCTTCACGTGTCAGTGATGTGCAGGCGCATGGCGCTCTGCAACTTGCTGGTATCGCCCTTCCTCATGGTCTTCCTGCTCATCTACTTCTTCTTGCGTAACGCTGAGAAGTTTTACCACCATCCCAGCAGCATTGGGGCTCGCCGCTGGTCGGGCCTGGCCTTCTGGCGCATGAGGGAGTTCAATGAGCTGCCTCACTACATTCGCCACAGGTCAGCTGCCCATGTGAACAGTGCATTGTGATTGGGGGGTGTAGGCTAATTTTCTTTTTATCGCTCTCATTTGAACAGATACTACCAAATGTTTGGCACATGTCTGATCTTGGCATCTTCTTCTTGTTCTTGTATGGCATCAGCATGCCATGTCATACGTGGAGTGCCTAGATTTCACAATGGCGGCAATGGCACATAATTGCCTGGAAGCAGCTGTTGCATTGACAAGCCATGCATGTTTGTCAGTCAGACGCATGTGGGTGTACCAAGCCGATGGAAGCAGGTGTGCTTTGGCTTGGGCCAGTCCGGTAACAGCAAGTTGAGTGGATGTCACAAAACAGCATAGATGGCACATCCAGGCCGAGTAAACAAGTGTCAGTGTTACATGCCTCTGAAACTGATCGCAGCTGATGCAATTTCAGTTATTAGCTACAGCTCAGCCAGACGCATTTTAAACACTTTTTGCATAATAGTTGACACACACACATTGCAGTGCAAAGTCCAGGCCTGACCCCTGGGCCCTCACCTACAATCCATCAAGATCGCGTTTCAGAGTTCATTTTCCAACCCAAATGCAGGTTAGACTCCAGTCACAAGGCAGCAGAGAAGTACCTGCAGCAGTTCCCCTCCCCGGGGCTGACCCAGGTGGCCAACTTTGTGTCCTTCATTGCCGGCAGCTTTGCAGCGCTGCTGCTCTTCATGACCCTCATGGACGATTTCCTGCTGGAGCGGGACCTCTTTGGTCGACACGTAGTCTGGTAACGCCTGTCTGTGCTCCAGCATGCTTTGTTCACTATGCTTGTTTCTGTATTTTCCATTCACTGTGTATTGTGTACAACAGCACCTTTTATCACATGATCGTGTGTAGTCCCTGTCACTCTCCTGTTTCAAGGTCTCCTGTTGCATGCACCTTGCAGCTGTTGGCATCAGCAGGCATAGCTGTTTGCAACCAGGCAACATGATGTCTTCGGGCATCATGCCTGCGACTGCGCCCTCTGGCCCAGCTCTACAGCATTCCACACCCGTTATTGGGCCTTTGGCAGCAGCCATGCAACGTGCTTGCTGACTGTGTGTGTCTGCAGACACCAGCAGGGACTCAGGTGCTGCAGCTGTTGCTGCCCTGAAGTTTCCATCATCCCCTGGTTGTAATGCAAGGCACCATTGATATCAGGAGTGGATGGCAACTTTGGGGCAACAACTGCTGCAGCACCTGGGTCCCTGCTGATACCTGCTCGCACACACCATTTGTGATCTGTCAAACATCCTGGCTTGAAAGCACATGTTTGTGTGAGTCAGCTTGATACTGCTGTCAATTTGATGTCAGACCTGCAAGAACCACCACAAGGCTTTGGCAGACCCGACCGTGGTTCACAGTTATGCTATCTCTCAGCTGCAAATGTTACGCGTCACCTTGCCTCCCATCATAATTCTTGCTGTCAGAGGATGTCGCGCACACCATTCAAAGCACATGTCCCTCTGGGGTGGAATCTCTGCGCCTTTGCAATAGGCAGGCATGAGTCTCCCAACTTTGTGGGCACATGAGCAGCTGCGTGAGGAATCTGTTAGCCATGGCTATCAGCAGACATTGAGTTGTGCTGCCATTCTGTGTGCAAATGGGCAGCACTATCAGAATGCGCCATTGAGTTGGGCCTTCAGCTTGCTATTGACACCTGTTACTACACTTGCTGCTGGGGACGTATTTTCTACGCCTGATTACTACACCTGAGTATGGACATATGTGTTGTTTGTTGGGTATGCAGGTGGGCAGCAGTGTTGGGCATCATCTTGGCTCTGAGCCGGGCCTTCATCCAGGAGACAGGGGTGGCCTTTGACCCAGAGCTGGCCCTGCTAGAGGTGGTGGCGCACACCCACTACCTACCCCGCCACTGGAGGGGCCGCGCCCACACCCGAGAAGTGCACGACAACTTCCAGGCCCTCTTTCCATTCAAAGTAAGTACCAGGCAGTCCTCTGTCTGTGGGTACCACTGTGGGTACACAACTCTGCTGTGTCTCACCTGCTGCCTTGTGACAGGAGTGACGTGGCTGCTCATCCGACCCATTAGACTTGCTTGTTCATTAGAACTACAGGCAAGTCAGGAACCCGGATAGTGAGACCTGAACTCGTGTTTGTGGGCTTGACATATTCTGATTTGCTGCGTTTGCTTCTGGGGTCTCAATATTGTTTCATTTGTCATTGGCTTCAGCACATGTTTATGACCAGACTCATCACACACACTTGTCACAATGCAGCTTCACAAATCGTGGTCAGGCCTGGCAGGTGTACTCTGCATGCCAGCTTGTGCGCAGAAAGGTTGGCAAGCACCTTTGTTGCATCTATGAGCAACGTTTCCAGGGTGGAAGAATGCTGGAATCATCGCACAGTTGCTGAAAACCTGAGGTTTTGTTTTTCCAGGCTAGCTTGTTCATGGAGGAGATGGCAAGCATAGTGCTGACCCCCTTTGTGCTCTACTTCTCCCTGCCGTACTGCACACATGCCATCCTGGACTTTGTGCGTGACAACACTGTCTTTGTGGAGGGAGTGGGGGACATCTGCAGCCTGGCCAACTTTGACTTTGAGAAGCATGGTAACAGCAAGTATGGGGCCTTGACACATTGCCCCAAGGTGATCGTCAACATGCTGCTGCTATGCCCGGTTTGTTTGGCTAATGTACAGGCTATTGGCCCACCATGTGTTAGTTGCTGAGCATGAGGCACATGCATCTCAGCTTCATGCTGCATTGTAGCAATTGATCACTTATTCCTGACTCTTGTCTCCAGTTTGTTCCCCCATGGGCCGTGCCCCTGTTCTTTCAGACCCCATGTCCTGCATCTTCACCAGCTTTTTGTGTTTGCAATCTGAACCACCAGCTTGCGTGATGCACAAGCTATCTTTCTCTTCATCTTGGAGCCATTGCAGCATGACAGGCAAGTTGAAACCAGACTTGATGGGTTGCAGGCGTCACGCAGTCGGCAAGGAAAGATGGAGAAGTCCTTCCTGAGTTTTGTGTCCACTTACCCCACCTGGGAGCCTGGGGCTGCAGCCAAGCAGATGCTGGCTTCCCTGGACCCCCGCCACCCCCTTGCCCCCTCCCCCCACTACCCCTTCAGTGGCCTCTGCCAGAGTGGGGCACACATGCAGACTGCTTCACTCGCACAGCATGGTCAGCTTGCCCGCTTGCCCTCTTGTTGTGCCCTTCTGGCTTGATCTCATTATGCAAGCAGTGTTCAATCATCTGCTGCTTCATTGCAATGGCAAGGTGATGCATCCTGCATGACAATTTGTGCATACCCCATGCATTATTTCCTGTGCAGTACGGCCGTTTCTGTTCCTTGTGAGTCTCTGTGTGAGGCTTGAGTCAACAGCTCCCACAGATGTTTCCTGTTTATTGTGGATGTTGTCTCACACAGGTGCAAGGAGCAGCTACCATGCAGCGACCCCTGCTTGGACCCCAGCCCAGGCCCCTGGCCCCTTCACTTTCCCTGACAGGGGCATGTCTGCATCAGCCCTGGGGCTGCATGGCAGCATGCTAGGGTCACTGGAGCGCTCTCAGTACCAGCAGGGCAGCGCCAATCAGATGTCCAGTCAGATCCAGCTGGCTGCTAGTCAACTAGCTGCACCTCCTGACCCTGCCTTGCATAACCCCCTTGCTTACAAGCAGCTCATGCTCCAGGTATGTCACACCAGTGTGTTTGTCCACCAGTGTTGCAGAGCTATGCACCTGGCCTGTGCCTGATTTCATGTTTCCATGTTTGGCGCACACGTGTATGTCTATCCGTAGTGGTGTCCAATACAGATGGCTCACCTGCAGCGTTTGAGGAATATCTCATCAGAACGTTCTGTGTGTGGTTTTAGTTGACATCACACATGTGCCTGCGAGTCGCATTCATGTCTTCCTCTGACATGCTGTTGATCCACAATATGCAAGTGTGGACATCCAAAGCCAGCCAGGCAAGTCATGCTCAAGCTGCAACGTTGTGTGTTGCTTGTACAGACAGTGCTGATTGCCCGCCATGTGTGCAGAGCTTCTATGAGGAGCAGAAGCGAGAGCAAATGCAGGGCCCTGTCTTGAAACGGCTGGAGGAGGAGCAACAGCAACAAGCTCAGGCGCCACCATTAGCTGATGACCAGTGGCAGCATACGCAATATACCATTGGGCAGGATCAACAGGATCCAGCACACCAGCAAGGCTTGCCTTTTGATGAGTCTCAGTTGCCCTTTGATCAGTCCAACTCGCCTTTTGATGAGGCAACTGGGCAAGATGACTCGCAGCAGGGTTCGCTGCAGCTGAACGGCCCCAGGTCTTGGGCAGGGACAAGGCAATCGCATCAGCCTCATATGCCAGTGAGGCCAACATCAAGCGAAGGCTTGCCACTTGGTATGGCTGGCAGCTTCTCTGGTGTCAGCACTGGTGCAAGAGGGTCAAAGGCTCACGCCTCTCCGAAACCACCTTTGCCTGGCAGGCGCCAGCGAACACAGTCTAGTGAAATGGCATATCTTGGAGGGTCAGCTGGAAATAGTGTAGGGTCTGGGTCAGACTCTGACCATGTGTAGTGGCGTAGCCACATGACTAAATTGTAAAACTATTTGTATTGTACTGTACTGCTTGACAGGTCTTGCAATTTACAGACTTTGGCTTGTGCATCCGGTGCTGTCTCAGCTATGTACACAGCAGACTAACAATAGCAGGTGATTGTGGTAACCTTATGCTCTTGTGCCATTGCTACCAAAGAACAAGTGTTATGAACATTTTTGCCGATGGCCATTAAAGTATGACAATATCTAGCGCAGTGTTACATATATTTCACTACCAATGGTCAAAACAAAAGAGGAAAGCTGGTATACACAATGTTGCATGTTCAGGCGCAGCAACAATAGACAGGTCAAGATCTCTCGAGGCTAGATTTGCTGGGTCTTCCTCCAATGACATCAAAACAAAGAGCTGCTGTTCGATGGTGATTGTTAATTAGGAGAATGCATGGCGATGGTGAACCCACTTATGCGTCAATGGCCTGACTTCCTCTTCTTGCCCTGTAAGCAACAGCATTCCCTGGTGCATGCTGAACACATTTAAGTTGACACCAGATGCTGTGCATAGAGAGTTTCTCAAGCAGCAACTGCCCATGGCATGAACACTTCAAGTTTTTGCCTGGCAAGCAGTAAGCAAGATCAGAGATCTTCAACTCACAGGCAGACGTACTGCAAACCGATTTATGCTCATGCAGAAACATCCTGACAAAGTGCAAGATGTGGGGTGTGCCTGTGATTAAGCGAGGCTTTCATTTGTTTACATACAGTTTATGCATGACCACACTTGCTTAGTGTACATTTGGTTTCTGTAACTGTATCTGTAGCCGCTTTTAGACCCATGCCAGATTCTCAAGTACTGACTGATTTCCGGAAAGCGTTTCTCGGAGTAGATCTTTGCTGTGGGTGTTACCTTTTGTGTATTGCCAGTAGCAGCGTCTTTGCCCCTGAGGGCTTTCTCCCAATGCACCAGAGCCAATGTGTCCTTCAAATTGCCTCTTGGGGTCCAAGCTTCAGGGTCCATCTCATACCCCTGCACAGCGTCAACATGCTTACTGTCTGAGAGAATCTGGCAGGCTTCTTTTGACTCACGCTGAAGCAACCCGATTCTGTATACAGTAACACCAATTATCATTCACTGCTCTTGCTGGAACCAATTGTCTTCATCCCTACACAAATGCACAACATCAGGACGGCAAAGGCATGCAATGTCATGAACAGGCAAGTTGTAGCATGCTGTGCTCGCAGACGCTCGAAACCAACAATTCCACAGTATTGCAGTATCACAAGGCTGGTGTCAGAATTCTTGCACAAAAAAGCCTTTGAGCCACTGTTAGCTACGTGGCTGATGACCATGCCGGCAGGTCTTGCCCACTATATTGATGAAAAAGGTGGATACGACCAGAAATGAAGCGCAAAGCAAAAGCTCACCTTCCACTTGACCATGTACTGCAGGTTCTTTCCCCTTCCCTTCTGTGCAACGATGCTGTCCACCACATATTCCTCACTCTCCTCGTAGTCTTCAGCACTATGCACATCCACTGGCACGTCTCCTTCGCGCATTGTCACCCTGCTTGTGGTAAGCATTCTAAGTCACTTTTGCATCACAATGGACTGTATTGCCATCATGACAAGCAAGAGCAGCTGCATCTTGAGCAACCACTGTCATTCAACCGCTTGGCATATGATGGGCTGGCCAAAGGCATGTGCTGTAAAAGGACACATCACGCTGTAATAGGGTGTCTGCAAAACTGTGGATCACATGAGCGAAGTGCATTGACAATCTCTGCAATTGTGGCTCAGCTGAAGTGGCAGACCTCCTGGGAATGCATCGTGGTTCTGCTCCAGCAACCAGCTCCACCATCTCCTCATCCTCTTCTTCTTGGTGTGCAGCATCAGCCTCAGCAGGGCTGTCTGCACCATGGTTGCCCTTTTCTGCTGGCTGCAGCCCTGTTGCCTCAAACTCCCCACCCTGTCATGAGCAATGCAAAGGCAGCTGGAGCTGAGGCTGAATGACCAGGCAAGTCGACGCAGTGGCACAGGCTCAAATGGGTGTTGTCCGCATGTTATTACTCAGTCATTCAATTGGTCATCTATCAAATACGTGTGTTCCCTGAAGTCAGGTACATACAATCCTGAGTAGCTCCCTGTATGAGGTTTTGGCAGTCAGCGTACCAATGGTAACATGTGTAGATGGATTCTGGATCAGACTGCAAAAGTTCACGCCAACCTTTGCGGCTATGACCACGGCATTTCTTGGCTTCAGCTCGACAGAACAAAAGCTTCTTAGACAGCCTATCGTTAGTCACACGTCCCAAATGTTTTAGCCATTTCAAAAGCTCGGTTTGGAGGTGATCAAAACATTCCAATTGTATTGTGCCAGTCTGGTAGTTCGTTGCTGGCACTTCAAGTGGCAGGGACTGTGCCTGCTGTGATTGCTGCATAAGAAGCCTGCCACTCTCAAATCTTGCAAACTTGCATATTTCAAGTTCAGTGCTCCGACGCGGTGCATATACTGCAGCTGAAGCAACATCAAGGTGATTGCCTGCTTAGTACTGGTCTGCCATTCCAAATTCTGTCACTTGACATGCTAAAGGACGCTGACATGTCGCACCACGCTTGAGCACTTGGCTGATGCTGAATTTATGTTTTGAGGCCAAAATTCATTGTTTAAGCATGGTTCCAACCATTTGAGGGCACTTGGAAAATCACACAAAAGTATGAGAGCTGGTGAGGACAGGCTTATGCCAGGCTCCTACAAGTGCATTGAAGTCGGGGACAAGCACAAGCATAAAGTCTGTGTGATATGGTGGCTACATAGTAAGGGCAAGGAGCAGCCTGTCACCTGGTGGTCAGAGGTCTGTGCCTGGCTGCTAGGAGCAGCAGAAAGAGTGCTGATGATCTTGGCAATGCTGCCCACCACCCCACTACTGCCCTCGTTCTGCAGCATGAATCCAGTGTTCACACGGATGTCTAATGACAGCTTGCATGGTACATGCTGATTGCATTGTGTGATCACAAGCCCAAAGCTAAAGGCTGTTGCAGACGACATGGCATGGTGTCGCCTCGACAGATTGACCACTGCACATCTGCATGTGCTAGGGTCTTGGACATGCAAAGCCAAGATATGGGAGGAGGTCTAGAACTGTAATTTGCATTGTTTACATGGCACAACAGGACTGCGCAGTGATGGCAGCAAGGGCATATGACCTGGGTTTGCTGACACTTTTGCTGTGGTTTGGATTTTGTGAACCTGTCATCAAACCATACCACAAATGCCACATGGTCTGTTTGCAGTCATGTCAATGCTCACAACAGCTGCATAGAAGCTCATGCTTGTAAACCCACATGCCAGAACACCTCCTTTTACACACAAAACTTCTTGCAAGCAATACATTCCAGCAAATATATCAACCCACAAGACTAGCATGAACAGCAGTGACCTTCTGTGCATGTGGCGCCTCTCCACCAATGTCAATGTCCTCATCTTGGTCGTCAAGCACCACAGCTGAGGTTGGCCCAGCGGCTGTAGCATGCCTAGAGAATCTCTTAGCAGGCGGCGCATCTTGCTTTGTGCCAGATGCTCGTTTGCCCGTGCCTGATGCCCCAGCAGGAGACATGGCAGTGATAGCCTGCTGTGCTTTCTGAGCAGCATCTGTCAAAGGCTGCGCTGCTGCATTTGTGCCTGTTGACACTACAGGCCTATCGCTACTCTGTTTCCTGCTGCTGCTAGGCAGGGCATCACTGATCATCTGGCCAAGAACCTGAGGTACCTCCTTGATCTTGTCTGCCGTGTCATTGACTGCATCAGCAATGTGCCTGATGGGTCCTGACACACGTGCTAGTGCGCTGGGTGTAGCCTCCTTATCTGACTTCTGCTTCTTTGCAGCAGCAGCGCTGGTAGTTACAGCATCTGCTGCTCTGCTCGCCGCCTTGGCTGCTGCAGCTGCTGTGGACTGTTTTGCATTGGCCCGCCTGCCCTTGCCTGATTTGCTGCCAGACTTGCCAGTCTCCTCAGATCCATTGCCAAAGCTTTCCTGGACTTCTTTACCAAATTCAGGCGTTCCTTTCTTGGGGCACTTGCGTTCATCCCAGTTGTACTGCACAAAAAGAAAGATGCTGGAGCTGCCCAAAGCTGAAACATATTCTGCCTGCACCGACGTGTGTCTTGTACCTGCTGAAGCAGACGAATCTCTTCATCAACAAACGGTTCGTTGGCATAGGTGTCGTCTGACTTGTAGTAGTGCTGAACAGTCTTCAAGGCAAGGTGTTCGTCGTATTCTTGCTCGTTGAGTGGCTTCCACTTGACTGTGTAAATCGTCCTCCACTCAGGGGCGGCCATGCTGTACATCCCAGACACCAGTCCCGGCTCGGTCTCGCCATTGATTTCTCTTTTGATCTGCCGGCCGATTGGACGTCGCTCGAAACGTTTTGAAATTTGAGGCATGGCGACAACAGCACGTCACGCGTCCAATGGGTCACAAGGAACAGTGAGACAGCGACATTTTACTATGGAACGTATCTGGTGGCAGTGTGACAGCTGCAATCTGAGCGTTGATAGATGGTTTGCTCAGCGTGCAATAGCCAAGGCTGGGTTGCTGCAGCTGCCTACCACACTTGTGCAGGCCACGTCCAGCGATTGTAGAACCAATCAAGCGCTTCTAGGAGATGACTGGAAAGCGTATATATTTGGGCCAACTGTGCTGTGGGGAATAATGCAACTCAGTGATTACGATTTTACGATGTAACTCAGCTCAGTTCTGTTCTTTGCCGCTGCACTTCAATTCAGAAGCTGTGTCCAGCATAGAGGTGATAGGATGGTAGCCTTGTGCCGCAGCATCCCCGGAGCTCCGCTTCCAGCTCAACAAAGAGACCTAAACGATTGTGAGAGTTCCTATTGTGCATGCACGAACAAGCATGTGCTTTGTGGCTTTCCAAAATCGGGTCAAGATTCAAAGCAGGCTGAAACTGCTGGTATCAAAGTGGACTCAAAAGTGAGCAAAGCTTCAGCTGCTTGGGCAATCTGTCCACTACAATTCCATGTGCGACAAGTGAGAGACTGTGTCTGCGATTGTAAGCGTTACCATGCTTGTCATTATGAATGGAATAAACTTTGAAGCGCTCAGTGAGCAGGAGCTCGGAGATCAGATCGCAGGAGCTCGGGCTTGGGCTCTACCCAACCTTACTACCTCTGGCAGCCTAGTCAGTCAGTCTGGATCTGGCGGAGTAATGCTCGCTTGACAGCTAGGTTAAACCAGGGTTTCCGCCACATACACATTTACAGCCCAGGCCAGCTCGCTAAAACGACAATGGCGATGACTCGCACCAAGTCGTTGCTGCACCTGGCACGATCAGCTAGTAAATGCAATGCTGGGGAGCTGAGTAGTTTCGTTCCGAGCAGACTGTTGTCCAACAGTCAAGCTTCGACATCTGCTGCATCAGACAGTGCTGGGCCAGGTGGCCCTTCGGCAGGGCGCAGGAACCCAAGACAATCTGACACCCCCAACCAACGTCCTCCTTTTGGCAGTCAACGCGACCGACGATCGGAGTCACGCGGAACCTCGCGAGCCCCGACAGACGGTACTCGGGGCGATCCCGGCTCTTTCGCGTCTGGCCCATCATCCTCAGACCAAATATCAGGGGGTTCCAATAAGTCAGAAGCGTCTTCTGCACACGTGGAACCTGAAGTCGGATATGTCGAAGACGGGGCATACCCTTATGCAGCGTCTGAAGTCGAAGTCAACAATTATGCTCCCAGCACAGAGACAGGCTGGGAGTTCCTAGGATCAGTAGATGAGCAAGCCCTCACTTGGTTTGGCGTGGATTTCACGAGGGGAACGCTTCCTGAGGTTGAGAGGAATGCACTGCTGAGCAATGAGACAAAGGAAATGATGTACCAGATGCACAAGCATGACAGTGAAAGGTAGCTGCTTTCCTGAAATCAAAGGTTCATTCTCTTCAAAAAAAAGTCTGTTCGTGCGCACTACTCAGCAACCCCTTGCTCATCTGCATGTGCTGGTATTCCTGACCTACTTTGCATGCCCTGCAGGTACTCACATGTGTCCCTTGCAAGTATATTCCAGATACGACAGCAGCGTGTGATGGCAATCTTGGCTCTCAAAGGCATGGAGCATGGCGACATTGCCATCAATCCTGGCAAAACCACCACAAGCTCTCAGGCAACCTCTGCAGCAACAGGTGCCCCCACAGATCCTGCGACTGCTGAGCCAGCAGATGAGAGTTCACCTCGAGCTGAGGCTCAGGCACCAGATGCCAGCAGTGCAAGCCAGGATGCAGCATCCGGCTCTGACAAGCCCTTGGATATCAGAGCTCAAGTTGTAAAAGAAGCCATGGATGAAGCTGCCAAGGACGTTCCTCAGTATTTGAAATGGATTTCCCGCCAAAGTGCAAGCTGGCAGTTTGAGCCCCAAGCCGGCCTATCAAAGGAGCAGAAAACAGACAACAACATTTTAATGGCCTGGCTCAAGTCATTGGTCAAAGATCCATTCTGGATTCGACCAAGCAAGGATGAGAAAGGCTTTGAGTCTGTGCCAGACATCAGCATGACATTGGAAGAAGATGCACAAGACGACAAATCAGCTGCCAAGGCTGATCAGGAGCTTGAGCAGCAGCTTCTGCAAGATTTCCACCAGGAGAGTCAGCGCAGCAGGGCACCTGAAGATGAATCTGGGGATTCTAATGACCCCAAGGACGAGGGTGTTGAGAGACACCTGCTGTCAAACCCAGATTACTTGTCATACCTCATGGAGCATGAGCTGTGGGAGTGCCATGAGCCACACGGCACTGGTGAACGCCATGTCAAGTTCATACCACGCTACCCCAAATTTGAGGTGAGATGTCATCTTCTCAACACCACAGATGTCAGGCAGCAATCAACAAGAAAGCACATGTGGCCAATTTCAATGGTGCTGACCACAGCAAGATTTTGAAAGGTCATCTTGCAAAATGGTGTGACCTGGTGCTGCATCTTGTCAGCAAAGCAAGCTGTGTTCCTGCAAGCAACATCATGTTGATGCTCAACTCACTTGCGTCATTGCAATTTGGGGACAGCAAGGGTCTTCTGGATTCATGCAGTCAGATCTACAAGCTGAGATCAATTCAACTGCTGCTGCAGTACTTTGAGGATGACCGAGCCGAAGCCGTTGAAGCAGACAAGGAGGCAATTGGGTAAGGCAGCCTTCTGCAGGGTCACCATTTTTGCCAGCGTTGTCTTTGCATGTTAGTATCTGGTGCAAGATACAGCAGCTTCTGTGTTGTGCATGATCTGCGTTGGCTGCATACCAGTCTGTCTCTAGTGATGCTGCTGCTACCCACACGGCAAGCACCTTGTGATTACCCCTCAGCATTGCCATGAGGAATCACAGCAGGGCAGTGTGTGCATAGCCTGGTTTTGACTATACATGTCATGTTGAAGCTGTTCATCATGACAGATCTGCTTGCATAGGGGTGTCATAAATAAAGAGGATGTCAGCTTGCACATATTTGTGACCGAGACACCTGGGCCAGAAACAGTACATCCAGCAGTGCATCTTCTGTGCATTTTTCATCTTTCAGCTAGGCATACAGTGTGCCACTCGTCATCCTTCACCAACTGCATATCCATTTGTAGCAGGCAAGCTGTTCCTCGGTCATTTTTGAAGGCTTTTGAATCTGTGTGGCTAAATCACTCAGCTGTACGTGAGTCTTGCTGAAGGTGCTGCAAAACAGCAAGTCACGTGTGTTGGGGTGTTTTGTGCAGGGGTAAAGCCAACATTGAGCGACCAGTGCTATCTTTCTGGGAAGATGCCAACAGGATCCAGGCTGAGGAGGAAGAAGTGCACCTAGTGCGCGAGTTTGAGGAGCGGCTCAAGTACAATCTTCAGCAGGTACTTGCTTTGCCATTCGCAAGTACACATACTGCCTGTGGCCCGATGGCTTCAATCAGACATCTGCAAAATAGTGTATATGTGCTGGCACTGCCTGCACACAGCTGCATGCCTATCTGCTTGCATGCAGCGTCTGCACAGTTCACAGCTGCGGTGAAGATGCAGGCCATGTGTTTGTAGTTCAACTAGCGTGCCTGTTCACCGACGCATTTTGTGGGCTGTTGAGCTTTGATGTGTCCACGTGAAAATGAGGTCATCATCGTGCTGTGCTCGCTGATTGCTGTCTGACACAGTGCATACCACAGCTATATTTTGAAGCAGTTCATGCACGTCATCACCCGGAAGGGGGGGGGGGGTTGGTACAATTGGCCAGACCCATCCAACTTGTCTGACCTATGTGGTACATATGCAGACTGGCAGCAACATCAGCCGCCGAAGTCGTGCCAAAGATCTTCCTAGCCGGCCCAAAGCAGGCTGGTCCATGGTTGTGCAAGACGTGAGTGAAGAGGGCTCCAAAAAGCAGTTTGTTGCCTTGCCTGGTGGCAGATCCAGGAGACTGACTGCTGATGAGGAGGTCTACCTGGAAAGAATGAAGCCCAAGCGACGAAAGAGGATCGTTTGAGCTTTGGGTTTACGGAGCACTTTGCTTTCCAGAGACTGAGTAATTGTTGCTCAAATGTGTACAAATCGCTGGTCCTCAGCGGGGATTTCTTGCTTTCGGCTAGTTTAGCAAGTGGCATGCAGTGTCAAGTCTGACTTCGAGCATTATCACTACCACATTGCTGCAAGCATCCACAGCAGATGTTCTGATCCCAATGATTGTACAGGGCGCACAATTACAGTCACGGCTGCAGTGCATGACTCCACTCGAGTTTTAACATTTAACAGGAGGCCTCAAGGCAAAGCACTGACACAGGGCTGTAGCAGTCCGACATGGTCTGAACAAACACTGCATAGACCATCTCGCATGGCAGTAATTGACACTCCACACACAACGACGACCTTCACCACATGGCCAAAAGCAACAGTATCGTACATTTCATGTGATAACAATTATGATCACGCAAAGGTATCTGATGGACTTCTGCCAGACTCGAACATGATCTGGCGCACCTCCTCCATGACCAAACTGTCTGAATGTGTATATTGAAGCTGCTGCAAAGCCTGCCTAGCATAATTCATGGCTTCCTGATTGCATTCCAGTAGAGCTGATACCTTTGCCAGCATTGCAAAGTGCAGGCCTTTGATAGGCCAGACCTGGAAACACATACATGCTGTAAACTGACAAAGTGACTTTGGCAGACTCAGCATCTGAACAAATCAGGGCAAACACATACACCTGTGCTAACAGCATTGATACCATGCATTAGTCAGTCACAGTTGAGCAGTGTCCATTTAGCAGTTTCCACACTGCAGCACCGGACATCAATTCAGAGCAGGACAAGGTAGTGATTGACACTGCTCAGTGGGGGTATGATATTGCAATTCACAAGACACAATGTCAGTGTCAACACACCGTGGCAACTCAATTGCACACACTGCAGTGCTGACCTTGGGATAGACCATTTCATACGCAGGGACCAGTTTCTTTCCTACTGACAGCACCATTGGCCAGTCATTGCCCAGATCCACACAGGCCCTCATCAATGCCTCCTGTATACGCGTGCGCCAGATGTGATGACTGCCCAAGGCCTTCACTGGAGCAGGCATGTGGTCTGCCAGCTGTAAAGCTGACAAGGCAAGGCTCTTTGCTCTGTCTGGGTACTGACTGGACAGAGATTGCAAGCACGCCTTATGCTGCGACAGCATGTGGGCCATGTGGCGGGCTAGGTCAAGCAGCTGCTGTTGGTTGATGCCTGCATGAGAAACATTGCACATCAGGCAGATGTGATGCAGGCCAATGAAGTCTTATCAATACAAGCAAAGGACAAGCTGTTTGCCACTGTTCAGGTGCAGGTGTATGGCTTGTTGTGAGGGCCGATGGCATGTAAAGTGCGCATCCAGATGACTCAACAGGCATGAGTCAAGAGTCTTTTGACACAATGCTGCTGAGCACCTGCTTTCCACAAGCTGGGACGCACATACATACACACAGACAGACAGACACACGCATGCACGCACGCACGCACAAACCCAGACCCACCTGCAAAGCCTGCGCCCCAGCACTGGAGATGTACCAGATCTTGCGTGAGCTGTTGTGCAGATGATGTTCGCGGCGATCTGCCTGATGATAACAATGATGATACTGATGCAGCATCTGATGCTGCTTGCAGGCTTCTGCCAGCAGTGACATCATAGCTGTTGTCATTGGCACCTTCGTCATGACTGTCATGTGCGCTGCTGCATGGGAATGACTCTTGATCAGCATCACTTGGTGCTGATCTGGTGAAGGCCATCACATGACCATCCACTGCTGAGCCTGCTTCAGCGCACAAAGGACAGACTCACAGACTGTGAAATGGCTTCTGACCGGCCATGGTTGCATGCAGGCGGGCATGTGAGTAACATCAAGGGAGAAGGGCCAGCTGTGCTTGCATGGTGAGGAGATGCTACGACAGAGCAGCAGCTGTTTGTGAGCTTGCCAAGAGGCTCAAGAAATCAGGGCTGACAAATGAATAAATACTCTCCTTCATCATTGTGGGCTGACAAACAAGGGAATACACTCCACGGCAATTGAAGCTGCTGACAGTGGTTGATGTTTCACCTAACAAAGAGTTCAAAAGAACAACAGTCAACCTCTTTTGCCCAAAACCTTGCAGCACACTAAACTGTACATCAAGCAGCCAGGCATCACTCTGTACTGTTAGGTGCAAGACTGGTCCTACCTAAAGTCATGTGGGCTCCAGTCAAGGCATGATCAGCAGGGCCCATGTGGTCAAGCGCGCTAGAGTAAGCTTCTGCAAAGATATGGCCTGCAGTGCACTTCAGGAGGGGCTGGGCCTGAGGTCTACCACCCTGCAAGCAGCACACAATGTGGCCTGCTACCTCAGAAGGCTCCATCATCTGTCATATGTAATCTGCAGATCCTGTTATGAACCTGCCATATCCCTTTTTCACTTATCCCGTCATGATTGCCAAAGACGCACACACTTTTTCTTGCAAGCAGCACAGAATGAAGGTTGCAGCATAAGGCAACAAAATTGGTATCTGAGTGCAGTGCAGCAAGGCGCCTAGTGGCGGCGGCACCATTGAAGCCAATGCCGCAGGTGTGTGAGCAAGCGGACACTTTCAGGAACATGAAGCCTCAAGGCACTGATCATAGTTTGACCATGGTGCCTATCTCAGTTGCTCATGCTTCTGACACTTTGCCAACACCAGTGCCAGTGCCAATGCCAATGAGAGGACATGCAATGCACAATGTCAAGGCCTGATGTGATGATATGGCAACCAATGCAGCAGATGGGATCAATGATGATCAATCTACACAACACGAGTGCCAGCAGCAACGTTTCAGCAATGTGCCGATGCAGCGATGCAAACAGAACAGCGCCGTGGTGGAACAAATACTGTACTGACATGGCAATCTTTTGCAGGATAACAAAGCAGGCATGGTTGCAAGGCAGCTAACCTGCAAGTCACTGTCAATGTCAAAGTAGTATTGTTCCAGAAGCTGTTGTCGCCTTTCTGCATGGGTAGCAGCCAACTCAATGTAGCTGATGCTGATTTCAGCGCCAGGAGCAATAGGCTGCAGTGCTGTAAAGATGATCTGCTGCTGCTTGAAGCTCTGCATAGCATTGGGGGTGCATGAGTGATTGATGAGGGCTCCTGTGGGGAACAGCCCTACACCTGCGTCACATGAGCCACTGCTCAGATCTGTGCACTCCGGTGTGCTAGTGCATGGCACACACTCAGTAGGCTTGTGCTGCTGATACTGCTGTTGACATTACTCTCATCGGCTGGCGCCCTCTGCTGCTGCAAATTGAGATGACAATTCTAAGCATTAGCTATGCCTTGTGATGCTGCTGCTAGGAACAGCTTAACAATGCCTGCACAGGTGCATGTGACAGATGGTATGCGAGAGTGTGTAAAAAAGCCGGCAAACGACACAAAATGAGCCTGGAAGGCAAGGCCCATTGCCTGGCAAGCATAGACGCCGCAGAAAAGAATGTGGTGGTGGCTGAAACACAAGGGCACAACCCTGCTGCAGATGCTTGTCAACACATTGCCAGTAGAATGGGAGGGGGATTTGCTGACCTATAGGTCGCAGCTCATCATCACAGATGGTGTGGTTGTTGCATGCACATCGCGCCAACGTAAGGGCTATGACTTTTTGGTCAGGCAAGTCTGTCTGATCAGTCCGTCCACCCTGCATGTAGTGCCTGCAGTCTAAACAACAGACATCGTTGGCTGCTATACAAAAATTTCATTGAATGGTTGTATAAAATGACTGTCCTATCAAGCATATCAGTTTCAGAGAGAGCTCAACCTGGTCAGAGCAGCCATCTGAGCATACATCTCTTTCTTGCTGTCTGGCAGTGCAATCCAGTGGTGCTCTAAACTCTCAATGCGAAGTTGCGCTTTTTCAAAAGCTGGCTGCCCGACTGGTTTCAGCCTGCAGATAGGTTGCGGTTATGGACATGTAGGCGTTACAGGTGAGCAAGCGCTGATGAACCAAGTTCTTACCAGGTCCGACGCCAGAACAGCTTCGCTATAAGCCTCACAGTGGGTGGAGGAACATGAGGACGACAAGCTGCAAGCGCTGCGCATTCTTCCCGGTGCCCTGACGACCATGCTGAGCGTTGATTCTGCTTGTTAGCATATCTTGCGTGCTTGCAACCGCCACAACGCAGAGGGGTCTGGGTAAGCTCAAAACTCAAGTGACACCGGCGGGACACCTCGCTGTCATGTAGCACAGCGGCTGCAGCATTTTCACACAGAACATGACTGCCGGGATGGATTTGCAAGCTCGCCGCCAAATGCCGGCCGCGCTGCTGATCCTGCTGTTCCTGGAAGGAGGTGCTTTTGTATAATGGGGTCCCGGCCATTTGGTTCGAAGTTATATAACCATATTCGATGCTAGCCGAGCACGGCAGCTGTGTTTACTTGTGCACATAATTATAATACGCTATCAAATATGGTTTCGGAGCAGCTTTAAAAAAAGTGTTCGGCCAAATTATCCGCTTTGTTGTGCGACACCCCGCCTGCAGCACAGAGTGCAAATAGCAGGAGAGGCTTCCCCCGGGTTGCAGTGCACCATTTGCAAGTCTGCTGCACCGTCAGTGCCCTGTTATTTGTGGCTCAGCAAACTTGTACGTTCGCGAGAGTTGGTTGTTCTCAGGCTCTTTGAGCGCTCATGCGACCTGCCGCCTCCAGGTGCATTGCCAGCGGTCATTGTTTGCCCATCTTAGTCACAAACAGCCATCGCAGAAGATCTGCTGCGGCTAAGCTGCGCAAGTACTCACAAACAACGGGACGACTGCGCCTTCACGCCTCACCCAGCAACGGACAGCAGCAGCCTACAAACGATGAGGTAAACGCAACATCAGTTGTGTCGCTGCCGCGAGCTATTGCAGCATCAGAGTCGAGGCTTCTGGCTGCTGCAGGAGTTTGAGGGTCTGTCCCAGGAAGACGACTGGACTGTAAGCGCTTGCATTTTGCTGCTGAGTCACTGCTCTTCATGTCCATGACTCTTAAATCTGATCCAGCTGGCTGTGCAGGTGCCAGGAGGCTACCAGGACTCTTTGAGTTCCAACACTGAGCTTGGGCGTGCAGTCCAAGACGCTTGTGAAGAGCTGGACAATCTGTCCAACCTGGTATGTCTTGCATCTGCAGCTGTGATCAGCAAGCATAGCTCATTAGCAAGTGTGCAGCTTGCGCCCACAAACTGACACTGATACAATGCTTCAAGGGGGGGTTTGTGGTGCTGCAGGAGAAGGAGTCCCTGACAGAGGCCAGCAAGCTTTTGCAAAAGCTTGGCTACAAGGGCAACATCTTTCAAAGGACCGCCCAGCCTGATGCCAGTGATGAATAAGAACAGGCCTGATGCTGGCTTGGCCCATGCAGTGTATGCTTCATGTTACACAAGCAATCACCAACAGCAACACTCAATCAGGCTGTCAGATTTTATCTCACCGTTGCACTGTGGTGCTTCACTTCCAAGGTACACTTTGTACCAGGAGCACCCATGGCAGCAGCTTTTGCTCAGGATGCTGTTGGGCTGTGGCAGGCAGACAAGGACTCGTGCATGCATGGTACTCCATACTAGCTAGCTAGCTAGCTACCTATTTCACTAGCTAGCTATTCCATACCAAACATAGTCAAGGTGGAACTGTAACATTGGTCCACACGCCAGTGTATTCAAGCACGAACTTGGACCAATATGTATTATTGTTGCATTTGACTCACCAGATGCTCTCGTTGCAGGTCATCTGACTCGGTCAACATGCTCAGACCTGTCGAGCGCAAGCATGCTTTGACTATGTGTAAACGTATGATGCACTGACGAGGTTCAGCGTCAACACTCGTCAATGCTTTGCACATTGCAACCACGTCTCGCAAACGCTGCCTATCGAGATCAGCAGATGTTGAGGCATGCTTCCCTGAGAAATAGTTGCTTTGCCGTTGAGCCCTGTGCTGTTGGTCCGGAGCGACAGGTGCCTCAGATTGCAAGTTCATCTCCCGCTTTCTTTGCGCAAAGTGGCATGTGAGAGCCCACGCTCCAGTGCAGCTGATACTGCTTGACCTATCGAGAGCTGGATCACCGTTGCAAACGTCACCATGCAAACTCGTCGAGGCAAGCGGAAGCACGAGCAGGTCGACAAGAGGCAAGCTCTGCTTCTTTGACGCATGGTGGTATTGCGTGAGGCTAGATGTGCCAAGGCTTATCACCCAAACTTTCCTGGTTTCAGAGCTATAGTCGTGCAGGTGTTCAAAATTGCCAGCAAAGCTGCAGGAGTACATCATGCCAGACAGGAAGCCCCGAAAAGCCCCTTCATCCAGGCAGCAAGCAGCAGCACCATGCTCAGCAAGTCAGCCGAAAGGGGCCAAGATGCTCCTCTTTAACAAACCATGCTGTGCAACCTCTGTAAGAAAGCTGACAATCAAGCTTGGTGGCAGTGCATTGGCATCACATCAAGCCAGCGTTGCGCCACCTGAGCCCAAGCAGTCACTGCGTTTGAAGCTGAAGAGCCCGCTCACCAGGCCTGCCACACATAGTGCTGAGCCACCTCCCTCATTGCAATTGGCTCAGAGCCAGAAGCAGACCTTGCCACATGCCAAGCGGTTCAAGCCTGCACCTGTTGAAAGGCCTGTCACCAGGCATTTCAAGCGGCAACAGACTACCAAGCTGAAGGTTCACCTCAGGCTCAGAGCACCAGCTCAGAGCGCTGTGACTCAGCGCAAAAGCACCCTTACTCATCAACAGAAGCGGCATGGCGCAGACATCATCAGGAGCACCAACCAGGCAGAGGAGCGCTTGCAGTCCCAGGATACTGACTTACTCATAACTTGCACCCAGTCATTGCCAGAAGGTGCTGCTGCAGCTGTACACCAGTCAGACAGGGAAGATGCATCAGCAGCTAGGCAGGCAGCTGGTCTGGCAGGTACACCAGAAGCTGGGCACAGCAATGCGAAGCCAGCTCCCATGCTGTCAACCATGACCACATCTATAATCAGTACTGCTGCTGCTGCTGCTGCTGCTGCTGCTGCAGATGGACCAGGCAATACAGCAGCTGCAGAAGCCGACACAGCACATCGCCCTGCTCAAGTTGCTTTGCTGAAGAAGGCAACAGGTGTTGTGGTTCCACCACTGTGGAGTAGCCATCACGGCAGAGCATGTGGTTCATTGAATGGCACAGGCACACACAGGTCGGGTCTGCGCCAGCAAGTTTCTCTGTCCTGAATGGCAACACACACTGCTGATGTCAGCATGTTTGTCACAGCTCTCAACAATTTCGCCAACAGTGCGTATTGGCATGCACACTATCAGCTCACAGCTGCATCACAGAAAGATGCAAGTGTAGACAATGCTGCGTGCAGGGGGCTGAAGAGGCGGGCAACAGCATCCAGTGCCTCACCGCCTCCATACAAGCTGGTTCCAGCAAACACAGCACCGGTCACACTTCCAGTGGTGTTGTACAGCTCGCCCATTGCAGCAGCCGGCCAGCACAATGCCAAGCGGAGGCACATGGTCCCCAGCAGTGCTGCTTTTCCCATTCCATTGTCATTGTTGACTCCACATGGCTCACCATGCCCTCTTCAAAGGTTCTTGACAGCAAGATCACTTTTTGGTGAGCCTATGCCAATGGGCAGCAGAGGCAGTTTCAGTGGGACCACAAGGAACATCGGCAATGGGCAGCAGTTGGCTAGCTATACAGAGAGAGTGGCTCATTGGCAAAGGGAACAAAGGGAGCTGCTGCAGTGTCTGCTGCAACAGCAGGTTGCAAATATCAATCATCCCAGCACCACAGCAGAGACCTCTCAGGTCTGTTTGTGTCTTCTTCTCCGCTCCCAAATCATCAACGAGGTTGCAACATGTGCATCAGCTGCACTGACATTGATGGGTGCATCAATCTGCTGCTGTGGCATGTTTGTGTCAGCGTATTGCAGATGCGTTTTAGATCTGCCAGTGTGCAATACCTGCATGTGGTATTGCCAAGACCGGCACATCTGTCCTCAGATTGGCTATAATGGTAATCTACTCACCCAAGTGTTGGTGACTCAGCAATGCATCATTTCCAGCTGCAGGCAGGCTTGACCAGCAGTGTTTCCTATGTCACTGCAAGTGCAAGCAGACAGGTTGGGGCTGTGCCCAGCCTGCCCTGCCTTCCCCACATTGTCATCAGGCCTCCGAACCTCAGCCACAGTACTAGCACCACAGTGGCGACTAATTTGGCCTGCCTCAAGTCTCAGGTATGCAATCAGGAAGATTGAGCCTTACGGTCACAACCACAACAACTTCAAAACACCACTCAACAGGTCAACCCACAAGCATTCACATGAGACATGCAGTGCACAAGTATGATATACAAGCAGGTGCCATGCAGTAGACAGAGACAAGCAGTAACAAATGGAACAAGCAAGTGGTGCTGTCCATCCAGAGTCAGGTCGCATGCTGTTGATTGATTCCAGGATGTAAAGATAGGTGTGGTGCAGCACAGGCTGTGCTGGCAATGAGCATGCCTTTGAAGGATGATTCAGCTGTGAAGGAGTATCTGCTGCATCCCAACTGCCGTGCCAGCCTGCTTATGTCCCATGGGGCTGTTGCAAGCAGCATCCAAGGGGCAGATGCCCTGGAGCCCCTGATGAGTGGACGCTGCTTTGTCTGCTTGCATTACAAGCTGGCACCAGGCGCCAAACTGGAGCCATGCTTGCCACAAAGCAGTGCTACAGATCAGAGTAACAGGTAAATCAAATGTGATGGTCCATGTAGCTCTTGGACTGAATGAGTGCTGCATGCTTTTTTGTGTCATATACTGACAGCTTGTGCAGCGCTATGCCTGTGCTTGATTTCCAACGCATGCAAATGTGATCATGCATCAAAGCAGCTGGCGAATTGAAAGTCGTTACTTCACGCAACGAATGCTTTTGCAGATCAACCAACAGTCAAACTGCCCGTGCTCTGTATGCATGTGTCACACAGCAAGTTTTGCAAGCAGTCTTTGCGTGTTGGCCTGGGTTATGTTGTTGTTCACGAGTGAGTAAAAATATGCATCCTGTGCTCCTGTGCACACAGATACACAGACCGCTGTCACATTCCCAGAATCTCTGCAAATGAATCACATGGCATTGGTCTTTTCAAGGCGCCACATCCTGTGCCTGCAGGGATGCCTTGCAGAGAA
>JAABUO010001925.1_pt1 | contig 26010 bp, 24 predicted proteins | sample 5559291 | NCBI WGS metagenome assembly JAABUO01 (sample SAMN10711878, study PRJNA513372) | rock metagenome | isolation source: Antarctica rocks | place: Antarctica: Victoria Land, Finger Mt sud
TCGCCCGCATCCGTGGCTATCTCTCCACGCTCCGCAAGCAGGGCTATCCCTTGCTCGCTGCTCTGGAGAGCCTCTTTCGTGGTCATCCTCTCGTCCCTTGCTTGGAGTCCTAAATAGTCACGATTAGACGCCATATTCATTCGGGTCAGATCCCATTATCCCGCTGCTGCGTCCGTGAGAAAAGCGCGCAACGCGGCCGCCAACTCCTCGGGGGCTTCCTCGGCCATATGGTGGCCACAGTCGAGCGCGTGGCCACGCAGGTCGCTGGCCCATCCTCGCCAGGGACCCAGGACATCGCCATAGAGGTCCTCCATGTCGTCCCGAGAGGCCCATAGGACGAGCGTCGGGCAGTCCAGGCGCCGGGCGGCGCGCCGGTCCTCGTCGTCGTGCGCCCGGTCGATGCCCAGCCCCGCGCGATAGTCCTCGCACATCGCGTGGACAGTGGCTGGGTCGTGGATGGCCCGCCGGTAGTCCGCCCACGCCTCGTCGCCCATTTGCGCGCGCGTACCGCGGTACCAGGCGTCTGGGTCCGCGGAGATCACCCGCTCGGCCGGCTTGTCCGTCTGGCCGAGGAAGAACCAGTGCCACCAGCGGGAGGCGAAGTGGGCGTCGCAGCGGGCCAGCGCCTCCCCGAGCGGGATGGCGTCGAGGACCGCCAGGCGGCCGATCGCGGCGGGATGGTCCATGGCTAACCGGAAGGCGACGTAGGCGCCGCGGTCGTGCCCCACCACGGCGAAGTGCTCATGGCCGAGGGTGCGCATCAAGGCCAGCCCGTCGCGCGCCATGGCGCGCTTAGAGTAGGGCGCATGGTCGGGGGTCGTCGGCGGCTTGGAGGACTGCCCATAGCCGCGCAGGTCCGGGCAGACCACGGTGTGGTGGCGCGCGAGCAGGGGAGCGACGCGATGCCAGGTGGCGTGGGTGCGCGGGTGGCCATGCAGCAGCAACACCGGGGGGCCGGAGCCACCGTGGCGGACCCGCAGGACGGCCTCGCCGGTGTCGATGTGGTCCAGTGTGAAGCCCTCAAACATCGTCGTGCCTCCTTATTGGATTGGCTCACTACAACATTGGATTGGCTCACTACAACGATTCGCGCGACAATAGGCCATGTGGCTCGCTACCAGCCCAATTGTGCTACCAGGCCAGTTTATAGACCACCCGGCGTGCCCCACTGGGCGAGAGCTTCCCGCGCGATACGCAGCCAGGACGCCGTCTCCCGCGATCCATAGTGGCGGATCGACCAGTCGACCTGCCGCAGGATCATGTGCGCCAGGTAGACGCCGAGGGCGCCGTGGCCCACCTGGCTGCGCACGTGCCGCCACAAGGGATCGCGCACCGCCGGGCTGTCCCACGCATAGAGGAGCAAGGTCACCAGATCGAAGGCGCGATCGCCCGCGCAGGGGTCTTGCCAGTCGATCACGCCGCTGATGGCGCCATCCTCGACGAGGATGTTGGTCGGGTTGAAGTCGAAATGCACCAGGTCGGCCGTCTCGTAGCGGTCGTCCTGGTGTCGCGCCACGAGGGCCTGCAGCGTGGCGAGCAGCTCCGCCGTCGCGGGTGAGTAGACGCGCAGCGGATCGAGCAGGCAACATCCGTCGCCGCCGTGCAGGATGCTATCGACGATGCGCCCCGGCCAGTCGCGCCGCCCCGGGATGGCCTGCTCGCGCTGCAGCGCGTTCAGGACGATCAACGAGGGGACAAGCTCTGGCGTGACGACGCGCAAGGGCACACCGGGCCGCATCTCCTGGATCGCGTAGGACGCCGCGGGCGTGGACCCGACGACGAGCGAGAGCGGCGCGGGATAGCCCCGCTCCCGCAGGCGGGCCGTCGCCGCATCGATCTCCCCGAGCCGATCGACGAGGGAGGGATCGGGGAACCACTTGAGCACGCCACGCCGGCCGGCGGCGTCGCTGACCGCGTAGACGCCGAAGTCGCTCTCCCCGTCGGCGTAGCGGTCGCCGGGGACGAACGAGGTCCCGTGCCGCGCGTTGATGGTGGCGAGCAAGGTAGCTGGAGTTGGGTGCATAGGCGTCATGATATGAGAAGGCACGTCTCATCGCAACCGCTCCACGCCGGCGCCGGGTACACGCCCAAGCGGCTTGTCGTTGTACTCAACCACGTGGCCCATTGTCGCACCAATCGTTGTCATGGGCCTTGGACGCTCTCGGTTCGCTCATTTTCGGCGGCAATAGCACAATTGAAAGGGTATGTGATGCCTGATTGGGCCTTTGCTGGGGCAAACGCAAGCTCCGAGAGCGTACCGAACCCGCGTCAGCACTATCCAATGATCGTGCGAGTCACGTGGCACACCGCCACGCCTCTGCATGTTGTAGGATTTCACGACAGACCACTAGATATAGTAGGTGTCAATTGTGAAAGCCTCCGGAAAAATGAGCGAACCGAGAGTGGACGGCTACAGACACGTCGAATATACTAGACAGGGGACGTGAGCGCACCCTAGGCGTACGCCGGGCGCGCACTGTCCAGTCACCGGGCGCGGCGCGCACCGCTTCGCGCACACACGCGCCCTTCACTAGCGGAGACGCCCGTGCAACGACGCCACTTCCGGCACGACGACCTCTCCCTCTCGTACCTCGACGCCGGCGGGGACGGCCAGATCCTGATCGCCCTCCCATCGCACTGGATGGAGGGCGTGACCTACGCCCCGCTCGCGGCCGCGCTCGCGCCCGCCTGGCGCGTCGTCGCGCTGGACCAGCGCGGGCATGGGCACTCCGACCACGCGCCGCGTGAGGGCGGCTACACCCGCGCGGCCTATCTCGGCGACGTGGCGGCGCTCGTCGCGCACCTCGGGATTGACACGGCCGTCCTCCTCGGCAATTCATTGGGCGGCGTGAACGCCTACCAGTTCGCGGCCCGGCGCCCCGACCGGGTGAGCGCGCTCGTCGTCGAGGACATCGGCGCCGTGGTGGCGGACGACACGCGCTTCGCTCTGGCCTGGGGCGGGACCTACCCGAGCCGAGAGGCGCTGGCCGAACGCATCGGCCCACGGTTCATGCCCTACCTCGTGGACGCCGTGCGCGAGACCCCGGCGGGTTGGCGGCTCGCCTTCGACCCGCGCGACACGGTGGCGTCGCAGGGCCAACTCAACGGCGACTACTGGGCGGACTGGCTCGCCACGACCTGCCCAGCGCTCCTGATCCGGGGCCGCGAGAGCCGCGTCACGACCCCTGTGATGGTCGAGCAGATGGCGGCGCGCCGGCCCCACACGCGCCTCGTCACGCTCGGCGGCGGGCACGTCGTCCACGTCGACAATCCCGCCGGCTTCGCCGACGCGGTGCGGGCGTTCCTGCGCGACCTCTGAGGGACACCCGGGGGGTGACGACGTGCGCCGCGCGACCAGCCATCTGCCCCGTGGAGGATGTGGCGTCTCAACAAATGGGGTTGCATAATGAGCGGGGTGTAACACTTGGGCTCGTGCGTTACCCCGCCCCGAAGTATCTCAAAGGCGCGGCGAAAGGGTGCGGCGCAACCCTTTCATCGCCTGCGGTGAAGGCATACTGTGAAAGGCATACTATGAACGGATCGGCCTGCGGTCGCCACCTCGCCGGCATAGGGGAAGAGCGACAGCTGGGTTCGCAACATCGTCGTGTCTGCTCAAGCTGGTTTGCGGCCACCCTGACGCCACGATGACCACTCGTGTCGATGGATGGCGCCGGACGCATCCATAGCATCCGGCAGCGCGGTCCACACCGGATGAGCCACATAGCCATGTCAACGCGATCGGTTTGCGCTTGCTCACCGAGCGGTACACATCTGGGCAGCAGCGTTAGGTGCCCATGTCTCCCTGGAGCTTGGAGGCGATGCTTGCCGCCGCGATTGGGAGGCCCTGGCCACCGCCCGGCGCGAGGTAAACGGTGAAAGCGCTCTGGTCGCCGCGATGGTGCGCGATGAAATACTCAAGCGGGCGATCCTCGGTGGTGAGGCTGACGCTGCGTAGCACCAGGAGCGGGTCGCCCTCCGCGATGCGTAGGAGCGCCGCATCCCGCGGGCCGGCTACCGTCGCCTCGACCGTGCGGACGGCCGCGATGATAGGTAGGCCATAGTCCCGCTCGAGCAGGCGGTACAGCGACACGTCGCCGCCGAGATCTCGCCGCGCGAGGCCGGGCGTTAGCCCGGCCGGCAGATACGTCGTCACTACGACCCAGGGTTGGTCATCCATGAAACGCAGACGCTCCAGCTCGATGACCGGCTCGCCTGGGCGCATCCCCAGCCGCTCGGCGATGGACGACATGGCCGGCGCTTCCTTCAGGGTCAGCATCGTGGATCGCAAGGTTCGCCCACGCGCGGTCGCGTCCTCGTACAAACCCCTCAGCCGGCTGATTAAGCCCTCGGGCAGCTTGGGACGGGCGACGAAGGTCCCTTTGCCCCGATGACGCTCGACGAGCCCTTCGTAGCACAATTCGTTGAGCGCTTGCCGCACCACGGTCCGGCTCACATTGTACAGCGCGCAGAGCTCGTGCTCCCCTGGGAGTTGCGCCCCAGGGGCCAACTCGCCGGATGTGATCCTGTCGGATAAGCTTTGCTTCAGTTGGTAATAGTACGGGATGGCCGACGTGCGGTCGACGCGCCGCGCGCCCTGTGAGAGTGCCGTGATCAATGCTGTATCCTCGTGAACAACGAAGGGGCGGTGGTGTTATCCTTTTCAGTATCAGTATAATGAACGCCGCGCCCGCTGACGCCTGATCGGCTACCCGCCCATCTCAATCTCAACCCGTCGCCCGGTCTCCGCCGCTGTGTGCATCGCCTCGGCGATCACCGCGGCTCGGTAGCCGTCCTCGAAGGTCGCGCCATCGGGACCCACCGGGCGGTCCTCGGCCACACAGCGTAGGACGTGGTCGAGCATGTTGATGTGGGCGTGCTCCCAGCCCACGATGTGGCCGGTCGGCCACCACAGGTCCATGAAGGGGTGGTCCGGCTCGCAGACGATGACGTCGAGCAGGCCGTCCACCGTGTTCCCGGAGTCACGCGCGGCGTAGACCTTTAGCCTGTTGAGGTCCTCAAGGTCCCAGGCGAGCGTCCCATGGGCGCAGTTGATCTCCCAGGCCAGCATGTTGCGCCGCCCCCGCGAGACGAGCGAGGCGTCGATCGTCCCCGCGACGCCGTTAGCGAAGCCGACGAGCGCGGCGACGGTGTCGTCCTGCTCGATCGGCGCGCCGGCGTGGCGCCGCTCCGGCGTCGTCACCGGGTTCGTGAAGAGGGCCGAGACGTTGGCGATCTCGCCGACCAGGAAGCGCGCCTGGTCAATGGCGTGGCAGCCGATGATACGCAGCGCGCCCGCCGGCGAGGGCAACGCGACGGCGGGGTCGCGCCGCCACTCCTGCGCATAGCGGAAGCGCGCCTGATAGACCTCGCCCAGCTCACCACGGCGCAGCATGTCGCGCGCCAGCCGTACGGCGGGGACGAAGCGGTAGTTGAAGCAGCAGAGGTGCTTGACGCCGGCCCGCTCGGCCGCCTCCCACAGACGCCGAGCATCCGCCGCGGTGACGGCGAGCGGCTTCTCGCAGACGACGTGCTTGCCGACGGCGATCGCGGCCAGCGTCGGCTCGACGTGCGCGTCGTCGCCGGCGACATTGTCGAAGACCTGCACGCGCTCGTCCGTGACGAGCCCGCGCCAGTCGGTGTAGTAGCCCGCGAAGCCGTAGCGCGACGCCGCCGCGCGCACCCTTTCCTCGTCGCGGCCGGCGATGGCCACGAGCTCGGGCCGCGCGACGCCGGGCCAATCGACGTAGGGGATCGTGCGCAACGCGTTGGAGTGCGCCTTGCCCATGAAGCCGTGACCAAGCATTCCGATGCCGATAGAGGGACGCGCGTCCGACGGCGCCTCGACATACCCCTGGCCGGGCATCATGACCTCCCCGCCGGCGTCGCCGGCGTCGGCGCGACCACGGTGCGCAGGTAGGCTAGGCTCTCGGCGACGAGGTCCTCCTCCTTTCGCTCAACGAACGGGAACCCCAGTAGGTCGAGTTCGACGGCGAGCGAGCCCTGGAAGCCGGCTTCGTCGAGCACGCGAACCAGCACGGGCACGTCGACGAGGCCGGCCCCGACCGGGCAGGACGGCCACCATGTAAAGCGCTCCAGCGGCGTGCCGCCCTTGCCGTGCGCCATGATGTCCTTAGTGTGCGTGGCGATGATATACGGCGCGAGCCGCCCGGCCGCCTCCACGGGGTCCTCGAACAGACGGAGCGCGTTGCCGGTGTCGAAGTTGACCTTGAGATGCTCCGAGCCGACGCCCTCGACGATCCGCAAGAGTTCCGCCGAGGTGAAGTCGATGTGATTCTCCAGCGCTAGGGTCACGCCGTTGTCACGCGCCACCTCGACGGCCTCCGTGAGCATGCGGATGCTGCCCCGGATCTGCGGCTCCTTGGGCTCGTTGACGTAGAGCATGCTGGAGACGACGATGCGCATGATCTGGGCGCCCAGGCGCGGCGCGACGGGGATGTGGCGCTTGAGGTCGGCCAGCGCCTCCTCGTCGCGCCCGCCATGCAGCCCATCGGGGTGGCCCCAGCCGACCACGCGGGAGAGCCCCGCCTCGTCCAACCGGGCTTTGAGGTCGCGGCAATAGCCCTCGTCGAACGCGGGGAAGAATAAGGTCTCCAGCGCGACCTCGTCGACCTCCTGGGCGCGCGCGTAGTCGACGAAGTCCCGCGCCATGTCCCAGGTCACGCCAGGGTCCCGTTGCAGGCCGGGGTACACCTCGCCGAAATAGCGATGGAAGCTGTAGCTGTCGATGCCGATCTTCATGGGATGTCGTCCTCCTCGTTGAACTTAGATTGTGTCGATCTCCAGGTCGAATACCTGTGCGAGCATCCGTATGGAGGGCAGGTTGTGGCCAGTCGTCAGCAGGTAGTGGTGCGAGGAGAGCTGCCGCATCAGCTTATGGCCGTCCGCCACCTTGATCACGGCCCCGTTCAGGCAGTCGGAGCCGGGGTACTGCGCATACCCCTTCAACGCGCCCTCCGCCACGCTTATCGTGTCGAAGGTGGGGTGCAACTTCGCCAACGTGATGTCGCCGACCGGCAGACGCGCGTCGATCGCGTTCGCGTGGGGGTCCACGATGGCGAGCACCTTCGCCCTGAGCGCCCATTCCGTGGAAAACGACTGGGGCAGGACGCCCAGATAGCCACAGTGCGCCGCCAGGACGTGGTTCTCCGGCTCGTCCACGTCGGGGAAGCGCGGGATGCGCTCGTGTTTCAAAGCCGCTTGCCCCATCAGGAAAGGGTACAGGTTGGTCATCATGATCGGGACGCCCGTCGACGCATGCACGATGTGCTTCGTCAACATCGACACCGTGTCGGCCTCGCAGCCCCAGATTAGCCCGCGCTCCTCGTAGAGCATATTCCAGGCGAGGCACGGGGTCGTGTCGGAGAAGTGCGACTCATTGAGACAGTTGATGCCGACGGCCCTGATGCGGTCGTCGTCCTCCATCTCGCGCTTCACTGCGATGTAGAGCTTGAGCGCGCTAAGTAGAGCCCGCTCGGGCAGAGAGACACGCAAGCGGGAGCGCCACTCCTCCCAGACGGCCCGCGCCTCGCCATCGGGGATCGCCATCGCGTCGGCGCCCAACCGTTTGAAGCTCCTCTTCTCAATGGTGATGCCGAACCTGTCGAGCATCCGCCGCGCGCACTCGTCCTCCCACCAGTAGAAGCGCTTGAATATGCTGGCCTGCGCGCCCTCGCCCGGATTATCCTGGAACACCAGCATTTTCGCGCCGTCGAGATCCTTCTTAACGGCCAGGGCCCGGCACGCTGTCTTGGCCTGCTCGATGGTGTACGGGGCGATGACGTCGACCCCCTCGGCCGCGAGGTAGTTGATGATTTCCCAATCCCACATCGACATCGTCCCGAACTCGGAGGTGAGGACGAGGATGGGGCGGTCGAGCGCCTTGATCTGGTCCAGTTGTCGATAGGCGTCGCCGAGCAATTGCGGGAACACGACGGCGTCGGCCGCGGGGAGCGGGGCGCCGAGGGGGACGGGTTCGACGATGTCGGCCTCGTCCCGGAACAGGTTCTCCAGTCGTTCGATCTGGGCGGAGAAATCCGCGTCCATGCCCGACTGGAAGTACAGCGGGACCACACGCGCTCTCATCGACAGTCCTTTCGCGCTCGCCTACAGCGTCAAATCGTGGCGGCGCCCTACCCGCCCCACCACGGCACGGCCACTGGAGCGATCGAATACAGGCTACGACGATTTGTCATGTTGTCATGCCAGGATGGTGTGCCGATAGTCGCTAGAATAGCACCGCTTATCCTGTCTTGTCAACGCGGGCAGCGAACAGGGGGTGCGCCACAAGAAAGTTCCCTTGTGCGGCACGGCAGCCAACTGGCACGGCCGCTGTGCGCGTGCTGGGAACTTTGCTGTGGCGCACCCGCGAACAGGCGAGTCGGTGAATCGCGGCGAATTCCGGGGACTTGACAAGCTGGCGGAACTTCTCTATGATCTATGTCAGGCTACGGATAAGTTGTAATTACCGGATGACATTAATCCCGCACGGGGCGGCGACACATCAGTTACTGATAGCGGATCGAGGGCGATGGATGGCGCTGTTACAGGTCAAAGACGTCAGCAAATCTTTCCCCGGTGTCCTCGCTCTACGTGGGGTGGCGATGGAGGTCGAGGCCGGACAGGTCCATGCCTTGGTCGGCGAGAACGGCGCCGGCAAGTCGACCCTTGTCAAGATCATTTCCGGGGCGCAAGCGCCCGATGGCGGCGCGATCATCTTCGACGGCGCGCGCTTCGAGCACTACTCGCCCTCCTACGCCACCGGTCACGGCATTGCCGTCGTCTATCAGCGCCAGCAACTGGTCCCCTGGCTCTCCGTGGCTGAGAACATTCTACTCGGGCAGCAGCCCCGCCGCATGGCGGGTGTTGTCGATAGCGCCGGGACACAGCGGACGGCCCGCGCGCTGCTCGACCGCTTGCGCGTCACGATCGATCCGGCCACGCCCGTCGCGCGCCTCTCGCCCGCGCAACAGGGTGAGATCGCTATTGCCAAGGCGCTCTATCGGCGCGCCAAGCTGCTCATCCTGGATGAGCCGACGGCGGCGCTGGACCCGGCGCAGATCGCGCGGCTCTTCGAGTTGATCGGTGATCTTTGCGCGCAGGGCATGGCCATCCTGTACATCTCGCACCATCTGGAAGAGATTTTCCGCCTGGCGCGCCGTATCACGGTGCTGCGCGACGGCGAGGTCGTCACGACGCAGCCCGTCAACGAATTGACCCAGGGGCAGGTCGTGAGCCTGATGGCCGGCCGCCGTGAACGCAAGGCGGCAGCGGCGGAGGACGCGCCTGGGGCGGCTGCGGACCCTATTATCCCGCGGGATGGGGCGCGCCGCCCTGAGCGGGCCCCCATCGTGGAGTTCCGCCACGTCGCGGCCGGCTCTGTCCTGCGCGGCCTCGACCTCGCCATCCACGGCGGTCAGGTCATCGGTCTGACCGGCATCATCGGAGCGGGCGGTCACGACATCGCGCGCCTGCTCTTCGGCTTGCTGCAACCAGCGGGCGGGGAGATCTGGCTGGACAGCCGCCCCTACGCGGCGCGCGGTCCGGGGCAGGCCATCGCGCGCGGCGTCTTCCTGGTTCCCGAGAACGCGGATCGCGACGGCTTAGTCGGCGTGCTCTCGGTGGCCAAGAACATCACGCTGGTCAGGCTGGGGGATGTGTCGCGCCTGGGTGCCCTCAACTTGCGGCGTGAGCGGCGGATCGCGCGCGACTATGTGTCGTCCTTGCGCATCGCCACGCCGACGGTCGAGCGGGAGGTGCGTACGCTCAGCGGCGGCAACCGGCAGAAAGTGCTCCTAGCCAAGGCGCTGCAGGCCAGGGCGCGACTGCTGGTGCTGGAGGAACCAACACAGGGCGTCGACGTCAACGCCAAGGCGGAGATCCATGCCATCATCCGCGACGTCGCGGCCACGGGCAAGGCGGTCCTGGTCATCTCTACCGACATCCGCGACCTGTTGCTCTGCACGGATCGCATGGTCGTGTTGCGCAAGGGGCGCATCGTGGCCGACGTGCCGACGCGCGACGCCGACTACACCGGAGTGTTGGGCCTGACACAGGGGACGGAAACAACAGGGACGGAGGAGGAGGCCACATGGCACGCAGGGACAGCATAGGCCGGCCCCGACGGCGCCGTCAGCAGACGCGACGCCGGCCGCGCCCACGCCGACCGCACGACGGATGAGAGGAAAAGCGCTGTCGCCACGTCTGCCCGCAGGGCTCGACCTGGTCGACCTCACCCCGCTGGCCGTTATTGTCGCCTTACTGATCATCGGGGCGGTTTTCTCGCCATATTTCTTCACGGCCTCAAACCTAACCAACGTGCTGACGCAGGTATCCGTGATCGGTATCGTGACCATGGCGCAGACGATCCTGCTCGTCGCCGCCGGCATCGACCTCTCCGTGGGCAACAACGTGGCTGTCTCGGGTGTGGTCACCGGCGAGCTCTTCTCGCAAGGGACGGCGCTGTGGTTGGCTTGCCTGGCCGGCATTGGCTGCGGGACGCTGATCGGCCTGGTCAATGGCGTGCTGGTGGCGCAGAACCGCGCGCACCCCTTCATCATCACCCTGGGCATGTTCACCCTGCTCGACGGCGTGGCCACCAAGCTGACCGGGGGCAGTCCGGTCAACGACATGGGCGCGCTCAACACGACGCTCGGCGGCACGCTGCCCGGCGGCATCCCCACCGCGATTATCGTACTGCTGGTCGCGGTCGTCGCCGTGGCCCTTTTCCTGCACCGCTCGCCCATCGGACGCGCCGCCTACGCCATCGGAGGGAACGAGGAGGCCAGCTACCTCTCGGGCATCCCGATCAAGCGCACCAAGATCTACCTCTATACGATCGTCGGCTTCATCGTGGGCATCGCGGCCCTGGTGGAGGGCGGCATCCTCAACGAGGCGTCGAACACCATCGCCCCAGGCTTGGAGCTACAGTCCATCGCGGCGGCGGTCATCGGCGGCACCCCACTCTTCGGTGGCCGCGGCGGCGCCCTACGTTCGCTGCAAGGGGTCATCCTGCTCGGACTGATCTCCAATATCCTCAACCTGCTCGGTCTGGGCGGCGATTACCGCAATATCGTGACCGGCATTATCGTTATCATCGCCGTCATGGTGCAGAAACTGAGGTAGGAGGGAAAGGAGGTGGACGGGGTACAGATCGCCAGACCATGACGGACTATGGGCTACATAGCCCTGTGGATATCTTCTACTGACGCAATTGACGCAATAAACAACACAGAGATAGGTCATCAGGAGGTTTCATCGTGTCTTCTCGCAGACTACCCCGCCGCCTTGCGGCGCTGTCCCTGAGCGCGCTCCTCGCCGGCAGTACGGTCGTCGGAGCCGGCGGCGGCGCCACGGTCTCCGCTAGCGCACCCACGGCGTGGCGCGCGGCCAAGCACCTGGCCATCGCGTTCATGCGGCCCGCTCCCGATCCCTACTATCAAGATGGAGAGTTGGGCGTCAAGCAGGCCGCGCTCCTGCTTAACGCGACGATCGACAGCTACTACTCGAACGCTAGCCAGCCCACGGAGTTGGCCAACGTCCAGGACGCCATATCCAGGCACGTCGACGGCATCCTGATGTATTCGATCTCCTTCTCGGCCGAGAAGTCCGAGGTGGCGGCGGCGAACAAGGCGCACATTCCGATCTTCCTGCTCTACGGCTACGACAAGAGCCTCATCAACAAGGTGGCCGGCTTCGAGCAGGTCAACCTGATCAAGTACGGTATGGGCGTGGGCGACTGGCTGGCCGGGCACGTCACGAGCGGCAACGTCGCTGTGATCACGGGACGCCTGGGACGCGGCGACGCCGAAGCCTACCAGGAAGGCTTCCGCGAGGGCCTGACCTTGCGCCACTCCAAGCTGCGCATCGTCGCCTCGGTCTCGGGCGACTGGCTACGCCAGCCAGCCTACAACGCGGCGCAGGACCTGATCACGGCGCACCCAGACCTCAAGGCGATGTATGTGGAGAACGAGGACATGGCGATCGGTGCGATCAACGCCCTACAGCGCGCGGGCAAGCTCAAGCAGGTCACAATCGTCTCGTCCAATGGCGCGCCCTATGGTCTCGTGGCCATCCGGGCGGGCCAACTCGCGGCCTCGAACACCTCCTCTCCGGCCCTCGAAGGGGTCATGGCCATGCGTATCCTGACGGGGGTGATCCGTGGCACGCACCAGCCTGGACACCTGTACTACTCGATCACGCGCTTCGTCACCAAGGCCAATGTGGGCGACGCGTACCCCTGGGTGCCGACTATGAGCGACACCAAGCGGTTCATGGCCCTCCCGCTGCTGTCCCCGGTGTCGAACTCACAGCTGCCCTAAAGGCGTCTATCGGCAGGCGCGGCGACGGGTGGCCCCCGCCCGTCGCCGCGCCGCTGAGGACGAGCGGCGCGGCGCACCCGCTCGTCCTCGGCGACGCGCCGCTCAGCCACCAGCCGCGCCCGTCCCTCCTCGCCCAGGCGTTGGCGGGCCTCCTCGACGTTGATCCGCGCTTCTTCTATTGAGCATGAATTGTAATGACAGGATGATGGCCGCACGATATGGGTGATGTACTCCTGGGCGTCGACCTTGGGACGACCGGGACCAAGACGGCGCTCTATACCGCGCAGGGCGCTGTCCTGGCGGAAGCAAGCGCCCCGACCCCGCCGCACTGGCGCGGGCCGGGGCAGGTCGACCAGGACCCCGACGACTTCTACCGCGCCGCGATCGAAACGATGGCCTCGTGTGTGGCGCGGGCGGCGGTGGCGCCGGAGCGGGTGGCCGCGATCGGCGTGACGGGACAGATGGCCGGCGTGCTGGGTGTCGACATGGACTGGCGCCCGTCCATGCCCTATGACTCCTGGCTCGACGCGCGCTGCGCCGCCGACGTGGCGTACCTGGCCGAGGAGGTCGGCGACGACCTTGTCGCGCGGACGGGCTGCCCACCCATGGTGGACCACGCGCCCAAGATCCGTTGGTGGCGCCGCGAGCGGCCAGACGCGTTCGCCCGCACGGCCGCGTTCGTGATGCCTGGCGGCTACGTCGCGGGGAAGTTGGCTGGCCTCTCCGCCGCCGACGCCTTCATCGACCACACCTATCTGCACTTTACCGGCCTCACCGACGCCCGCGCGGGGACATGGTCCCCGGAATTGGCCGCGGCGGTCGGCGTACCGATGGCAAAGCTCCCGCGCATCGTCGCGCCATCGACGGTGGTCGGCTATCTGACCCGCGAGGCGGCGGTCGATTGCGGCCTGCGGCCCGGCGTGCCGATCGCGGCCGGCCTCGGCGATACGGCGGCGGGCGCGCTCGGGGCGGGGATCGTCCGCCCACGGCAACTGCTCGACACGGCTGGCACCGCCGCCGTCTTCGCGGCTAGCACGGAGGAGTTCCGGCCCGACCACGCGCGCCGGACGCTCATCGTCATGCGCGGGGCCATCGACGGCCAGTGGATCTCCCTGGCCTATCTCTCAGGGGGCAGCCTCCTGTCGTGGTTCCGGGAAGCCGTGACCGGCGAGGTGGGAGCCACCAGCGACGCGGACGTCGCGCGGCTGACCGCGGGCCTGGAGGAGCTGCCCGCGGGCTCCGATGGCCTGCTCTTCGTGCCCCACCTGGACGGGCGTATCTTGCCCAGCGAGCCGTCCATGCGCGGCGCCTGGGTCGGCCTGCACCGAGCGCACCGCCAGGGCCACCTGGCCCGCGCTATCCTCGAGGGCGTGGCGTATGAGTATGATATCTACCTGCGGGTGCTACTGGAACTGCACCCCGACCTGCGCCCCGACGAGGCGCGCGTCGTCGGCGGGGGGGCGCGCAGCGACGTGTGGAATCACATCAAAGCCTCCGTCCTCGGCGTGCCCTACCTCCGCCTCGACCGCGATGAATTCGCCTGCTGGGGCGCCGCCCTCGTGGCCGGGCACGCCGTCGGCCTGCTGCCCGACCTCGCCGCGGCGGCCGCCGGGACGACGGCCACGGCGCGGCGCTACACTCCCGCCTTCGACGATCGGGCGGTCTACGCTGAGTTGAGCGCGCAATACCGGGCCATCCTGCGCGCGCTCGTTGAGCCGTCACGGGTTCTGGCGACGCTGCAAGACGTGTATCCAAGATGAGAGAGGGCATGAGGACATGACACCCCCCCTACAGGTCGCGATCGTCGGCGCGGGGCGCGCCGGTGCCGTCCACGCGACGAACCTCACGGAGTCGGTCGCCGGCGCCAGCGTGACCGCGGTCGTCGACGCCAGCGCCGAGGCGGCCGCGCGCCTGGCGCGCCAGACGGGCGCGGCCCCGTTCACCACGCTATCCGAGGCGCTGGACGCGGCCCCGCTCGACGCGGTCGTCATCACCACCCCCACCTTTACGCACCGCGACCTCGTCGTCGCGGCGGCCGACGCGGGCACGCACGTCTTTTGCGAGAAGCCCATGGCCCTCACAGTCGCGGAGTGTGACGCCATGATCGCGGCAGCCGGGCAGGCCAATGTCGTGCTACAGATCGGCTTCATGCGCCGCTTCCAGCCCGAGTTCGCCGAGGCCAAGCGCCGCGTCATGGCGGGCGATATCGGCGAACCAATGGTCATCAAATCCCTCACGCGCGGACCCGGCCTGCCGCCTCCCTGGGCTTGGGACCTGCGTACCTCCAACGGCATGCTGGCCGAGGTCAACAGCCACGACTTCGACTGCGTGCGCTGGCTCGTCGGGGCCGACATCGCCCGCGTCTACGCCGAAACAGCCAACCGCAAGGGGGCGGCGCGCGGCGTGGACGTGGCGAACTTCTACGACAACGCCGTGGTCACCCTGCGCTTCGCCGATGGGGCGATCGGCACGGTCGATGGGACGTGCCCCGCCGACTATGGCTACGATGCGCGCGTGGAGTTGCTTGGTTCCGAGGGATTGCTCGTCATCGGTGACGTGCGTGGTCAGCCGCTGCTCGAGGTACGTAGCCGCGACGTGGGCGTGGTTACGCCCGTCCATCGCACCTGGCCCGAACGCTTCGCCGAGGGCTACCGCGCCGAGATGCGCGCCTTCATCCGCGCGATACGCGACGGCGCCGCGCCGGAGGTCGGCGGCGCCGATGGCCGCCAGGCCGTCCGTGCGGTCCGCGCGGCGAACCTCTCCTGGCAGGAGGAACGTCCCGTGCGCGTCGGCGAGGGGGAGGACGCGTGAGAGCGTTCGTCTACCATGGGCCGGGCGACGTGCGCCTGGAGGAGCGTCCGACGCCGCGGCCGGCTCCCGGCGAGGCGCTGCTGCGCGTCGACGCCTGTGGCGTCTGCGGGACCGACCTGCGCATCGCGGCGGGCGGACACCGCGCCTATCCGCCGGGGGCGGTGCGCGCGCCCGGTCATGAGATCGCGGGCGCCGTCGTCGCGGCCGGCCCCGACACGGGGCTCGCTGAGGGCACGCGGGCCTTCGTGGCGCCGAACATCGGCTGCGGGCGCTGCGCGCCGTGCCGCGCCGGCCGAGTCAACCTGTGCACACACCCCCAGGCGCTGGGCATTACCCGCGACGGCGGCTTCGCTGAATACGTCCTGCTCCCGGAGCCGCTGATCGCCCAGGGCAACGTGCTGCCCACGACCCTGGCTGATCCCGGCGCCGTCGCGCTGGTCGAGCCCCTCGCCTGTGCGCTGCGCGGTGCGCGCGCCCTGGATATCCGGGAGGGCGACCTCGTGCTGATTTACGGGGCCGGGCCGATCGGCCTGCTGTTCCTGCGCCTGGCGCGACTGCGCGCGGCCGGGACGATCGTGGTCGTGCAGCGCAGCGCTGAACGGCGCGCCCTGGCGCTCGCGCACGGGGCCGACCACGCGGTCGACCCAGCTACGGGTGACCTGCGCGACCTCCTGCATGGGCTCTCCGATGGCCGCGGCGCCGACGCCGTGGTGGTCGCGGTGCCCTCGCCCGAGGCGCAGGCGGAGGCCGTGACGCTTGCCGCGCCCGGCGGCCGCATCAACCTGTTTGGCGGCCTGCCCAAGGATCGCGCGCGGGTCACGTTCGACGCCAACCTGATCCACTACAAGGAGTTGGTCGTGACGGGGACGACGGCCAACACGACGGCCGACTGTCGGGCCGCGCTCGACCTGGTCGAGGCCGGCGCGGTCGACACGGCGGCCCTGATCACGCACCGTTACCCTCTGGAGCAGGGGTCGGCGGCGCTCGATATGGCGCGCTCGGGCCGGGCGCTCAAAGTTGTCCTGGAACCGGCGACGGGAGGAGCATGATGCAGGATCGACCATATACCTTTGAGGTAGGGCTGCCGGGCCCATCCGGCGCGCCGGATGGGCGGCCCGACCGCTACGACACGCATGTGACCCGGACCCTCTCGGCCCTGCGCGGGCAGTTCTCCGACGAAGACGCTTATATGGCGGCGCTGGCGCGCGGCGACGCCTTGCTCTACGAGGTCTACGAGCTGGCGCGCCCGGCCGTCGCGGGCGAGTTGCTGCACGGGACCTCGGTCGTGCATCCCGGCAAGGTCGGCGACGAGTACTACATGACCAAGGGCCACTTCCACGCTGAGTTGGCGACGGCCGAGGTCTACTATTGCCTGCGTGGACGCGGCCTGATGGTGATGGAGACGCCCGAGGGCGCGTGGGCGGTCGAACCCCTCACGCCTGGCAAAGTGCTCTACGTGGCGCCGCGATGGGCGCATCGCTCCGTCAACACAGGAGCGGACGAGGATCTCGTCACGTTCTTCGTCTACCCCGGCAACGCGGGCCATGACTACGGCACGATCGAACAGCGGGGTTTCCGCAAGCTCGTCGTGGAGCGCGACGGGGAGCCGCGCGTGATCGACAATCCCCGCTGGCGTGGTGTGGGTGGAGGCAGGGACGAGCGTGGGGCCGTGGTGCGATGACCCATCTCACCACCGTGACCGGGCCGCTGCCCGCCTGCGACATCGGGGTCGCCGAGGCGCATGGACACCTGTGGATCGACGCGCCCGTGCCGGACGCGCCGACGCTGACGGACGAGCCGGCCGCCGCGACCGAGTTGGCCCTATTCAGGGCGGCGGCCGGGACCCTCGTCGTCGACTGCCAGCCCGGCGGGTGCGGGCGCGACGGGCGCGCGCTGGCGCGGCTGTCCGCACGAAGCGGAGTCGCCGTGGTCGCCGCGACCGGCTTCCACCTGTGACGCTACTATGCCGAGGGGTCGGGCCCCTGGGCTCTCGGCGGCGTAGACGCCGTGGACGTCTTCGCGCGTGAGCTCACGGAGGGGCTGGCCGAGGCGCCTGGTATACGCGCCGGCGTCGTGAAGGCGGCCTGGACGGGCGAGGGCGGCCGGGGCGAGGACCTGATGCGCGCGGCGCTCACGGTGGCGCACGCGACCGGCTGCGGTCTGATCGTACATACCGAGGCGGGCGCGCGGGTCGAGGCGCTGCTCCGGCTGATCAAGGAGATGGGGGTAGCGCCGGGGCGCGTCCAGATCGCGCACGTCGACAAGCGGCCTGACGCGGGGCTGCACCGCGAACTGGCGCGCGCCGGCTACGTGCTGGGGTACGACACGTTCCTGCGTCCCACCTATGAGCCCGAACGGAGTGTCTGGCCGCTGCTGCATGCCATGATCGACGACGGACTGTGGCGGCAGATGACGCTCGGCCTCGACATCGTCGACGCGGGCCTGTGGGCGGCGCGCGGCGGCCCCGGCTTGCGCGCCATCCCCCTCGCCATCATGGCGCGGCTGCGGCGCGAGGGGGTCGGCGATGAGATGGTACGGGCGCTGGGCGGCGGGAATGTCGCGCGCCTGTTGGCCGGGCCGTGAGAGGAGGTGTAGTAGGCATGGTGGGAAGCGTGGTCCTCGTCACACCGCGCTCGTTCGGGCACGAGGACCCGGAGTTGCGCGCGGAACTGGCGGCGGCGGTGGGCGAGGTCCGCTACAACGAGCGTGGTCGTCCGCTCACGGCAGCGGAGTTGCGCGCCGCGCTGCGCGACGTCGACGGGCTGCTGGCGGGGCTCGACGACATCGACGCGACGGTCTTCGCGGCGGCGCCCCGCCTGCGCGTGGTCGCGCGCTACGGAGTGGGCACGAGCAACGTCGACCTGCGGGCGGCCACCGCGCGCGGCGTCGTCGTGACCAATACGCCCGGCGCGAACGCCGAGGCCGTGGCCGAGTTGACCATCGGCTTCATCTTCGCCCTCGCCCGTGGGTTGGGGCGCGCCGACCGCGCCGTGTGCGCGGGCGCGTGGCCGGCGGTGCGCGGTGGCGAGGTGGCCGGCAAGACGGTAGGGTTGGTGGGCCTGGGGCGCATCGGCGCTGCTGTAGCTCGCCGCGCCGTGGCCCTGGGTTGCCGCGTCGTCACCCACGATCCCTACGCCAATGCCGGCGCCGCCGCTCGCCTCGGCGCGCGTCTGGTCCCGCTGGAGGAGGCCATCGCGGCGGCGGATTACCTCTCACTCCACCTGCCGGTGACCCCCGAGACGCGCGATTTGGTGGACCTCGACCTGCTACGCCGCATGCGTGTAGGGTCCTATCTGATCAATACGGCGCGGGGCGAACTGGTGGTGGAGGACGACCTCTTGAGCGCGCTCGAGCGCGGCCACCTGGGCGGGGCTGCGCTGGACACGCTGCGCGTCGAGCCCCCGCCGGCGGACCACCCACTGCTACGGCGTGACGAGGTCCTGGTGACGCCGCACATAGGGGCGCATACAGCCGAGGCCGCGCGCGCGATGGGGCGGCTGGCCCTGCGCGATCTGTTGGCCGTCCTCGCGGGCCGGCCGCCCCACCATCCCATCATCGTGTAGCCGGAGGGTATCCAGACCATGATCGCATCAAGCGAGGACAGCGACAAGATCGACGACAGGGACGCATTCGCGCGCGTGAGCCGCGCCGGGCTGATCGCCGTGATCCGCGCGGCGAGCCCCGAGGAAGCGGTGCGCGCGGCCGGCGCGCTGCTGGCAGGCGGCATCCCCGCCGTCGAGCTGACCTTCAGCACGCCGGGCGCCGTCGAGGCGCTGGCCGAGGTCCGCAAGCGGCACGGCGACGACGTGCTGATCGGCGCGGGCACGATCCGCGAGCCAGCGCAGGCCGAGGCGGCCGCGCGCGCGGGGGCCACCTTCCTGGTTAGCGCGCACCTGCGCCACGATATCCTCGCCGCCATGATCGCCACCGGACTGCCCGTCGCGCCGGGCGTCTTCACGCCGTCCGAGGTGGCGCAGGCCCTCGACGCCGGGGCGCGGGTGGTGAAGCTCTTCCCCGCCTCCACGGGTGGACCCAGCCATCTGCGGGCGCTGCACGGTCCGTTCCCGGGGCTGCGGGTCATCCCAACCGGCGGCATCGGGATCGACGACCTGCGAGCCTGGTTCGACGCGGGCGCCCTGGCGGTAGGCATCGGGGGAGAGTTGACCCCGCGCGCGTTGATGGCGGACGGGCGGTGGGACGAGATCACCGGGTTGGCCAGGCAATTCGCCGTGACCGTGGCCGCTGCACGGGACGCCGGGGCACGGGCGAGGGGAGGGCGCACATCGTGACCCGGTATTTCACCTTCATCGGGGTGACGACAACCCAGTCGTCCATCATGCGCATCTTCCCGCGCTGGCGCGACTTGCTCCAGCTGGGCGACGACATCGAGATGGTCGGCTGGGACCTGCCCATCCACGCGCCCCGCGCACGTTATCGGGAGGCCGTGACCCGGCTGAAAGAGGACCCAGCCAACCTCGGCGCACTCGTCACCACGCACAAAATCGACCTGTACCAGGCGGCCCGCGACCTGTTCGAGGAGGTCGATCGGTACGCTTGCCTCTGCAATGAGGTGTCGTGCATCGCCAAGCGCGAGAGGCGGCTGCGTGGCTGGGCCAAGGATCCTATCTCGGCCGGCCGTTCACTCGAGCGCATCCTTGGGCCCGGCTACTTCGGTCGCACGGGCGGAGAGGTCCTGTGCTTTGGGGCCGGCGGCTCGGGTGTCGCCATCGCGCTCCACCTGCTCTCCCGCCCCGAACCGGCCGACCGCCCGTCTCGTATCGTGATGACGGACCGGGACCCGGAGCGCCTGGCGGGCCTGCGCGCGCTGCTAGCGCGGCTCGACGCTCCTGTCCACGTCGACTATGCGCACAGCGCCGATCCGCGGGTCAACGATGGGCTCATGGCGCGCCTGCCCCCGGCGTCACTGGTTATCAACGCGACGGGGATGGGCAAGGACATCCCCGGCTCGCCGGTCACGGACGCGGCGACCTTCCCGCGGGACGGCGTCGCCTGGGAACTCAACTATCGCGGGGAACTCGATTTCCTGCATCAGGCGGAGGCGCAGCGCGCGGCGCGCGATCTTCGCGTTGAGGACGGGTGGGCATACTTCATCTTCGGGTGGACGGCCGTGATGGAGGAGGTTTTCAATCGGCCCATCCCCGCGGACGAGATTGGGGCGCTGGCGGACGCCGCGTCGTTCGCGCGCCCGCCCCTCGCCCGCGTGTGAGGTGGGGGTGAGGGGGAAACTAAACGCGGGCTATGCAGAGCCCAATGACGAAGAGGAGTAACGTCTATGGTGTATGACCGCAAGCAGGACGATCAGTACGTCGCGGCGCCCGGCGGCAGCCCGATCGACCTTCGATTGGAGCTCGGCCGCGTGTTCGTGCCGGTTGGCGCGCCGCGCGCGTGCGCGATTCTCGATACAGCGCGCGCTGGGATCATGCGCGCCTGGGTCGACGCCCTGATCCCGCGGCAAGGCGACCGGCCGTCGGCTGCGGAGGTGGAGGCGGTCGAGTACATCGACGCCAACGTGTTACAGGCTCCCCGCCTGCGCGCCCTGCTGCTGAACGGCATCGACACCGTCGAGCGGTTCGCCGTCGAGCGCTATGGCCGCTCCTTCGCCGCCTGTGACGCGCCGGCGCGGGTCGAGGCGTTGCGCGCGATCGAGCAGGCGGGATGGCGCGGCGCCGATTGCTTCGCCATGGTACAGGTTCTGACGTACGAGGCCTACTATGCGCATCCGGGGCCGCTCGCGGTCCTACAGCGCGATACCGGCTGGAACGCGCGCGCTGCCGTGACAGGGAGCGCGATGCAGCCGTTCGATCAGGAGCTGCTCACGCGAGTCCGCACGCTCCCGCCGCTCTACCGGACCACCCCCACCACGTCTAGCGAAGGAGAGACGGCGCATGGATGAGATGGCCGACGTTTTGATCATTGGCGGCGGTGCCGCCGGCGCTGCTGTCGCCAAGAGCTTGGGTGAGCGGGGCGTCCGAGTCGTCTGTCTGGAGCAGGGCGACTGGTTCGAGCGCAAAGATCTCCCCAAGGCGCATCTGGATTGGGAGGTGCGCGGGCGCCGCTACTGGGCGCCCAACCCCAACGTGCGCCGCTGGGCGGCCGACTATCCTGTCCTGAGCTACGGCGATGATCCGATTGACCCCTACATGTACAACGCGGTCGGTGGAAGCACCATTGGTTTCGCCGGCAACTACTGGCGGCAAGCGCCGTCCGACTTTCGCGTGCGCACCCTCGACGGGGTGGCGGTCGACTGGCCGCTCAGTTACGACGAGTTAGCGCCGTACTACGACCAGAACGAACGCCTGCTGGGCGTCGCTGGGCTTACTGGCGACCCGTGTGGCCCTCCGCGCAACCCAACGCTCCTGCCCCCGGTCCCGTTGGGGCCTCAGGGCAGGCTGCTAGTGGACGGCTTCGAGCGCCTGGGCTGGTACTGGTGGCCGACCGAGCTCTCGATCGCGACGGCGCGCCACAACGGCCGGCCGGCCTGTGACAATCGCGGGTACTGCCCGTTCGGATGCCCGGAAGGTTCCTTCTCCACCGCCGACGTGACCTACTGGCCGGCGGCCCTCAAGAATGGCGTCCGGCTGCGCACGCGGGCCCGCGTGCGTGAGATCACCCTCGATTGCGAGGGGCGCGCCCAGGGTGCCCTGTATTACGACGAGGAAGGACGCATTCACGACATGCGGGCCGCGGTCGTCGTCCTGTGCGGCAATGGCATCGGGACGCCCCGGCTGCTGCTGCTCTCCAACTCCAGTCGCCATCGACACGGACTGGCGAACTCGAGCGGGCTGGTCGGCAAAAACCTGATGGTCCACATCCAGACCTTCGCCGTGGGGCTCTTCAACGACCGCGTCGACGCCTGGCGCGGGACGTGGGGCGGCACCGTGTCGACGCGGCAGTTCTACGAGACTGATCCATCACGTGACTACCTGCGCGGCTTCATCATGAGCGGCGCCATGGGCTGGTCTCCGCTCAACCTTGCATCGCAATTGGCACCGTGGGGGGCCGGCCATCACCAGGTGATGGACGAGCGGCTAAACCACGAGGTGGCGATGTATCTGTGCGGCGAGGACCTGCCGCGGGAACACAACCGCGTCGAACTTGACTGGGACCACCCGGACGACTTCGGGATGCCCGGCGCCAGGACGTTCTATAGCCTGGACGACAACAGCAAACGGATGGGGGCGGACATGGTCCGGCGCGCCTACCAGGTCCTGGAGGCTGCGGGCGCCGTCTCCGTGCGCGACTTCGGGTTCTCGCCCGTCCTTGGGTGGCATCTGATGGGGACCGCGCGCATGGGCCACGACCCGGCAACCTCGGTCGTGGATGCGCACAATCGCGCCCACGACGTGCCCAACCTCTTCATCGTCGATGGCAGCAGTATGCCGACGGGGGCGGGCGTCAATCCAACCTCGACCATCCAGGCGCTGGCGCTCCGCTGCGCCGACTACATCTGGCAAGAGCGGCGCGCCTGGCAGGCGCCGTCGTAGGGACTATGTCGACGCGTCGGGCGGACCCACGGACGGCGCCGGGACCGCCGAGGCGCGCACAACCATCGCACTACAGCCGAAGGAGGATATGTGTCGTCTATGAGCCAGCAGACAGTTGGCATCATCATGAACGGGGTCACCGGGCGGATGGGGCTGCGCCAACACCTGGTGCGCTCTATCATCGCCATACGCGATCAGGGCGGGATTGCGCTGCCCGACGGAGATACGCTCATGCCAGACCCGATTCTGGTCGGGCGCAACGAGCACAAGTTGCGCGCGATCGCCGCCGCGCACGGCATCGCACGCTGGAGTACCGACCTCGACCGCTGCCTATCCAACCCCAAGGACACGGTCTACTTCGACGCCCAGACGACCACCCGGCGCGTCGATGCGCTGCGCGCGGCCATCGCCGCCGGCAAGCACATCTACGGCGAGAAACCCACGGCGACCAACCTGGAGGACGCGCTCGACATCGCTCGCGCGGCGCGGGCCGCCGGGGTGAAGAACGGCGTCGTGCAGGACAAGCTGTTCTTGCCTGGCCTGCTCAAGCTCAAACGGTTGGTCGACGTTGGATTCTTTGGGCGCATCCTGTCGGTGCGGGGCGAGTTCGGCTACTGGGTCTTCGACGGTGCCGTCGAGGAGGCTCAACGTCCCTCGTGGAACTACCGGCAGGAAGACGGCGGGGGTATTATCATGGACATGCTCTGTCACTGGCGCTACGTCCTCGACAATATCATCGCCCCCGTGCGCGCGGTATCGTGCCTCGGCGCCACGCACATCGCGGAGCGCGTGGACGAGAACGGCCGCCGCTACGCCGCCACGGCGGACGATGCCGCCTACTCCACGTTCGAGCTTGACGGCGGCGTGGTGGCGCACATCAATTCCTCGTGGTGCACGCGCGTCTACCGGGACGAGTTGGTGACTTTCCAGGTGGATGGAACGCTCGGCAGCGCCGTGGCGGGGCTACGCGAGTGTACGGCGCAGCACCTCGCCAACACGCCGAAGCCGGTATGGAATCCCGACATACCCAACCCGTTCCGCTTTCGCGACGGTTGGCTCGACGTGCCCGCTAACACCGTGCCCGTCAACGGGTTCAAGACACAGTGGGAGTTGTTCCTCCGGCATGTGGCCCGCGATGAGCCGTTTCCGTGGGATCTCGTCGAGGGCGCGAAGGGCGTCCAGTTGGCCGAACTCGGACTGCGGTCGTGGCGGGAGCGCCGCTGGCTTGACGTGCCTGCTTTACCGCTGGAAAGTGAGGGTGACCGTGATCGACGGCCTGCCGCTGCCGCGCTCTGATGGCACCATCGCGCGCTACACCGCGGGCCAGCACGCCCCACTAGAGGCGCCGGACGGTGCGCCGGGCCGGCCACCCGTGAGCCGTATGGCCTACGCGGCCGCCCACGTCGTCTGCGACCCGCTCGCCAACATAGACCCGACGACCGAGACGCGGCTCGACTGGGAGGCCACGCTGGCCTACCGGCGTTATCTATGGTCGCTAGGCCTCGGCGTGGCCGAGGCCATGGACACGGCGCAGCGCGGCATGGGGCTCGACTGGAAGACCAGCAGGGAGTTGATCCGGCGCTCCGTCGCCGAGGCTCGCGCTCACGATGGGCTCATCGCCTGCGGAGCGGGGACCGACCACCTGGCGCACACCGCGTCCATCACGCTGCGCGATGTCGAGGCCGCGTATGAGGAGCAGTGCGGCTTCGTCGAGGGCGAGGGGGCGCGGGTGATCATGATGGCTAGCGCCGCGCTCGCCGCCCACGCGCGCGGCCCCGACGATTATAGACGTGTGTACGACCGCATCCTGGCGCAGGTATCGTCCCCGGTGATCTTGCACTGGCTGGGAGATATGTTCGATCCGGCGCTCGCCGGATACTGGGGCTATCCTGACGTGGACAGCGCGATGGAGGTCTGTCTGGAGGTGATCGGCCGCCACAGCACGCGCGTCGACGGCATCAAGATATCGCTTCTCGACGCGACGCGCGAGATTGCCATGCGTCGGCGCCTCCCGCCGGGCGTTCGCATGTATAGCGGCGATGACTTCAACTATGTCGACCTAATGCGCGGCGACGCCGAGGGGCACAGCGATGCGCTGCTGGGCATCTTCGACGCCATCGCGCCGGCGGCGGCGGCGGCGTTGCATGCGCTCGACGCGGGAGATGTCGAGCGCTACGAGGCTATCCTCGCGCCGACGGTACCGCTGTCCCGCCATATCTTCCAGACGCCCACGCGCTACTACAAGACCGGCATCGTCTTCATGGCCTATCTCAACGGGCGCCAGTCCCACTTCCGCATGGTCCACGCCCTTGAGGGCGCGCGCTCGATCGTCCACCTGGCCGAGCTCTTCGTGCTGGCCGACCGCGCCGGGCTCCTGCGCGACCCCGAGCTCGCCACGGAGCGGATGCGCCGGGTGCTGGCCGTGGCTGGGGTCGTGTGAATGGACACGCCCGGAGAGAGTCAGAGGGGCGTCGAGCGCCTTAGCCTCAACCAAATGACAACGCAGCGTTGGGGCGTGCGCGAGGCCGTCGAGGGCTGCGTATGGGCAGGCATCCCGGCCATTGGGCTGTGGCGCGACAAAGTGGCCGAAACCGGCCTGGCCGAAACGGCGCGGCTCGTGCGCGACTCCGGCCTGCGTGTCTCCAGCCTGTGCCGCGGCGGCATGTTCCCCGCCGTGGGAGCGCGAGAACGGCAGGCGCGGCTCGACGACAACCGGCGCGCCGTGGACGAGGCGGCCGCGCTCGACGCCGCCGTGCTGGTGCTGGTGTGTGGCCCGCCGCCAGATCGCGATCTCGACGCGGCGCGCGCCATGGTGCAAGAGGGTATCGCGGCTCTCCTCCCTTACGCGGCGCGGTGCGGGATCATGTTGGGGATCGAGCCGTTGCACCCGACCTTCGCGGGGGACCGGTCGGTCATTGTCACGCTGGCCCAGGCGACGAGCCTGGCGCGGAGCTTGCAATCCCCGTGGGTCGGCGTCGTCGTCGACACCTACCATGTGTGGTGGGACCCGGACGTGTACCGGCAAATCCAGGACGCGGGGGACCTCATCGTCGGCTTCCACGTCTCCGACTGGCCCGTGCCCAACGAGGCGCCTTTGCTCTCGCGCGCCATGATGGGCGACGGAATCATCGAGCTGCGGCGGCTGCGAACGGCCGTCGACGCGGCCGGATACAGCGGCCCGATAGAGGTTGAGATCTTCAACGAGGCCATCTGGGCGACGCCCGGAGCGGAGGTGCTGCGGCTGATGAAGGAACGCTTCTCGGCCTACGTGTAGGGCATCCATATCACCAATCAGGGTCTTATCTATCTACCGCACAGCGGTCGCACGGCCCCAAAGGATGGTGGCGCAACCGCCA
>JAABUO010001927.1_pt1 | contig 25999 bp, 41 predicted proteins | sample 5559291 | NCBI WGS metagenome assembly JAABUO01 (sample SAMN10711878, study PRJNA513372) | rock metagenome | isolation source: Antarctica rocks | place: Antarctica: Victoria Land, Finger Mt sud
GGTCTAACCCAAGAACCAGCATGACATGGAGATCGCCAGAGCATGTGAGCCTGCAGATACCGGAGGAATCTGACATTAATGCGCTGGCAGATCAGATGCCTTAGCTGCAGTCTTGATTAGTTTCTGCGAATAGGATGCAGCTGAGTAGCATCTGATTGTTTAGCAGTCAAGGTCTGATGATTTTCTGTTCTGTATTGTTTGGTAGATTCTGAGTCTGATCTGGACATGCTTTGCTGGGGAGCAGATGGTATGTGCTTGATGTTGTCACTGTTGCAACCTCTTATGGCTCATTCAGATGAGTAGCTGGCTGCGTTTGATCAGCATCTCTGGATAGACGATTTCTTCAGCAGGCTTGTTTGAATTTGCCTCTTTTTCCCTATTGTACTGTTTTTGAAGGCCTGTCAGGCTGTGTGTTGCTTCCAGGGCAAAGTGTTCTGCAGGTCTTAAACCAAATAGTGTCTTGCGCATTTCATGAGAGCCCTCTCACTTTCTTTCTCCAAAATAGAAAGTCACACCTACTGAGCAACCACATAGTGATAGCGTTCACTGTGTTTGATCACCCTTCAATAGTGGCCGTGAACTCTGAGCTGCATCTCTTGCATGTAATTGCCTGGCATCTGCAACTCGCTTCCTATGATCTTCTATTGCAGTATGTGGTCTGACACCGCTTGGTACATGTACATACCTAACCACCCTACCTCTCACGTGCATAAACGGCATTTGCTGCTTAGAGCCATCCGACATCTTCTCCACAGTCACATCAGATATGGTCAAGTTCATATGCTCATCGACCTGGTCGAGCAAGCCCCTAATCAGAGTGTCATATCTGAGCTCCACCAGCACATGAAGGCCTTCGAGAGCTTGCACAAAGCACGCAAGACTACGAGGCGTACGATCTTTGCCCATCTCAACGAATCCGGCAAACTCTGCCCGGCTTTGCCGCCTGACGGCTCAAGCCGTGTGTTGTGACTAGATCACTATGTAGTGAACCAATTTAGCAGGCCTGCAGGAGATGGATTATAACATCAACACGCAAACGGCCAGGCATGTGCATGCCCAAGACATTCAAAGGTGTTTGACACGGTTGTTGGCAGTGAAACTCGGCACACCTGCTGCTGGGGAGCATGCACAACAGAAGTTCACATCATCAGACCAGTGCAAGTCTCTCGGCTGACTAGACTTTGCAGCTTGACAGTGTGTTTCTTTCAGCAAGATGTTCGAGATGTGATGACACAGCGTTCGTGTCCTTAACATCAATGCACGCTGTAGACCATGTGCAATCTTGCTGTGCACATGGTTTCGGAGTGTTTTTGCTTTCTCAAAATCGAGCTTGGTTGCGGGCGCAAGTCAAGCACAGGTCGTTATGTGACGCCGCTTTAGACATGGCTCCGTTTGGATCTGTTCCAGCTGGCACAAGGCATGACGGTCAATATAGGACAAGCAACGGTATCAACCTGCCTGCTAGCTTGCCGAGGTACGAGGGTTTCGCCTCCACCTTTGGCGGTTTTGCACGGTCCCCACAAGTATCAAGAGCCCTTCCATCGATCCTGAGACCAAGACAGGAGCTGGAGGAGCCTTTGATTTCCGAACAGCAGAGAGAGTCTACTTTTATTGAAAGCCTGCAAGCACCTCCGTTGACCACTGACAGGACTGACACAGCTGATGGACATGCACAGCAATCCTTCCGACCTGCATCATTGCTGGCAAGAAGCCTAGGGACATTGAATGAGGTTTTCTCCCGCCAGGTAGGCGTGTATATACACTTTGCTGTGATAGCGTACAACTCCAACTCATGTAATTGTGCACACGCTGTTTGTGCAGAAAGCTGGTGAAGCTCATGCTGCTGAGCATGAAGATGCTGCTTCAGGAAGCGGAGCTTTGGGTGGGAGTCCAACAGCAGGTAAACAGCGTTGCTGCTAGCCTGTCTGCACCACCTGTGGCTGACTTAGCTGCTTTGCCTTGCTGCTTGTTGTATGCATATAGTCTGTGTTACAAGAAGAGTCATCTCATTACTCACCATGCAGGGTCCCATGGGACCACCCCAAGCATGGCCAGTGACAAGCAGCATACTGAAGACATTGTGATTGGTCCTATGCCCGATGCTCGAGAGCCTCCCACAACAACTGAACAGACAAGGGCATCTCAAGTTCAGGCGGCCCTGTTGTGTGGCGTTATCAACTCCATAATCACAATTCCTGTCATGACCAGCTTTGCAGCAATTATTTTTCAGGTGCGTATCAGCCTGCTCACATTGTGACTCGCCTACTTGTCTGCATTGCTTGCAATCTGTTCAGCTGTTAGCACGCGCACACACATGCACTGACCATACAAATCTTGCTTCTCTCAATGAGTATATGCCACGTGTATGTGTCTGCCCTTGCTGACATCGTCATCAACAATGGCTGGTACAGTTGGACAAGCTGTTTATGACACACACTTGATTACTTCCCACCCTGCAGGATCACTTCTTCCAGCCAGTCCTTGGGCAGATGGTGAAGCTCGTCTTCCTGAGCAGTGGCGTGCATCAGCTCATCTTCAGCATCAAAAGCACCCTCCCCTTTGCAGTAGGGCAGGTGCAGGATGTGGGACTCATCTTCCTGTCTGCTATGGCCACTTCCGTTGTGGAAACCTGCAGCAAAGCTGGCAAAGACAGCGCTACCACTCTTGGCACTGTGCTGCTTACGCTTCTTCTGACCACCTTCTTGGTGGGAGTTCTCATCATACTGACAGGTGACATCACCAGCTGTTGTATTCCAGAGTGCTTGCAAGCAGCATTCGCAGCTGTTTTGCTGGTGGGGCTTGTGACAGCACTAATGGATGATCACCAGCCAATGCTGTTTTGAGCTTGCAGCTGTGCTTCTGATCGTGGTACTACTCCTTGACCATTGCAGCTGATTGTCAAGACTGGTATATGCTCTCAAAGTCTACCATGGCTGTGGCGTCCAACTCAGCGTAGCTCAGCTCACAGAAGCTCAGGCTTTCTGACTAACTGCCAGAGCAAACGTCTCACGGGCATGTCGCACCAATGTACAGAGCACTAGCTTGTTGCTTATCTTCCCACACCTCTGCACATAGCTAAAGATCCAGCAGAATGGACGACATGCACACCACCAGTCAGCCCTGCACTTCCCCTTCACTACAGGTGCTCTGAACCTAGCTTGCCAAAATTGAAGTCAATATGCAGCTAACCTGACTGCAGGTGGCAAGTCTCGCCTACATGATGTGCGCCTCTTGTGTCTGCAGGGACTCTCAAGCTGGCTTCATTGGTGCAGTATGTGCCCCTACCAGTAGTCGGCGGCTACCTAGGCTATGTTGGCTACTTCTGTCTAGCATCAGGTGTCTCACTGGCTTCAGGTGAGCGCACCTGACAAGGCAGCACACACTGCATTCGGGCTTGCAGCAAAACCTGAAGAGAATGCACAGACTGCCCTGCACCACAGCCAAACACTCAAATGTGTGGCAAGCATGCATCATAGCCTTTGTGTTTGGCTTAGGATACCAAGTAGCAGTGTCAAGCACCGTCACATAGCTGCAGGCGGCCCAGGTCATGGCCTGTATTGTGAGAGTCATCAGTCCTAATTTCTTGTGACTTGCAGCCGTGAGGTAGTCCATCAACCCAGCTGCAGCTGCTACAGTTGTCTTCGAGCAGCAGAATCGCCTTGCTTTTGCAGCTGGTGGACAGCGTGCAGCTCTCTTGCCAACAAGTATGCACCTGCAGGTGTTGCTGTTGACAGCTGGTTTGACAGCTGGTTTGAAAGCTGGTTTGAAAGCTGGTTTGACAGCTGGTTTGACAGCTGGTTTTGTTGATGACAGGTGTGAACGTAGACAGCCCGCAGACTTGGCTGCAGCTGCTGCAGTGGGACCCTGCCATGAAGCTAGCGCCTGCTGTAGTGTCCACTCTGCTGCTCATGCTGATCATGTCACGCTTCAGATCCCCCTGGGCTCTGCCGGCAGTCCTCATCTTCATCCCTGGAGTCTTCTTTGTGGTGCTGGCATGCCTGCACAAGTCACTGGCTCAAGCACAGGATGGAGGATGGGTGGCCAGACCACAGGCAAGCTTGGCATACATGATGCTTGATGATGTCTGTCACAGTGTGAGAAGCACAGCGCAAGAAGCATGGAACAGCTGTGCAGTATGACTGGTCCATGGTGTGCTTTGTCTTCTTTGTGCTGCTGGCATGCTTGCCCGTGTCCTTGGCTTGAGCCCACGGTGAAGGGCGGGTGGCATGCTTCCAGTGGCTTTTGCTGGGACTGTCAAATCTGCATGAAATTGGTTTTCTGAGTTGACAATGCATGACTGGCTTGCTTGAAAGCGTGCTCACTTGAGTTTGTAGGATTGGTAATTGCCTTGAGTGTGGATTGCACTCGCCAAGAGTCCTTCATAAATGCTTCTGAGTCACTTCATGCAGTCATGAGACCTCTCCTGACTCAACTTGATCAGGACTGGCTCGAGTAGGTTTGCAGTTTTCAGTGATCGCACAAGGCTCGTATGGCCTTGCAGTACAACCCCGCTTCTGGTGTGCATGCCATTCAATGCGCCATGTGATGTCACGCATCAGGGTTGGCTGGTGAAGTGGCTTATCAGCCTGCAGAAGGGCTTCACTGCTTCTTCTGTGAATGACTGCATGTTGTGATCATGGCCTAAAGTCACCACAAATGCGCACATGCACATGACCCAGCATCAAGCGATGAGTATCAAGTGCACATCAAAGGGGTTGATTGCGCGGCAGGGAGATGAGGATTCTGGCCCCTTCTGGGAAATCTACAGCCTGTACAACATCCACGACCTCAGTTTCAAGGGCATCTACTGGGCGGTCATGCCGCGCCAGATTCCCACTGCCCTGGCACTCTTCTTTGTGGTGGCTTTTGGGTCGTCCCTGGATGTGGCTGCTATTCAGCAAGACTCACCAGAGCCTCTGGACTACAACAGGGAGCTTGTGACAGTGGGTCAGTGCTTCCTGTAACCACACTGGTTCTTACTTGATGCTTGCATGGACATGACAACGCCTTTGCTGTTCAAACTGGACAATTCAATCACAATAGCTGTCAGACACCTTGCAAGATGCAGGGTGCTTTCTGTGCGATCTAGATTAGTTGATTGGGTACCCTGTTCCCTTGACTGGTGTCACAGCTGTTTTTCACCAGCAGAAAAGACAAGGACAGAGTACTCCACCCAAAAAAGTGGTATGACGATTTGTGAGAGACCCTTGGAGGCCTCCCACTGACCCTTGCGGAGTCGGCAGGTTCACCAGCACTTTTCGTGAGCACAGCGTGCACTTCCTTCTGTCCACAATATGCACTGCCATGCAGCCTGTTGACCACCATACTTGTTGAGCAGTCATTTGTTGCCAGACAAAATCAACAGGGCGATCTTGTTCATGCTGCAGGTTGGTCAAACGTGGCAACTGCCGTCGCGGGTGCTGGCTTCACCGGCAGCTACATCTTTAGTCAAACCATCTTCACCATGAGGGCGGGAGTGAACTCCCGCATCAATGGCTTCATAGTATCCTTCCTCATGCTGGTCATCTTTGTGGCGCCCTTCTCTGTCATCGAGTACCTGCCAAGCTACTTTTTTGGATCCCTCATGATCTGGATTGGCTGGGAGATTGCTCGGGTGGGGCCCTGCTGACTCTTGCTGACCCCTCCTCAACCCCTGTCTGATTCCCTCTTGACCCCTGCCTGACCCCTGCAAAGCCCCGATGACCCCTGCTGGCTGTTGCCAACTTGTTGCCTGCCTGTTGTGACAGTCCTTGGAGTTGATTTTTAGCTCTTATGGACACTAAGCAGCACATGCTTACCAGTCATGCATAACGGACTCATGACCTTTTCATGCTTTGTGTGCAAGCCAGAACTCAAGAGAGGTTGCTGAGCAGGACTTAACTGTCAATCCATACCTGTTTCAGACCGCCACAGCAGCGTTTTTTGCATCCTCACAACTCAGGCCATTCCCTGAGCCCACCACACGCAACTGACTGATCAACAGCTGCCTCCTGGCTTCAGCTACAAAATTGCTCACATCTGGTCACTGCTGGTGGAGCTGCTGCTGCAGCTGTGGGTGTAGCTGCTGGTGTTGCTGTGTAGCTGGTCTCACTGACCTCAACTGACACACATGCAGGACTGGCTGTTCCTGGCGTATCACAGGGTGCGAGGGGTGGAGTATGGTCTGCTGGTGGCCACCTTTGTTGCCATCATGGTCTTGGGTCTGGAGCTGGGCATTGCAGCTGGCATTGTGGCGGCCAGCCTGCTCTTTGCCTACAACTACAGCAAGGTACCTTGGACCAAACGTGCACAGTCGGCTGCTTACATCACACCATGCATAACCAAGCAGGGATCTCATGCATGTCGGATGGCCCCTTGTGTGCTGAGCATGTCTGCTGCCTACTGGTGTCAGTTGTCCATCTGCTGCACAGCTGTCCTCTATGTATTGGCTGTGTTTTGCAAACTGTACAGTCCTGCCATTGCTTTGTCATCACTTGATGTTCAGGGCCTGATTTCTTACAATCAAGGAGTTTAGTCATGTCAACACCTCAGAACATGCTTGCAGTTCACCTGAAGCATCACACAGCCAAGGCCTTTGAGCTGTGGCTTGCACAGGCCTCGTATACCTTATGGCCATGTGCAAACATACCATACATACAGATCGCTCCTGCATCCTGGTTTTGCACTACTCAGGGTCTGCGTTATTGTGTGGTACAGGTGCTGGTGACTGCTTTCACAGTAGTGCCAAGCCGCAGTGGGGCGGTCCGCACCTTTGAACAACGCACAGTACTAGAGCAGTTCAACCCACGCTGTGTGGCTGTCTCTCTGTCTGGCTACATATTCTTTGGCAGCTCTGTCAAGATCAGTGATAAGGTCCTGGAGGTGAATGCTTTTCACTATGCATACTTCTGCTCATCTCAGCATTCTGCTGTCGTTCATGAGACAAGCGCTGAGCAGCACAGCAGCACAGATCACGCCAGATCATGCCATGAGCATGCCCATCACCTGTACTCCGACTCTGTCAGACACATAACTGCACACACTTGCATTGAGTATGTTGCAGTACTCATGGCACTGAGCATTGCGTGGTCAGCGTATGCCTGCTGCTATCTGGCTGGACCTAAATCCATCAAACGTGTGTCTTGTGTGCATTGACCTATATGCAAACTTTGCTGCTGTGTAGCTCCCAACATCTTCATCAGCTGCGTCTGCCTCAGGTAGCCAAGGCTACCTTGTCTGATGCCTCGGTCTTGCTGGACAGCTTGACCGGTGACGATCAGCTGAATGGCAGCTCTGGTGACACCTTTGAGGGGTCAACAAGAGAGAGGTTCCAGGCAGCTGCTGCTGTGTCACCCAGATTCCTGTTGCTGGATTTCAGGTTGGATCCTGTCAACAATCCAGTGTCAACACCTGATCTTTCCATGGAGTTTGTCAAGGAACTGTCCGCTGTCCAGTCCATTACTGCTGGGCTGCTTGGATGAGCATCTTGGGCATTTGGTGTGTGCAACCGTGCTTCTTTGTACCCAAAAATGCAGCATCAGTAGGTCACTTGACTACTTGGGAGTTTTCCGAGCCTGCAGTCAGCATTGCTTAGTCATCTGGCTGAGAATGACATTGTCACCTGTCTTTGAGCACAGCTTGTGGTGATCACAGCCGCCATCAACAAGCACATGATGTGTGGGCAAATAGTGAAACTTGCCTGCAAGGTATTTGTCTTTTTCACATGACACCAGATGTGCAGTGCATGTTAGGTCCTGGTGCTGACTGCAGCCACGCAGTACAGTTGCTGATCAGCAAAGTTGCAGCAATCATGTGCAAGTTGATGCCTGCAGCTTGGAGGTTTGCATTAAGCTCTTTCTGTTGCAACAGGCGGGTACAAGGGTTGGATGCAACAGCAGCCAGGACGTTCTACAGCTTGAGATCTGCCTTGGAGCGACTGGGAGTGGAGCTGGTCCTTACTCACCTACCCACCACAAGGTGACTGCTGTCTTCTTGTCGAACCCCATACCCCAAATCTGCCCCCCCCCCTCCCCCCATAAGGCTGCTGTTACCCCCTACACCTTCAGAGAGCTGCAGACTGCCTTGCTGTGTAGGCAGATGTTGACAATAAGTACAAGTTTCTGAAGCATATGAGTTGCATTCTCTGATACATGTTTGCTTGTTCATTATGACTTCTGATAAGGTTTCCATGCTGCTAAATCAACATGCAGGCCACATATCAGGCAGTTGCTGATGGCGCATGGCGTCATTGTGGAGAGTGCTGTGAGTGATGCTCACCAGGATGCCCATGCTGTGCATCAGGGCTGCCGAGCCTTTGACCATATGGAGGCTGGTTTGCAGTATTGTGAAGAACGCTTCCTAGAGGTACACTCTTGTTGACAGTACTTGCCATTCTTCATCACCAGCAACCCCCTCTACGCATTTGTCGTGTGATCAGACCTGTTGGCTGGCTACAGCATCATAATCTTCCTCTCTCTGTTTCTGTGCTCTGATTGCAGTAAAGCCCTTCATCAGCAGCCAAACAATTAGACCATGGATTTGATTGCCGCTATGCATCAGTCTTTGCAATTTTTAAACACCATGGTTGTTGAAGGACATTGTGTGGCATCCTCTGCAATCATGTACACATGCATTCAAGCTGCGCACTGTGTTCTCCACTTGATATGTACTGAACACACATCAAAGCTCACAGAGGCTCACAGAGGCAGGCTCAAGGAGGCAAAATCTCCAAATGTCATGCTGGATAATTGTGGATCACTGGAAGGCAACAGCTGCTTGTCTTGCATGATGCAGCCTTGCCGTGCAGGTAGCTCTGCATTATAAGCTGTGCAAACCACGCCAGCTGCACATGAATCTGAGTGAGGTATTGAGAGCCCATTTAGAACTGCCCCATGCGATACTGCCGGGTCCTATCAACTACGCCAAGGCTGCAGGGGAATTGCGGGCTTTCATGACCGTCACACACTTGCAGCCTGGAATTCCTCTCTTCAAACAGGTGAACTGCTGTTGACGCCTGTATAAAGCTGACATGGGTACTGTGCTACACTCTGTGATGACACATTGGATGATACCTTAGTACTGGCAAATGCACTGTCTTGTGTTGAATGTGTCTGGTATATATGTGTCATATGACAGCAAAACAATTGTCTTTAAAGGCGCTGCTCCAGAGCCCTCACTATTCCTGGCCAGCAATGACTAATGCAAATGTACATCTGCTGCCCCATCTGCTCATCTTGCTAGTGTCAGTCAGCTGAAAATTGACAAGTGTTTGCATGCCATTGTGCAACGCAAAGTTTTCTGAGCGCACATCTACATCTCGTGTCAGCGTGACAATGATGGTACAGCACGCTTTAGCAGGAAACATGGTTACCCGTCCCTTGTGCAGGGTGAGCACAGCGATGTCATGTTCATTGTAGAAAGTGGTGTGGTGACGTGTCACATGGACTTCCTTCGCCTGCATCACCGCATGCAACTGCCAACACTCTCCCAGGATGTGCTGGCTGTGGCACCTGTCAGGTCAGACACTCCTATTGACACGTTCACGGCCTGCTTCATAGTCAGCCTAGCTTGAGTTTGTTTGCTTTTGTGTATGTTTCTCTCGTTAGAGGGGTGATATGTGGAGCTATATGGCTGGTCACCAGCAACTGCGGTTTGGCTCTGCATGCCACATGTTGAGTCTGTTTTTGTATACATGAGTTATTGTTTTGTGTGACACTGCCCAAAGATGACGGCACTGATCTGGGCCAACAACATGTGTCAAAGGGACTGTGCAAGCCTGATGTGCATGCTGTGCTGTAGGCAATTTGATTATGGTCCTGGAGGCATAGTCGGCGAGCTTGACTTCTTCCTGCAGCAAGCACGCTCATTTGAGGCGGTCTGCAAGGACTCATGCACCCTCCTCTGCATCTCCAGGTAGTCTTTCAGCTCATTGCCAAGCCTGCCTGCATTACGCCTGTCTAGCAGGGCAAGTCCTCCACCTGCTGTCTGTAGCACACGGTGTCAGCATGCACAGCTACCCTGGGCATGATGCATGCAAAGTGCAGCTGAGACGTATTACACAGTACCTTGTAAGGTAGGGGCTGAGGGCATATAAACGGCTGTGAGCAGTTTGTCATGATGGGTGTCATGTCATGTGCACAAGTTCTACTTTCACTCCTTCCCTTACCCCTGGAGAGCTTGCTCTTCCTTTTGTCCAGCCCTGAATCAGGCCCTGCACAGGTTGCTGACGCAGCATTTTGTTGACGATGTGCTGCAGGGCTTCTTTTGAGCAGATGGCACAGCAGGCCCCAAAGCTACTGAACCTTTTGCAGACGATCATATTGCGCTCCACCTGCTTGTCAGTAGCCCATGCCTTGGAAGCTCTTGAACGCAGTGGCATGGACTGAGAGTACTGAAGGTTCCAATGCGCCAGCGAAGCATGGTGCAAAGATGGCCTGTTGAGCCAGCAGTGTTTTGGATCACATGCAGGACGCTGACTGTTGTGCTTGACACTGTCACAAAACAACAGCATGACTTTGGCAGCTTTGCAACGACAGATTGCTTGAGGACTTCAGTGATGTTGTGACAGTCAAGTAGACATGTCACCATGGTTGCAGACTGCATTAGAGCTGTCCGTCAGGATTGACATCTGTGCCGTCAACAGGCAACTCAAACCTCAGCAGTCTGCACAGATGCTGGCTTGCAAGGCTTGTAGCCCCTGACCTTTTCTGCTGGCTTGCAAGGCTTGTAGCCCCTGACCTTTTCTGCAAGTGTTGATTGACTCTCCTGAGCGAAATCAGCAGCGACCTCTTGTCCAGTGCCTGCATGTAAGCATGCAGACTTGTCCAAGAACAGGAAGGTCATCTTGAGGTCCTTGATGCGACTGTGCTTGAAGGATGTGCTTATATTGCAGGTCCCAGAAACCTCAGTGTCTCAAATCAATTTCTGTTTTCAAACATGTAAAGACTTGGACATGGTGTGCATATGCATACTGTTGTACAATTAATTGGTGTCTGGGCTGGGAATTCTATTGTTGACGTTTCAGGCTGCAAATCTATTCATTGGGAATATTCAGGGCTGCAAGGTTGTTAATTATGGCCGCATGGCTGCAAGGCTGCATGGCTGCACAGCTGCATGGCTGCAAGGCTGTCTGAGCTGTATTGCTGCAACATGCTGCACTGCTGGTGCAGCTGAGCTGTAACAGCTGAGCTGCTGCTGAGCTGTAACAGCTGAGCTGCTGCTGAGCTGTAACAGCTGAGCTGCTGCTGAGCTGCCAGAGCTGCAATGCCCTTCTGCCATGGCTGAAGAGCTGGAATGGCTGCAATGCCGAGCTGATGGCCTGACCAAGCTTAGGGTCTGCCTATAAGACCATAAGCCAGAAGGCGGGAAAGGCATGAAGTATGGGACAGACGGTCAGGGGGAAGACTTTGTGACTATTCGCCGGCTAGGCGAGCTCTGTCATTGCCGCGCGCTCTTACATCTGCAGCGCATGTTGCGACGTCCACACTGTTTTCAGCTTGACGCTCGGCGTCGGGCCGTTGACATCTATTTGATCTTTGAGCTGATCGTGACAGTACTTCCAGCGTTTATGGCGTTGTGGTGTTAGGGATTCTGTTTGACGGCCTTGCCGGGTTGACGTTGGTGTCAGGTCCGCCACAGCAAAAGGTGCTTCGGGTGATCTGCATTTCACTTGTGTCGCTCCCCGCTGGCTACTACTTGTGTTAACATGCCTTGTTCTTGCTGTGTATGCTGCAACGCAGCCATCGCGTGTCAAACCTGTGTAGCACAAGTGCGGGCGTCGGCATTTGTGAAATATACCAACTAGAGCGTGTCATCGTGCCTGACTTACGACTCTGTACTGCTGTGTCAGTCACTCACTTCTGGTGCATCTGTAGAACCAACCAAGCAGATTCAGTGAGCTTCTCATGTTCATTTCTTGCATCTGTCTGTGCCTTTGGGCCAATCAGTGTTGCAAACATGTCTCCATCAGTGTCCAAGTTACAAGCCTGTAAATATCTGCAGTGCTGTGGCAGAATATCAGTGGCTCGCCTTTGCTGCACCTTTCGCCCTGCTGGTCAAGACCACCCTGGGCGCTGATTTACCTACAGCAGAACCACGAGTATCACAGCGTTGGAGGCCGAGGTGGGAAAATATGTGATGTATGTCTGTGGAGCAGACGCAGATTTGCAGCATGATAATCGTTGACACAAACAATAAAGGAACTGTTTTGACAGCCTTGGCAGAAGCCTTGTTGCCCAAGTACAGTAAAAGCACGTGGCCCATACTGAAATGGAAAACAAGCTAGCTTGTGACATACCGCTCCTATGAGCTACAAACCAGTCAGAGCAGTTGCGCAAGACAGCACAAGCAGTCTTCTGTCGTTCTACTGCAGGCATCCTATGACGCTCTGCTAAGTGGTGCACCTACGCAATCTCTTGACCAACAAAATCCGCTCCTGCTCATGCACAGTCTCAAGCAAACATACTTTGCAAGATCAGTTCAATGTTGCTATCGAAATAACTACCGGCAGGCTTTCTGCTGCATAGCTGCAGAACCTTCATATACTTCATGCAACTCGTCTACAAAACCGTGAACACACACCCGAGGGCCTGGACCCAGGCCCGGAGCCAAGAACATACGGAGCTTGGTTCTGCTATGTAATTTTCAGAGCCTGTCAGAGTTGCATTGGAGCCTCTGACATATGTCAGCAGTAGGGCATGTGGAGGCAGAGATGCTCACAGGTTGCAGCAAATTGTTTGGGAAACTGTTTGCAAACCTGCTTAAGAAAATGCTTAGACTGTGTCGGTCTGTCCTGGTTACTTGATGATGTGATGATGCAACAAAGTCATTGCCAAAACCTTGCTGCTGGACTAAGCTGCTGCTGTTGGCTGTTGACACTACACGTGGTCACCTTGAATCTACTCACTGCTGCCTTCAGCATGCTTACTCTCTGACTTGGCCAAGCATGTGCAAATGGCAAGAATGTCGGGCCACATTGGAAAGCTATGTACCACCAAACGGCAGTACTGGATAGGACTAAACACCTGCACAGACATTCGATATTGCATGAGTCCAAAATGCTTGCTTGGCACCAGGTCCTGCTTGTGAATCATGCTTTGAAATGTCAGCAACAACGGCCAGCGTCCTGCAGTGTATATGTAATCTTGCTGTGACTCCAATTACGTAGTTCAGAAGCACAACCTGGCAGATCAAAACCATGGTTGTGGCTTTGGCAACTACTTCGTGGTTTGCAGTATGGCATCATGCAATGGCCAGAAGTGAAGCTTCTGCAGTAGACAGGGTAATGTACCCCATTGACAGTGCTGTAGAACTCAGTCCAGACCCTGTGCTGCTCACGCAAGTTGTCTCTCAGCTGCTGGACCTCGCTGTGGACCTCAAACATGGAGGCTACATACTTCTGAGCCTCTGTGGCCACCACCGCATGCAGCTTCTTCACCTTGTCAGTCCCCTGTGTGCATGTACATGACACATTTTACAAGCCAGACACTTCAAAGTTTCCACATGGATGATGTCACATGCAAAGCCACTTTGCGGGCTCAGGTGCATGACAAAGTGCAAGGCAAGCCTGATGCATTGTGCATACCTACATCTGCCAGACCCTTTCCTTAATGGTATTGCAAGAGCATAACATTGGACTTTGTGCAAATGAGCAGGCACACACGAGTGCTGTGCATGCGGGGCATATAAGAAGACCTGCTGCAAGCCTAGGCAGATATTGCGCCGCATATCTCTGTTGGCCTGCAACCTTTGAAGGAACCGCGCGTGTAGGTTCAGCATGTCTCGTTTCTGACTTGCTTCCAGATCCAACATATCCTGAAGTCATATATTTGGGTTAGCCACCCTCCGCCGCTGACATTACACTCTTTTCTTCAGGCTTGTGGTAGCTCCATCAAAATAACAAGTCATGTTGTGTAACAGGTATGTGTACATTGGCTTTCTTAGCTGCTGAGGAAATCACGCACAGAGCCAATGCTTTCTGGCTCAATAAGACACAAGTGCATTACACTATAAGGCAAAATACTGTCTGAGCTAGCAACCATGAAAGGCTTATCTGGTGCTATTAACAAGTCACAACTCAAACTCAAAGGCTTTATAGATACAAGGGAAAGCCTGACTTAAGGCAGAGAGCATGCAGGAAGGAGTAACATACCGTTACTTGCTGCCAATGCTCGGTAGTGTTGCTGCTTCTGTCGTTGAGCATGGACTCTAGCTGAGTATGCCGCTGATCCATGTTGACTTGCATGAGGACAATGATGCACTCTGGGGATAAGACAGCTGTGCGCATTGCAAGCTGACCCTGCACCACACCCACATCCCCATGTCATCATCCTATGCCTGCATGTTGATTGTCTTCCATGCTCTTTGAATGATGCAGCATCAGCATGGAGTATGGTCAATGCATCACGGCTCTGCCTGACGAGGGGATATAATGTACCCTACAGTCAATCTGCGCACTGCTTGGAGTTCTGCAGCCGTATGCATGGCAGACAGTGTTGTCAGGCATTGTTGCCGTGAAGTATGCAACCAGATGGAGCTGACTACTCACAGATTGGCGGCCGGATGTTGCCAGCTGGTCAGCTATTTCTGAATTCATTCCTTCTTCATCTATCCTCAGCAGCAAGCTAGCCATGACATTGACTATGTTCCTGTATTCTTGAATGATCTGCACCATCCTAGATGACACAGGAAGGGACTGCTGGGGTGTAGAGGTGGGGGAAAGTGTCGATGGGGGAGCTTGTGGCTCTGCATCCAAGATCTGTAAAAGCAGGAGTCTGGCTGAGCTTTAGACTTCAGCATGCTTGATTCTGGCCTTGCATTCACCAGATGTCGTGAGGGACCAGCAGTCACTTAATGCATGCATGATGTGGTGTGACATGCATCTTCAGCATGACAGAGACATGGGATGGTGGTAAGGACTGCTGTTGTGGGATGATTGTGACAACTTGGACGGAGTAAGTCATCAGGCACTTACGCAATTTTGGTCCTGGAGTTCTGCAATCTCCCCCTCTCTGAACACAAGCACCTTTTCCAGTGTGATGTTGCGGCTTGCCATCTTGCTGTTGTCCACCTTTAGCTGCTCCATTTGGGCAGCCATAGCCGCAAGCTGCTCTGCCATCTGTTCCTTCTGTGCCTGCATTCACATAGTATACTGTCAGCATGATGTTTGAAAAAGCTAATGCACAGAGGCACGCAATAGATCAAGCAAGCAGTGTTGTAGCTGCTCTGCACTGGCCTTTTGCCGTTCTCGAAAGCGCTTCTGTGCTCTTCTGTTTTTAGCTGTCCAAGCCTCGGTCCGTTTGGTGCCTGTTGGGGGATCAGTGGGCCGGTCTTCTAAGTGACCTGACGCTTGCATAGGCAAGTCGAGGTTCTGCAAGTCCAGGGGCGAACTAGCACTTGGGTCAAATGGATCATAGAGACCGGCTGCAGTGTCGATCCTTTGCTGCAAGTTTGAAACGGTCGCCACATCTCCAAGAATCGGAGGGGCTTGCGATAGGTCTGTAGTGCAGTTTTCGAGGTCCTGCATATACTGCTCAAGTACGGTGTCGACATTAAGGTCGTTGTCAAGACTGTCCTGCAAGTACGAGGCCATGCCAAGGATCAGGATCACTACAGTGAGAAAATGAGTTCAGCGCCGCTTTCTGATGTCATGAACTCAAGCAAGCTGACAAAGTTGTCAAATTGGGTGCAATGCGATCTGTTTTCCCTTGGTGACCTCCACTGAAGCAGATCGCATTGGCTAAACCCCGACAAACCTGCTGGCGTTATAGGCGTTAACCCCCGACACCTATAACGCCTGCGGGTTTGTCGGGGTGCAGCTAAGGCCAGATTTGGCAGCTGTCCGCTATTCAAAAATTACAAATCTACCCACATACACCATACACCACACACCACACACCACACACCACACACCACACACCACACACCACACACCACACACCACACACCACACACCACACACCACATACCATTGCCCACCCCATAGGCCTGGACCTTATTGACACTGAGCCATGGCATGAAATGCGGTTTTTGCCTGAGGGAAGAGACTACCGTACCGGTGCATAAGCGCCACCTGCAAATTTTAATCAGTCAATCAATTTACATTTCCTGTCTTTAGGACTCATCAGGGGAGTCAACAGCTGTAGATGCAGACAATAACTGGGAAAACAACATATACGTATATACGCTAAGCACTAAATGTTCAAGGCGTTCGACAATAAAGCACCAAAGAAATTGCTGTAGTGATGCTGTAATGAAGGAGGGCGCTAGTACCGCGACGCCACACGCTGTACACTAATCTATAGATCTAGCTAGATCTACAAAGTTCAGAAGCCAAGCTAAAAGTGGACTGGCCAAAACAGATTGTCTTTGTTTTGCACAAAAAGCCTTGAGATAACTGCCTGCCACATTGGGTTGGTGATTAGCCAGAAAAGCTGCTACTGAAGATGAAGCCTGATGGAAAAGGTGGCTGTACCAGTACAGCTGAGGTATGTGACTGTATGCGGGGCAGTCAAACAGAAAATGGTGTTCGTCTTCAACTGAGCCAGACATGCACACAAGACAGACCCTGTCCTCTCTGCTGCGATGTCCACTATCTTTGCCAAAGCGGCCTGTGTCAACATGTAGGCCATGGCAACCACACCTGAACCTACTGATCAGTCTGCATTGTAGGATTTGACGTAGGGTCCATGTGGCCCCCATGTGAGTGTGTGCACGCACATGCACAACATTTGGTCTCCCACTGGTTCGAAAAAACGGTCCCTTCGCACTATGATCACACTCTCGAGTGATTTTCCTGCCTTCCGAAGGAGCTCCTTGGGACTGCACCCGATTGCCGACAAAGATAGTATGCTTTGCACACACATCGAGAACATCCATTTTGCACTCACACCAGCTCGCCGCCCTTCTGGAATAGGTCAAAGACAAAGATGGCTACTTTGGACGCACTTCCCCCGCAGACAGAGAAACCAATCCAGGTGCACAGCGCATCATTTGTCGATTTTAGGATTGGTCATCGCCCGTGTCAATCATCGCTCGCTTTTCCCGCAGATCGAAGAGACAGAGCCTATCGTCGCTTACTTGAGTCCTCCGAGGTACCATTTGCGACTTGCTTTATGTCTGATGTCTCAGTTCGGTGCTCCATTTTGAGCACTCTATAAAGTTACTTGGAAGCAGTTCCCAGCAGCGTCACCATCAGCTGTTCCGTCATTTCTGAACGGTGGCAAACTGATCTTGTCTTGCAGGCTATATTTCGCTGTTGCCAAGACCGGCGCAGACAAGGCCAGGGAGCCATGGTGGAAGGTTTTCTGGCTGGGCATATTAGCTGGAGCATACTTAGGGCTGGGAGCCACGTTCTACTTGTTCGTTGCGGGACAGTTGCCTACTATAGAAAAATCAGATCCTGGTCTGCAGCACCTGGTCCTCGGAGCATTTGGTCTACCAATGGGTCTAGGCCTCATTGTGATCAGTGGCGCAGAGCTATACACAGCCAACTGCGCTTACTTGTCAGCTGCGGTTTTTGAGGTAAGGCCTCATGTCCCCCCGAGAGCTCCTGTGAGCTTGCTGATCAGGTGATGTCATGTTTACAAAACCAGTGCAATACCTCTGCAGAGACATACTCACATCATTACAGCAGGGCATGTGCAAGTGCAGGGTAAAGCAACAGTCTGGAGTATGGTGTACCACTTGTTCTTCTGCTTCTGGGGCAACCTGGCTGGCTCACTGCTTCTGGTGGGTTTTGTGCTGGGAACAAAACTGTTTGAGGCAGCGCCCGCCAACACCACAGCCCTTATATACACAGTGGAGTATGTAGAAATCAAGGCAACCGCTGGCTTCCGGCATGTCCTTGCCAAAGCCTTCCTTTGCAACTGGCTTGTCTGTCTGGCCTGCTACCAATCTGCTGCAGCACAAGACGTCTTTGGGAAACTGGCAGCAATTTTCTTCCCAGTCATGGCTTTTGTAGCTATTGGATTTGATCACTTGGTGGCAAACATGTTCATCATTCCCTTTGGCATGTGCCTTGGGGCGCCTATCACTGTGGGTCACTATATAGTGTACAGCATGATCCCCACAATCATCGGCAACACAGCCTCAGCTACAGTCATGATCTCCTTCTCGTATGCCATGTGCTATGGCACCTTGGCAGACAGCATTCGAGGCAAGCTTCAGAAAGCAGGGCTGCCCATGAAGGACAAGGGTGAGAAGGGGTTACCGTCTTCATTCCCACCATCTGTCAATGCTGCCAAAGATGACTCTGCCCATAATAGGATCTGATACCCTTGCCCAGCAACAGCAGATTGAGCCAGCTGAGCTGTAGTTATAGATGCCTATTAGATGCATACTGCACCTTCTGAGATGCAACAGCATGCATGTGCAGTATTTTGTTTGTTTCTATTCTTTGCCAGGATGGGTGGCTGTATCAACTTTTATCAAGCTGACTTTGCCATGCAAATGCTACCTGCTCGTTTCACAGGGCCTCTGGGTTCGCGTCTTAGTTACGTTTGACCCATTTATGTTTGCGGATCACTTTCTGTGGGATGGCTAACAGTCTAAGAGGGCTGCTGAACCTATTATGCACATCTATGAATGCTTTTTGCTTCTTCTTCTGTTTTCTGATGTACATTGTATGAATCATACCCACTTCTTCAACTTGTACCTTTGCTGTGCTTGCAGGGGGAGGGGAATTACCAGCCTGTTTTTCGCTAGTGTTATTAGTATTGTTGTCTGACTAGCTAGATTTTTAGATTTCTTTTGTTGAGGCTGATTTCAGCATGTTCGAACTAGCGAAGCATTTGTGTATATGCATGCACTCATGTCGAGTCTACTGCATGCTTTCAGCACTCATTACTAGCACATTTTATAGCTGAAATCAACATTGCTTACTAGCATTCAAGTCTGAGAAGTAAAAGCTGTAACCAAGACAAGCTTTCTTGACAGTCACAATGCAGGCCATATGCTGCATGACATTTCCGGGGCCTAAGCACATGCCTGCAAACTGCAGTCAGTGCTTGAGGGCGCAAGCAATGTAGATGAATACAAATGAACCCTGCCACGAGTCCAATCCGTCCTATACATTCATTAGTGTACTGCGTGATCAGTAGTGCGCGATCATCTGAAAACGAGTGGCGGCCAAATTGAACCAACAGCATTGCTAAAGGTGGTTGACAAACATGGTGGCTGACTAACATTGCTTAGCCAAGGTTGTGAATGATATCAGATGCGTGCATGTTTGACAAACAGCTCTTGCAAAACAGTACAGCCTGTACTGGCAGTACGCATATGCAGAGCAGTGCTTTGTACAGACATCTGATCCAACCAAGAAATTGTTGAAGCATACACGTAAACCTGCAAAAATACCCATAAACCAATATACGAGACCACAATTGGTGATATATCACGACTTGGCAATGGCACCAGATACATTTTGCTGCTGCTGTGCTACACAGCTAGCAATGGCCAGTGCATCCACATGGTGAGGGCCGCTGGTGATGACTGCTTCCGCATACTGCATACAAGTCCACACCTGCACAACATGCAACATTCAGCAAAGCCAGCAGCAAGATTCGCCTGATCACTGAGGCCCTACAGGCTGGAGACTGAATGTTGACTCAACAGGCAGCCTGGCTCAAGACCACAGCTGAAAAAAATTGGCATGCCATGCTGAATGACATACAAGAGGCGGCTGATGGGGTGCTTTGTGGCTGCTGATTGCAGCATTATTGCTGTTCACACTGGCACACTGGCACTTCAGGCAACCACTGCATGTGTACAGTAGCTGGCAGTGTCACCGCCACGCTTGTTGTCAGCACAAGCCTGGTGCAGTAGCACTCTGACAATGCGCCGACCAAAGAGCAGCTTAGGATTTCCAGGCAGAAAGCCTGAACAGGGCTGTTTTGGTTCTACACTCAGTACAGCGGCTTGCAGGGTGTGCACACGAGGCAGGATGCTTGTCAGCATGGAGTGTGCAGCTCATCATACCCGCCCAAAGATCTGCTCATAAAGCTCCAGCCAGATGGCCTGACCCCGCCTCAAGTTGGCCTTGAGCGCTGCCAGTCTCTGGGCATCCAGGCCCAGGGCAGGCTGCATCTCTGGCCTAGCTGGATCATACTCAGTCGCCTGTGTCACATCATTGTATCTTCACTTTCTGCTGGACCAGCAGTTGTACGGGCTCTATTGTTTGCGACGACAAGCTCAATGCTTGCTGAAGGTAGCCTGCAAATTGATTACAACGGCACAGACATGTCTTTCCGAATCAACAAAAGGAGGCAGGAACAATGGTGGGAGTGTTTGGGTACATACAATTGACAATGAGCTGCAGAAATTACCTGAGCAATTGCAGTACAGAGCTGATGCCACTGAGCTTGATTCTCTGCCTGTTTGGCAAATGAGGTTGCACGCAGCCTGATCATCTCCTCCCTTTGCTCTAGCGTCAGTTTCAAACAGTCCTGCAACGTCATACACAGAGGGGCATTCTAGCCACCGCCTGATAATGGAGCATCTGTCCGCTCCCCAAAGGCCATGCATTGTCATAAGCCTGAGCCCCAAGTTTGTAAAGCATTTGCGGGAGAGGGCGAGCGTGAGCTATGAAGAACAAGGCCTGCAAAAAGTGATGAGCCCAGCATGTCACAAGCTTAGACGTCTGACATGGCACCGTGACCTCACTTGGTGCACTGTCAATATGAGCGTCTGGGGAAAGGTTTGATCGCAAAATGACCAATCACATAAGCTACTATAATAAATTTCGGGCTGTGAACAGATAAGATTGGCTCATTGATGCAAAGTGCAGCCAAAAGAACATAAAAGGAGATCCAGCCTAAGGGAAGCAGTGCAAATGCACATCATGTTGTATGTCAGACTGCTGCATCACAAAGAAGCCTGAGCCAGGATGTGCGCACACACATGGATTCTGCTCAGTCATTCCAGCTGGCAGTCACAACCACAGACTGCACTATATTCGTGCATGTATTCTTTCATTTTACATGTGTTGCAGCTACAGAGCACCACAATGACATCATGCTTTCCAACATGAGTACTCACTGTGACTGCCTGCCAATGCTGGGGACTGCGGTATAGCAATTCATTCTCATCCCAGGCTTCAGGGTCAATGTTGACCATATACAGCTTCCTCAGGTTGTCTGCATTGCTCAGGACAGTGCCCCTCATGAAGTGCGCCTGCACTTCACGTACAGCTATTGCTTACTGCATCACATATGCTGATTACACAAGGCCATGTGCAAATTGCAGTAAGACGTGGCTGGATGCAGACGTACGCTCAGTTAGTCATTCCTGCTGCTTTGAGAATGTGCTGCATTGTGTCTGGTTACCGCACCTCAAGGACAGGCATGATGCATGATGCCAGCCTATCACTGAGCAGTTCAAGTCATCCAACGGCACCATCAGGGCTCATCAAAAAGTCACAAAGCCACATTAAGTGACGCCTGGCATGCATGGACACACATGATAATCAAGTAAGCCATAAGGCCAAACAACAAAACGTTAGATGAGGCAAATATATGATAGAAGCCTCAAAGCTTGCCGCGTACAAACATGCAGGTATGCCATACGTTCCGTATACAATCCAGCAAACTGGATGACTGACCATGACGCTGCATTGCTGTTCAAGCTGAGCATCGAGCTCGGGAGAGTGGCCTTGCTCCTGCAGCTTGTGTACAATGCCTCGCATCTTTTCGACAAGCTCAGCGTACACAGCATCTACTTCGTGCGTTTGTATCTGTGCAGGCTGGGATGGAACCTGGGCAAGATTTAGGGCCCTGAGAGGCGGTAGCGGCTTGGGCAAAGCTAGCTGGCTTGGCTGCTGCTCCTGGACACTGACAGACTGCTCCTGTGTTGCCTGCAGTCAGCAGGCCAGGTTGGCAACACATGTCTTGCATTGCCAACCACCAGAGCTGGTTTTGGATGCTGACAGCACAGCTGTTTGCTGAGAAGCAGAAAGGTGGAAATTAATCACACGATAGCACACCATGGTGGTCTACCTTGAGAAACGACAGCAGTAATGTCAGTGTGTGCAGGAATCAGGATTCAGCAGCAAGCGCATGTACCTTGCGCTGGTCTTGCAGTATCTGAAGTTGACTCTGGCGTGAACGCAGCACCTTCTCCAGTACTACGTTTCGGCCGGTCAGCTTGTTGTGCTCTGTTTGTAGCGCATTCAGCTGAGCTGTCATTTCTGCAAGCTGCTGCTGCATGTCATTCTTGTTTGCCTGTTACCACCAGCACAGGGGTTCAATGTGCTCTTGCAAAGAGACCTCAGGTACAGATCAGCTTTTAGCACATATACTTTACACCGCTGCACATTAAACAACATCTGCATCACAGCTCAATCGTGCCTTCTGCTTTTCTCTGAACTTCTTTTTAGCCCTCCTATTTTTTGCAGTCCATGCTTCAGTGCGCTTGTTGTTGCTTGCTGTTGGCCTGCTATCGCTCAGTGCTATCCCAGATCCAGAAGAGCTGTGGTGCACATTATCCTGCTGCTCTTGACTTGAATCATCAGCTGGGCACAAAGGAACGAGCTTTTCCAGTTCTGGAAAGTGTGTGTACTGCTCTGTGTATTCAGTACCTATCGGTTGTGCAGTGTTAAGTTCGTAGGGACCTTGATTGTTGGTTGGCAGCCACGATGAATGCAGGTCTGGGGGAGTCCCCGGTGCAGTTGTACTTCCTGATCCCTGAAGATCAACAATATACTGTTGCAGACAACTGTCGAGTTCCACGTCCTGACCCGAGTGTTGGCTGTCTAGCCATTTCGTCAACGACATAGTGCTCATGCGGCAGATAATACCGGCTGAGATGCTTGTCGGGCCTGCTGGGTCAACCGTGATGACATGGGCGGTTAGTCATAGGTGCGTTCGGCTTCCTCGCATGTGCGCGATTTGCATCCCCCTGCACCAGCCCCCGCACTCAATAACTCATCAAGCAAACGCATATGCGCAGGCTTGAGGTCCCCTACTTCTCTACACGTCCAGAGAATACGGCAGCTTTCATGGCGTCCACAAATAATTCACGTGAAAGCTCGGGCTAAGACACAAGATCGAATGGCTGCATGCATTGTTTTGCTGACGTTTTGTGACGTAGCTGGCAATGGGATCCCTGATAACACCGATGCGTACATGCTCCATCAGCAGGTCAAAATACATATTTTTTGTTGTCAAGCTTGCCGCTGTTGCCTTGTTATCAGACATTGATGGCCTTTGCCAAAAGCAAACACTCTAGTGATGAAACAAAAGATACGCCAGAAGGATCTGTCGCAATGCTCATCTGGCTTTCCTGCTGGTAGGACAAGACTCCGACGGCTGTGGAGGTTCCAACAGGCTGCCAGCGTCTTGCAACCAACAGGCCAGCCATAATCACAGTCTTGCAGGTGCTAATTGGGACTGGTGTGAATCCCAGGTTCCAGACTAGAGAGTTCGTATTTTACTGGAAGCAAAATCCTGTACTTGTATGCGCAGCCGTTGTGCGCCAACATAACCATATGTGTATTGTTATGTCACTCACCTACATTGTGATGGCGGCTGCGCACCACGTACATAGGTGCAGCTGCTTGTGGACAGGGCCCGGCCATCATCTTGTCTGAACATTAGCAGCAGCAGGGCGGAATGCCGCAGCCAAATACGCCTCGGCGGCTCGCTAGGTCCAAGATGACTGTTGTCATCGGACTGTTTGTCGTTGCAATCGCCTGTACTTCTTGGTACTCAATATCCACGGTGAAACGAAGACTGCTTGGGTCAGCAACTTTCAGTAGCAAATCCTCTTGGAGGCAATCCCGGACATGCCCACTCGAATTTCGAAGGCAGAGGTGAAACATGCTCCTGGCTTTCACGTCATAGCAATGGCAGCAGAACTCCTGATGTGCTTTCAGGCTTTTGGTCAGCTTTATGACACCGGTGTGTCAATCAGTTATGCAGACATCAGAACCTTCAAGAAGAAACCGTACGTTGTGGGTGGCAATCAAGAGCCCACATGCAACAACTGCTTGGTTGACGATGGCCTTGCAGGTGCTCTTTGCACACCTTCTGCATATCTCCTAAGCAGGCACTCCTGATTGCTGTAGCTCAGTAACACAGTGGCGCAATCGTGAACTGTCCTGCATGCCCGTGCAGCTTGCTGTATTGGTAATGGTATCATTACAATATAACAGTATGACAAAATGGACACAGTGGATGTGCAGGATTTTGCAAACGCTTGACATGTCCATATCCAGAGCAGAGGAATTTTCTGGAGCACCTCATTTCACGTGCAGAGTTAGGGGCGCCAGGATACGAGGCCATGCTGACTATGACTCCATGTGACTGGTGGCCACTGCTGCAGAACAGAACCCTCTGGCTTGTCGGAGACTCACTCTCCCAAGAATTCATGAAAACTTTCCAATGTTTCATGTACGAGTTCTGGGATTTGGACATGGTGGACCTGAAACACCGTGTAGTGGAGACTGATCTTGTCAGGGACAAAGTCAGGCTGGGCTGGTGTGCAAATCTGCTGCATGGCGCACGCATCTGCCATCATAGAGTCAATGACGCCCCCGAGTACACTGCTGTGCTTCCGTACTTCTATCAAGGCCTGACCGGCAAACGGACAGACATTGTCATGATGAACACAGGCATGTGGAGCAATGACGTAGATACCTACACCAGTCGATTAGGAGTCTTTGCTCAGTACTATAAGCTGCATAAGCAGGAGCTGCCATACTTTGTATGGCGAGACAGCTCTCCCCAGTTTTTCCATACTCCCACTGGGGATTTTGATCGCTCAGAGCATGCAGTTTGTCAGCCAATTGGTTTTCCTGATGGAGGATTAACCCTTGACAAGGACAATGTCCTGGTCAGCGACTTTGAAACTTCACCTCATTTGCAGATTGTTCATGAGGGTGGGTGGAGGAATCAGATTAGTAGACCAGTCATGCAAGCACTGGGCATTCCTGTCATCAAGACATGGAACACGTCCGTGCCAATTTGGCAGTACCACAAGAATGCGCACGATGACCCAAACCATCATGACTGCACGTGAGTTGCTGCTTGTACTTGCAGCTTTTGGAAACTGCTTGCATTCCTGTCTGCAAAACACTGCTTGCATTGGCTGCTTCTAAGCACTGCTTGCATTTTCCATGCTTTGCTGCTGTAAACATCGCCTGCCCATGCTGTTAGCTCAAATTCTGGTATTACTGGCCTATCATAAGCTGTTGCAACATACTCACTTCAAGCTTCATCTAACAGTGATGTACAAGCAGAGTCAGTGAATGCTCTGCCAAGCAAGATTATCTCCTCCTAAAGGTGGGCAAATTTGTTAGAAATGTCACCATTGCACTTACCGTTGCGTTATGGACTGCAGGCACTGGTGCCATCCAAGTGCATATGCGCTGTGGCTGTATGACTCGCTGGTCAAGCTGCAAGAGCTGGAAGGAGACATTGCAAAGCACATCAGCCAGATGCCCAGTCAGCAACAGCTTGATGTCTTAGAAATGAAAGCAGGCACAGAAGGCATTGTTGTGGATCCTTTCTGACATGAATGCAGTTGAATGCGTAAACGCCTTCTGAACAAATGAGAACAGCAGGTGCGCAGCAGAGTGAAGTATTATGTGTGACAGTTCTGTGCGTGAGTCATGTACCATACCAGTGTGTTAAAGGTGTTGTGCAGCTAGGAGACTCAAATTTGCAGCTACCGTATGTCTTTGATGGTCAAGTTTGAGAGCGCAGTTCTGCACAAAAAACTGATGGCCATGAGTGGCTTGTTCTTGAAGCTGAGGGCATCATGCCAATCCTGATCAGGTTGTGACCTGAGTTTTCAGACAAGCTGCTGCTGCAGAATTTGCTGGACTTGTTGCCTGATGTGTGGCAAAGGGGGGCTGTCTCCTTCTACATGGTCTTTGCTAGCACGTCGCTGGTGCAGGCACCTATAGGCCTAGCTAGTCACGAGTTATTAGAGGCCCTTTCAATGGCGCTTGACCAACTTTTGCAGTCAAAGTTCCACGAGAGATTGGACTGTGGCCCTCTTTGCCGTGCTGAGCACAGCCTGTACC